>Ga0075421_100003552_pt1 | contig 18666 bp, 16 predicted proteins | sample SoiMetdeltSBSDD5_FD_75292 | JGI IMG/M metagenome (GOLD analysis project Ga0075421, IMG submission 75292) | Bulk soil microbial communities from a Populus tree surrounding site in Tennessee, USA - Soil MetaG P. deltoides SBSDD5 | ecosystem: Environmental > Terrestrial > Soil > Tree plantation... | reverse complement strand
ACGTCCTTACCGTCAGGACCGATATTGCGGATCGTTGTAAAAATGTCGGCGTCTTCCGAAGTGCTCGATAGCCAGAGCACGAGGACGACAGGACCCGTGATTTCGGTATCCTCGGTGAGCGGCGCGCTGATGAAGGAGATTCCCGTGCGGTCCACGCTCCCGGCCGCGTTCGATGGCGCTGACGAGCTCACACCCGCGTGCGAAGGCGGGCTCGCGGAATACGTGGAGCTTCCGGTCTCGCGCGGCAGCGTATTCGTAAGCTCGCCTTCCGCGTCGCCGCTCCCGCTCTGCTCCTTCGCATTGACCTTGAGATACAGCTTCGTCCATTGCGTCCGCGCGAGCGGCCACTCGTTCTCGAAGCGGAACTTGTAGGTGCTCGCATTGCCGCCGCCGGTCCGGATCATGAGCTTCACCGGCGGCTCATCCATGATTCCGGTGTCCTTTCCTTTCAGCCACTGGTCGAAAAACCGCAGCTGATCGAGGCGGCCTTCCTCGGAATGAAACGGGTGAAAGTGCGTTCCGCTGTGGACGCGCAGCTTCTTGTGCTTCGACGCGGCATTCACGAACCCTTCGATGTTGCCGCGCAGATGCAGTCCCATGCCGGTCCAGTTGCCGACGCTGTAAAGCGCCACCGTCGTCTTCGACCAGTCGGCGCTGCGCAGACGCCAGAATTCGGAATCGAGATTCTGGTTCACCCAGTTCCAGACCATGTTGTTGTTGAAAGCGCCGGGGTTATAGCTTCGCGCGCGGCCCATGATGTGATGCGCCATGTTGGTCGCGACCCAGTTCGCGAAGAAACCCATCGCGTAAATGCCGCCGTGGAACGTCTGGTCGCGATAGAGATCCGCGCGGCCTTCCCACGGAATGATCGCCTTGAGCGACGGCGGCTGGAGCTTCGCGACGCGCCACTGGCAGTTGGCGTGATACGAAACGCCCAGCGTGCCAATATTGCCCGAGCACCACTCGCGCTTCGCGATCCATTCGATCGCATCGTAGAAATCGACGGCTTCGGCATAGGAGCTCGGGTCCGACTGACCGGGTGATTTGCCCGAGCCGCGCGAATCGACGCGTACGAGCGCATATCCGCGCGGACACCAGTACATCGGGTTCCCGGTCTCCCATGCGAGATACGGGTTCGCTTCTTCCTCGAGATCGGCGGGCGGGATCCACAGGCGGTCCTTCTGATACGGCCCGATGTTCATGATCGCCGGAACGCGCTCGCCGCCCGTGTCCGGCCGCAGCACGTCGGCGTACAGGATCGCGCCGTCGCGCATCGGAATCTTCACGTCCTTTTCGACGATGAGCTTGTAGTCCTGCGGCCGGGATATGTTCTTCGATTTGTCCGTCATCACTCTCTTCTCTACACAAACGATCCCCTACCCATCAGGGAGATGGTTGGGTTGGGTTGGGGTGGGGTGGGGTGGTCACTCCACCGGCAACACCCCTGCCTTGATCAACGCCCTCAAGCTCTCCGCCTGCGCCCGGATGAACTGCTCGAAATGCGCCGCCGTACCGCCTTCGATATCGATACCGAGCTGCTCGAAGCGCTGTTTTACTTCCGGCGTGCGCAGGATTCGATTCGCTTCGCCGTTGAGTCTCTCGATGATCGCGCGTGGAACTTTGGCAGTCGTGACGAGCCCGACCCACAGAAGATTATCGGCGCCTCTGATGCCCTGCTCCGCGAGTGTCGGCACATTGGGAAGGACGGCCGCGCGCTTAGGGCCTGCGACGCCCAGCACTTTCGCGCGGCCGCTTTTGATCACGCTCTCTGCCGATATGGTCGTCGTGTAGAGCCCATCGATCTGACCACCGACGGTGTCGGTCAGCGCAGGCGCTGTTCCTTTATACGGCACGTGCGTGATGTCGACGCCCGTTGCCGCTTTCAACTGTTCGAGCGCGGCGTGGGGATTGCTGCCGCTGCCCGACGAGCCCCACGTCACCTTACCCGGGTTCGCTTTCGCATACGCGATGAGCTCCTTCATGTCGTTTGCCGGTAATTTGACGTTCGCCACAGCGATCATCGGTGCGGAGCCGATGTAGACGATCGCCGCAAAATCGCTCAGCGTGTAACTCGGTTTCTTCCGCAGAAGGATGTTGTTGATCGCGGGGCCCGGGTTGGTGATCATCAGCGTATAGCCGTCGGGTGCCGCACGCGCGACCGTCTCCGCGCCGACACCACCGCCGGCACCCGGACGGTTGTCCACGATGAACTGCTGGCCGAGCGCCTCGCCGAGCTTCTGTCCCAGGAGACGCGCAATGATGTCGCTCGATGCGCCCGGCGTGAAGGGCACGACGAGACGCACGGGCTTGGCTGGATAGAGAGCGGCGGGATCTTGGGCCGCATGCGCCGCGGACGAGAGCAGGCTCAGCGCCCCGACAATGCGAGCGAGTACAAGAATAGCCATCAGATCTTTTTTCTCAGTGTACGGATTTTCGACTTCACCTCTGCTTGCTGTGTCGCAGGCGCCCCATTCGCCATCTTCAGATAAGCTTCGAGGTCCGCAATCGCCGCGCCGGGATTTTCTGCCGTCTCCCACAACAACGCGCGCAGATAGAAAGCATCAGGATCGTCCGGCTGCAGACATATGGACTGTGTGCAGTCCTGTAACGCGCCGTCGATGTCGCCTTTGATCATGCGTGCGATGCCTCGCGTGTAGTACGCTGCGCTGTCGTCAGGCTGGAGGCGAATGGCTTCCGTATAGTCCTCGAGCGCTCCGTCGATGTCCCCTGCCGTTCGCCGTGCGATGCCTCTGCTGATGTAGGCGTTCGGATAATCCGGCTTCAGGCCGATAGCTTCTCCGTAATCGTTTATCGCCCCGTCTACGTCACCTGCGGCTTTGCGCACTTTGCCCCGACCGTAGTAAGTCTCGGCGCTGCCCGGCTTCAAACGGATCGCTTCAGAATAATCCGCCAGCGCTCCCTCGAGATCTCCGCCGGTACTCCGCGCGATGGCGCGGTTGTGATAGCTGTCCGAATCGTCCGGCTTCAGGCGGATCCCTTCAGTAAAGTCTCCTATTGCGGCAGGCAGCTCGCCTCTCGCCAGGTAAGCGTTGCCGCGATTGTAGTAAGCGAGCGCGTTCTGCGGATTCAGACGAATGGCTTCGGTGTAGTCCTGCAACGCGCCGTCGAGATCACCAGTCAGCGAGCGCGCAGTGGCGCGGTTGTTGTACGCCTCGTCCATTTGCGGGGCGAGACGAAGGGCTTCCATGTAGTCCTGAATCGCGCCTGCCATATCGCCCAGAGCTTTACGCGTTACGCCGCGATTGTTGTACGCGTCCGCGAAATCCGGCTTCAGACGGATTGCCTCGGTATAGCAGCGCAACTGCTCGCCGGTATCGACCGCGTCGAATCCACGCTCGAACCACTGCTGCGCGGCAAGCTCTTGCTCCGATACAGGAGGGGCGTTGCTCGCAGCGCGCTGATCCTGCCTGGCTGCCTGCTCGGCGACGACGGACGGCGGATGCAGCACAGCCTCCAGTGCGACATTCAGGTATCGATCGCGCAGGCGCGACATCGCTTCCGGGAAATATCCCACCGGAACGTCGAGGCCATTGTACTGCTTGAGTACGGCCAGCTTTCCCGTGAGCTTGCTCGCGATGCTCGGGGTTCCGAAGTTGAACCCCTCGAGCATAAGCGGCACGATGTTGCGCCGCGAGTCCAGCGCGGTTTCGATCTCCAGTCGCAGGAAATCGCCCGGGTTGTCACAGCGCTCCAGCGCCGAAGGCGTAAGCAGCACGACGAAATGCGCGCGCGCGCGGAGGTTACCGAGAATCACCGCCTCGAAGTCGCCACTGGCAAGCCGCATGAAGTCCATGAACACATCGTAACCATGGCTCGTCAGATTCTGATAGATCGCGAGCGCCCACGGCTCGTTCGTGTGCCGGTAGCTGATGAAGACTGTTTTCTCGACGCGCTTCACGCGTTGATTCTAATACGGTCCATCTCCGCGATTCTCTCGGGCCTCATTGTGGCCGATAACGAACGCCTATATAGTATTCAGGCCGCATGGGGGCGGCGCAGTGCGCGTTATCAACAACACGCTGGTCTCACTTTCGTGAGTCATGACAGATAAGACACACCCCACAGAAACCCAATGATCAGGGATTCCACCATGATTCGATCCAGGAGCACGTTTTGTCGTCGCACCAAGCTGTTGTCGTTGGCATTCGCAACCGTTTTACTGTCTTCGTTTGTTGCACATACAGCGCGGGCCGAGAGCTTCTGCGTGCCCGAGCCTGGCGATCGGCCCGAGACCAGTCTTCAGGGTGGGCTCACTGTCGCCGAGCGAGATGTCCCCGGCGGCTTTCAAGGGCAATCATGTGGCTTGCGACAGGTCGGCCACGAGCCGCTTGGCTTACGCGGGAGCTTCGGCGACGTTCAGCTGATCGGTTTGTGCGCATACGCCAGCATGCGCGACCCATCGAACCTGTCCCTTCCTACCACGGGCACGTCCGTCATCGATATGCGGGTGCCTTCGAAGCCTGTGTGGGTGCAAACGCTGAGAACGCCGGCGATGGTGCGCGCGTATTCGGCGCTCGAAATCCAGCAGAACATCCTCGTCGGTGCCTTCAAGGATTTCGGTCCGAACGGCACGAATCCGTTCGATATCTACGATATCTCGGGCGATTGCCTGCAGCCTCGGCTCCTCGCGACGACCAATACGGCATCCGGTAATCACGATGGATGGCTGACGCCCGACACCAACACGTATTACGGCGTTCCGTTTGGCGGTCAGACGATTCAGCAGAATCCGAATCGCATCGATCTGCACGTGATGGACCTCACGGACAAGCAAAATCCCAAGCAATTGATGAACTGGAACCGCAATCAACTCCCGCCGGAGATCCGGGATCGCCTGGTTCCTACACGCAATTTCCACGACGTCAGCACAAATCAGGCGGGCACGCGACTTTACCTCGCGCTCTATGGCGGCAACAACGCTCTCGGCGGTTTTCCTGCGGACGGCTCGGGACGGTGCGCGAACGGCCTTCTGATTCTCGACTCCTCAGACGTCGCCTTCCGACGCCCGAATCCTCAGCTCCGCTATATCAGCTTTCTCTCCTGGTGCGATCCGAAGAACGATCCCGCGTATCATTTTTTCGATCCGGACTTCGACGACGGCTCGACAGCGGCCTCGCACGCGACCGAATACGTCATCCATGAGAATGGCAAGGAGTACATCATCACCACCGACGAATCCGGAGCGGGTCTCGACGGCGAATGGAACGTACACCTGAGACAGCGCACCTTCGGCCGGCTCATCGACATCAGCGACGAGCTGCGTCCTCGTGTCGTGAGCACGTTCAAGCCCGATGTGAACGATCCCGATAACGCCGTCAGGGTGCTGAGCGAGCAGATCAACGGCGGCATGATTCATTACATCGGCTTCGACGATCGTCTGAACATGCGCCTCGTGTTTTACGCGGGCGCGAATCAAGGTATTCGAGTGGTCGATTATCGCGACCCGACGCATCCCAGGGAGATCGCGTATTACAAAGCACCCAACGTCGCGACCACGCGTGCCGGCGAGAACGATTTCACGCGGCCCGATCCGAGGTACGACGCGGCGAACTGTCTCCTGTACACCGGCTGGAATCAGGGTGGGTTAAGAATCCTCGAGCTGACGAATCCTGAGTACAACCCGTGCATGCGTCGCGTAGCGAAGGCTGATGGATTCCTCGAGACGGGCAGCGGTCGCGGCAACAATAAAATCCAGCTCGAGTTCCACGCCCAACGGAAGCGCGACGGCATCGAAGGAAAGCTGCAACTCAAGGACCATGCGGCCGGCGTGCGTATTCGAGTGGACGATCTGACCTTCCTTGGCAGCGTCCGCGACGAGTGCGGCTCCGTCCTGCCCACGGCGAATTCGGTGCAAGTGGAAGGAAAAGGCACTTTCAACGGGGCTGCCGCTACATTCCGCGCTTGCGTGCAAGACAACGGCAAAGGCAAACAAGCCGCAGCTGACGTATTTCACGTCGTCTGCACCGCCGGTTGCACATACAGCGCCGGCGGTGCCTTCAACCATGGCCGCATCGAGGTGCATCAGCCAAACTCGGAACGGCGTAAGAACGACTGAGCAGCCACGTAGATCGGCCGCACGCGCATGCGAGAGGCCGGGCGCTGCCCGGCCTCTCGCGTTTTACTGTTCCTCACGGCATGCATCAGCGCTTCTACCTTCATGCAGCCCACGCAACGATCCTCGGCATCGCTCTTTGCATCGCGCCGACACGGCTTCTGTGGGCAGCCGAAGCCACGGAGGTACCGCAGCCCCCGTCGAAGATATTCGAGCTCGCAATCGCCAATGGACGAGTGGTTACGGCCAACAACACGATCCGGGTCAAGAAAGGCGATCACGTGGAGCTGCGCTGGTCGAGCGACAGAGCGATGTCGCTCCATTTACACGGCTACGACGTAGAGCACCGGGTCACGCCGCAGTCACCGGCGGTCATGTCGTTCAAAGCGCATCTCGCCGGTCGCTTTTCGGTGTCGGAGCACGTCAAGGGCTACCGGCACGGCAAAGCGGTTCTCTATGTCGAAGTGCATCCGTGAGTGTGGCGCGGCTCGTCGCGGCGATTGCGCTGACATCGTGGTCCCTCCCCGCGGCAGCGCATGGCTTCGGTCAGCGGTTCGATCTGCCACTGCCACTCTGGCTCTGGCTCACGGGAGCTGGCGCCACGATCGTGCTCACGTTCGTGGTGATCGCACTGTTCGTGCGCGAGCGAAGCATCGCCGCGGGATGGCCGCAGTTCGATCTGCTGCGATTCGCGGCGGTGCGCTGGATCGCGCATCCGGTGACGGTCGGCGCTGTACGTATTCTGGCTGTCGTAGTGTTCGTTCTGACGGCGTTTGCAGGCTTGCTCGGCGCGCAGGATCCATACGTCAATCTCGCTCCAACGATGATCTGGGTGGTGTGGTGGGTTGGCCTCGCATTCATCTGCGCGTTGGGCGGCGACCTGTGGGCGCTCGTGAACCCCCTGCGCACGATCTTCGAGTGGGGCGAGCGCGGCTTCGCGCGCCTCAACAGCGGTAGACAGCGTGCGCCGCGACTGCCTTATCCGCCGTGGCTGGATGTGTGGCCGGGCGTGGCGCTCTTTCTATGTTTTGCCTGGGCGGAGCTGATATGGCAGCGAAACGATGTGCCGCGCTATCTTGCGTGCGCGATGCTCGCGTATGCGGGCGTCACCTGGACCGGCATGCTGCTCTTTGGTCGACAGGTATGGCTTGCCAAAGGCGAGGCGTTCTCGATTGTGTTCGGCATACTCGCGCGCTTTGCGCCACTCGCCGCTACGCCACGCGAGCTCAACGTGCGGTTCCCCGGCGCCGGCCTGATCACGCGGCAACCGGTCAGCATGTCCTTCCTCGCGTTCGTGCTGCTGATGCTCGCGTCCGTCACGTTCGACGGTTTTCTCGAAACAGCACTGAACCAGCGCATGATAACGGTGGTTCATCAGTCGCGCATGGCATCGACAGCGCTGTTCGCACTTTCGGAGTGGGGATTCGATGAGACACAAGTGATCGAGACGACTGCACTCGTCGGCTTCGCGCTGGCGTTTGTGGCGGTTTTCTGGCTCACGAGCTGGGTGATGGTGCGACTCGCACGGCGCGATGTGAGCGCGAGCAAAGCCGCCTGTTCCTTCGTGCTGACGCTCGTTCCGATCGCTGTCGCATACCACTTGTCGCACTATTTCTCTCTGTTGGTGACCGCGGGCCAGTTCATCATTCCGCTCGTCTCCGATCCCTTCGGTTGGGGGTGGGACCTCTTCGGCACCGCCCAATATAAAGTGGATCTGGGCATCCTGAGTCCATACGTTTTCTGGTATAGCGCTGTCACGATCATCGTGATCGGCCACGTTATCGCGGTTGTGCTTGCACACACCGAAGGCTTACGCGTATTCGGCAGCCGCTACGCCGCGGTCGTAAGCCAGATTCCGATGGTCGTGCTGATGGTGGCTTACACGACGTTGAGTCTGTGGATACTCGCTCAGCCGATCGTGGGGTGAGTGCGTCTACTTGCCCTGAGAACGCTGTTGCTGCGCGCGCGCCTGAAAAGCAGGATCGTTCGTGGACCAGTGGAAGTGGACGATGCGGAAGAGATCGCTGCTCCGGCGCAGGATCACTGTTTCCAGGGTGGTGAGATCGATGGGGCTGCCGTCGCGGTGCTTGCCCGTAACACGGTATGTGCTCAGCACCCACCGCTCGCTGCCTTCACCGCCCACCCGCCGCGTTTCGAGCTTCCACTGAGTCGCTGCGGCGACGTCCATGTCGAACGGCAGATGCTGGAACGCGTAAGCCTCGACAGTCGGGTCGACAGTGCCGAACTCGAACACTACGAGACCGCGGTCGAGCAGTGATAACGCGGCTGCGGTGTTCTTGGCGCGGAGGGCCGCATGAAATGCGTCGACCACATCGGCGGGAATGCGGCTGCCTTGCGCGGCTGCGCTCGATATGTCGACCAATGCAACCGACAATGCAAGCGCTGCAACGAGCTTCATCCGCGTCACAACTGCGCTTTCGAGTCCGCTGTGTCAGCAGGCTGCCGACGCTCGACGGCGATCTGCTCGACGACAAAGAGATCGCGCACCGCTATGCCGTTCAATGGCCCATCACGCGGCGTGACGGTGATCTCGGCTTCGGTATTGCTCTGCACTTCGAACACGCTCGCGAACCGCTGGCCTGCGAGTAGCGTGAGGCGCCAGCCGCGCAGCTCGTTTGGCACGTACCCCGAACCCGCCGGCAGCGGCTTCACCTGGAACGAGTAGACACGTCCCTGCTCGTCGGGTTCACCCAGCGCAGTGATCATCCCGGAATAGCGCTTGAGCGCGCGGTCAACGTCCAATCCCTCGTGCCCGACGCGAAGAAGGGCCCCACGGCTTTGCGATATAGCCAGAGAGCCCGACTCCGCCGGGACCATGCCCGGTCCGAACGTGCATGTTGCCACGGCGCATAGAGTGAGAAGCCTTGTCGCGCGTTGCATCTCGCGCATCTTAGAGGAAACCAGGCGGCATGTGTCTAACGTTGCCGCCGACACGCTATAGTCGCGCTTCGGAGGATTGGAGGAATATCGCCATGGCAAAGCCACGTGGTCCGCTCGACGGCGTCAAAGTCATCGCCTGCTCCACCGCACAGGCCGGCACCGTTCCTTACATGCTCATGGCCGATCTGGGCGCCGAAGTGATCAAGATCGAAGTGCCGGGCAAGGGCGACAACTCCCGCGCCTCCAGCATCTATCCCGGTTTCCCAAGCATCTTTTTCGAAACGAACAACCGTGGCGTGAAGAGCGTCACGCTCAACATGAAATCCGCCGAAGCGCGCGAGATCCTGTACAAACTCGTGGCCCGCGCGGACATCTTCGGCCAGAACTTTCGCCCCGGCGCCGCCGAGAAGAATGGCTTCGGCTATGAGGACCTGAAGAAGATCAACCCGAAGCTCGTGTACGTCTCGATTTCGGCGTACGGTCCGAAAGGGCCGCATGCGAGCCTGCCGGGTACCGATTCGATGGCGCAGGCGCTGGGCGGTATCGCCGAAGCGTACTCCTCGCCGGGCCAGCCGCTCAAAACGGGCATCGTGTCAGTGGCCGACGAGACGTGCGCGATCCTGGCGTTCGGCGGCATGCTTGCAGCGCTGCATTGCGCCCGCACGCACGGCATCGGCCAGAAGGTCGACTGCTCGCTGCTCGGCGGACAAATCCGGCTCATGGGCTGGACGCTCACCACCGCGATGTGGCGCAACCGCAATCCGGTTACAGGTCAGGCGCGCATCACCGGAACGCCTGAACGCCCTGGAATGAGCGCAAGCTTCAACGACATCAATGGCAAGCCGATGGTGTTCCAGCTCGTGGGCAATGCCAAGTGGAAGGCCGCGATGTCGTCGCTGGGCTTTTACGACACGCTGGTGAGCGCCGGGTTCGGCGATCTGGGCGTCGTGATCGCGTCGGACGAGCAGCGCCAGGCGCTTCTCAAAAAACTGGATCAATTGTTCGCGACAGGCCCGCGGGACAAATGGGTCGAGGCCCTGCGCAAAGCCGACGTTGTTTCGGCGCCCATCAACACGCTCCTCGAAGCGTCGAACGATCCCGATGTCCTCGCGAACGGTTACGTGACGGAAGTCGAATACCCGAAGTACGACAAGAAACTGAAGGTGCACGGCTCACCCTGGCATTTTTCGGAGACGCCGCCCCGCATCGGCGTTGCGCCGGCGCTCGGGCAGCACACTGAAAGCGTTCTGGAAGAGATCGGCTACAGTGCGACGGAGATAGAACGATTCCGTGAGCGGAACGTGATCTGACGTCCCACACGCTATGGTCGCGCTTCGGAGAAAGAGATCAGAGGTGCGTCACGCTGGCAAGCTCGGCGCGGAAGCCGCCGTCGATCTTCTGTTGCTCGCGATCGGCGGAGCGATCGCATACATCTCGTGGGGCTACGGCTTCGGCAGCATCGCCCGTCCGGGCCCGGGCCTCTATCCATTTTTCGTCGGCAGCGCGATCGGCATATTCGCGGCAATCCTGTTCGCGTCACACATCGGCACGCCACCCGCCCCGCAGCCACTCGAGAAAGCGCAACGCAGAACGCTTGCGCTGATGGCGGCTACGTTCTGTCTGTGGATTCTCACGATGCCGCTGCTGGGTTACGCGCTCGTGACCGGTCTCGCGGTGCTCGCGTTCTGCAAGACGATGAAGCTCGAAGGTTGGCGCAAACCTGTTGCGGTCGCTGCCGGAACGGCGCTTTTCACCTATCTCGTTTTCGAGAAATGGCTCTACATCGATCTCCCGCGCGGCATCCTGTTCGGCGCCAGCTGACATGTCCGGTCTCGATCTTCTCCTGACCGGCTTCGCCAACTCGTTCACCGCGGTCAACCTCATCGCCTGCTTCGTCGGTGCGCTCATCGGCACGATCGTCGGCGTGCTGCCGGGACTCGGGCCCACTGCGACCATGGCGCTGCTTCTCCCTTTCACCATTCCGTACGGGCCGGTAACCGGCCTCATCATGATGACCGGCATCTGGTACGGCGCGATGTACGGCGGCTCGACGACGTCGGTGCTCGTCAACATCCCAGGCGAGGCGGCGAGCGTCGTTACATGCCTCGACGGATACCAGATGGCGCGCAAAGGCCGCGCCGGTGCCGCGCTCGCGCTCGTCGCGGCCGGCTCGTTCGTCGCGGGAACGCTCGGGCTTCTCGGCCTTCAGTTTCTCGCGCCGGTTCTCGGCAATGCCGCGCTCTCGTTCGGCCCGCCGGAGTTCCTCGCCTTCATGATTCTCGCCTTCGTGCTGCTCGCCGCGCTTTCCGCCGCCGCGCCGCTGAAAGGCGCGCTCATGATCGTGCTGGGACTGTTCCTGAGCACGATCGGCGTCAATCCGATGGACAGCTACCCGCGGTTCACCTTCGGTACCGAGAAGCTCATGCTCGGGATCGACTTTCTGCCGATCGCGATGGGTCTGTTCGGCATTTCGGAGATCCTTACCATCGCGATTCAGAAATACGTAAAGCCCCAGGTCGGACGCGTGCGTCTGCGCGAGCTCTATCCGAGCAAAGAAGAGCTTCAGCGCTCGCTTACGCCAACGTTGCGCGGTTCCGTGCTGGGTTTCTTCGTCGGGCTGCTCCCCGGGCCGAGCACCGTCATTTCGACGTTCGTTGCGTATGCGGTCGAGAAGCGTCTGTCCAAGCGACCGCAGGAGTTCGGCAAAGGCGCGGTCGAAGGCGTGGTCGCCCCGGAGTCCGCGAACAACAGTGCGGTCATGGGCTCGATGATTCCGCTGCTCACCCTCGGTATTCCATTCGCCGCGCCGTCGGCGATCATGCTCGCTGCGCTACGCATGCATAACGTCGAACCCGGGCCGATGCTCTTTACGACGCACCCGCAGGTGTTCTGGACCTTCATTGGGGCGATGTATATCGGGAATCTCATGCTGCTGGTGCTGAATCTCCCGCTCGTCGGCGCGTTCGCGAAAATCGCCACGATCCGGCCTCAGATCCTGCTGCCGATCATCAGCGTGACCTGCCTCGTCGGCGTCTACAGCGTGCGCAACGCGTTCTTCGACGTGTGGGTGATGATCGCGGCGGGCGTCATCGGATTTTTCCTGAGGCGCTGGGGTTATCCCATCGCACCTTTCATTATCGGGATCGTGCTCGGACCCACGACGGAGAACAGCCTGCGGCAGACACTGCTGATGTTCAAAGGCGATGTGACGCTCATCGCGGGCCGACCGCTCGCCTCCGTGCTGCTCGCGTGCGCGAGTGCTTTCATCGTCTACCGGCTTGTGGCGAAATATCGCGCGCAACGCTACCCTTCACAAAACGAATCACACGTCGGCTTCAATCCAAAGGAGGAGAGATCATGAGAAAGACACTGTGGGCGCTGACTGCGCTGTGCGCACTCCCGGGCGTGGGCCTTGTCCAGGCTGCGGACCGCTACCCGGTGAAGCCCATCACTGCGATCGTGGCGGTCGAGGCCGGCGCGGATGGCGACGTGCTCGTACGTCCGATCTTCGAGCGCGTATCGAAGATGATCGGCCAGCCGATTCTGGTCGTGAACAAACCGGGCGGCGGCAGCTCCATCGGTTATCGAGAGCTGCATGGCGCACGACCCGACGGTTACACGATCGGCTGGGGGTCGGCGACGATTATCACGAACAAGGTTCAGGGCGTCTCGCCGCTCGATTATCACGACTTCACTCAGCTCGGCGGCTACGCGACGTATTTCCCGATCGTCGTCTCCGCAACGAAGACAAAACTGCCGCTCAACACGATTCAGGACGCGATTCAGTACGCGAAGGCGAATCCGGGCAAGCTCAACTTCTCCACGGCAGGCGTCGGCCAAAGCTGGTGGGTCGCCGCGATGGCGATGATCTCGGGCACGGGCATCCAGGTGAACACGATTCCGCAGCCTGGTGCAGGCGCAATGACGATCGCTCAGGTCGCAGGCGGCCATGCCGAGCTCGGTGTCGCCGCGCTCGGCTCGGCGAAAAGCATGATCGACGCCGGGCAGGTCAAGTTCCTCGCGACGCTTGGCGATGCGCGTGCCCCGGCACCGTACGACAAGTTCCCGACGCTGAAAGAGCTCGGCTACAACGTGAGCTGGGAATCCACCAACTTCTTGATGGGACCGCCGAAGCTCCCGAAGGAAGTCGTGGCCGTGCTGGTGCCCGCGATCGAGAAAGCGGTGAAGGATCCCGAGTTCGTGAAGTTCGTGAACGAGCGCAACGCGCGCTGGGAATACATCCCGCCGAGCGAGATCGTGAAGAAGTTCGACGAGCGCCGAGAGACCGTCAAAACGATCATGGCTAAAGCGGGGATCGTCAAAGACGCGAAGTAAGACAAGCGCGCGGGCCCCGCGCCCGGAGCGAGACGACAGCAGTTGTAGCGTTACGGACTTAGTGGCCCGTGGAAGACCAGTGCGGTGGGTCCGACAACAGCTTGCGCACTCCGTAAGAAGCGCCGACGCTGTGGAGTATTGTATTGGTTGCCCCGGTTCCGGGCCCCGCGATCTCTACTGTCTGGCCGTTCTTGTTTTTGATTTTAAGGGTTGCGGACCAGTCGATATCCATATCGATGGCAAGGCCGGACAGGTGAAGCGAGGTCAAAGACGGCTGAAATTTGATGGCGAACGAACTGACCATCTCCTGCGCACCCGCCTTTGATTTAGCGATATCGCCGTGGTCCCACACGATGTCGACGCCGGTCTCGCCGGGAACGGCCGCGGGTTGGATGAGCCCTTTTGCGATCTTCCAGCTGTAGTGCATCAGATACGCGCGTTTTTTGTTGCGGAGCGTTGAGGCGATGTCCACGGATGCGCCCGCGACTTTGAGAGCGGCCACGAACGCCTCTACGTTTGCCCTGAACGGCAGCGCAAGGTCCGCGATCGAGTCGCTGTTTGGAAATTTGGCCTGATTCGCGTGCCACCAGGCCGAACCGCTGAGTTTTGTAGAAGCAGCGGTATTCACGGCCGGTGTGCCGATGAGCGCGAGCAACGTACGCCCGTTCGGGTCTACTCGTCCATCGATCATGTTGAGCTTCATTACGCGCCGCTGAAAGGTCTGTATAGCCTCGACTGTTTTTTGCCCGGAAAAATTGTCGACTTTCAGAACCGCGAGTCCAAGTTTCGTAACGTGGCGGTTGAGCAATGTCTGCACTATGCCGACGTCGCGCGGCAGGTTTCGGCCGCCTTTACCAACGGATGCGGAGATGGTTGTCATGCTTCTCCCGGTCGCGCTGCGAGGTTACTCGATGCGTTCTTCGTAGGTGTTCAGCCTATTCATCACCGCGTGATCTCCGGCGTACTTTTTCTTGAGCTGAGCGAGCTCTGCGTCGGTTCCGGCGCAGTACTTCTTCAGTTGCTCCGCTATGAACTGTGCTCGGTCCTTGTTGTAAGGGTCTTCACCGCGAAAGTGATCGCACTTGGTGCGCCGCTCTTGGAACGCCGCCACGTCTTCCGTGCTTTTCGCGCAATACGAAAGCAGTGGCAGGAGGGCGAGTAATGTGACGACGCGGTAAGTTGGCATCCGAGGATAATCCAGCGGTCTTGTGGTCGTCTCATCGTACCGGCGACCGACGCCTTGTCAATACGCCTTGCAGCCGACGAGGCGAACGCCGGCCGGTAGTGAACTGGGACCTTCGTTCTTTCGGACATCTGCGACCTCGTGTCGGTTCGACGTCGGGAGCGTAAACGCATTCGCGTCGGCGCCCCCGGACATTCATTCTGATCGGGCGATGAGCACGGCAATCGTACGAATGACCGTTGTAAACTCCGCGTCACCGGCAGTCCGAATCGAGAGCGCAATCCATGACATCGGTGCGTAAAGGTCAGGCGACGGATCCCATGTCGCGCGAAGAGTTCAGCAGGCGCTTCCGTCAAGAGTTCTACGATCCCGCATTTCGGGCCCACGACGCGGCCATCGACGCCATGGAGAAAATAGCGTGGGAGGCCTACAGCGAAGGCCGAAAAGCACCGATGACCGAGAAAGCCGGGCCCGAGTTCGCCGACCCGAACTACGACCTCTCGGTCGAATGGCGCGAAACGCGAGAAAAGATACGTGCCGCGGATGCACGGCGGCGCGATCCGTCGACGCCGACACGCGTGCTCGTGATTTGTGGAAGCTCGCGCAACGACGGCACGTGCCCCGGCGAAATCTCGAAAACGTTCAGACTGTCCGGCACGGTGTGCGAGCAACTGCGCGCCGAAGGGATCGAACCCGATCTGCTCGACCTGAGTCACCTCACGTCGGACCCGCTGCGCCGCATCTATCCGTGCAAGGGATGCGTCTCGACCGCAATGCCGCTGTGCCACTGGCCGTGCAGCTGCTACCCCAATCATGCGACGCGGCAGACGAACGACTGGATGGCCGAGATCTACGAGCGCTGGAGTGCGGCGCACGGCGTGATCCTGTTGACGCCGGTGTACTGGTACCAGGTGGCGAGCCCGCTCAAGCTCATGATCGACCGGCTCGTCTGCGCCGACGGCGGCAATCCGGATCCCACCCGAACAGCCGGGAAGGACGCCCACAAAGCCAAGCAGATCGAGCTCGCCGGCTGGGATTATCCGAAACACCTTGCCGACCGCGTCTACGGCGTCGTCGTACACGGTGACGTCGAAGGTGTCGAAGCGTCGCGGCGCGCGCTCTCCGACTGGCTCGAATGGATGGGGCTCATCGATGCGGGCTTTCACGCGCGGCTCGATCGTTACATCGGCTATTACGAGCCGTATGCAACGAGCCACGACGCGCTCGATCGCGACCACGCGCTGTGGGAAGAAGTGCGGAACGTCGCCCGTGCCGTGGCGCGCTGTGTAGCCGATGTGCGCGCAGGCCGCCTCTCCCGCGCCGACGCGGAGCTCGAAAGCCCGAGACCGAAGTAGGCACCCGTCGAAGGTCTCGAGACGAACGGCCGAAATCGAGCCTTTCAGCCAATTGCGACGCGAGAGTTGCTTCCGGCAGACTGCGCGCCTGGGGACTGCCGGCTCGCTGCGGCGATCGGGGAAGCGGTGAACTGGACCATCCACAAAGTGTCCGATCTCGTGGACGCGCTGCTCGACGCCGGCAAGAAAGTGGCGGACATCCTCGCCGCAGCGGTCACGAAAGGCATGGAGCAACTGAAGAAATACGTCGAAGCGGTGCTGCGCGCGGGGGGCGCGATCAGCGAAGTGCTGCTGTGGGCGGCAGGTCAGGTCGCGGCGACCATCGAGGCGGTGCTCGCCGTCGTCGGCCAGACGGTCACCGTTCTGAAGGCAGTTTTCGGCGCGCTTATCGCTGCCGGCCGCAAAGTGGTCCAGATCCTGGTGGCGCTCGCCGGGCGGGCGGTGAGCGCGCTGCGCACGGCACTGGAAGCGCTGCTGACAATGGGCATTTCGCTCGCGTCTCTCGTGAAAGACATCGTCACGGGTGTCGCGCAAGCGTTCCGCCGCGGATTCTTCGAAGGGCTGGTGGCGCTGGGCAAGGCGCCGCTGCAATTGCTCAAGGCCGCGGCCGAAATCAGCGTCTCGGTCCTGCTGCTCGCGTTCGCGGTCGTGCTCGAGATGTGCGGCGGCTATCGGCCGCTCACGAAACAGGAGCTCGCCGAAGCGAAGAAGGTGTTCGGCAGCGCGATCGAGCTCGATCGCGTGAAGCTCGGATTTGCGGACCTGCCGGGTGACGTGATCCGCTACCTGAACATCGAAATTCCACGCGCATTCACCACGATGTATCTGCTGAACTTCGGGCCGGGCGCGAGAGTCGACATGCAGACGATCATCCACGAGCTCGCGCATGTATGGCAGGGTGTGCAGGAAGGGCCGCTCTACATGACGCGTGCGCTCGAAGCGCAGATCGGCGCGGGCGTAGAGTCGCTGTTCCATACCGGGAAGTACGACGACAGCGCAGCCTACACGGTCACCGCAGCCGCGCTGGCCGCGAACGGAGGCGGTCTCAGGAAATTCAACCCCGAGCAGCAAGCCTCGATCGTCGAGTTCTTCTGGGTGCGCGCGTTCAGCGATCTGGTCGTACCGGGCGGCTTCCCGGGCGACGACCGCCGTGCACAAGGCCTGACACTGGAAGCGCTGCTGCCATACGCGCAGAAGGTGAATCCTGCATTGCGCGCGCCGGCTCGCGCGGCTGCGGCAAAACGAAAAGTCGTGCCCGCGACGGCTGCGTCAGCGAAGCCCGTAAGTAGCCCCGTCTATATTTGAACGGCCCGGTACATCGCCACGGGCGCAGCGCTGACGAGCCCGTGGCGCGTTTCGTTCAGACAAGCGTTTATCGTTTAGCCGGAATGTTCCCCGAGAGCAGTGCCTGCTGGATACCGCGGGCCGACGCTTCATACGCAGCGACCACTTCGGCCTGTGTGGCGCCACCCGGTATGCGGGCAAGCGGCTCCCATTGCCCGCGCGCAAGCCCGGCGAGTGTTGCATGGCGTGCGATCTGCTGGCTCGGCACGGTCCCGCCGCGCCAGCCCTCGCCCTGCATCGACACGAGCGTCATGCCGACGTGCATGCCCATGAGGTAGAGATGCTTGTGGCGCGGCGTCGTGCGCTCGGCGATGCGTGCACCGATTCCGCCCTCATCGGCCTCGATGCGCGCGGTGAGACCTGAAAACTGTGCGGCAGTCGACGACTCGAGCGGATACACCGGGCCGATGCCGAGGAAGTCCGCCAAGTCCTGTGCGGCTGCGAGACGGCCGGCCATGGCTGCACGCGCCTGTTGGCGCGTGGCGGAGTCGGAGAGACCGAAGCTGCCGAGGTACTGGCTCACTCTGCCGAGATGTACGCCGAGCGCCCATGCTGCGAGCCGGTGTTCAGGCGTGAGCCGGACCTCGCGCGCAGCGGAGGCTTCGGCGACCCGCTTCGAATCCTCATCGAGGCTGCCCTGGAACATCGTAGCCATCCAGCCGCGCCTATGCACTACGTTCAGGCCGCCGAGCAGAAACTCCTGCAGCGCGATGTACAGCAAAGTGAGCGCGATCGTGGCAACGAGCATCCGTCGAATGCTGCCGCGTCGCGTTTTCGCAGTCGGGGAAGCCATAGGACTTGCTTTGCAGAGAGTCTACGCCGCTCTCCACGAGTATAGTAAGCGAGACATCGTACGACACGAGCTTTCCGGGCGCCACCATGCTCGCTGGTGAATTGATGTTCCACTTCCTGCTGACGGTGATCATCACGGCCATCGTGGCAACGTTCGTGCTGTGGCGCTATCGCGTGGTGGTGTTGAAAGGCATGAGCTTCGCCTCGGGTGAACCCGTTACGATCACGCCGCGAGCCATGACACATGCGCCGTCGGCGCCTGCCGCAGCTGGTGACTCTGCGGCGCTCGCGTGGGAGCGCGCAATGCACCGGCGCGCGATCTGCGCATGGCTGATCACGGTAGCAGTCCCGGCGCCGCTCATTGCCGTGGCTTACCTGTCAGGCGAACAGATCTCCGCGGCAACGATCGTGATGGCGTCCGGTGTGATCCTCGGTGCCGCGGTCCCTGTGATCGCCGTTTCGCTCGGATGGACCTGGAAGCGCGGGCTGCTGTTCTGGCTCGAGCTGCTGGCCGCCGGTGCCGTTTTGACCGTCGTGGCTTCGATGCTGCAGCGCCTTGCCCGCGGTGCGTCGCCCAGTGTGGACCAGCTCCTGAACGTGCTGCCGTTCTTTCAGCTGGCGGCGGTTTTTTCGAGCATTCCGCTGCTGCTTGTTCTGGCGAGCGGCCCCGGGAGGCTGCGCGG
>Ga0075421_100003550_pt1 | contig 18668 bp, 17 predicted proteins | sample SoiMetdeltSBSDD5_FD_75292 | JGI IMG/M metagenome (GOLD analysis project Ga0075421, IMG submission 75292) | Bulk soil microbial communities from a Populus tree surrounding site in Tennessee, USA - Soil MetaG P. deltoides SBSDD5 | ecosystem: Environmental > Terrestrial > Soil > Tree plantation... | reverse complement strand
CATCGAGCGGAACTTGAGCATCTCGAAGACCTGGCCGTCCTGGCCGATGCGCCGCTGGCGGAACAGGATCGGCCCGGGCGAGCTGAGCTTGACGGCGATGGCGAGGACGGCCATCACGGGCGAGAGCGCGAGCAGCCCGAGCAGCGCGACCGGCTTGTCCATCGCGTACTTGAAGCGGAACTGCCAACCCTTGGGGTCGAGCGGGCGGATGCCCAGCACGGGCAGGCTGCCGACCCAGTCGAGCGCCACGCGATCGTTCATCGACTCGAACAGGCGCGGCACCAGCGAGACCTCCAGGCCGAGCTGCTCGCAGCGCTCGGCGAGCGCCAGCAGCCGCTGGTCGGGCTCGGAGGTGAACGCGAAGATCACGTGCTGCACGGCGTGCGTCGCGGCCAGCTCGTCCAGCTCGGAAGGCGAGCCGAGCACCGGGAGCATCCGGCGCGGGAAGCGGCCGTTGCCGTTGGTGTCGCCGTTCCCGTTGAGGTTGCCGTTGCGGGTGCTGGGCGGGTCGTCGTCGAGGAAGCCGACCGGATGCAGGCCGTACTCGGGTTGCGCGCAGAGCCGTTGCGCGATGGTCGCGCCCACGACGCCGGCGCCGACGATCAGCGTCGGCTTGCCGGCCAGCCCGTGGATGCGCGCCTGGCGCCGCGCGAGCGCGAGCACGCAGCGCGCCCCGGCGAGCAGCACGACGGTCAGAACCCAGATCCACCCGATCAGCGGAGCGAGGTCCGAACCGCCGATGACGACCACGTCCCAGGTGAGCACGATCATCGCGGCGACGGAGATCGCGCCGAGCATCGGCGACAGCGCCCGCAGCGCGATGCGCACCCGGCGGCGGTAGACCCCGCGCACGTGCAGCATTGCCGGAACCGCCGCCGGTAGCACGAACAGCGACGCGTACTCGAGCCCCGAAACCCCGGGCGTGTCGGTGATCGCGATCGCGATCAGGACGGCGGCAAGCGAAGCCAGCACGTCGGCGAACACGAGCAGGGACGTCCAGCCCTCCCGTTCGAGGGCGTAGTTCCACGCCGAGCCGCGGGACGGCGCCGGGGGCAAGATCGGCGGCGGGGCGGTGGCGTGCGGATCGATACGAGTGACCGCACTCATGCGAGTTCAGGGCCAGCTTCTCATGACTTTGGCCTTTGTGGGGACGTTTTTTCAGGCCGATCGGCCGGGCCGACTTACACTCGGGTCAGATGTCCGCAATCAGCATGCGCGCGCCGGGGCTCCCCCGGGCGGCCGTGGCGTCTGCCGCTGCCGCGGTGGCCCTCGTGGGAGCGGCCGCGTTGCGCTACGGGCCGGCGGCGCTGGCGCTTCCGCTGGCGGCCGCGGCCGCCCTGGCGCTGCTCCAGCGCCCGCGACTGGCGGTCGCACTGGTGGTGAGCCTGATGGTCCTCAGCGAGGGCCGCAGCGACGACTTGCTCGGCTTCGCCAACGGCCTCTACGACCCGCTCCCGCTTGGCCCGACGCCGGCCGAGGCTCTGCTCGCGCTCGCGGTCCTCGCGGTGCTGCTGCACCGGCTCAGCGCCGAACGTCCGCTGCGCCTTGTCGGCCCGCTGACGGCGCCGCTGGCGCTGGTCGTCCTGGCCACGGCGGCCGGGGCCGTGACCGGGCACTTCGCCGGCGTCGGCAGCGCCGACCTGATCTTCGCGGCGCGCCAGCTCGCCTGGCTGGTGCTGGTGCCGCTGCTGGTCGTGAACGTCGTCGAGACCGAGCACGAGGTCCACGTCGCGCTCGCGCTGGCGGCCGTTCTGGCCGTGCTGAAGGCGACCCTGGGTCTGGCCGGGGTGGCCGCCGGGGTCGGCCTCGAGGTGGAGGGCTCCACGATCACCTACTACGAGCCGACCGCCAACTGGCTGGTGCTGCTGGCGATTCTGGGCGTGCTGGCGGCGCTGCTGCTGCGCGCCCGCCCGCCGGTCTGGCTGCTGGTCGGCTCGCCGCTGCTGGTGCTGTCGCTCGCGCTCTCGTTCCGCCGCTCGTTCTGGATCGGCGCGGCGCTGGGGGTGCTGCTCGTGATCCTGCTCGGATCGCGGCCCGCCGGCCGGCGGATCGTCGTGATCGCCGCGATGCTGCTCGGCCTTGCCGTGTGGCTGCTCGCCCTCCAGCCGCTGCAGGCTGAGGCGCCGATCGTCAAGCGCGCCCAGTCGCTCGAGCCGACCAAGGTCGAGCAGAACGCCCAGGACCGCTACCGGATCGACGAGCTCCAGAACGTGACCGCCGAGCTGCGCGACCACCCGATCACGGGCCTCGGCCTGGGCGGCCAGTGGGTCGCCAGGCATCCACTCGGCGTGGAGCACGAGAACGGGCGCAACTACACGCACGTGGTCGCCTTCTGGTGGTGGCTGAAGCTGGGGATCCTGGGCCTGTTGGCCTACCTCGCGGTGATGGCGAGCTGCCTGGCGATGAGCTGGCAGGTCTGGCGGCGCAGCGCCGATCCGGTCCTGTCCGCCGCCGGGCTGGCGCTGCTCTGCGGACTGCTGGCGCTGTTGGTGGTCGAGACCGTCGGCTCGTTCACCGGCGTCGATCCCCGCTTCACGGCGCTCGTCGGAGCGGCGGGCGGTCTGCTCGCGGCCATGCGCCGCCTGGCGCTGCGGCCCGGCTAGGCGGTTCCGCCCAGCAGCTCCTCGGCGCGCGCGCCGACGACCGTCGGGTCGTGCCGATCCGTGGCCCGCGCCCGCGCCGCGCGACCCTCGGCTCGCGTGCGCTCCGGGTCGTCCCGGTAGCCGGCCAGCAGCGCGCGCACGGCGGCCGCGTCGTGGTCGGGCGTGGCGATCGCCCCGCAGCCGGGCTCGAGCAGGCCGGTCGCGCCCTCCGCGGCTGTGGCCACCACCGGGCGCTCGGTCAGCATCCCGAGCGAGATCGCGAGCGGCTCGCCCTCGGTCGGGGAGGGGCAGAAGACCACGACCTCGCAGGCGGAGAGCAGCTCGGCCGGCTCGGCGCCGCTGCTGGGCAGGAAGTGGGCGGCCTCCCCGAGCGGCGCGGCGCGGGCCCTCAGCTCGGCCTCGGTGTCGCCCTCGCCGATCATCAGCAGGTGGACGGGCGGGCCGGGTGTGCCGGCCAGCTGCACCGCCGCGTCGATCGCGACGTCGTTGCGCTTCCTGGCGTTGAAGCGGGTCAGGCAGCCGATCAGGAAGGCGTCGTCCGGCACTCCCAGGGCGCGCCGGTGCTCGGCGCCCGCCTCCGGCAGCGGTCGGAAGCGCTGCGGGTCGATCGCGTTGGAGACGACGCCCACGCGCTCGGGCGGCACGCCCGCCGCGATCAGCGATTGCCTGGTGCCCTCGGAGATGGCCAGCACCGCCGCCACGTCGCGCGCCGCGCGCTGGTAGAGCCGCTGCGGCAGCCCGCTGCGCATCGGCGGCGGCACCGGCCCCCACTCGGCCCAGGCGATTCGCGGCCGCAGCTCGGCCGGCAGCCGCGGCGCGAGCAGCTGCTCCTTCTTGAAGTGCAGCAGCAGCACGTCGTAGGGGGCCTCGCGCCGAAGCTCGCGGCGCAGGCTGCGCAGGACCAGCGGGGAGCCGGCGGTCAGCCGCGGCCAGGTGCGCGAGCCGAGCTTGGGGCCGAGGTCGACGTGACGGGCCGCGACTCGCGACCCCTCCGCGGTGTCCGGGTGGCTGGTCAGCAGCACGGTCTCGTGGCCGCGCGCGGCGACCGCGTCGAGCAGCCGCACGGCGGCGTACTCGGCACCTCCGCGGGTCGCGGAGGTCATCACGGAGACGATCTTCATTGCGCCAGCCGGCGCGCCAGCGCCTCGATCGAGTAGTCCCTCTCGGCCAGCGCGCGGCCGGCGCTCCCGAGGGCGGCGCCGCGGACCGGGTCGAGCGCGTCCAGCAACGCCCGCGCGAAGCCCTCCGCGCCGGCTCCCTCGAGGTAGTGGCGCCCGATCTCGGCGTCCACGCCCGCGGCGCCGCGTGGCGTGGCGACCACCGGCAGCCCGTGGGCCAGCGCCTCGATGAACTTGACCGGCGAGCCGCCGCCGCTCAGCAGCGGTACGAGCGCGCAGGCGGCGCGCGCGTAGAGCGGGTCCAGGCTGTCGACGAAGCCGGGTGCCGACACTCGCGCGTCGATCCCCGCGGGCGCCTCCCAGCCACTGCCGGCCACCGTCAGGCGCAGCTGCGGCGCGGTGGCCCACACGCGCGGCATGACCTCGTCGAGCAGGAAGTCGAGCCCCTCGCGGTTGGGCGCGTAGGCGAAGTTCCCGACCAGCAGCGCCTCGGGCGGGTCCGCCGGCGCGCGCCGCGCGTCGATGGCCGCGACGTCCACCACGTTGGGGACGTAGCGCAGCGTGGCCGTCGGCGCCAGCTCGCGCGCGCCGTCGAGGTCGGCTCTGCTCGGCATCCACGTTTCGGCCGCCGAGCCGAGCAGCCGGCGCTCGAACGCCTGCAGGCGCCGGCGCGATCCCCAGTCCGGGTCGCGACCGGGGCGGAACGCGGACTCGAGGTTGTTGGCGCTGTAGATGACCGGCCGCCGGCGGGCCAGCCGGCGCAGCGCGACGGCCGCCATCGCGTCCTCGGCGATCACGCGGCCGCGTCCCGGCGTCTGCGCCAGCCGCTCGGCCGCGTCGCCGAGGTCGGGCGAGACGCCGCGCGCGACCGCTCGCGGCACGCCGGCCGCCCGCGAGCGCGCCCAGGTCAGCGCCCGCCGCGCGCCGCGCGAGCTGCTCACCGCATGCAGCCGCAGATCGTCGAGCGCCTGGTAGGCGGGGTCGGGCGCGTCGGCGCCGAAACCGGTGTGGAGCAGGTCGACCGGACCCTCGGCGACCAGCGCGCGCACGATTCCGTAGGTGCGCGCGGCCCGCCCGCTCCCGCGGGTGGGCATGTAGGAGGAGACGACTAGCGTGGTCACGTCGGCGGGGAGGGTAGGCGGTTCGGTCGCGCTGGCATCAGGGACCGGATCGGGACTATGGTCGCCAGATCCTGACGGCTTTGCGTCTCTTCATAACCCGAATCGCCGGCCTGGCGGTCGCCGTGGGGCTCGCGGTGGCCGCGCTCTCGCCCGACGCGCAGCGCAGCGCCCGCATCGTGTTCGCCGACGAGCTGCGCGCCGGGCGCGTGCTCGAGCGCGACCTCGATCGACCCGAGGTGGCTCGGGCGGTCGCGCCGCGCCCGATCCCGCCCGCGGGGATACGCCGGCTGCAGCGCCTCGCGATGAAGCGCGGCGCGTTCGACTTCGAGACCCGCAACCTGGGGCCGCTCGCGGCGGCGCGCCGCGCCGTGCTCGGGCCCGAGGCGTCCGGGCCGCCGCGCTTCCTGGTCCGAGTCGACGAGTTCCCGCTGGCCGGGGCGTACGTGGAGAGCGCCCGCGGCGCGGCCGACTTCGCCCGCTTCCACGCGATCCTGGCCGATGCCGGCGTGCCCTACCTGATCGCCGTGAGCGCGGGGGTGGCGCGCGACTACCTCGATCCGTCGGCCACTGAGAGCCGGCCGCTGTCCGACGGCGAGCTGGCGACGCTCCAACGGCTGCGCGGGGACGGCGTAGCGTTCGCGCTGCACGGCTTCGACCACCGCACGCGCGACGCCCGCTCCCGCCATCGCTCCGAGCTGATCGGGCTCGACGACGCGAGCCTGAGTGACCTGCTCGACCGCGGGACCGCCCGGCTGGCCTTGGCGGGTATCCACCCGCGCGTGTTCGCCCCGCCGTTCAACCGCTTCGAGGCGCGCCAGTACGACCTCCTCGCGCGGCGCTACGACGTCGTCTGCGGCGGACCCGAGAGCGTCCCGCTGGTCGGCTTTCACCGGACGCCGCTCTGGCTCGGGGACGCGATCTACATGCCCGCCTACCCGCCCTTCTACGGACGCTCGCGCGAGGTCGCGGCCGCCGCGGAGCGCGCGATCGGCGCCCAGGTCGCGCTGCCGATCCCAGTGGTCCTGCACTGGGCGTGGGAGGCCGGCGGCGACTGGTCCGACCTCGAGCGCCTGGCGCGGCTGCTGGCCGGCCACGCCCGCCCCTGGGACGAGCTGCTCGCGGCCTAGGCCCAAGCGAACAGGCCGTCCAGCTCCATCAGCAGCCCGTCGTCGTCGAGCAGGATCGGCTCCAGGCAGACCGGCCGGAAGCCGCGCTCGGCCAGCAGCGGCAGCATCTCGACGAGGCTGGGCTGGCCTTCGTAGAGCGGCGTCACGCTCAGCTCGAGCTCGAGTGCCTCGAAGCGCGCGAGCGCGGGGCCCGCCCCGTCGAGCACGTGGCGCTCGTACCCCTGTACGTCGAGCTTGAGGAAGGCCCGCTCCTGCGGGTGCAGCAGCCCCTCGATCAGGCCGTCGAGCCGCCGCGCCGCGATCCGGCGGCTCTCCTTGGGCGCCCAGCCGGCCTTGTCCGCGAAGCGCTCGTTGCGTTCCAGCACCGAGCTGCTGCGCGAGTCGCCCGTGACGTTCAGGGTGATCTCCCCGTCCACGTCGGACGCGGCCACGCACACCGCCTCCCAGGCGCCGTCGGCCGCGGCGAGCCCCGTCAGCACGGCGAACGCCTCGGCCACCGGCTCGAGCGAGACCAGCCGCCCGGCGAAGCCCTGCTCGCGCAGCATCGTCCCGTACTGGCCCGCGTTGGCGCCCACGTCGAGCACGACGTCGACGTCCTCGAGCAGCCGCTCGCGCGCGGCCGTCAGCGAGCGCAGCGGCGTGTACTGGCGCAACTCGTAGCCCATCCTGCGGGCCAGGCTGCGGATCAGGTCACGCATGGGCAAGGCTCGAAAGGTAGGAGCCGATCTCCTCGAGGCGCGCGTCCCAGGAGTTCTCGCGCACCGCCGCCGACCGCGCCCGCCGGGCCGCGGGGCCGTCCTCGGCCAGGGCCCGCTCCACCGCCGCGACCGTGGCGGGCGCGTCGGCGGCGACGACAACGCCGGTGATCTCGGCGAGCGCGGGCAGCGGAGTGGTCACCACGGGCAGGCCGGCGGCGAGGTACTCGTACACCTTCATCGGGAACACCGAGCGGGTCAGGTCGTTGATCGCGTACGGGACGAGCGCGACGTCGGCGCCGCGCAGCACCTCCGGCAGCCCGACGTAGGGTCGCGCGCCGAGCAGGTGGACGTTGGGCAGCCGCTCCAGCGCCGAGATGTCCGTGCGCGGATCCCCGGCGCCGACCGGTCCGACCAGCGCGATCGACCAGTGCGGCCGCGCGCGGGCCACGCCCTCGAGCAGCTCGAGGTCGAGCTTGGTGGCCACCACGGCGCCGGTGAAGACGATGCGCGGACCCGGCAGCGCCGCGATCGCCGGATCGGTCGGGCCGACCTCGAGCGCGGTGGCGAAGCGGTCGGTGTCGGCGACGTTGGGCGCGTAGAAGACGTGCTCGTTGAGCGTGCGCATGCGCTCCGCCAGCGCCGGCGCCGAGGCCAGCACCAGGTCGGCCCGGGCGGCGAAGTGCGCCTCGGCCTCGCGGAACGGCGCGGCCGCCACGCCCTTCTGGGCGGCGATGTCGTCCACGCAGTGGTAGACGATCGCCGACGGCTCGAGCGTCTCGACGAGCCAGTCCGCCTGCGGGACGTAGCTCCAGAGCAGCGGTCGCTCGAACCCGAGCGAGTGTGCGGCGCGGCCCACCTGCGCGCGCAGCAGGCCCGCGTTCAGGGTCCGGAGGCGGGGCCGTCCGTGGATCGGGATAACGAGCGGCGACAGCACGTGCAGGCCGTCGACGGCACGCGCCCCCGCAGCGGCGCGCTCCACGCGGCGCGCCATCCGGCGCAGGTCGCGGCCCGCCAGCCGCGGCTGGCGCAGCCCCAGCGACTCCAGGAAGAGCACCCGGTTGCGGCGGGCCAGCCGCGACATCAGGTGCTGCTGGTTGGTCCACAGCTCGGCGTCCCACTCGCCGAAGCCGAGGCAGACGATGTCCCGCCCCTCGATCGTCACCGCGTGGCCGCCCTCACCAGGCGCTCCGCCTCGGCCGGGTCGGTGTCGGGGTCGAGCGCGCCGTAGGGGGCGCGCAGGTCGTGCGGGAGCAGCCGCGCCAGCCGCCGCTCGCGCGGGCCCCACGGCACCAGCGCGTCGACTCCGCGCAGCTGCGTCTCGGCATCGAGCGCACGGATCAAGCGCAGCGGCGTGAGGCGCTCGAGCGCGCGGACGTGCAGCGGGCCACGGCCGGCATTGGGCGGGCTGTCGGTGACGAGCGCGACGTCGGCGCCGGCGGTGCGCGCACCCATCAGCCAGAGGCTCGCGCGCATCGTGCTCTCGAAGCCGCTGGCGATCGCCAGCAGCCGCACCGGCCCGCGCCGCACGCGCGCCTGGGCGTAGTGCCCCGGGGCCGGCGCATCGGCGCTCTCGCCCCGCGCCAGCGTCCACACCAGCGCGTCGGCCCAGCAGTCGAGCGCAATCTTGGCGAGGCCGCGCCAGCCGTCGCGCCAGCCGCCGTCCACGACCAGCCGGTAGGCGAACTTCGCGACTGGCCGCACCGCGACGCCGCGGATGCGCGCGCCGGCGGAGGGGGTCGCGCTCAGCTGCCGGGCCTCCAAGCGGGCGTAGGCGACGGCGTCGCGGATCCCCTCCGGCAAGCTGTCGGCCAGCACGTGCTCCAGGTCGCCCTCGAAGGCCCAGGTCGGCCCGAACGCCCACAGCCCCTCGTGCACGGCGAGCTCCTCGTCGTGGCGGTAGGCGCCGCGCCGGAACAGCCGCAGCCGGTACTTGGGGTACTTCGCCGACGGCCCCAGCCGGCCGCCCAGGAACAGGTCGCGGCAGGGCACGGCGCAGATGTCGACGCCCTCGGGAGGACCCGCGAGGAACTCCTCGATCTCCGCGCTGAGCCGCGGGGTGATGCGCTCGTCGGCGTCGATCTCGAGGACCCAGTCGCTGACCGCGGCGTCGATCGCCACGTTGCGCTGGGCGCCGAAGCCGCCCCATGGGTGCTCGATCACGCGAGCACCGGCCGCCCGGGCGATTTCGACGGTGCGATCGCGGGAGCCCGAGTCGACCACGACGATCTCGTCGCAGAACGCCACGCTCGCGAGCGCAGCGGGCAGTCGCTGCTCCTCGTCGCGGGCGATGATGCATGCGCATACCGTCGCGCGGCCGGTCGTCATCTGGTCAGCGTACGTCGAGTGCGGCCCGTTCCGCCTCTTCCAGCAGCTCCCGCGCGCCGGCGGCTGCCAGGCGCTCCGCCACGGTCGTGCCCAGCTCGGCGGGCTCCGCGGCGTCTCCAACCAGCTCGTCGCGGATCCAATGCGAGCCGTCGGGGAGCCCGACGAAGGCGCTCAGGAGCAGCGCCCCGTCGTCGTCGCGGGCGTGGGCGCCGATCGGCGTGTGGCAGCTGGCGTCGAGCGCGGTCACCAGCGCGCGCTCGGCGGTCAGCGCGGTCAGCGCGGCGCGGTCGGTCAGGCGCTCCGCGGCGGCGGCGGTGGCCGCGTCGTCGGCGCGCGCCTCCAGCGCGAGGCAGCCCTGGCCGGGGGCGGGCACGAGCGCGTCGAGCGGCTCTCCCTCGCCGCCGCGACCGAGCCGGTCCAGGCCGGCCTGCGCCAGCACGATTGCGTCGTAGTCGCCGAGTCGCTTCAGGCGCGTGTCCACGTTCCCCCGTAGCTCCCGGATCTCGAGGTCGTCGCGCAGCGCGAGCAGCTGGGCGCGGCGGCGCAGGCTGGCAGTGCCCACCACCGCGCCCGGGCGCAGCTCGTCGATCGCCGTCGCCCCGCAGAGCGCGTCGTAGGGGTCGGCGCGCTCGGGAACCCCCACGATCGACAGGCCGTTCGGCAGCTCGCCCGGCACGTCCTTGGCCGAATGCACCGCGAGGTCCACGTCTCCCGCCAGCAGCGCCTGCTCGAGCTCCTTGACGAAGCGCGACTTGTCCTCGTGGGCGCCGCGGTCGCCGGAAGTCGCGATAGTGACCAGCTCGACCTCGCCGTCCAGCCGCTCGGCGACCCAGCTCGCCTGCGCCAGCGCCAGGGCGCTGCCGCGCGTGCCCAGGCGGATCACGCCCGGCGGCGACGTGCGTCCAGGCGCGTGACTTCCGCCGCGGGCGCTTCCTCCGCCGGGGCGGGGTCGAGCCCGAACAGCTCCCGCAGCGTGTGCAGGTAGTGGTAGGAGCCGCGCTCCTTCAACCGGACCGTCGGCTCGTGCAGCAGGCGCGAGACGACCGCCCGCGCCATCACCTCGACGCGCTCGCGGTCGGCCTCGGAGAGCGTCTCCCAGCGCGGCTCGTTCTCGTCGAGCACCTGCCGGACGACCTCGTCGGCGCGCTGGCGCAGCGCCGAGATCGTCGGCACGACGTCGAGGCTTGCGATCCACTCCTCGAAGCGCTCCACGTCCTGGCGCACGAGCACCAGCGCCTCCTCGGCCTCGGCCACCCGGGCGTCGAGGTTGCGGGCCACCGCGCGCTGGAGGTCGTCCATGTCGTAGAGCGCGATGCCGGGGCAGTCGCGCACGCTCGGCTCGATGTCACGCGGCACGGCCAGGTCGATCATCACCAGCGGTCGTCCCATGCGCGACGCCGCGACGAACTCCAGCTCCTCGCGGCCGACGATCTGGTGCGGGGCGCCGGTGGAGGTCACAACGATGTCGGCCGCCTCGAGCTCGCGCGGCATGTCCTCGAAGGTGACGGCGCGGCCGCCGAACTTCTGCGCCAGGCCGAGCGCGCGGTCGTAGCGGCGGTTGGCGACGAACAGGGTGTGCACGCCCCGGTCGCGCAGCGCCCGTGCGGTCAGCTCGGCGTTCTCGCCGGCGCCGATCACGAGCACGCGGCGGTCGGCCAGCTCGCCGAGGAAGTCAGACGCCAGCTGCACCGCAACCGTGGAGATCGACACGTTGGAGCGCGCCACGCCGGTTTCGGTGCGCACTCGCTTGCCGGCGGCCAGCGCGTCGCGGAAGAGCCGGTTCGAGACGGGGCCGCTGACGCCCTCGACGAGCGCCATCTCGTAGGCGCGCTTGACCTGGCCCTGGATCTCGGCCTCGCCGACGATCATCGAGTCGAGGCCGGCGGTCACCGAGAACAGGTGCTCCACAGCCTCGCGGCCGCGCAGGGAGTAGAGCGAGCCGATCAGCTCGGTCGGGCGCAGCTCGGCCTGCCGCGAGAGGATCGCGAGCGTCGCGTTCTCCGCCTCCAGCGCGTCGTCGGTGACCAGGTAGAGCTCGGTGCGGTTGCAGGTGAACAGCGCCACCGCCTCGTGTATGCCGTCGTGCTCGGTCAGCTCGCCCAGCACGCGCGCGGCGCGCCCGGCCGGCAGCGCGAGCTTCTCGCGCAGCGCCAGCGGCGCGGTCTTGTGGGAGGCGCCGAGGGCGAGCAGGTCCCCGGTCACTCGTCCTCCTCGGCCAGCTGCGTCAGCTCGCGATCGATGCGCACCAGCTTGGCGGCCATGATCGCCACGTAGATCAGGATCAGCGCGAGAAACACCACGTAGGCGGCGGCCACGTACTTGCCCGCCTCGTCGAGCGGCAGCGCCGGCGCGGCCAGCCAGGTCACGCGGCCACCGCCTCGCGCCGCTCGGCGCGCCGGCGGCGCAGCTTCTTCAGCTGCATCGAGGCGTGCTTGGCGGTCAGCTCGAGCTTCCAGAGCGTCACGAACAGCAGCGTCATGCCGGCCAGCGTCACGAGGAAGGTGAGCCGCATCTCGCCGGGCAGGTCGCCGCCGGTCTGCGACAGCACGCGCGGATGGGTGAACGCCTCGGCCAGCCGCACGGCCGTGAAGTTGAGCGGCACGAACGCGCCCGCGGCGATCGCGAACACCGAGGAGTAGCGCGCCTGGCGCTCGGGGTCCTCGATCGCGAAGCGCAGCGGGAAGTAGACGCAGTAGAGCAGGAAGACGACCAGGAACGAGACCAGCACCGGCTCGTCCCAGACCCAGTAGTGGCCCCACGAGGCCTTGGCCCAGATCGCGCCGGTCACGAGCACGCCTAGGCCGAGGATGATCGACAGGTGGATCGCGACGTAGGAGCGCAGGTCCCACGAGGAATCGCCCGAGCGCAGGTGGCGGATGCCGAAGATGCCGCCCGCCACGAAGCCGCCCAGCGCCACGATCGCCATCGGCACGTGGATGTAGAAGATCTTCTGGACGAACCCCTGGTCGGCGTCGAGCGGGGCGTAGAAGAAGACGAGCGTGAACGCCGCCGTGAGGGTCACGACGGTGGCTATGGCGAGCGGGGCCAGGCCCTTGGAGAACATCAGTCCTCGAGCAGGAAGTCGAAGACGGCAACCGAGACAAGCACGAACACAACATCGTAAAGCGTGAGCAGCCCCAGCCAGCGGCCGAGGTCCTCGGGGCCCTGCTCGGAGCGCATCAGCGGCTCGGTCGCCTGGGCGCACGAGATCAGAAGCGGCACCAGCAGCGGCAGGAGCATCAGCGGCACGATCAGCTCGCGCGTGCGCGTCTCGGCGGCGAGGGCGGCGACCAGCGCGCCGACCGCGGCGATGCCGACGTTGCCGAGCAGCAGGATCAGCGGGAGCTCGGGCAGCGTGCCGCCGAGGCCGGGACCGAGCAGCAGCAGGTCGTAGGCGGGTAGCGCGACCAGCTCGACCACGACCAGGAACAGGAACAGCGCGCTCGCCTTGGCGACGAACAGGGCGGTGCGGTCGACGGGGGCGAGCAGCAGCGCGTCGATGCCGCCCTGCTCGCGCTCGGCGGCGAACAGGCGGGTCACGCCGATCACCGCGGCCAGCAGCAGCGTGACCCAGAGGACCCCGGAGGCCAGGTCGCCGTCGAGCGAGTTGCGGTCGAGGCCGAAGTGGAACAGGACGTAGACGGTGATCGTGAACAGGGTCATGGCCGGCACCGCCTCCTTGGTGCGCAGCTCCAGCAGCAGGTCCTTGCGCAGGATCGTCCCGGCGGCGCGGATCACCGGTAGAGCTCCTCGTCGTCGGCCACCGGCCGGCCGCGCCGCAGGCGCAGCACCACGTCGGCCTCGGCGAGCGCCCCGGCGACGTCGTGGCTGACCAGCACGCGCGTGCGGCCAGAGGGGCGCCCGATCAGCGGCTCGAGCAGCTCGGCGGCGGCGGGATCGAGGTTGGCGCGCGGCTCGTCGAGCAGCAGCAGCGGCGGCTCGTGCAGCACGGCCCGGGCCACCGCGATGCGCTGGACCATGCCGCGCGAGAGCTCGCGGATCGGGTCGTCGGCGCGGCGCTCCATGCCGACCTGGCCGAGCACGGTGCCGACGCGCGCCTCGGGCACGCCGTGCAGCCGCGCGTGGTAGCGGAGGTTCTCGCGGCCGGTGAGGTCGCGGTAGAGGAGGGGGTCGTGGCCGAGGTAGCCGACCCGGCCGGGCAGCTTCCAGCGCTCCTCGGGCAGATCGGCGTCGAGGACGCGCACGGCGCCGCCGTGGGGGCGGAGCAGGCCCGCGAGCACGCGCAGCAGGGTGGTCTTGCCGGCGCCGTTGCCGCCCAGCACGGCAAGCGTCTGCCCGGCCTCGACGCGCGCGGAGACGCCGGCGAGCGCGACCCGCTCGCCGTACCGCCGCTCGAGGCCGTCGAGCTCGATCGTCGCCATGCCGGGGGAAGCCTATGGCGCTTCGCTCAGCCCGCTGCCGCCCACCAATCTGACGTTTGCGCCCTATTACGTGCCTAAGGTCAGACTCGTGGCAGCGGGCACCCCTTATTGCCGCCGTTGGCCGGGGGCTAGGCTGACATCGAATGGGAGACAAACCGCGGCTCGTCGGCATCAACCACGTCGTCCTCGAGGTCGACGACGTCGAGGCGGGGCTCGACTTCTACGGGCGCATCTTCGAGTTCGAGTTGCGCGGCCGCGCGGGGCATATGGCCTTCCTGGACATGGGCGACCAGTTCCTCGTGCTCGCGGCGGGGCGCACGCAGGGGCCGGATGGCTCGCGTCACTTCGGGCTGGTCGTCGACGACCGCGAGCGCGTCCGCGAGCTGGTCGAGCGGGCCGGCGCCGAGCTGCTCGGCGGGCGCGGCCTCGACTTCCGCGACCCCTGGGGCAACCACGTCCAGGTCGTCCAGTACTCGGACATCCAGTTCTCCAAGACGCCGGCGGTGCTGGCCGGCATGGGCCTCGAGCTCGAGAAGTCGCCGGCGGCGCTGGACGAGCTGCGCGACAAGGGGCTCGGCTAGTCGCGCTCGAGCGTGGCGGCTGCGTGCTCCAGCGTCGGGGCCACGATCGGCCACGACTGGTCGATCGCCTTGGGGTTGCCCGGGAAGTTCACGATCAGGGTGCGCCCGCGCACGCCCGAGACGCCGCGGGTGAGCAGGCCCAGCGGCGTGTGGTCGCGCGAGTCGGCCCGGATCGCCTCCGCGTAGCCGGGCGCCTCGCGGTCGATCACGTCGCGCGTGGCCTCCGGCGTCACGTCGTCCACGGTCAGGCCTGTGCCGCCGGTGGTGAAGACGAAGCGCACCCCCTCCACGTCGACCAGCCGCTTGAGCAGCCCGACGATCGCCTCGCGGTCGTCGGAGACCGTCTCGAGCGAGACGTCCAGCCCGGCGTCCGCGCACAGCTCCGCCAGACGCGCGCCCGACACGTCCTCGCCCTGGCCGCGCGCGAGCGAGCTCGACACCGTGACCACCGCGGCCTTCATCGGCGCCAGTCGTGGCGGCCGCCCGACTTCTCGAGCAGCACGACCTCCGCGATCTCGACGCCGCGCTCCAGCCCCTTGACCATGTCGTAGACGGTCAGCGCCGCCGCGGCGGCCGCGGTCATCGCCTCCATCTCCACGCCGGTCTGGCCGCTGGTGCGGGCCTCGGCGGTCAGCACGACCTCGGTCTCGCGCAGCTCGGCCTCGACGTCCACGAACGACAGCGGCAGCGGGTGGCAGAGCGGGATCAGCTCGGCGGTGCGCTTGGCCGCCTGGATCCCGGCGATCCGGGCGGTCCCGATCACGTCGCCCTTGGGGGCGTCGCCGCGGGCCACCGCTTCGGCGGTCTCGGCGGACATCCGCACGGTCGCCCGCGCTCGGGCGCGGCGCTCGGTCACCGGCTTGCCGCCCACGTCCACCATCCGGGCGCGCCCGGCGGCGTCGAGGTGTGTGAGCTCGTCAGACAGGCTGGTGGGACTGCCGCGCGGCGGCGATCAGGTCCCGGACCGCCGCCTCGTCGCCGCGGCGCAGCAGCTCGACGGGATCCGGCTCACCGTTCACGATCGACTCGAAGAAGGACTTGCGGTCCTGGTAGGTGGGCAGCGTCGCCTTGGCCCACCCGCGCACCTCGTTGAGCATCACGGCCAGGCGCGCGTAGGGCTCGCCGTACTCGTCGGCGATCTCGTCGCGGATCCGCTTGGCCAGCGCCGGCGACGCGCCGGCGGTGGAGATCGCGATCGCCAGCGGCCCGGTGCGGATGATCGCCGGCAGGATGAAGTTGCACAGCGGCGGCACGTCGACCACGTTGACGAGCATCGCGCGGCGCTCGGCGTCCTCGAAGATCGCGACGTTTACGTCGGTGTCGCTGGTGGCCGCGATCACCATGAACACGCCCTCGAGGTCCGCGGCGCCCGCGTACTCGCGCTGCTCCCAGCGGATCGAGCCCTCGTCCGCGAGCCGGCGCAGCGGCTCGATCGCATCCGGCGCGATCAGCGTCACGTCGCCGTCGCAGGCGAGCAGGCCCTCGACCTTCTCCAGGCCCACGTCGCCGCCGCCCACGACCAGGCAGCGGCGGCCGCTGAGGCGCAGGCAGGCGATGTAGAAGGGGGTGTCGAGCATCCCCTGCACGCAGGACTGGTCGCAGATCCCCTTACGGAGCTGGCAGACACATTCCTTGCCCGCGTAGGCCTGAGCCGGCATGCCTAACAGTCTAGGCGCCGGGGGTGCCCCCGCCGCCCGGCGCTGGAGGGAGATTGCGCGTTAGGCGGCGAGGGCACGGCGCGGGCGGTGCAGCCTCGCGAGCGCCGGCCGGCGGCGCCGCGGACGCTGCTCACGCGACCGGTGGTCGCGGTTCCCGGCGGCCGCGCGCAGATCGTGAATGTGCTCGGTGGCGGCCGTATGTGAGAGGAGTCCGGTCATGGCGATGAAACTACGGCTAAGGCGGACCCCTTACATCGGCAATTCGCCTCTGATGACCCCTTAGGGCGCGTTCCGCTTCAGCCGTCCATGCCGAGCCGGTGCGCCACCGCGCCCGCCTCGCCGCGCGTAGACACCTCGAGCTTGGCCAGGATGCGCGACACGTGGACGCTGGCCGTCTTCTCGCTCATGAACAGCTCCTCGCCGATCTGGCGGTTGGTCTTGCCTGCCGCGACCAGCACCAGCACCTCCCGCTCGCGCGGCGTGAGGCCGAAGGGGTCCTCGCTGCGCGGGGGCTCCGGCTCGTCGCCCAGCCGTATCCGTGCGCGGCGGGCGACTCGCTCGCAAGCCTCGCGCAGCGGTGGTATGCCGCACTCGGTGGCGGTCGCGTGGGCCGCGCGCAACGCCTCGCCGGCATCCTCGCCGGTCTCGAGCAGCGCCTCGGCCTTGCGCATGCGCGCGTAGGCCGCCGCCACCCGGTTGCCGAGCCGCTCGTTGGCCTCGGCCGCGCTCTGCCAGAGAGCGGCATCGGGACGACCCTCGATGCGCGCCAACTCGGCCTCCGCCGTGGCCGCGTCGGCGACGACCTGGGGCGGGGGAGAGCCGCGCACGCCGGCGGCCGCGGCCATCTGGCCCATGCGGGCGCGCAGGGCGGCGCCGGACCTGCGTGCCTCGTCCTCGGCTTCGCGATCGCGCTTCGCGCGCGCCCGCTCGGCCGCGTCGCCCTCCGCGCGCAGCGCCGGGAGGTACAGGTCGCGCGCGTAGAAGGCGAACTCGTCCTCGTTCTCCATGCGGCGCTGCGCCTCTGCGACGGCGCGCCGGACCGCGGCGATGTCGCCGGTGTGCTCCGCCAGCAGGACCGCGCAGCCGTACAGCGGCCCGATCCACATCGAGCCGGCCGCGCGGCTCAGCAGGTGGTGCGCGTCGGCGAACTGGTCCTCCGCCTCGTCCCAGCGCCCGAGCATCGACGCCAGCTCGCTCGCCGCGAGGTGCACGTTCGCACCGGAGACGCCTTCGGCGCCGAAGTCGAGCGCCTGGCGCACGAGCCGCTGCGCGTCGTCCAGCCGCCCGAGCCGCCAGCACCGCTTGGCGGCCTCGGCGAGCAGGAAGCCCGCCCAACTGCGCGTGGTCCCCGTCTCGCGAGCCTTCTCCATGCCCTCCAGCGCCAGCTCGATCGCCTCCTCGACCTGGCCGTCCTGGTCGAGCATGTCGCCGAGGTTGGTGTAGGCGCGGTGCAGGTCGTCCGACGAGAGGCGCTGCAGCTCGATCGCGAGCGACTCCCGCAGCGCCGCGATGCCCCGCTCCCGGTCCCCGAGGGCGCCGATGTCCACCCCGAGCGTGTTCAGGGCGTGCGACTCGACCGCCGGGTCGCCGACCGCCCGGGCGATCTCGATCGCCTCCTCCGCCAGCTCGAGCGACACCTCGATCTGGCCGACCAGCATGCGCACCTGCGCGAGCGCACCGACGACCAGGGCGCGCTCGGCGCTGGGCGGATCGACCGGCATCAGCTCGGCGGCGCGCGTGTAGTGCTCCATCGACTCGCTGTGGTGACCGCTCGTCCAGAGGTAGCGAGCGAGGCGCTCGTGAGCGAGCACGTTCGCGACCACCTCGCTGTCGTCGATCAGCTCCAGCGCCCGACGGGCGAGCCCGACCGCCCGGTCCATCTCGCCGCCGATGAAGCTCAGCTCGGCGGCGCGCCGCAGCAGGTCCACGAGCGTCGTGCCGCTGGCCGCCTCGGGGTCGGCGACGCGATCCCACAGGTCGATCGCGTTCTCGACGTGGCGGGCGGCGTCGACGGGCGCGTGCATCTTCTCCGCCAGGGCGCTGGCCTCGATCGACGCGCGCAGCGCGTGCGGCAGCTCGTGCGCCTGGTGCCAGTGCCAGGCCAGCTCGGCGGCCGGTCCGACCGTGTCGGCCGACAGGTCGGGGTGGGCCTCGAGCGCCTCGGCGAGGCGCACGTGGAGGTCCCCGCGCTCGCCCGGCAGCAGGTCCTCGTAGACGGCCTCGCGCATCAGTGCGTGCCGGAACGTGTAGCGGTCGTCGCCCGCCCTCTGCACGAGCACGTGATGCGTCACCGCCTCGCGCAGGGAGTCGGTGAGCTGCGACTGCTCGACCGACGTCACGGCCGCGAGCAGGCCGTGGGTGACGCTGCGCCCGGCCGCGGCGATCACGCGCAGGAGCTGCTGGGTCGCTGGGGAGAGCGTCTCCACGCGCACCATCAGCGCATCGCGCAGCGTCTCGGGCAGCGCGTGCCCGTTGCCGTCGGCGGTTGCGGCCAGCAGCTCCTCTGCGAAGAACGGGTTGCCCCCGGTGCGCTGGAAGAGCGCGTCGGCGACCGCGGTGTCGGCGTGCGAGCCGAGGATCCCGAGCAGCTGGGCGCTCAGCTCGAGTCGGGAGAACGGCTGGACCTCGAGGCGGCCGACCCCCTCGAGGCGCTCGACATTGGCGAGGAAGGGCCGCAGCGGGTGGCGGCGGTGCAGCTCGTCCGAGCGATAGGTGGCGACGAGCACGAGCCGCTCGCGGCGCGTGGCGCGCAGCAGGAACGAGAGGAAGTCGCGGGTCGCGCGGTCGGCCCAGTGCAGGTCCTCGATGACGAGCACCAGCGGCGCCTCGTCGGCCACCCGCCCGAGCAGCGCGAGCAGCACCTCGAACAGGCGCGCCTGGGCGAACTCCGCGTCGCGGGCGGCGGCGGCCTCGCCGGCCTCCGGCAGCAGCCGCGCCAGCTCGGCGCGACCCTGGCCGGCCAGCTCGATCACCGCATCCGTGCCCAGCTCGCGCTGCAGCTCCCGCAGCGCGCCGACAATCGGGGCGTAGGGCAGCTCGCCCTCGCCCAGCTCGA
>Ga0075421_100003549_pt1 | contig 18672 bp, 11 predicted proteins | sample SoiMetdeltSBSDD5_FD_75292 | JGI IMG/M metagenome (GOLD analysis project Ga0075421, IMG submission 75292) | Bulk soil microbial communities from a Populus tree surrounding site in Tennessee, USA - Soil MetaG P. deltoides SBSDD5 | ecosystem: Environmental > Terrestrial > Soil > Tree plantation... | reverse complement strand
CTGCGCCAGGTGATAGAAGGCCATCTGCGTCTGCAGGTAGAGGTCGCGCGTCACCTCCTCGGCGGACCGCACCCGGCGCACCTCGTCGAGCTCCTTGCGCGCCAGCTCGGCGCGGCCCTCCGCCAGGTGGCTCAGCGCCAGCCCCTTGCGCGGGGCCGTCTGCAAGGGCTCGATGAGCAGCTGCGTCCGGTAAAGCTTGATCGCCTCCTCGTACTCGCCCCGCCCGCGCAGGAGGTCGGCCAGCTCGCCATAGGCCCGCTTGTCGCGCGGCGCGAGCTTGACGGCGCGCCGGTACTGCGCGACCGCCTCGTCGAGGCGCAGTCCCATGCGATAGGCCCCGCCGAGCGAGCGGCAAAGAGCCGCGTCCTCGGGTGCCAGCTTGACGGCCGCCACGAGCACGCGCTGGGCATCGTCGGGGGATTCGAGGCTCAGGTAGAGTTCGCCGAAGGCGGAGAGCCGCGCGGGCTCGGCGGCGAAGCGCGCGTCGAGCTCGCGCGCGAAGGTGATCGCCTCGGCACGGTAGCCGCGCACTGAAATGGCGAACGGCATCCGCGCCACCGTCTCCCCGAAGAAGCCGTCCCCGACCCGTTCCGGGAGCGCCGCGGCGGCGCGTCGAAAAAGAGTCAGCGCCGATTCGATATTGTTCGCCGCGAGCTGCGCCTCGGCCTGCTGCGCCAGGTCGCGGACCACCTCCTCGGAGGCGGGCGTCTGGCCCAGCACCGGGCAGAGGAGCAGGAACGAGAAAACACTTAATTGTCGCAGTCTGAGCTTCATGTCAGCCTTGTGGGAGAGCGTGCCAAAGCATAGCCCACGGATGACACGGATGCAACGGATGGTCACGGATTCTAGAAGCTGACCCTCAGTCCGAACTGCGCGGCGCGCGGCAGCCCGGTCCCGGTCGGGATCGCGGGGCGCGTGGCGCCGAAGCTCGCAAACCCGCTCGCCCGGTCGACGCCGGCCAGCGCCCGATTGCCGCCCGCGTTGAGCAACCCCCCGTCGGCCCCGAGCGCGAATCCGGTCGGCCGCCCGCCCGCGTCCGCCGCGATGGTCGTCAGCGTGTTGCCGAAGGCGCTCGAGGGGAGGCCGGCCGGGCCGACCAGGTTCGAGACGTTGAAGGCGTTGAAGAGCTGCGCCGTCGCCTCGACCCTCAGCCGCTCCTTGATTTTCAGAACGTAGGAGAGTTGAAAATCTTGCGAGATGAAGGAGTCGCCGAAGCGGATGCTCTCGGGCACTTCGAGGACGTACGGGGCGCGCTGGCCGCGCGGGGAGAGCCGGCCGGCGTAGACCAGGTTGTAGCTCCGGATGGCCGCGTTGAGCTCGTCCGCGCGGCCGACCTCGCGCCCGATCGAGCCGCGGCGCGTCCCCGGGAGCAAGTCGCCGTTGATCCCGTCGCCGTTGAGGTCGGCCGAGCCGACGAGGGCCAGCGTCGGGACCCCGCTGTTGAAGGTCATGATGGTCGAGAGGCGGAAGCCGAGCGGCAGCTCGACGATTCCGTTCAGCGTCAGGCGGTGCCGCCGGTCGAGCGGCCCGGTGCCGAAGTTGGCCTTGACGTTGCGGTTGACGAGTGTCGTCGTCCCGCCCAGGCCCAGCCCGTCGGCCGAGGTCGTCTCGAGCTTCGAGAGCGCGTAGGAGGCGGTGAACTGGAAGCGGCGCGCAAAGCGCTTGTCGAACCTGGCCGTCAGCGCCTGGTAGCGCGAGAAGCCGTCTGAGGTGATCCGGGTGATGGCCCGCGTGACGAGCTGCCCGTCACCGAGGATGATCGGCGCCCCGTTGCCGGGGAAGAGGTTGCCGGCGTCCATGTCGCGCATGAACTCGTGCACCGTCCGGCTGTAAATGAGGTTGACGTCGATCAGGCTGCCCCAGGGCAGCTCGCGCTGGACGCCGAAGTTGACCTGCTGCGAATAGGGCGTCGGCAGGTCGTTACTGATCACCAGGCCGGTGCGCGTGATGTCGAGCGTCGGGGTGGCGAGCGCCGGCGCCGCGACGTAGACCCCCTGGCCGGCGAGGACCGTGGGGAGCGCCGCGCGCACCGGGGTCCCGGCCGCGAGCGCCGGGGTGAAGTCGAAGTCGACGCGCCCGTCGCGGTCGAAGTCGACCTGGCCCGAGGCGCCGCGCTGGAGCGTGATCGTGTCGTTGCCCGAGTTGAAGCCGGCGAGCGACGGGCGCTCGTTGGTCACCAGGTTGCTGATCCGCATGGCGTAGTAGATGCCGGCGCCGAAGCGGACCGACGTCTTGGCATCCTTCCACGGGTCCCACGCCGCGCCGAAGAACGGCGCGATGTTGTTCCGGTCGATCGGAGTCGGGTCGGTCCCGCGCGGCAGCAGCGGGAGGGCGAGCAGGGGCTTGTCGAGGTCGTTGTTCAAGGGAAGCGTGTCCACCTCGTAGCGCGCGCCGTAGCTCAGGGTGAAGTTCGGCCGCGCGCGCCAGGTGTCCTCGCCGTACCCGGAGAAGCGCGTGTTGCGGATCGCGTTGTCGGGCGTGCCCGGGATGCGCTTGCCGTTCTTGTTGCCGATGCTGAAGTCGACGAGCCCCTGGTTGAGGATGTCGGCCGGGTTGCGCGAGGCCGGCGCGAGGACGTTGAACGACGGGAAGCCGAAAACGAAGTTGGTCACCCGGACCCGCCGGCGGACGATGTCGACCCCGCCGCGCAGCGTGTGGTTGCCCCCGGCGTAGGTCAGGTCGTCGCGGAACTGGTAGAAGAGTTCGAAGGTCGACTGCGGCGTGACGTTGTCAGGGCCGGAATTGAGCAGCTGGTCGTCGGTGATGACGCGGACGTTCTCGAGCCCCGGCACGGCCAGGGCCTGCGCGTCGGCCGGCGGGCGCAGGACGCGGTTCTTGAAGTCGGTGTAGGCCATGCGGAAGCTGTTGGTCAGCTTCGAGGTGAGCACCGAGTCGAGGCCGAGGACGTACTGGTAGGTCGTGTTCGCGTTGACGTTGCCGCCCGAGGGCAGCTTGTTGCCGCCGAAGCCGCCGAGGTTCGAGTTGTCGTTGTAGCTCCAGCGGAAGAAGAAGTCGTTGGCCTGCGAGACGCGCCAGTCGCCGCGCACGTTGGCCGACGTCTCTTCGAAGGGAGCTTTGAATGAGGTCAAGGCCGGGAAGTAGGGCGTGCTGATCCCGATCGCCGAGTTCTCGTCGGTCTTCTCGACGTTGCCGAACCAGAAGAGGCGGTCCTTGATCGCCGGCCCGCCGAGCGAGCCGCCGTACTGCTTGCGGTCGAAGTCGGGCTTGTTTGTGGCGAAGCTCGGGCGCGCGGCATAGCTCGCGCCGCGGCCGAAGATGAAGCCGCTGCCGTGGAGCTGGTTCGCGCCGCGCTTGGTGATCACGTTGACCGCCCCGGTCGCGCTCAGGCCCGCCGACGGGTCCGAGGAGGAGATCGAGATCTGGAACTCCTGGATGCTCTCCTGCGAGATGTTGATCGTCGTCGTCCCGACGTGCTCGTCGACAGCGTCGACGCCGTCAATCGTGATCCGCGCCTCGCGCCCCTGCCGGCTGCCGACCGAGATCCCGGTGTAGCGGCTCTTGGTCGGATCGAAGGCGCGCCCCTCCTGAATCTCGACCCCGGGCTGGAGCCGCGCGAGCTCGAGGTAGTTGCGTCCGTTGAGCGGCAGTTCGTTGATCTGGCGCGCGTTGACCACTCCGCCGACGGTCGCCTGCTGCGTGTCGACGGCGGCCGAGTCGTTGCCGCTCACCTGGACCGTCTCGATCGAGCCGGCGACCTGCATCTGCGCGTCGGCCCGAGCCGTCTGCCCGACCTCGACCACGACGCGCTCGGCGACGAAGCTGGCGAAGCCCTGCCCCCTGACCGAGAGCCGATACTCCCCGGCCTGGAGCGTCGGGATGAGGAAGAATCCTTGTTCGTTGGTCGTCGCGGTGCGCGTCGCGCCGGTGGCGAGCGAAGTCGCGGTGACACTCGCGCCGCTGACGACCGAGCCGGCCGGGTCGGTGACGACGCCGGAAATATTACCTACGGGCTGCTGCGCCCGCGCGAGCGCGCCGCCGCCGAGCACGAGCAGCGCGGCCAACGCCATCTGACGCCAATGCATGACTTCCTCCGGGAAAGCAGGTCGCACGTTGATTCAAATTGTTGGACGGAATTCCGCGTGATTCGCGCGCAATTACCGTTCCACCCGTCTCGGAGCAACCCCCCTGCTTAAGGAGCAGTAGTTACGGGGGCAGGGTCATTGGAAATTCTGTAAATCTCTCCAGATTCTCGGATGGCACTCCATATCATCCGGGGGTCATGCGGGGGCGGCCCCTTTGCCCTTGCCTCCGCCCCCGCCCGGCGCTAGAGTGCGCTCTGCGAGGTGGCACGTGGCGAAGCAAGATATTTATGACGCGATCGTGGTCGGCTCGGGGGCGACCGGTGGGTGGGCAGCCAAGGAGTTGACCCAGAAGGGGCTGCGCGTGGCGGTGCTCGAGGCCGGGCGCAAGCTCGACCCGGCCAGGGATTTCAAGGAACACGCCTGGCCCTACGAGCTCAAGTTCCGCGGTTTCGGCGACCGGCGCGAGATGCGGCGGACGCAGCCGATCCAGAGCCTTTGCTACGCCTGCACCGAGTACGGCCGGCACCTCTTCGTCAACGACCTGGAGAACCCCTACACGACGCCTGCGGGGAAGCCCTTCTACTGGATCCGCTCGCGCCACGTCGGCGGGCGGAGCATCCCCTGGGGGCGGCTCGCCTTCCGGCTCTCGGACTACGACTTCAAGGCGAAGTCGCACGACGGCTACGGCGACGACTGGCCGATCGGCTACGCGGACCTGGCGCCTTACTACGACCGGGTCGAAGAGTTCATCGGCGTGAGCGGCTCGCGCGAGAATCTGCCGCAGTTGCCGGACGGGCGCTTCCTCCCGGCGATGCCGCTGACCTGCGGCGAGCTGGTCTTGAAGCAGGCGGTCGACGGCCTGGGCGACCCGCTGCGCCGCGTGATCATCGGGCGGACGGCGATCCTCACGCGGCCGATCCACCAGGGGACGCCCGACGCGCGCGCGGCCTGCCACTGGTGCGGCCACTGCGACCGCGGCTGCACGACCGGCTCCTACTTCAGCAGCCCGGCCTCGACGCTCCCGGCCGCCGCGCGGACCGGGCGCATGACGCTCATCACCCACGCCGTCGCGAGCCACGTCATCCTCGACCCGGGCACGAGCAAAGCGCGCGGCGTCCACTACGTCGACGGACTCACGCGGGCGCACCGCGAGGTCTTCGGGAAAGTCGTCCTGCTCTGCGCCGGGACGCTCGAATCGACGCGGCTGCTGCTCAACTCGCGCTCGCCCGATGGGGCCGAGGGCCTCGGCAACTCTTCGGGCGTGCTCGGCCACTACCTCATGGATCATGTCAAGCGCGGCGGCGCGACCGGCATCCTGCCGATGCTCGACACCAAAAGACTGGAGCCCGACGGGCGCGCGGCGGGGATTTACGTGCCCCGCTTCCGCAATTTGAAGACGCGGCACGAGCGCTTCCTCCGCGGCTACGGGCTGCAGGGCGGCTCGGGCCAGTCGCTCTGGAGCCATGCCCACGGCCTCCCGGGCTTCGGCGCGGACTTCAAGCAGAGGGTGCGCGGCGACCACCCGTGGGGCGTCAGCCTCTCGGGCTACGGCGAGTGCCTGGCGCGCTACGAGAACCACGTCCGGATCAACAAGGACGTGGTCGACGCCTGGGGCATCCCCGCGTTGCACGTCGAGATGGAGTGGAGCGACAACGAGCACGAGATGGTCCGGGACATGGCCGAGGCGGCCGAGGAGTCGTTGCGCGCAGCCGGGGCCGAAGAGATCGTCGCGCGGCGCGTCACCGACGCCCCCCCCGGCTTCAGCATCCACGAGGTCGGGACGGCGCGCATGGGCTCGGACCCGAAGAAGTCGGTGCTCAACAAGTTCAACCAGTCATGGGACGTCAAGAATCTGTTCATCACCGACGGGGCCTGCTATGTCTCCAACGGGTGCCAGAACCCGACGCTCACCATGATGGCGCTCACGGTGCGCGCCTGCGACTACCTGGTGGAGGAGTATCGGGCCGGGCGCCTGTGAGAAGAAGTCTCAAAGCCCCCGCGGGGCTTTTCGGATCTCATCAAGCACGCCCTAAAACTGTATGATCAAGTGGGACCGTCACCGCCGCCACGCGAAATCGATCCTCGACGCGATTGGCGCGACGCCGCTCGTTCGGCTCAACCGTGTGGCGGCGCGCGTCAAGCCGGAGATCCTGGTCAAACTCGAATACTTCAGCCCCTCGGGCTCGCTCAAAGACCGCATCTACCTCAACATGATCGAGAAGGCCGAGCGGCGCGGCGAACTCAAGAAAGGCATGACGATCCTCGAGTGCTCGACCGGCAACGCCGGGATCGCCTGCTCGTTCGTCGCCGCCGTCAAGGGCTACAAGTGCGTCATCGTCATGCCCGAGGGCATGAGCGAGGAGCGCAAGAAGATCGACCTGGCTTACGGGGCCGAGATGGTCTACACGCCCGGCGGCGAGTCGGACGTGGACCTGGCGCTCGCCAAACTTGACCAGATCCGCCGCCGGGACCCGAAGAAGTACTGGGTGCCGTCGCAGTTCGACAACCCCGACAACATCGAGGCGCATTACAAAACGACCGGTCCCGAGATCTGGGAGCAGACCGGGGGGCGGCTCGACGCCTACGTCGCGACGCAGGGCACCGGCGGCCAGATCACTGGTGTCGGGCGGTATCTGCGGAGACAGGGGGCGAAGGCCAGGCTCTACGCGGCGGAGCCGGCCGAGTGTCCGCTGCTGTCGCGCCGCGAGTGGGGCGAGCACCAGATCGAGGGAATCGGCGACGGCTTCGTCCCGCGCGACCTCGACCTGAGCCTGCTCGACGGAGTGGTCGCGGTCGGCTCGGACGAGGCGATCCGGATGGCGCGGCGGCTAGCCGGGGAAGAGGGCATCTTCTGCGGCATCTCATCGGGGGCGAACGTCGTCGCGGCGCTCAAAGTCGCGCGGCGCCACCCGGAAATGAAGCGGATCGTGAGTATGATCTGCGACTCGGGGCAACGGTACTTCTCGACCGAACTGTGCGGCGCGCCGAAGCACGTCGCCTCGCCCGAGCGCGAGCACCCCATGGACGAGTACACGCGCGCGCAGCTCGACAAGTACCAGGGCGGGTGGGAAATCGTGACATGAGTCAGATGACCGGGTTCAAGTGTCTGGCCTGCGCGCGCGAGCATCGCCCCGGAGATGCCGCCTACGTCTGCCCGGCGTGCGGCGGCAACCTCGACGTGCTCTACGACTACGAGCGCGTCGGGGCGCGGCTGACGAAGGCCGGGCTCGCGGCCGACCGCGAGCTGACGATCTGGCGCTACCGCGCGCTGCTCCCGATCGCAGACTCTTCCCCCGTGCCGCCGCTCGCGGTCGGGTGGACGCCGCTCTACGACTGCCCGCGCCTCGCGGCCGAGTTCGGGGTGCAGCAACTGTTGCTCAAGGACGACGGGCGCAACCCGACGGCCTCGTTCAAGGACCGGCCGAGCGCCCTCGTCGTGGTCAAGGCGCGGGAGGCGGGGGCCTCGGTGGTCACGACCGCCTCGTCGGGCAACGCCGGGAGCGCGCTCGCCGGGATGTGCGCTGGCGTCGGCCTGCGCTCGGTGATCTTCGTCCCGGAGACGACCCCGGCGGCCAAGATCGCGCAGCTCCAGGTCTACGGCGCGACCGTGATCCTGGTCGACGGGAGCTATGAAGACGCCTGCGAGCTGTGCCTGGCCGCGGCCGAGCGCTACGGGTGGTACCAGCGGACGACGGGCTACAACCCCTACACCGCCGAGGGCAAGAAGACGGCAGCGCTGGAGATCGCCGAGCAGTTACACTGGCAGGCGCCGGACCGCGTGCTCGTCGGGGTCGGCGACGGGAACATCATCGGCGGGCTGTGGAAGGGGTTCACCGACCTGAGGCGGCTCGGGTGGCTCGACCGAGTCCCGCGCATGGTTGCGGTGCAGGCCGAGGGGGCGGCGCCGATCGTCGACGCGATCGACGGCGACGGCGTCATACGGCCGGTCGCGGCCGAGACTGTGGCCGACGGGATCCGGGTCGGCGAGCCGCGCGACGGGGCGCGGGCGGTGCGCGCGGTGCGCGAGTCGGGCGGCGCCGGCGTCAAGGTGAGCGACGCGGAGATCGTCGCGGCGATCGGGCGGCTGGCGCGGGCGACCGGGGTCTTCGCCGAGCCGGGGGCGGCGGCGGCGTTCGCGGGCTTCGTCAAGATGTGTGAGGGGGGCGCCGTCGGCGCCGACGAGCGCGTGGTCATCGTGATCACGGGGAACGGGCTCAAGGATGTCGAGACGGCGCGCCGCGCCGCGCCCGCGCCGCTCAGGGTTGAGAGCCCGCAGATGATGCCGATCGAGCAGATCGTCGCGGGTCTGAAGGCATGAATTATCTCTTTAAAGGGGCAACGCTGATCACGCTCGACCCGCCGGCGGTCGAGCTTGGGGATTTACGCGTCGCGGGCGGGCGCGTCGTCGAGCGCGGCGTCGGGCTCACGGCGCGCGAAGGTGAAGAGGTGATCGAGGTCGACAGCCGGATCATCATGCCGGGCATGGTCTGCGCGCACACGCACCTCTATTCGTCTCTCGCGCGCGGGATGCCCGCGCCGCCGCGCGCGCCCGCGAACTTCCGCGAGGTCCTCGAGCTCGTCTGGTGGCGTCTCGACCGCGCGCTCGATGAGGAGACGATCTACTGGAGTGCCCTGGCCGGGGCGCTCGAGGCCGCGCGCGCCGGGACGACCTGCCTCTTTGACCACCACGCCTCGCCGGCGCACATCACGGGTTCGCTCGGCGTCGTCCGCGAGGCGCTCGAGCGCGCCGGCCTGCGCGCGGTGCTTTGTTACGAATTGACCGACCGCGGTGGGGCCGAGGAGCGCGACGCGGGGCTCGAGGAGAATCGTACCTTCCTCGCCGCCGCCGCCCGCCCCGGCCTCTTCCGCGGGATGGTTGGGGCGCACGCCTCGTTCACGCTGAACAACCACTCGCTCGAGGTCTGCGCCGAGCTCATGCGCGAGTTCGACGCCGGACTGCACATCCACGCGGCCGAGGACTGGTGCGACGTCGCGGACGCGCGCGAAAAGCACGGGTCGGGGGTGGTCGAGCGGCTGGCCGAGCGCGGCGCGCTCAACGCGCGCACGATCCTGGCGCACGGGACGCACCTCGACGCGGGCGAGATCGCGCTTGCGCGCGGGGCCGGGGCATGGTTCGCGCACAACCCGCGGTCGAACATGAACAACCAGGTCGGCCACGCGCCGGTCGAGGCCTTCGGCGAGAAGCTCGCGCTCGGCACCGACGGCCTCGGCGCCGACATGTTCGAGGAGGCTCGCGCCGCCTACTTCAAGGGGCGCGATGCCGGGCTGGCATGGGGCGCGGACGAGTGGCGGCGCGTGCTGGCTAATAATCAGCGGCTGGCGTCACAGACCTTCGGCCTGGAGTTGGGCGCGCTCGAGGAGGGCGCGGCCGCCGACCTCGTCGTGCTCGACTACCAGGCGCCGACGCCGCTCGCCGCCGGCAACCTCGCCGCGCACCTGATTTTCGGTTACAGCTCGGCGGCGGTCGAGAGCGTCATGGTTGACGGCCGGTTCGTCGTCAGGGACCGACGCCCCGCCCTCGACGTCGAGGAGGTCTACCGTCAGGCGCGGGCGGCGGGGGCGAAGCTATGGGCGAGGATGGAGGAGATTTCATGACGCGAATCGTGAGGTGCGGGCTGATCCAGGCGGCGAACGCCGAGCCGGCCGGGAGCCCGGTCGAGAAGATCAAGCGGGCGATGATCGACAAACACCTCGCCATGATCGAGGACGCGGCGCGGCAGGAGGTCCAGATCCTCTGCCTGCAGGAGCTCTTTTACGGCCCCTACTTCCCGGCCGAGCAAAACCCGCACTGGTACGACCTGGTCGAGCGTATCCCCGAGGGGCCGACCGTGCAACTCATGCGCGACGTCGCGCGGCGCCACCGCATGGCGCTCGTCGTGCCGATCTACGAAGAGGAGATGGCCGGCGTCTACTACAACACCGCGGCGGTCATCGACGCCGACGGGGCTTACCTGGGCAAGTACCGTAAGACGCACATCCCGCACTGCCTGCCCGGCTTCTGGGAGAAGTTCTACTTCACGCCCGGGAACCTCGGCTTCCCCGCCTTTGAGACGAAGTACGCGCGCATCGGGGTCTACATCTGCTACGACCGCCACTTCCCCGAAGGCGCGCGCGCGTTGGGGCTCAACGGGGCCGAGATCGTCTTCATCCCGTCGGCGACGACCAAGGGGCATGCCGACTATTTGTGGGAGCTGGAGCAGCGCGCGCACGCGGTGGCCAACGGCTATTTCGTCGGGACGATCAACCGCGTCGGGACCGAGGCCCCGTGGAACATCGGCGAGTTCTTCGGCTCGTCATATTTTTGCAACCCGGACGGGCGCATCCTCGCCAAAGGGAGCGAGGACCGGGACGAGCTGGTTGTGGCCGACCTCGACCTCGACGAGATCCGCGCGGTGCGCACGCACTGGCAGTTCTACCGCGACCGGCGGCCCGACATGTACCGGCCCCTAATCTCATAAAGTTTGATCCGTGTCGATCCGCCTAATCCGTGTCATCCGTGGGCCATCCCCTCAGCTAAAGGCGTCGATCATCGCCCGCACGTCGTCGCCGAGTGGGTAGAGGACGGGGCAGGTGCAGCCCGCGGCGACGTACTCGGCGACCTTCGCGCGGCACTCGTCGGGCGTGCCGGAGGCGGTGATCAGTTGGACGACCTCGTCGGGCACCAGGCGCATGGCGGCGCGGATCTGCTGCTCGGTCGCGGGCCAGGTGAGCACGCGGCCGATCTCGTCGAGCAGATTCTGGCTCACGCCGCTCGCCTGCATGATGTGCGGCTGCTGGCCGAGGTACTGGGTGACCAGCTCGCGCGCGCCGTCGAGGGCGCGCGCGCGATCCCGGTCGAGCGAGCAGACGATCAATTGCGGGCGGTCGACCACCTCCGGGCTGCGCCCGGCGCGCGCCGCCCCCGCGGCGAGGTGGGCGAGCGCCTCGCGGTTGTAGGCGGGCGAGACCAAATAATTGAGCAGCACCCCGTCGGCGACCTCGCCCGCCAATTCCATCATCTTCATCCCGGTCGCGCCGATGTAGATCGGGACCTGCCTGGGCGCGCGGTTGCCGTGGACGATGTCGATCTCGATCTCCTCGACCTCGACGAATTCGCCCTTGAAGGTGACCTTCTCCATGCGTAACAATCGGCGGACGACCTCGACCGTTTCGCGCATCGCCTGGACGGGCTTGCGCCGCCGGACTCCAACCTTCGAGGCGAGCGGCTCCCACCATGCCCCGAGGCCACAGAGGAGGCGCCCGGGCGCGAGGTCGTCGAGCGTCGAGAAGGTCGAAGCGATGAGCGCCGCGTTGCGCGTCCAGTTGTTGATCACCCCGCTGCCGACTTTGATCCGCGTGGTGGTCGCGGCGTAGGCGGCCATCGGGACGATCGCGTCGCGGACGAGCCGCGACTCGGCCTGCCAGACGGCCTCGAAGCCCCGCGCCTCGGCATAGCGAACGTGGTCGATGGCCTCGGCGAGCGGATGCTTGTCTTGCAGGTAGAGGGCGACGCGAGAGGGCGAATCAGACATCATCTGGTCCTCGATTTAACAGGCGCGCGGCGGCCAAGGCATGATAGCAGACATCAGCTGGCGTGCAAGAACCGCGCGCCGCCGCGGGAGGCGAGAGAATGAAACCCACCCACCTGGCGCCGTGCGCATTGCGATGCTGCCTACTGCTCTGGTTATCGCTCTGCCCGGTCCTCATCCGCGGGCAGTCCCGTGGGCCGGAGTTTTCGCCGACTGCGCGCACGGTGGCCGACCTGATCGGGGCGACACCGCTGGTCGAAGAATACTACCGCCTCCCCGAGGCGGACCGCGGGTTGGCGGGCGAGCCGCCGAGCCGCGAGGCGCTCTTCTTGCGGCAGCAGATCATCGAGCTCGTCCTCAGCTCGATGCTCGAGACCGATGCGGCCATCGCCGAAATTCATTTTGAGATCGACAAACTCCTGGAGGTCCGCGCCTACCTCGAGTCGCGCCGCGACCGCAAACTCATGATCGGCGGCGTCGCCATGATCGTGACGAGTGCGGTCAGTGGCGTGGCCAGCGCGGCCATCGAGCTCTCCGAGGGCAGCACGACCCTTGACGCCGCGATCAACCTCGCCGGCGGCGCCATCTCCACCACGCTCTCGGTCCTCGGCCTGCGCGAGCAGGGGAGCCGGCGCCACCCGTTGCGTGAAGCGCCGAACATGCTTGTGCCCTTTCTCGGGCCTGGGGCGCCGGGGCAGACGCAATACCCGGCGCCCCTCTGGCATTATTTCAACTCCCCGGTGCCGGCCGAGCCGGGGCGGGGAACGCGGCGCGAGCGCCTGATCCGGCAGTGGACCGAGGCCGGTCTGATCGCCGCCGACCGCCCGGCGAAAGAGCAGCGCAAGATCGACCTCCTGGTCGCCACCGACACCAGCGGCAACCGGCTGACCATCAGCCTGGTCAACACGCGGATCGCCATGCTCTCCGGGGTCCGCGTCTGGGCTGAGAGGATGAAGTCTGATTTAAGCCAGCTGATGTTGGCGTTCCGCGCTCACGCGCGGCGCGGGGCAGAGCCACCTGCTGAGGTGAGATGAAATGACCATGGATAGACTCGCGCTGGTTCTCAAAAACGGGACGATCATCGACGGCACGGGCCGCCCGCGCTTCCGCGGGGATCTCGGCCTCAGCGGCCGTCACCTGGTCGCAATCGAAGCGCCGGGCTCGCTCCGCGGCGGTGAAGAGCTGGATTGCGCGGGCCTGGTCATCGCGCCGGGCTTCATTGATACGCATAGCCACTCGGACCTGCGCGTGCTCAGCGAGCCGTCACTGCCCATGAAGACACGGCAGGGGATCACGCTCGAAGTCTTCGGCCAGGACGGGATCTCGGTCGCCCCGGTCCGCGCCGAGGACCGGCCGCAACTGGCGCGCTCTCTCGCCGGGCTGCTCGGCCGCCTCGACCGCGAGTGGGAGTGGGGGTCGGTGGCCGATTACCTCGCCGCCGTCGAGCGCGCGCGGCCCGCGCTCGACGTCGCCTACCTCGTGCCGCACGGCGCGGTGCGGCTCATGGCCATGGGGATGGAGGACCGCCGGGCGCGGGCTGACGAGATCGCCGAGATGCGGCGCCAGATCGCGAGGGCGATGGACGAAGGCGCGCTCGGCCTCTCGACCGGTCTCATCTACCCGCCGTGCTGCTTCGCCGACACGGCCGAGCTGATCGATCTCTGCCGGACGGTCGCCGAGCGCGACGGCATCTTCGTCGCGCACATGCGCAGCGAGAGCGACGACCTGGTCGACGCCGTCGCCGAGATGATCGAGGTCGGGCGGCGGTCGGGCACGCGCGTCCACATCTCGCATTTCAAGGCGGCCGGGCGCGAGAATTGGGGGCGGATCGACGAGGTGCTGGGGATGGTCGCCGGCGCACGGGCCGAGGGCGTGCGGTTGACCGCCGACCAGTACCCGTACGCGGCCGGCTCGACGATGCTCGGCGCGATCCTCCCGCCCTGGGCGCACGCGGGCGGCGAGGCGGCGACTCTCGGGCGGCTCGCGAGCGCCGGCGAGCGCGGGCGGATGCGGGCCCAGATGCTCGACCGCGCGCGCGGGAGCTGGGACAACTTCTGGAAGTGGTCGGGGCCCGAAGGCATCGTCATCTCCGACGTCCCCTCGGGCCGCCACCCGGAATATCTCGGGCAGAACCTGGTTCAGGCGGCGCGGCTCAAACTCGGGACCGACGAGGTGAGCGAGGAGCAGGCCGCCGAGTTCGCCCTGGATTTGCTGCTCGAAGAGCGCCTCGGGGTCGGCATGATCTCGTTCAGCCAGTCCGAGGAGGTCGTCCGCCGGATCATGCGCGAGCCGTACGTCAACGTCTGCACCGACGGGCTCCTCGGCGGCAGGCCGCACCCGCGCGCCTACGGCAGCTACCCGCGCCTCCTCGGCCGCTACGCGCGCGACGAGCAGTGGCTGACGCTCGAAGAGGCCGTGCGCCGCATGTCGGGGCTCGCGGCCGAGACCTTCAAGCTGCGCGGCTACGGCAGGCTCGAGGTCGGCGCGCGCGCCAACCTGGTGGTCTTCGACCCGGGGCGCGTCATCGACCGGGCGACTTACGAGGACTCGACCCGCTACCCGGAAGGCATCGAGCACGTCATCGTCGAAGGCCGACTGATGATCCGGGACGGCAGGGAGCAGGCGCCGGGCAGCGGCGTGGCCGTGAGGGCAGGAGCGGTTTGAAAATGCGGCGCCGCGACTGTTAAGATACTCGCCAGTTAGATCCCCGACGAAATCATTGAACTCCCCCTTAACCCGAAGGGAAGGGAATCACATGACGAGCGATTCAGGGCAGAGCACGCCCGTCTGGCTGGTCGGGACGGAGGTGCCGGAATTCTCCGCGCTGACCGACGATTTGCGGGCCGACGTCTGCATCGTGGGCGCGGGGATCGCGGGGTTGACGACGGCTTACCTGCTCGCGCGCGCGGGGCGGTCGGTCGTCGTGCTCGAGGACGGCGCGATCGGGGGCGGCGAGACTTCGCGGACGACGGCGCACCTCTCGAGCGCGCTCGATGACCGCTTCTACCGCCTCGAGCGGCTGCACGGCGCGCGGGGCGCGCAACTGGCTGCCGCGAGCCACGCGGCGGCGATCGACCGCATCGAGGCGATCTGCGGCGAGGAGAAGATCGAGTGCGACTTCGAGCGCCTCAACGGCTACCTCTTCGTGCCGCCCGGCGAGGACGACGAGATCCTCGAACTTGAGCTCGAGGCGGCCGCGCGCGCCCGGCTCTCCGGGGTCGAACTGGTGGCGCGCGCGCCGCTCACGGGATTCGAGACGGGGCCGTGCCTGCGCTTCCCGCGCCAGGCGCAGTTCCACCCGATGAAGTACCTGGCCGGGCTCGCGCGCGCGATCGCCGCGCAGGGCGGGAAGATTTTCACCGCGACGCACGCCGACGAGATCGCGGGGGGCTCGCCCGCGCGCGTCAGGACGGCCGATGGCCGGGAGGTGACCGCGGGCGCCGTCGTCGTCGCGACCAATTCGCCGGTCAATGACATCGTCACCATCCACACCAAACAGTCGGCCTACCGCACCTACGCCGTCGGCGCGCGCGTCCCGCGCGGCGCGGTCAAGCGGGCGCTCTACTGGGACACGCCCGACCCCTACCATTACGTCCGGGTCGCCGGGGCAGACGGGGGGGATGTGCTCATCGTCGGCGGCGAGGACCACAAGACGGGGCAGGCCGACGACGCCGGCGAGCGCTATGCGCGGCTCGAGGCCTGGGCGCGCGAGCGGTTCCCGATGATCGAAGCCGTCGAGTACCGCTGGTCGGGCCAAGTCATGGAGCCGATCGACGGCCTGGCCTTCATCGGGCGCAATCCCGGGGACGAGCCCAACGTCTATATCGCGACGGGAGATTCCGGGCACGGGATGACTCACGGGACGATCGCCGGCCTGCTGATCACCGACCTCATCCAGGGGGTCGAGAACCCGTGGGCGACGCTCTACGACCCGGGGCGGATCACGCTGCGCGCGGCCAAGGAGTTCGCCCGGGAGAACCTCAACGTCGCGGCGCAGTACGCCGACCTGGTGACCGGCGGCGAGGTCGAGTCGGAGGCGGAGGTTGCGCTGGGCGCGGGCGCCGTCCTCCGGCGCGGGTTGAAGAAAGTAGCCGTCTACCGCGATGAGGCGGGGGCGCTGCACGAGCGCTCGGCCTTCTGCCCGCACCTCGGCTGCGTCGTCGACTGGAACTCGGCCGAACTGACCTGGGACTGCCCGTGCCACGGGTCGCGCTTCGACGCTCGCGGCAAGGTGGTCAACGGGCCGGCGATCAGCGACCTCGGGGCGGCGGACGAGGAGCCAAGGGGGAAAGCATGAGGCGACGGGATTTTCTGGCGACGACGGCCGCCGCGGGGCTGGCGGCTTCGCCCGGGGCGCTGCGGGCGCTCCCCGGGGTCCGGCAGACGCGGCACGGGGACATGATCTACCGGACGCTCGGGCGCACCGGCATCGAAGTCTCGGCGATCGGGCTCGGCGGGCATCACATCGGGCGGCCGAAGGATGAGAACGAAGGCTTGAGGCTGATCCGCGGCGCGATTGACCGCGGGATCACTTTCATGGACAACTGCTGGGACTACCATGACGGCGGCAGCGAGCTGCGCATGGGCCGGGCGCTGCGCGACGGCTACCGCGAGAAGGTCTTCCTCATGACCAAGATCGACGGCCGGACCAGGGAGTCCGCGGCGCGGCAGATCGACGAGTGTCTGCTCCGGCTGCGGACGGACCGCATCGATCTCATGCAATTGCATGAGATCATTCGGATGGAGGACCCGGACCGAGTCTTCGCCCCGGGCGGCGCCATGGAGGCGATGGCGGCGGCGCAGAAGGCGGGGAAGATTCGCTTCATCGGCTTCACCGGCCACAAGGACCCGGTGGTGCACCTGCGCATGCTCGAGGTCGCCGCGGCCCACAAGGTGCGCTTCGACGCGGTGCAGATGCCGCTCAACGTCATGGACGCGCACTTCCGGAGCTTCGAGAAGCAGGTCCTGCCCGTGCTCGTCAAGGAGCAGATCGGCGTGCTCGGGATGAAGTCGATGGGCGACAAGCTGATCCTCGAGAGCAAGGCGGCGACCGCCATTGAGTGCCTCCACTACGCGCTCAACCTGCCGACCTCGACCGTGATCACCGGGATCGAGAGCATGCAGATTCTCGACCAGGCGGTCGAGGTGGCGCGCAGCTTCAAGCCCATGACGCCGGAGCAGGTCGCGGCGCTGCTCGCCCGCACCCGAGAGGCGGCCATGACGGGCCGGTACGAACTCTTCAAGACTTCGGCCCGCTTCGACGGGACGGCCAAGAACCCGCACTGGATGGGGTGAGAGGACGGGAACACGGATGAAACGGATGCGACGGATGACCACGGGTCTGATCCGTGCCGATCCGTCACGTCCGTGTCATCCGTGTTCGTTCTCCTGTAACCGCCGGCCCGCCCGCCCCGTCTTAGACCTTAACCCACACCACACGGAGGCCACGAGTATGATTCGCTCTCGCTGTCTGCTGTTGCTTGCCCTTCTCGCCGCCGGCTTCGGTCCGGCGCGCGCGCAGCAGCCTGCCGATGAGGCTTACACCAAGTCGATCCGCGAGAACACGACGGAGAAGTTTTTCCTCACCGAGCTGGTCGACCACCTGCCCGCCTCGGACAAGGTGCCGACCCCGGCCAAGGTTCTCGGCTACCCCGTGGGGACGCCGAACAAGCTGACCTACACCAAGGACCAGCACCGCTACTACCGCGAGCTGGAGAAGGCGACGCCGCGCGTCAAGGTCTTCGCCGCCCCGGAGAAGAGCGAATTCGGCAAGGAGCAGTTGCTCGTCGTCGTCTCGGACGAGGCGAATCTGGCTCGACTCGGGCGCTACAAGGAGATCACGGCGCGGCTCGCCGACCCGCGGCGGACGAGCGACTCCGAGGCGCGAGAGCTGATCGGCGAGGGCAAGGCGGTCTACTGGGCCTCAGGCTCGATCCACTCGCCCGAGACGGGCAGCCCGGAGATGCTCATGGAGCTGGCTTACCGGCTCGCCGTCGAGGAGACGCCCTTCATCCGGGCGATCCGGGAGAACATCATCGTCATGATCACGCCGACGCTCGAGGTCGACGGGCGCGACATGATGGTCGACGTCTACAACTACCGGAAGGCCAACCCGGGGAAGCCCGCGCCCAACCTGCTCTACTGGGGCAAGTACGTCGCCCACGACAACAACCGCGACAGCATGGGCCTGGCGCTTGCCCTCTCGCGCAACCAGATGGCGACCTTCCTCGACTACCACCCGACCGTGCTCCACGACCTCCACGAGTCGGTGCCGTTCCTCTATACCTCGACCGGGACCGGGCCTTACAACGCGTGGCTCGACCCGATTGTCGTCAACGAGTGGCAGCTCCTCGCCTACCACGAGATCGACGAGCTGACCAAGCGCGGCGTGCCCGGCGTCTGGACGCACGGCTTCTACGACGGCTGGGCGCCGAACTACATGTTCTACGTCGCCAACGGGCACAACTCGATCGGCCGCTTCTACGAGACCTTCGGCAACGGCGGGGCCGACACGCGCGAACGCAGCGTCGGGGCGCAGACCCAGCGCTCGTGGTTCCGGCCCAACCCGCCCCTGGCGCGCGTCAAGTGGTCGCTGCGCAACAACGTCAACCTGCAGCAGAGCGCGCTCCTCTTCGCCATGAACTTCGTCGCTGGCAACAAGGAGCGCTTCCTCAATAACTTTTATTTGAAGAGCCGGCGCTCGGTAGCCAAGGCGACTGCCGAGGGGCCGGCGGCCTGGGTGCTACCCGCCGATGACCCGCGCCCGACCGAGGCGGCCGACCTCATCAACCTGCTCAAGCTCCAGGGCGTTGAAGTCCACCGCGCCGACGCCGAGGTGACGACCAAGGAGGGCAAGTTCCCCGCCGGGAGCTACGTCGTGCGCATGGACCAGCCCTACTCGCGCATGGCCGACATGCTGCTCGACACGCAATATTACAATGTCAACGACCCGCGCCCGTACGACGACACGGGCTGGACGCTCGGACCGCTGCGCAACGTCAAGACCGTTCGTGTCAAGGACGTCGAGGTGCTCAAGGCCCCGATGACGATGACCCAGGGGCCGGCCCGGGTGAGGGGCCGCGTCGACGGGGCGGGGAAGG
>Ga0075421_100003548_pt1 | contig 18676 bp, 12 predicted proteins | sample SoiMetdeltSBSDD5_FD_75292 | JGI IMG/M metagenome (GOLD analysis project Ga0075421, IMG submission 75292) | Bulk soil microbial communities from a Populus tree surrounding site in Tennessee, USA - Soil MetaG P. deltoides SBSDD5 | ecosystem: Environmental > Terrestrial > Soil > Tree plantation... | reverse complement strand
GCGGCTGTACGTGGACCGCGCCAATGCGGGGGCGCAGCGAACATATGAGCGCCTGGGCATGCGGCGCGCCCGGTACGACTTCTTCGAGGCGTCGCTCGAGCGGACAGCGACTTGAGGTGGCACCGTCGAGCTCTCGCACCCTGGGACCGCAAGCCGGAGCGTCGCGGGTTTTTCCCCACGACACGCTGCATTCTCGGCCCCTTGACAGCCGTTTCGGGTGGCGCGCGCGAGAACGGCCTGCGGATCGAATGGCCTCGTGTTTGCATCATGGGAGACCGTCGGATCGAGGCGAAGCAGTTCCCACCCGCACCGGGCCAGGCCCGGCGCAAGGGCTCCCGGTCTTGTCCACCACGAGCACCGCCCATCGCGGCCCGATTGGACGGAGAGGTGCGCGGGCTCGGCTCGACCTGATCGTCGCGCTCGCGCTCACCGGCTGCGTCGCGGGCACAGGCGAGACCGCGCCCGAGGGAGCGAGCGCCGAGCCGGCTCCCGCCCCGGCCAGCGAGCCGGTGGTCGAAGAGGCTGAGGCCGTCTCGGAGCTGGCCTCGGGGCCGTCCAACCAGGCGGCCGCCGGGCCGGGCGCCTACCCGACCCTCTATTCCGATCCCGCCGGCGTGGCCGCGGAAGCCGACGACGACGGCGTGCACGGCTCGGTGACGCTGCGTGCCCGCTACCGCACCACGGACGGCCCCGCCGACCGCGACCTCGAGTCGCTGATCTCGCTGGACTGGGGCGACGACAAGAACGGGGACTGGTCGGCGCACGCGGCGGGCAGCGTGTCCAAGGACCTCGACGGCGACTCGACCGCGCCCACCTTCTCCGACGTGGACAACACCTACGACGGAGGCCTCGACAACCGGCTCTACGAGGCGTACGGCGAGTACCACGCCGCCGGCTGGCAGGAGCTGCGCATCGGCCGCCAGACGATCTGGGACACGCCCGAGTTCGTGCGCTTCGACGGCGCGCGGGTGGAGAGCAAGGCCGCCGGCGACCTGCGCTGGCGCTGGGGAGTGTACGCCGGCCAGACCTCGCACACCTACGAGTCGTCGCCGGAGGGCGACCGCGTGTACGGCGCCCTGGCCGAGGCGCGCCCGTGGACCGGCGCGCGCGCCCGGGTGGACGTCATGCACCTCGAGGACGAAGTGCAGCTGGGCGAGCAGAACAACGACCTCATCGGCCTGGGGCTGTGGCAGAACATCGGCCAGAGCCTGCAGCTGTGGAGCCGCTACAACCGGCTCGAGGAAGAGAGCCGCGACGGGGAGGTCGGGGCCACCTGGTACGACCGCGCGTCGGACCTGCTGCTGCAGGCCATCCACAAGGAGCTGTTCAACGCGCAGAACCTGCTCACCGAGGAGCTGGATCCCTTCTACACCACGCTGGTCACCTACGAGCCCTTCCGGCAGTCGCGCCTGATGGCCACGAAGGGCTTCGACGACGACTTCGACCTCCTGGCCGGCGCGGACGTGCGCCGGCTCAAGGACGAGGACGACTCCGGAGAGTTCAATCGCGAGTTCGAGCGCTACTACCTGGGCGGCACGACCCACGACGTGGCGGGCGTCTCGGGCCTGTCCATCGGGCTCACCGGCGAGACCTGGCAGTCGGACGACAGCGACACCCTCTCGTGGGGCCTCGACGTGACGCGCAAGTTCAACGAGGTGTGGCGGCTGTCGGGCGGCACCTACTACGCGCTCTACAAGGACGACTTCCTGCTGGACGACGAGCGCGAGGACGTGCGGACGTGGTACCTCAGTGTGCGCTGCCGCCGCAGCTCGGCGCTCTCCTGGTCGGTCGGGTACGAGCTCGAAGACAGCGGTCTCGAAGACTTCCAGACCGTCACGGCGAAGGCAACATGGCACTTCTAGGGACAGGACCGGGATGGCGTCGGCGCGTGAACCTCGCGCTGGCCGGCGTGGCCGTGGCCGCCGCGGGCGGCTGCGTGCTGCTGCAGCAGCTCGGGCTCATGGACCGCCCGCTGGGTTTCAGCCACCGTGAGCACATCGAGCAGGGCTTTTCCTGCGCCGACTGCCACTCCACCTACGAGGAGGGCGACGAGCCGCAGCCCATCGCGCCCGCCGCGTGCGCTCTGTGCCACGACAAGCTGGATGCCGGCAAGCCGCCCGAGGAGCAGGTGGCGTCGCGCTTCGTGGACGGCATCTGGCAGCCGCTGCGCGGCGGGCCGGCCGCGGCCGACCTGGTCTTCTCGCACGGCACGCACCTCCAGGCGGGGCTCGAGTGCGCGCAGTGCCATGTGGACGTGGAGACCAGCGAGAGCACGGCCGACGGCCTGCTGCCGCGCATGGGAGCGTGCACCGACTGCCATGCGCAACTGGGAGTCGGCAACGAGTGCGCCACGTGCCATGCCGAGATCCGCGCCGACCGGCCGCCCGCCTCGCACGACCTCGGCTGGGACCTGCTGCACGGGCGCGTCGTGCGCTCCGGCGACGACGCCACGATGAACGACTGCGCCCAGTGCCACACCGAGACGAGCTGCGAGACCTGCCACGCCGACGAGGAGCCGCAGAACCACACCAGCATGTTCCGGCTCAAGACGCACGGCGTCGTCGCCGGCATGGACCGCGACAACTGCGCCGCCTGCCACCGCACCGACTTCTGCGAGCGATGCCACGAGGAGACCACGCCGCTCAGCCACACCGGCGCCTTCGGCGCGCCGCTCGACACGCACTGCCTCTCCTGCCACTTCCCGCTCGCGTCGGAGACCAGCTGCCTGGTCTGCCACAAGGGCACGCCCAGCCACGACATGGCGCCGCCGATGCCGGCCGACCACGTGCCAGGCATGAACTGCCTGCAGTGCCACGTACCCGGCGCCTTCCCGCAACACGTGGACAAGGGCGACAACTGCCTCATCTGCCACCAGTGAGCCCGGAAAGAAGGTTCGTCATGACCACCGCACAGCCCGATCGCCTGCCCCTCGCCGCGCTCCTCCTCGCCGCCTCGCTCGCCGGCTGCGGCGACAGCAACGGCGACGACGGCAATCCGGGCAAGCCCGGCCCCGCCGGCCCGCCGCCTCCCACGTCGACCGTGCTGCTGCCCACCGAGGACGCGCCGGGCGTCAACCTGGAGATTCTCGCGCTCGATGGCGGCAGCGGGGACTCCGACCTGTTCAACGTGGGCGACACGATGTCGGTGACCTTCAGCGTCACCAAGGACAGCGGCGACGCGTGGGACCTCGAGGAGATGTCGACCATGCGCATCCTCGTCGGCGGGCCGTCGTACAACTACCAGCTGGTCATCCCGCAAGCCGGCGACGTCATCACGGCCTCGGAATTCCTGGGCGACGGCACGTACAAGTACACGTTCGCGACGCCGATCCCGGACGTCTTCCCGCCGCCGCTCAACGACACGGACACCTTCGGCGCCGACGACGGCGAGCTGCAGGGCGAGCCGCTGCCGGGCGGCACGTACACGGTGGGCATGTACGGCGAGTGGACGTACACGGTCGGCAGCGACAGCTTCGACGACGTGGGCAACGCCGAGTTGGACTTCGCACTCGGCGCGGCCGGCCCGCTCGCGCCGCGCGAGCTGGTGACCGACGCCAACTGCAACCAGTGCCACGTGACGCTGCAGGCCCACGGCAGCGCGCGCCGCGACACCAAGCTGTGCCTGCTGTGCCACACGGCCGGCGCCGAGGACAAGAACGTGGCCAGCGTGGCCGGCGGCACGCCGGACGTGACCATCGACTTCAAGGTCATGATCCACCAGATCCACAATGGCGAGCACCTGGCCTCGGTGCTGGGCGTGACGACGGACGACACGGGCGCGCGCGTGTACGACGCCAAGCCGGAGCCATTGCAGATCGTGGGCTTCCAGAACTCGATCCACGACTTCTCCGAGGTGGCCTTCCCGGTGTGGCCGAGCCTCACGTTCCCGATGCCGCGCGACGAGGGCTATTCGGCACTGACCGCGACGCAGCAGTCGCTGGAGGACGAGATGCGTCGCGGCGTGGTCTCGTGCGACAAGTGCCACGGCGACCCGGATGGCGACGGTCCGCTGGCCGCCCCGGCCCAGGGCGACCTGATCTACAGCCAGCCCTCGCGCAAGGCCTGCGGCTCCTGCCACGCCGACGTGGTGTGGGAAAACACCTACATCTCCAACGGCCAGCCCATGGGCCCGCAGCTCGATGACTCGAGCTGCAAATTCTGCCACACGCCGTCGGGCGATTCCCTGGCGGTGGAGGACGCGCACCTGCATCCCATGCTCGACCCGGGCTTCAATCCGGGCCTCAACTTCGATGTGACGGCGCTGGTCGAGGCCGGCAAGAACGATGGCGACGGCACAGTGGACCCGGGCGAGAAGATCGCCATCACCTTCACGGTCAAGAACGACGCGGGCACCGAGCTGGCCACCACGGCCTACTCGAACCCGACGCTGGTCATCAACGGACCCACCTCCAACCCGAACGTCCTGCTCAACCAGTCGGTGGGAACCGGCATGCTCACGGGCAGCCAGCCCTACACGATCGACGTGCCCGAGATCGTGCTGCTCGAGTGGCTGGGAGACAGCAGCTCCTCCACCGGCGACGTATTCCAGACGGCGCGCACGCCGGTGTGGAACGTGAGCGGCGTGACGCCGACGCTGCGCGTGGTGACGGCCGTGACGGGCGGCACGTCCAGCCTGTCCGCCGCCGCGGCCGTGACCGACAACTACGTGGACGTGGACGACGCCACGGACTTCGCGCACAACGACTACGTGGTGCTCGACGCCGGTACGCCCGAGGAGGAATACCTGCAGGTCCAGGGCGTGGACGGCGACCGGCTATGGTTCGGCTCGTTGGCCTCCTCCAGTTTCGCGCGCGGCTGCCGCTTCGACCATGCCGCGGGGGCCACGGTGCAGGAGGTCACGGTCGCGTCGAAGACGATCCTCACCGACTACACCCTCGACACAGTCACCGGCGCCGTGCAGGAGGTGACCGAGTTCGGCGACGGCGCGGCCGTGCTGCTCTCCTACACTTCCGACTTCATCATGCCGGACATCTACCCGCAGGCCCTCAACGACTCGCCCGAGAACGGCGAGACGTGGGGCAACTGGCGCGGCAAGAGCCTCGTGGCCGGCACGTACACGCTCACGCTGTACAGCAGCTCCACGATCACGCTGACCCTGTTCAGCGAGTCCAACTCGTACCGCGCCACGGCGGTCGACGGCGCCGTCGAATTCCTGGCCGGCTCGGCCACCGACATCGAGCCGCACGAGCTCATCTCCTCGGGCGACAACTGCCTCGAGTGCCACAACGACGTGTACGCCCACGGCGGCGGGCGCCGCAACTTCGACGTCTGCATCGCGTGCCACGGCACCGCAGGCGGCCAGGACCGGCCGCAGTACGTGGCGGCCAATGCCCCGGCCACGCCGGAGCTCTCGATCGAGTTCCGCAACATGCTGCACAAGATCCACATGGGCGCGGAGCTCACGAAGGCCTCGGAGTACGAGGTGGTGGGCTTCGGCTCGCCCGCGTGGCCCGACAACTTCGGCCTCAATACCTACGAGGCGGTCGAGTTCCCGGCGCTGCCCGGCATGACGAAGCACTGCGAGAAGTGCCACGGCACCGCCGAGGCCTGGATGGAACCCACCAACCGCGACCACCCGACCGAGCAGGGCGTGCCGGTGCACGAATGGAAGAGCGCCTGCGGCTCGTGCCACGATTCCGACGCCGCGGCGGCGCACATCGACGTGCAGACGTCCTCCGGCGGGGCCGAGTCGTGCGGCATATGCCACGGCACCGGCAAGGACGAGGCCGTCGAGATCGTGCACAAGAACCGGTAGGAGGCGTCGTGAGCAGGCAAGACCATCCGAGCACAGCGCACGGCCGGCTGCGCCTGCCGCTGGCGCTCGGCCTGGCGTGCTCGGCCTCGATCGCCCTCGGCGCGCTGCTGCTGCGGGACGAAAGCAGCCCTGTCGGCGCCACCGCCTCTTCGATCGTGCCGGCAACCGGGAATCCGCTGCGCGCGACGTTGACGGCCGATGCCGCGCCGGCGCCCGCGCCCCTGCCCCTGCCCCTGCCGGTGCGCCGCCCATCGCCGGAGGGCCATGCCATGGCGGCCGTGTGCGACGACCCGCCCATCGCCAGCGCCCGTCCCGACAGCGAGCGCGCCTTCCTCGAGGCCTTCCTGCACGCGGCGCGCGAGCCGGGCGCCGATCCGGTCGCCCTGGCCGACCGTTCGCTGCAGCCCGAGGTGCCCGTGGCCGCCCAGCTGGCCGCGCTGCGCGGGCTCGTGAAGCTGCAGCCGGCAGGGTTGGCGAAGTGCCTGGGGCGGGCGCAGCGGGACGCCGCGGCGCCCGAGGTGCGCGAGGTCGCCCTGCGCCATCTGTGCGACTTCGCGGTCGCCGACGCCGCCGCGCGCGGCGAGCTGCTGGCGCTTCTGCAGGCGCCGGCCGCGTCGGAGGCCGACGCGCTCGTCCGGCGCCGGGCGGCCTCGACGCTGGCCGGGGTGTCGCCGCCCGACGAGCTGTCCGCGCTGGCGGCTGCGCTGGCCGCCGAGCGTGACGAAACGCTGCTCGCCGGGGTCAGTGCGTCATTGGCCGGCAACCCCAAGGCGGATACGCTGCCGCCCATCTTCCCGAGCCTCGTCACGTCCCCTCGAGGAGCCGAACCATGACGTCCGCCCGTCCAAACTGCATGCGGCGCGTGCTGAGCTTCGCGCTGATCTCCTCCGTCGCGGTGCTGCTGGGCGCGCTCAGGCTGCCCGCGACACCCGCCGCGGGCGCCGAGCCGCCCGCGGCCGGGAGCAAGTACATCGGCGCGGCCAAGTGCGCGACCTGCCACGAATCCGACGCCGTTGGCAACCAGGACGCCAAGTGGAAGGCGAGCAAGCACGCCGCCGCCTTCGCGACCCTGGCCACGGACGAGGCGAAGGAGCTGGCCAAGGCCAAGGGCATCGAGGATCCGCAGAAGGCGGACGCGTGCCTGAAGTGCCACGTCACGGCCTTCGGCGTGCCGGCCGAGGAGATCGCCAAGGGCTTCGACCCCGCGCTGGGCGTGCAGTGCGAGTCGTGCCACGGCCCGGGCGAAGCGCACATGAAGGCGCGCGTGGCCGCCGTGGCCAAGGCCGGCGGCGGGAAGCCCGCCCCGGTGGCCGCAGGCGAGATCAACTCGGTCGTGGGCGCCGACACCTGCACCAAGTGCCACAACAAGGAGAGCCCCAGCTTCAAGGGCTTCTGCTTCCCCGCGCGGCACGCGCAGATCGTGCACCTGAACCCGGGCAAGGAGCGCACCCCCGAGGAGGTGAAGAAGCTCACCGAGGGATGCACCACTCCCGACTGCAAGGACTGCGCGGGCGGCGGCTGACGTGGGCGACGCGGCCGGCTCCGCCAGCCGCCTGGCCAGCTGGCTGCTGGCCCTGGCGGTCGCGACGCCGCTGGCTGCCCAGGACGAACCGTCGGACCAGCGCTGCCTCGACTGCCATGGACGCGACGGCGTGCTCGCCGAGGACGAGGCCTCGGCCGGCATGCTGGTGGACGCGGACCTCTTCGCGCGCTCGGTGCACGGCAGCGCCGTGGCCTGCACGGACTGCCACCTCGGGCACGAGGAGTTTCCGCACCCCTCGGACGCGCCGACCGCCGCGTGCAGCACGTGCCACGCGAAGCAGGCCGCCGCCCTGGCCGACAGCGTGCACGCGGCGCCCGGGCCCGGCTCGTCGCGTCGCGCGCCGGCGTGCCAGGACTGCCACGGGACCCATGATGTGCTGCCGGCGGCTGATCGCGCCTCGCGGCTCCACCCGCTGAACGTCCATCGCGCCTGCGGGGCGTGCCACTTCGACATCGATCCGCGCACGGCGACGGTGGACGAGCTGATGGCGGCACCCTACGCCGGCGACGTCCACGCCGAGGGCATCCTGCGCGCGGGGCTGACGGTGTCGGCCACCTGCGTCTCGTGCCACGGCGGGCACTCGATCCGCGCGCACGGCGATCCCGAGTCGCCCGTGTCCGTGGCGCACGTGGACAAGACCTGCGGGGCGTGCCACCTCGGTGTGCTGGAACAGTTCGCCACGAGCGTGCACCACGAGGCGGCGGCGCTGGGCGAGCGCGCCGCGACGTGCACCGACTGCCACCTGCCGCACACCATGGCTCATCCCAGCGAGGCCTTCCGCGCCGGCGTGGTCGAGACGTGCGGCGGCTGCCACGTGGAGCGGGCGACCACCTTCTTCGAGACCTTCCACGGCAAGGCGTCGCGCCTCGGCTCCTCGACCGCGGCGCGCTGCCAGGACTGTCACGGCATGCACGCCGTGCTGCGTCCCGACGATCCGGCCTCGCCGCTGGCGCCGGGAAACATCGTGGGCACGTGCCGGCAGTGCCACCCGGGCGCGCACGAGAGCTTCGCCCGGTACGACCCGCACGCGACGCCGCACGACCCGGACCGCCACCCGGCGCTCTACTGGACGGCCCGGCTCATGACGGCGCTGCTGGTGGGCACGCTGGCCGCGGCGCTGCTGCACAGCCTGTTGTGGCTGCGACGCCTGCTCGCCACGCGCGCCGCGTGGGCTCCGCACAAGGCGGCCGCGCGCCGGCCGTCGAACGAGCGCGTCTTCCTGCGCTTCAGCGCTTCGCAGCGCGGCCAGCACCTGGTGCTCATGCTGGCCTTCTTCGACCTGGCGCTCACGGGCATGGCGCTCAAGTTCTCGTACGCGCCCTGGGCGCAGGTCGTGGCGAACGCCCTGGGCGGAGCGGAGGCCATGCGCTTCCTGCATCGGGCCGGCGCCAGCGCGCTGCTGGCGGTCTTCCTCGTGCACGTCTTCTCGTTCCTGCGACGCGGTCCGGGCCGCCGCACTCTGCGGCAACGGCTCACGGGACCCGACTCGATCAACTTCCAGCGGAGCGACCTGCAGCAGCTCCGCCAGATGCTGCGCTGGTTCCTGGGCCGGAGCCCGCGTCCCGCCTTCGACCGCTACACGTACTGGGAGAAGTTCGACTACATGGCGGTGTTCTGGGGCGTCGCCGTCATCGGCCTCAGCGGCCTCATGCTGTGGTTCCCCGAGGCCGCCACGCGCCTCGTGTCCGGCCGCATGCTCAACGTGGCGGCGCTCGTGCACGGGGACGAGGCGCTGCTGGCCGCGGTCTTCATCTTCACCGTGCACTTCTTCAACTCGCACTTCCGCCCGGACAAGTTCCCGCTCGACCCGGTCATGTTCACCGGGCGCATGACGCTGGACGAGATGCGCTGGGAGAAGCCGCGCGAGCTCGAGCGCCTGGCCGCCGCGGGCGAGTTGGAGGCGCGCCTGGTCGAGCCTTATCCGCCGGTGCTCGAGCGGCGCCTGCGGCTCTTCGGATACGTCGCGCTGGGCGTGGGCGTGGCGCTGGACCTCCTGATCGCGGCGGCGCTGATCAGGGCCGTCGTCTGACCTCGCAGGATCGAACCTCGCTGGAGACCTCCGATGACTGAATCCGACAAGGAAGACAGGAGAGGGTCGCCGCCCACGCGCCGCGAGTTCGTGGACGGCTTGCTCACGTGCGCGCTGGGGGCCACGGCCATCGCGGTGGCCTTTCCCGTGGCCGGCTACATCGTGCCGCCGGACGCGCCCGAGTCGCAGGACGCCTCCGTGGTCCTGCCCTTCGCGGCCGAGGAGCTCCTGCCCAACAGCGGCCGCGTGTTCCGCTTCGGCAACGAGCCGGGGCTCGTGCTGCGCACGCCGGCCGGCGAGCTGCGTGCCTTCAGCGCGCGCTGCACGCACCTCTCTTGCACGGTGCAGTACGCGCCCGAGCAGAGCCGGGTCTCCTGCGCCTGCCACGGCGGGTGGTTCGACCTGTCCGGCCGCAACGTGGCCGGGCCGCCGCCGCGGCCGCTGCCGGCCTTCGTCGTCAACCTGCGCCGCCGTGCCGGGGGAGAGGGTCATGACATCGTCGTCTCGCGGGCCTGAGGGCTCGCCGCTGCGCCGCTTCCTCGACGAGCGCCTCGGCCTCTCGGCGCTGCGCGACCTCATCGGGCACAAGCAGGTGCCGGTGCACCGGCACAGCTTCTGGTACTACTGGGGCGGGATGGCCCTGTTCCTGTTCCTGGTGCAGGTGGCCACCGGCATCCTGCTGCTGCTCTACTACCGGCCGGGGCCGACCGAGGCCTGGGAGAGCGTGCAGTTCATCGTGACGCGCGTGCGCTGGGGCTGGCTGGTGCGCTCGTTGCACTCGATCAGCGCCAACCTGCTCATGCTCGTGGTGCTCGTGCACCTCGGCAGCGTGTTCTTCCTGCGCGCGTACCGCCGGCCGCGTGAGCTGACGTGGGTCACGGGGCTCGGGCTGTTCTTCCTGTTCATCACCTTCGGCTTCTCGGGCTACCTGTTGCCGTGGAACGAGCTGGCCTTCTTCGCCACCTCGGTGGGCACCGAGATCCCGCGCGCCATCCCGGTCGTCGGCGACTTCCTCGTGCGCCTCGTGCGCGGCGGGCCCGAGGTCACGGGCGCCACGCTCTCGCGCTTCTACGGCCTGCACGTGGCCATCCTGCCGGCGCTGACCACCGTGGCGCTGGGCATCCATCTGGCGCTGGTGCAGAAGCACGGCATGTCCGTGCCGGGCGGCGTCCGGGAGAAGGGCCCGCCCATGCCCTTCCTGCCCAACTTCCTCCTGCGCGACCTCATCGGCTGGTTCGCGGCGCTGGCGGTGCTGATCACCATCATCGTGCTGGCGCCTACGGCGCCCTTCGGGGCGCTCTTCCCCTTCGACGCGCTCTTCGACCCGAAGCACCTGCTGGAGCTGGGAGAGAAGGCCGATCCCTTCGCCTCCGCGCCGGTGGGCATCAAGCCCGAGTGGTACTTCCTGTTCATGTTCGAGACGCTCAAGGCGCTGCCGGCCGACGTGGCCGGGCTCGAGGGCGAGCTGGTGGGGGTGCTGGCCTTCGGCGTCGGCGCGCTGGCGCTGTTCCTCGTGCCGTTCCTCGACCGCGGTGCGTCGGGGCTGCCGCCCAGCCGCTTCTCGCGCCTCGCCGGCGGGGCCCTCGCGCTCTTCGGCCTCGCGATGTGCGCGCTGGCGACGTGGTCCATGGCGCATGCCGGCCGCTGGCTCGGGGCGGCGGCCGGCGTGGCCGGGGCCGCGTGGATCCTCGGCGCGCTGCTCCTCGAGTGCCGCCGGCCGCCCGGCAGCGCCAGCCGGCTGGTGCCGGCCTTCGGCTGGCTGGTCGTGGCCTTCCTCGTCGGCATGACCGTGGTCGGGAGGTTGTCATGAAGCGCCTCGCCATCGCCGCGCTGCTGTTCTTCGCTCCGGCCACGAGCACGCCCGCTCAGGACGCCGCGCCGGCGCCGGCCGCGGGCGCCAGCACCTGCACCACGTGCCACGCCGACGCCGCGCGCGTCCCGGACCCGGCGCAGCGCGAGCCGGTCGCGGCCTTCGCCGACGACATCCACGGTGCGCGCGGCCTCGGGTGCCACGACTGCCACGGCGGGCGGCCGGACGGCGACCCTTCGGCGCCCGACGCCGTGGCGCGCGCGCACGACCCCGCGGCCGGCTGGCACGGCGCGCCCGCGCCCGCCGACGTGCCGGAGTTCTGCGGGCGCTGCCACTCGGATGCATCGATGATGGGCCGCTACAACCCGGACGCGCGCATCGACCAGGTGGCCAAGTACCGCACGTCGGTGCACGGCCAGAAGCTGGCCGAGGGCGACACCCGCGTGGCCCAGTGCCTCTCGTGCCACGGCCGCCATCCGGACGGCACGCCGCGCGCGCTGGCGCACGGCATGCGCGCCGTGTCCGATCCGCTCTCGCCCGTGCACCCGCCCAACGTGGCCACCACCTGCGCCCGCTGCCACGCGCACGCCGCCTACATGCACGAGTACGGCATCCCGACCGACCAGTTCGCGGACTGGTCGCAGAGCGTGCACGCCGCGCAGCTGTTCGAGCAGGACGACCTCTCCGCGCCCACCTGCAACGACTGCCACGGCAACCACGGCGCGCACCCGCCGGGAGTCGAGGACCTCTCCTTCGTGTGTGGCACCTGCCACCTGCGCCAGGCGGACCTGTTCCGGCAGTCCACCATGAAAGTGGCCTTCGACGAGATGGGCCTCGGCGAGTGCATCGTGTGCCACGGCAATCACCGTATCGGCACGCCCGGCGACGACATGCTCTTCCACGAGCCGCTGCCGGCGGGCCGCGCGCCCACGGCCTGCTGGACCTGCCATGCCCGCGCCGAGGACCCCGCGCTGGCCGCCAGCACGCGCATGTGGGCCGGGCTCACCGGCCTCGACGCGCGCATCGTCGCGGCCAAGGCCGTCATCCACGAGGCGGGCGCCAAGGGCATGCCGGTGGGCGACGCGGAGTACCGCCTCTCGGGCGCCAACGACGCCCTCATCGAGGCGCGCGCCCTGGTGCACCGCTTCGTCGCCGACGACGTGACCGGCGCCGTGGCCAAGGGCACCGCCGTGGCCGACGACGCCGAGGCGCTGGGGAAAAGCGCGCTGGACGACTTCTTTTTCCGGCACCGCTGGCTGGCCGTCTCCCTGCTGGGCATCGCCTTCGTGATCCTGGCCCTGGTGCTCAAGGTGCGGCAGGTGGACCGCCGCTGGCGGGCGTCCCTGGCAGGCGGCCCGCGGCGCTGAGATTCCTCGACTGGCCGGGCCTTTGCTTGGAAGCCCCGCAGCGGACGGCGGGGCGAGCGCGGTGGCGCTCCCCGCGCCGCAGCCTGCGGAGACCTCACCATGAAACTGCTCTCACGTCAGCGATGCATCGAGGATCTGCGCGCCCACCTCCTGGGCCTGGTCGACGACGAGCACTCGATGTGCCAGGTGGCGTCGCGACTCGGGATCTACTGCCACGGCTTCTCGCAGTGGAGCTTCGACGAGCTCAAGCAACGCTACTGGTGGCTCGTCGAGCGCCGCCCGGGCATCAAGCGCGAGGAGCTGGAGCGCCTGGCCAACATCTGGCAGGTCGCGCGCCAGCAGGTCTTCGGCACGCAGCTCGCCTGCGACACCCAGACGCTCGAGCACGACACCTGCTGCGGTTTCGACGGCTGGAGCAACGCCGACCTCGGGCGCTTCCACGGCGAGCTGCTGCACGATCCGGTCGATGTGGTGGACGACGCGGAAGACTAGGGAGCGTCGGCCAGAGTCCCCTGCCCCGCTCGCGGTCCTCGGTCGGGGGCGCGGCGGGGCCGCGCTCCCGAGCTTGCGGGCGACTTTCCGCGGGGCAGGGGACTCTGGCCGACGCGGCAGGGCAGGAGTTGCGCGGGACTTGGCGCGGGGTGCCTACTCTGCTTCGGTGATCACGTCGACGGGGGCGATGTTCTCCAGGTCGGGCTTCACGCGGGCGGCGTCGCCGACGACGACGATGACGAGGCGGGATGGGTCGAGCAGGTCGGTAGCGGCGCGCTGCAGGTCGGCGCTGGTCGTGGCGGTCACCCGCTGCAGGTAGTCGCTCCACCAGTCGCGCGGCAGGTCGTTCAGCTCCAGCGTCCAGAGGCGGCCGGCCACGTCCTGCGGCGTCTCGAGGCTGCCGGCGAACGAGCCGGCCATGTAGCTCACGGCATCGGCCAACTCCTTGCCGGCGGGCGGCTCGGCCTGCAGACGCCTCACCTCGTCCACCACGGCTTGCACGGTCTCGGCGGTGGTGGGGGTCTTGGTGAAGGTCCGCACCTCGAACTCGCCGCCGAAGCGCTGGCTCGAGAGCCCGCCGCTGGCGCCGTAGGTCAGGCCCTTCTGCACGCGGATCACGTCGTTGAGCCGGCTGCTGAAGGCGCCGCCGAAGCACTGGCTGAGCACGGCGGCCGAGGCGTACAGCGGGTGGCGGCGCGTGATGCCGCCGTGCCCGGCGCGGATCTCGCTCTGGATCGCGCCCGGCTTGTCCACCAGCGTGATGCGCGTGCCTGCGGGCGGCTGCAGGTCGGGCAGCGGGACATCGATGGGTGCGCCCTCGGTCTCCCAGCCGCCCAGGTAGTGGTTGGCCAGGCTGCTGGCCTGCTCGAGCGTGAGGTCGCCGGCTACGTAGAGCGTGGACGTGTCCGGCCGCACGAAGTCCGTCCACCAGGCGGCCAGCCGCGGCGCGTCGAGCTGCGCGAGGTCCTTGCTGGTGCCCTCGGCGGGGCGGCCGTAGGGGTGCTCGCCCCACAGCGCGTGGTCGAAGGCCCGCTCGGCGATCACCGCCGGCGTCTTCTCCGCGATGGCCATGCCGGTGGCCGTCTGGTCGCGCAGGCGCCGGAACTCGCCCTCGTCGAAGCGCGGTGCCTGCACCACTTCAGACAGCAGGCGCAGGGCGCGCTCGGCCTCGCCGGTGAGCGCCGAGACCGAGACGTTGGCGCTGTCATGGCCCGCCCCGGCGCCGAGGCTGATGGCGTTGCGCTCCAGCTCGGCGGCCAGCTGCTCGGCGTCGCGTGCCACGGTGCCCTTGGTCAGCAGGCCCGCCGCGAGGCTGGCCGTGCCGGGATGCGCCGGGTCCTCGGTGAAGGCGCCGGCGCGCACCTGCAGCGTGGCCGACACGAAGGGCAGCTCGTGGTTCTCGACCAGCACCAGCCGCAGGCCGTTGTCCAGCCGGGCCTCCTGCGACGGCAGCGTCACCTCGCTCGCGAGGGGCGGCGCCACGGGCGGGGCGGCCGGGTAGCCCGCCGGCGGCCGCGCGCCGGCCTTGGGACCGCTGGCCGCGGCGCGGTGGCCGCCCTCCACGTCCTTGCTGCTCTCCATCGGCGGCTGGTCGCCTTCCTTGGCGCCCATCGAGAGCAGCGACTTGGCGGCCGACAGCAGGCCCGGCTTGATCTCGATCTCGCTGGCGCGCTCGCGCACCAGGTACGTCTGCGCCACGCGCTGCAGGTCCGCGGCCGTGACGGACTCCATGCGCCGGAGGCGCTCATTGGCCTCCTGCGCGTCGCCGAAGATCGTGGCCGCTTGCCCGAGTGCGCTGGCCTTGCTGGCCACGGTCAGCAGCTCGGTCACGTCGGCGCGCAGCGCCTGCTTCCTGGCCTTGGCCAGCTCGTCGGCCGTCACGCCCTCGGCCTTCACCAGCTCCACCTGCTCCCACAGCGCAGCCAGGACGGCGTCGGTGTCGCCGAAGGGCATGGTCACGCCGACCACCGCGGCGAATCCGGCCTGCTCGAGCCCGGCATACAGGCCCATGCCGGCCACGGCGATCTCCTTGCGCCGCACGAGGTCGAGGTACACGCGCGAGCTCTCGCCGCCGCCCAGGATGTCCATGAGCAGCGACAGCGCCACCGCGTCCGGGTGGCCCTCGGGCACGGCGAGGAAGGCGAGGCCGGCCACCGGCACCGGGCCGTTCTCGGGCTTGATCGAGATGTGCCGCAGTTCGGTCGGCTCGGGCTCGACCACGGTCACCCGCGGCGGATCGGGGCAGCGCGGGATCCAGCCGAAGCTCTTCTGCGCCAGAGTGCGCACCTGCTCGCTCGTCACGTCGCCCACCACCACCAGCGTGCAGTTGTTGGGCACGTAGTACGTGTCCCAGAACTTCTGGATGTCGTCGGCCGTGCTGGCGCGCAGGTGCTCGATCTGCCCGATGGGCGACCAGCGGTAGGGATGCACGGTGAACTCGGCCGCCAGCACCTTCTCCAGCACGTCACCGTAGGGCTGGTTCAGCCCGAGGCGCCGCTCCTCCTCGACCACCTTGCGCTCGGTCGCGAAGCCGCCCTCGTCGATCTTGAGCGCCGACATGCGCTCGGCCTCCAGCCACAGCACCATCTCGAGCTGGTTGGCCGGAAGCTCCTGCACGTACACGGTCTGGTCGAAGCTGGTGAAGGCGTTGCAGTCGCCGCCCGTGCGGCGCACGAAGTCGAAGTGGTCCTTGGGGCCCAGCCGGTCCGTCCCGCGGAACATCATGTGCTCGAACATGTGCGCGAAGCCCTGCCGCTCCGGCTGCTCGTCCTTGCTGCCCACGTGGTACCAGAGCTGGACCGCGCAGATCGGCGCGCTGTGGTCCTCGAGCGAGATGACGCGCAGGCCGTTCGGCAGCACGGCCTCCTCGAAGGGCAGGCGGCCCTCGCCGTGTCGGACTTCGAAGGAGGGAGCGGGCGCGGCCGGCGGCGGCGGCGCGGGCGGAGCCGGCAGCTTCGGCACGTCCTCGGGCGCAGGTGCCGGAGGCGGCGGCACGGGCACGGGCGGGGCGGGCTGGCGCTCGTAGGAGGGGCCACCGCAGGCGGCAAGAGCGAGGATCACACACGCGAACACCAGGCGATGGGACATGGCGCAGCCTCCGGAGCGAGGCGCGATCCTACTCCTCGCATCGAAGCGCCCCTACCGCGCCAACCCCACCGACCTCCTGCCCGCGTCGGGCAGACCGGACTGCCACGCGAACGTCGCCCGCAAGGTCGGAAGCGCGGCCCCGCCGCGACCCCGACCGAGGACCGCAGCGGGGCAGTCCGGTCAGCCCGACGCGACGCTGGTGCCTCCTGAAGGACTCGAACCTTCGACCCGCTGATTAAGAGTCAGCCGCTCTACCAACTGAGCTAAGGAGGCACGGCACGAAACGACCGATTGTGCCTGCGGCGGGGCGCGGCGATCAAGCTTCCGGCCGCGAACCTCCGTCTCGGCGCGCGGGCTGTCCGGGGATCAGCGGGGCTGCGCGCCGGCCGCCAGCCGCTCGATGGCCTGGCGCGCTGCGGCCGCGCGCTCGTCCTCGGCAACCAGCTCGACGAAGCGCCTCAGGTGGACGAGAGCCGTCGCCGGGTCGCCGAGCCGTTCGGCGACGGCGGCGCGGTTCAGGGCAGGGCCTCGGGTCTTCGGACCCCGGGGCCCTGTCGTTCCTGGCCGAGACGCGGGGAGTCAGGAGCCGGGCGGCAACGCGCCGCGGGCGACCAGCCGTCAGCGCCCGGCGTCGTCCGGCTGCGGCTCGGTCCGCGCCGCCGCTTCCGCCTGCAGCGCGCGCCGCTTCGCCCAGCCATGGCGCAGCAGTTCGCTGCCGTCGCCCGCGGTGCGATCGGGCTCGGGAAGGCCCGCCAGCACGACCACCATGATCAGCGCCACGAGGATGAACAGCACCTGCAGCTTGATGGGCAGCGGGCGCGACTCGGAGATCAGCGGTTGCGTGTTGGCCATGGCGAAGGGTCCGGAGAAGGCTCCGGGATCGATGTCGGCCGGCGCGGCTCGCGGACTTGAGCACCCTTTCGAGGGCGCCTCGCAGCGCTCGCGTCGGCCTGGTGCAATCCTGCTAGGCTGGCTCCTCGTTCTGCGCGCCAGAGGGCGGGATCCTCGGGAGAGGCCCGCCGGTGCCGATTCTCCAGAGGAGGAAACCACCGTGCCGCGACTCAGCCCCGGGTTCTCGCCGCTGTCCATCATCCTCTTCGGCTCGGTCGTCCTGCTGCTTCGGTGTCCGGCCCACGGCCAGGCTGCCGGCCAGCACCCGCTCCCCGGTGCCTCGTCGGCGACGTGCGAGCCGAGCTGGCTGACCACGATCGGGGAGCCTGGCGCAGATTCCTTCGTCCATGCTCTCGCGGTGTTCGATGACGGCACCGGTCGGGCCCTGTACGTGGCGGGCGACTTCACCGCCGTGGAGGGCGTAGCCGCCAACCGCATCGCGAAGTGGGATGGGTTGAACTGGTCGGCGCTCGGCAGCGGCCTGAACAGCTCGGTGTACGCACTGACGGTCTTCGACGACGGAAGCGGCCTGGCGCTCTATGCGGGCGGAGTCTTCCTCACTGCGGGTGGTCTGCCCGCCAACAGGATCGCGAAATGGGATGGCTCGACCTGGGCGGCGCTGGGAAGTGGGGTCGACGGGACCACCAGCGTGCAAACGGTCACAGCCCTCGGAACCTTCGACGACGGCAGCGGCCTCGCGCTCTACGTGGGGGGATCCTTCACGCTCGCTGGCGGTGTCAATGCGAATCGGATAGCGAAGTGGGATGGCGTGCACTGGACCGCGCTCGGCAGCGGACTCGACGACACACCGCAGGCCCTCGCGGTCTTCGATGACGGCAGCGGTCCGGCACTCTACGCCGCGGGCACATTCACGACCGCGGGCGGAATTCCGGCGAAGCACATCGCGAAATGGGATGGCTCGGGCTGGTCGGCGCTCGGTGGCGGGCTGAGCATCACGGCCTACGCCCTGGTCGGCCACGATGACGGCAGCGGCCCTGCCTTGTACGCAGGAACGCTCTCCTCCCTCACGGGCAGCACACTGGAAAGATGGGATGGCTCGAGCTGGTCCGACGTCGGTACCCCGAACGGCTCCGTCTCCGCCCTCACCGAGTACGACGATGGCAGCGGCTTGGCACTCTTCGCCGGCGGAAACTTCACGAAGGTGGGTGGCGTGGAGGCAAAGAAAGTGGCGAAATGGGAAGGCTCGACCTGGTCGCCACTCGGCACCGGCCTGAACGACCTGATCAGTGCTTTCGCGGCCTTCGACGACGGCAACGGCACCGCACTCTATGCCGGCGGCGAGTTCACCAAGGCGGGCGGTGTGGACTCCTTCTACCTAGCGGCGTGGGGCTGCCCACCTGAGCCTTCGCCCTGGACGAACCTGGGCTACGCGCTGGCCGGCACGGCGGGCGTTCCGGTCCTCACCGGCACGGGTGAACTGACGGGCGCCACGCCCGGCACGCTCACGCTCGAGCATGCCAAGCCCTCGTCCCCGTCGCTCCTCACGGTCTCGTATTACTTCGCGCCGACGCCGTTCAAGTGCGGCACCTTGGTGCCACAGCCGGTCCTGTGGGACAACTGGTACTTCACCAGCCCGGCGGGAACCGTCTCCCTCGACCTGGCGCCGCTCCCGCCGAGCTTTTCCGGCCTCGCCGTCTACTTCCAGTGGATCATTCCAGACA
>Ga0075421_100003542_pt1 | contig 18690 bp, 13 predicted proteins | sample SoiMetdeltSBSDD5_FD_75292 | JGI IMG/M metagenome (GOLD analysis project Ga0075421, IMG submission 75292) | Bulk soil microbial communities from a Populus tree surrounding site in Tennessee, USA - Soil MetaG P. deltoides SBSDD5 | ecosystem: Environmental > Terrestrial > Soil > Tree plantation... | reverse complement strand
GCCGCAGACGACGAACGTGAGGCGACGCCGAACTTCCTTCTCGGCGAGGCCCGGGAGGTCGGCGCTTGCGAGTTGCCGCAGGATCCGTGTCCGGATGCGGCGGGCATCGCTGACGTCCTGCAGCGGCAGGGCGTGCTCGGCGACGCCGGGAACGCCATAGTCGGCGACGGCCGAGCCGACGGCGACGACCAGGAGGTCGAAGGGGATCGCCACCTGCTCGTCGGAGACCGACGAGCGGCAGCGCACGACGCGGGCGTCCCAGTCCACGCGCTCGGCCGCCGCCTCGACCATGCGCGCGTGCCGCACCCGCCGCCGCACCGGCTCGAGGATCGAGCGCAGCTCGACCGTGCCGACGACCGCCGAGGGGAGCAGCGGCGTGAACACGAAGTAGTTGCGCGGCGAGACGACGGTGAGGTCGAAGAGGCCCTTCGGCAGGCTCTTGGCCAGCGAGTAGCCGGCGAACCCGGAGCCGAGGATCACCAGGCGTGGTCGGGGTGCGTCTGCCATGCGCCTGGATCTTACGGTGGTGCACGGGCGATCGGCTGGACGAAACCGCCTCGCCGTCGGCCGCCGTCCCGAGACGTCGCGGGTGGGGCCGGGCGGCCGCCGGCGCGAGCTTGGGGGGGCGTCCCACGAAAGGCGTCGCCGTCCGGTAGGATTCCGGGTCCGCAAACAAAGGAGATCCGGGCTCCCCGACCAAGGAGATCTCGTGCGCCGCACCGTCCTGCTCGCCGCGTTCCTGGTGTCCGTCGAGCTCGTGCCCTCGAGCCCGCTGGCGGCCGCGCGGCGCCCACTCGCCGTCGACGACCTCTACTCGCTCGAGGAGGTCGGAGACCCGCAGGTGAGCCCCGACGGTGGCTGGGTCGCCTTCACCCGCGAGGCCCTCGACCGCAAGAAAGACGTCTCGAACGTCGACCTCTGGATGGCGCCCTTCGCCGGCGGCGCACCGTTGCGGCTCGCCGGCCATGACGACGACGAGAGCACCCCGCGCTTCTCCCCCGACGGCAAGTGGATCGCCTTCCTCTCGTCGCGCGACGAGGAGGCGACGCAGGTCTGGCTGCTTGACCGCCGCGGCGGCGAGGCGACCCGCCTCACCGACTACCCGGGGGACGTGAGCGATCTCGTCTGGTCGCCCGACGGCAAACGCCTCGCGCTCGTCGTCGGCGACGCCGAGCCCGGCGCCGGCGAAGGGGACGCGGAGGGCGCGGAGGGCGAGGAGGAGGCCGAGACCCCCGAGCCGATCGTCATCCGCCGCCTCCAGTTCAAGCAGGACGGCACGGGCTACCTGACCGAGCTCCGCGAGCACCTGTACGTCTTCGACCTCGAGACGCGTGCGTCGGCGCAGGTGACCACCGGGCCGTACGACGACAGCGAGCCTGCGTGGTCGCCCGACGGCCGTTTCCTCGCATTCGTCAGCAACCGCACCGCTGATCCCGACGCCAACGACGACAGCGACGTCTTCGTCGTCGAGGCGCGCGCGGGGCAGTCGCCGCGGCGGCTGACGACGACGGCGAGCTTCGACCAGTCGCCGGTGTTCACGGCGGACGGCGGTGCCGTCGTCTACGTGCAGGGCGGCGACCCCAAGGACATCTGGTACGGCGCCAACCACGTCGCAGTCGTGCCGGTCGGTGGCGGCGTGCCGCGGCCGCTCACCCGCGACCTCGACCGCAACGTCCTCGCGCCGCGCCTCTCGCACGACGGCCGCTTCGTCTACTTCCTGCTCGAAGATGGCGGCAACGGGCACCTCGCGCGCGTGCCGGTCGCGGGCGGCGCGGTCGAGCGCGTCGTGGCGGGGGAGCGCGACGTGCAGGCGTTCGCGCTCGGGCCGCACGACGAGGCGGTGGTGCTCGAGAGCACGCCGCAGCGCCCGCTCGAGGTCTCGGTCGCGGAAGCGAGCGGCCTGCGGCGGTTGACCACCGTGAACGACGGCTTCCTCGCGGGCATCGAGCTCGGCGAGGTGCGCCGCTTCCAGACGACGAGCCCTGACGGCACGCGCATCGACGCCTTCCTCACCCTGCCTCCGGCTTCGGCTCGCGGCGGCAAGGTCGGGCGCCTGCCGACGATCCTGCGCATCCACGGCGGGCCGACGTCGCAATACAGCACCGAGTTCCACCCTGAGTGGCAGCTCCTCGCCGCCCACGGCTACGCGGTGGTGGGCGCCAACCCGCGCGGCTCGACCGGCTACGGCCGCGACTTCAGCCGCGCGATCTGGGCCGACTGGGGCAACAAAGACGGCGACGACGTGCTGGCGGCCGTCGACGCCGCGGTGGCGATGGGCGTCGCCGACCCCGACCGCCTCGGCGTCGGCGGCTGGAGCTACGGCGGCATCCTGACCAACTACCTGATCACGCGCACCGGCCGCTTCAAGGCGGCGACGACCGGCGCGAGCGAGGTCAACTACCTCGCCGACTACGGCACCGACCACTACCAGAAATGGTGGGAGGCCGAGCTCGGCCTGCCGTGGGAGAACGTCGCGCTCTGGACGCGCCTCTCGCCCTTCTTCCAGGTGGCGAAGATCACCACGCCGACGCTCATCCTCGGCGGCAGCGACGACGTCAACGTGCCGCTGCTCAACTCCGAGCAGCTCTACCAGGCACTGCGCCGGCTCGGGCGCCAGACCGAGCTGGTGATCTACCCAGGCGAGACGCACGACATCTCGACGCCGAGCTACCAGCGCGACCGGCTCCAGCGATACATCGACTGGTACGACAAATACGTCAAGGTCGCGACCCCGGCGCCGGCGGCGGCAGCCGTCGCCGTGCCGACAGCGCACCGGCCGTAGCACCCGGAATTGGATGGTGCGCAATGCGCACCCTACGGCCGATGCCCGACCGGCCGCACTCCGTGTAGGGTGCGCATCGCGCACCATCCGGTCCTGGTCGCGGGCTGCGGAACCAGACGGGCGGGGGCAGGCCCCGCCCCTACATCCGGATCCGATCCCCAATCCGTTCTGGTGTAGGGGCGGGGCCTGTCCCCGCCCGTCCGGTTCCGGCGTGCCTGCGATCGACAGCTGCAAACTGTCCCGTGGAGCGCCTGCCGAGCGAATGTCTGGCGGGCCAGCCGCCGGTCGCCCCTCTGCTACGATCCGGGCGGAGGACAGCCATGCTCGACGTGCCCACGACCGAGACGCGCGCCGACCAGGCCGCCGGGGTCGAATTCGGCTTCACCGCCGAGCAGCGCGCCATCCAGGAGACGGCCCGCGAGTTCGCGCGGCGCGAGATCGACCCCATCGTCGACGAGATCGACGAGGCGCAGAAGTTCCCGCGCGAGGTGATGAAGAAGGCGGGCGAGCTCGGCTTCCTCGGCGTCATCTTCCCCGAGGAGTGGGGCGGCGCCGGGCTCGGCTACGTCGAATACGTCCTGGTGATCACCGAGCTGTCGGCGGTCGAGCCTTCGGTCGGCATCAGCGTCGCCGCCCACAACTCCCTCTGCAGCAACCACATCTACAAGTTCGGCAACGACGCGCAGCGGCGCCGCTGGCTGGTGCCGCTCGCCTCCGGCGACAAGATCGGCGCCTGGAGCCTGACCGAGCCCAACGCCGGCTCGGACGCCGGCGGCACGCGCACCCGCGCCGACAAGGTCGAGGGCGGCTGGGTGCTCAACGGCGCCAAGACCTTCACCACCCACGGCTCGGTCGGCGACACCTGCGTCGTCTTCGCCGTCACCGAGAACGACGCGCCGAAGGGGAAGAACCTCTCGACCTTCGTCGTCGACAAGGGCACCCAGGGTTTCCGCGCCGGCAAGAAGGAGAACAAGCTCGGCATCCGCGCCTCCGACACCGCCGAGGTGGTGATGGAGGACTGCTTCGTGCCCGACGAGAACCTGCTCGGCGCGCGGGGCGAAGGGTTCAAGCAGGCGATGGTGATCCTCGACGGCGGCCGCATCTCGATCGCCGCCCTCGGCCTCGGCACCGCCATCGGCGCCTTCCGCGCCGCCACCGCCTACGCCAAGCAGCGCGAGCAGTTCGGCAAGCCGATCGCCGAGTTCCAGGCCATCCAGTTCGCCCTCGCCGAGATGTCGACGCGCATCGCTGCCGCCGAGGCGCTCACCTTCGCCGCCGCCGAGGCGATGGACCGCGGGCTGCCCGTCACCCTGATCGCCTCGCAGGCCAAGCTCGCCGCCGGCGAGGCCGCCGTCTTCTGCAGCGAGCGCGGCGTGCAGATCCACGGCGGCTACGGCTTCATCAAGGACTACCGGGCCGAGAAGTTCTACCGCGACGCCAAGATCTGCACCATCGGCGAGGGCACGAGCGAGATCCAGAAGATGGTCATCGCCCGCCAGCTGCTCGGGAAGGGAACGAGAAAGCAGCGTTGATGGTGCCCCACTCTGAGCCGGCCTTCCGGGAGCTGTCGCCGACAGAGCGAGGGCCGGGCGGGGGCGCCCCCTGCCCCTGGAGGGGCAGGGGGACGGGGGGATAGGGGTGGAGTCAAACCCAGGGGAGGGGGTCGGGCGGGTGGGGGCAGCGGGCTCTGCCCGCGGGAGCGGAGGAATCGCGCACGTCGGCATCGCGGTGCGCTCGATCGAGGAGGCACGCGGCTTCTGGGAGGCGCTCGGCCTCGTCGTCGAGCACGTCGAGGAGGTGCCGCACGAGGGCGTGCGGGTGGCGATGATCCCCTGCGGCACGAGCCGCATCGAGCTGCTCGAGCCGACCCGCGAGGACTCGCCGATCGCCACCTTCCTCGCCAAGCGCGGGCCCGGCATCCACCACCTCTGCCTGGCCAGCGACGACGTGGCCGCCGACGACCGCCGCCTGCGCGAGCTCGGCTTCACGCTGCTGCGCCCGGAGCCCACGGCCGGGGCCGAGGGCACACGCGTGCAGTTCGTCCACCCGAAGAGCGCCGGCGGCGTGCTGGTCGAGCTCGCCGAGGAGCCCTGACGACGCGCACGGCGCGGATGAGCATCTCGGCATGAACACCGGCTCGCTCGTCATCCTCCACCTAGTGCAGCCGACCGAGAAGTTCTGGGGCGTGCTGCTGCGCCTCGCCGGCGAAGGGGTGACGGTGCGCGGCATCAACCTCTCTTCGTTCGACGACTGGGCCCGCGCCGTGGCACGGAGCGAACCGTCGCTCGACCTTGCCACGATGTTCGTTCCGCTCTTCCGCGTCGAGCGGATCTTCGTCGACGAGCAGGTGGGCGAAGTCGAGAGTTACGGGCAGCGGTTCCATCGCATGGTCGGGGTCTCGGTCGAGCGGCACCTGGAGCTCCAGAAGGGGCTCGGGGGCGACGAGACCGGGCTGGTTTCGTGACCGCCGGCGGCGGCCCGATCGCCGTCTTCGGTTGCGGGCTGGTGGGAGCGTCGGCGGCGGCTGGATGGAGCGCGTCGGGGCACGAGGTGTGGGGGAGCGACCGCCGCGACCTCGGCCCGCTCGTGGCGCGAGGGTGGATCGCGCGGCAGGTGCCCGTCGAGGCGCTCGAGGAGGCCGCCGTCGTCGTGCTGGCGCTGCCGGTGGGCGGCATCGTCGCCGCGCTGCGACGCCTCCCGTGGCGCGCGGGCCAGCTCCTCACCGACGTGGGGAGCGTCAAGGGCGCGGTGATGACCGCTGCGGCGGCGCTGCCCGATGGAGTCTCGTTCGTCGGCGGACACCCGTTCGCGGGCAGCGAAGCGAGCGGCTACGAGGCGGCGCGGCCGGACCTCTTCGCCGGCGCGAGCTGGGCGCTCGTCGGCGACGGCGATCCGCTGGCGCGCGTCGCGTCACTCGTCCGCAACCTGGGAGCCCTCCCCGTGACCTGCGGCGCCGCCGAGCACGACCGCGTCGTCGCCCTCACCTCGCACCTCCCGCAGCTCCTCGCCACCGCCGTCGCCGCCGAGCTCGAGAACCGCGCCGACCCCCTCGCCACGGCGCTCCTCGGCCCGGCAGGCCGCGACTTCCTGCGCCTCGCCGGCAGCTCGTTCACGGTCTGGCGGGACATCCTCGACCAGAACCGCCCGGAGCTCGAGCGAGCGCTGGCGGCAGTCACCGCGCGAGCGTCGCAGCCGGCCGGCGCGCTGGAAGGGGAGTTTGAGCTCGCGAGAGCGCTGGCTGCTCGACTGCGTTGAGCCGAGCACGGTGCGGTGGCGTTTCAACGGAAGCCCAGAGCGGTTGTGGTTGGTCAGCGATGGTGACCATCCGGCCGGCGTCTGCCCCGGGTCCGGGGGGCGCCATGGCGGGACACGGCGCGCCACATTGACGACGGGGGGTTGGGCGCGCCTCCGCGTCGAGACGCCGGTCCGACCGTGACCGCTGCTGCGCTTACGAAGCGCCCCGACGAGGGTCCCGCCATGGCGCCCCCCGGACCCGAGAGGGCAGACGCCTTCTTGGGTGGTCGCTCGATGACCGGGTGGCGAGCGCGCTACGTAGCCGTGGTGACGTAGACGACTTGCCTCGCGCTCTCCGGTCGCGGATTCACTGGCTCTGCAGTACCGCTCGGGTGCCGGGATGCGCGCCGGCGGCTTTCCTGTGGGAACTCGCGACCCATCCGTGGTCGAAGGAAACCCGGACGTGCATCGGGGCATCGAAGATGGGGCGCGGAGTCTCTTTTTCAAAGAGTTCAGAGCGAACGTCGAACGTCGTCTTGCTTCGCGGGGCAGCCGTGGTCGCAAGAGTCGAGCCGAGCGTCACCTCGCTCGCGACGCACTGGTTGTCCCAAGGCTTACGGGACAACTCGATTGCGAGACTGTGCCGAGGGCGTACATCTACGCGTGCGTCGGGCGACCACCGATTCCTGCGGCCCGACGATGGCCGCAAGCGTCGAAGTGATCACCGATGGCGGGCCGCTCTGAACTCTCTCGAAAACTCAATCGGCGCGGCCCCTGCTTGCCACAGCCGACGCGAGCCCACTCTTTCGACCACCGGTGTGTCGCGAGTTCCCACGGGAAAGTCGGCGTCGCGCAGCACGGCACCCGAGCGGCACGACAGAGCCTGTGTTCCAGCGACAAGAGAGCGCGAGGCAACTTGTCTCCGTTACCACGGCGACACAGCGCGCTTGCCACCCGGTCCTCGAGCGACCACGGATGAAGGCGTCTGCCCATTCGGGTCCGGGGGGCGCCATGACGGGACCCTCGACAGGGCGCTGAGTAAGCGCTGCGTGGTCACCATCGTTCCGGCGTCCTGGCGCGGAGGCGCGCCCATCCCCCCGTTGGCACTGTGGCGCGCCGTGTCCCGTCATGGCGCCCCCCGGACCCGAGGCAGACGCCGGCCGGGTGGTCACGTGCGCTCGCCAACCACGAGCGCCCTCTTCTCTGAGCTGAGCGCGCTAGAACTCGACGTATTTGAGATAAAACGCCGTCAAGTCCAGCTGCTTCCCCACCAGCTCCTGCGCCCGCTCCGCCGTGATCAGGAACTGACCGCCACGCTGCCGCTTGTCCGTCACCAGGAACAACTCGAAGGCATCGATCGTCCCCGGCTGCTTCGCCTGCAGCTCCAGCAGCGACTGCGCCGCCGCGCCGATCGCCTGGAAGACGGCGCCTTCCGAGTTGGCCGGCACCTCGATCAGGAGCCGGCGCGACTGGCTCCCCTGGTAGATGCCGGAGCGCGACACGCCGTGCGTGCCCATCAGCTCGCTCACCGTGTTGGTCAGCGAGAGATTGAGCATCGGCGAGCGCGCGGTGCGCAGGAAGTCGACGTAGCCGGCCGGCGTCGTGCCCTCGTCGCCTGCGGCCGGGCGCGAAGGCGCGGCGCTGGGCGGCGGCGTGGCCCGCGTCACCGGCGGGGTGCGTGACGACTGCAGGCGCCGCGCGGCGGCGATGTCCGTGAGGCTCGCGCGCTTCGGCGGCGCCGGCGGCGGCGTCGGAGTCGGCGCCGCGCCCGTGAGGATCGTCGCCGATCCGAAGTCCGAGGCGTTGCCGGCCTGCGTCCGGGCGACGTCGATCTGCGCCAGCGGGAGCTGCGTCTGGGCGCCGCTCGGCAGTATGACGAGGGCCATGGTGCCCTGCACCTTGTATTTCTCGCGCGCGAGCAGCGTGCCGCCGTCCTTCAGGTAGATCGTGTAGGCAGCTAGCGGCCCCGCGGCGAAGACGAAGACGAGGGCGAGCAGGATGCGGCGCATGGTGGGCCATATCATAACCCGGTGCGCATCTCCCCCCAGTCGCCGCTGCCGCTGCCGCTCGTGCTCGCCTGGCGCTACATGCGCGGCAAGCGCTCGCGGCTGCTGCAGCGAACGGCGCTGGCCGCGCTCGCCTCGATCGCGCTCGGCGTCATGGCGATGGTCATCGCCATGGCGCTGATGACCGGCTACCGCGAGGACCTCGAGCGCAAGCTCATCGCCGGCAACGCGGCCGTGCTCGCGTACCCGCTCGGCCCGCCCGGCAAGGCGACCCCTGCCGATCTCGCGAGGCGCCTGCTGGCGATCCCGGGTGTCACGGCGGTGGGGAAGGTCGCCTACGGACAGGGAACGCTCCTCTCCGCGGCTCGTCCCGAGGGCGAGGCCGTGACCTTGCGCGGCGTCGCGTCCGGGGCCGACGCCCTCGCCGGCCGCGCGCCGGCGCTCGCTCCCGGCGCCGACGGCGTGCCGGGTGTCGTGCTTGGTGAGGAGCTCGCACACCGGCTCGGGGTGCGCTCCGGCGATCCGGTGCGCCTGGTGGCGCTCGGCTACGCCGGCGGCAGGCCGGCCTTTCGCTACCAGACGCTGCGCTCGACCGGCACTTTCCGCACCGGCTTCGCGGAGTTCGACCGCAACTGGATGGTGGTCGCGCGGCCCCTCGTCGAGCGCCTCACCGGCGGCAGCGGCGGCGCCACGCTGTTCGAGATCGCGCTCGCCGATCCGCACCGCGCGCCGGAGATCGCCAAGGAGGTCGAGCGCGTGCTCGGCCGCGACTACCTCGTCACCGACTGGCAACGGCTCAACCGCGAGCTCTTCGCGGCGCTGCGGCTGCAGCAGCTCCTGCTCTTCTTCCTGCTCGGCCTGATCGTGCTCGTCTCGACCTTCAACGTCGCCTCGACGCTCATGGTGCTCGTGCGCGAGCGGTTGCGCGACGTCGGCGTGCTGTCGGCGCTCGGCCTCTCGCGCCGGCGGCTGGCCGCCGTGTTCGTCGCCTACGGCGGCGCGCTCGGGCTCGTCGGCACGCTCCTCGGCGTCAGTCTCGGCAGCGCCGTCTCGTGGCTCTTCGGGCGCTTCGAGCTCATCCGCTTCGACCCCGAGGTGGCCGCGATCTACTTCGTGAGCGCTGTGGCCTTCCGCGTCGAGGCGAGCGACCTGCTGGCGGTGACCGTCTTCTCGGTGGCATTCACGCTGCTCTCCTGCCTGCTGCCGACGCTCCGCGTCGTGCGCGTCAGCTCGGCGGACGCGCTGCGCTACGAGTAGCGGGCGGCGAGGCGGTCGCGGCGTCGAGGCGGATCGTGCCGTCGTAGCCGTCGCGCGGGACGGGGTAGAGCTCCACCGAGCCGGGGGCCTCGACGGGCTTGCCATGGATCGGCCGCACGCCACAGCTCGACACCTCGGCGGTGGTGCACATCCACGCCTCGCCGTCGGGCCCGGCGAGCAGCAGGGCGATCGTGCGGCGAGGCCAGCGTTGCGCGACCACCGTGGCGGCGGGGCGGTAGGCCGCGTTCCACGGCACCCCGGCCCGCGTGCGGGTGTGGATGTTCCCGGCCAGCGCGAGCACGAGGCCCTCGACGCCCGCCGCTTCGACCGCGCCGGCCAGGCGCCGCCCCATGAGGTCGTCGCGCAGCTGGCCGTCGGTGAACGGCTCGGCCGAATCGAGCAGCGAGACGCGCACGCGGCGCGACTCGGCGGCGAGGCGCCGCACGTCGTCGAGCAGGTGGAGCATGGCCTCGCTCGAGCGCCCGTCCTGATAGTCGCGTCGCCAGAAGTCGCCTGCGAGAAGCGCGTCGCGGTCGCCGGCGGCCCCGGGGGAGGCTAGGAAGCGGTCGATGCGCGGGCCTTCCTCCGCGGGGATCTCGAGCGCGACGGTGACGGCCAGGCCGGCGCGGGTGGCCGCGCAGGCCGCGGCGGCGAGGAGCGCCGGCCCTTCCACGCCGCCGTGGATCTCGCCCAGGAGGAGCACGCGGCCGGGGGAGAGCAGGGTAGCCAGCCCGCCCGGGTCGCAGCCGACCGCGGGTGCCTCGGCGGCGAGGAGTGGAGGCGCCAGGGCGAGCGCGAGGCAAGGCAGGAGGGAGAGCAACACGGCGTGGGTGCGCATCGGGTGTTTCTACACCCTGGAGGCGCCACGGGGTCAAGATCGGGGGGATGGGTGGCGCAATCAGGAGGCGAGCGCCAGCACCCCCTGCGTGGTGGTCGCGCCGGCACCCCGGGCGATAATCGCAGGTGATGCCGTCGCCGCTCCTGCGCCTCCGCCCCCTGCGCCGCGTGCGCCTGGGGGCGCGCCGGCTGCGCGGCTGGTGGGTCGCCGCCGAGGTCACGCTCGCCCGCCGCTTCGGGCTCGCCACCTCGGAGGATCGTCGGTTCTTCCTGCTCATCGCGGCCGTCGGGGTGATCGGCGGCGTGCTCGCCGTCGGCATCGACTTCCTGATGGACGGGGTGCGAGCGCTGCTCTGGGGGCGCCCCGGCTCGTTCCTCGTGCTCGGGCAGACGGCACCGGTCTGGCGGGTGCTGGCGGCACCGACGGCCGGCGGCCTCCTCGTCGGCCTGCTGATCTGGCGTAGCCGGCAGCCCGTCTCGGGACAGGGCACCGCGCTCCTCATCGAGTCGGTGGTGCTGCGCCAGGGCGCGGTCCCCCCGCGGCCCGTGTTGCTCTCCTCGCTCGCCGCCGTCTTCACCGTCGGCAGCGGCGGCTCGCTCGGCAAGGAAGGCCCGTTGCTCCGGCTCGACGCCATGCTCGCCTCCTGGCTCGGCCAGAAAGCCGGCCTCGGCACGCACCGCATCAAGATCCTCCTCGCCTGCGGCGCCGCCGCCGGCATGGCGGCGACCTACAACGTGCCCGTCGGCGGCGCGCTCTTCGCCATGGAGGTGATCCTCGGCAACTTCGCGCTCGAGATCTTCGGTCCCATCGTCGTCGCCTCGGTGATCGCCACCGTCATCGCCCGCGCCGTGCTGGGCGACGTGCCGCTCTACGCCGCCACCGGCTACCAGCTCCAGAACGGGTGGGAGCTCATCCCCTACCTCGGGCTGGGGGTGCTCGGCGCGTTCGCATCGGTGGCCTTCGTCTTCGGCGTGCGCGGCGGCCGCGCCCTCTTCGACCACCTGCGTTTCGTGCCGGCGGCGCTCAAGCCGGCGCTCGGGCTCCTCCTCGTCGGCGGCATCGCGGTGTGGTTTCCGCACGTCCTCGGCAACGGCTTCGAAGGGATCACCATGGCCCTCTCGGGCCAGCTGCCGCTGCTCTGGATGCTGCTGCTGCCGCTGGCGAAGATCGCCGCCACGGGGCTGACGTCGGGCAGCGGCGGCGCCGGCGGCATGTTCACCCCGGCGCTCTTCGTCGGCGCCATGGTCGGCGGCGCCTACGGCGTCGTGGTGCACACCATCTGGCCCTTCTCGACGTCGCCGTACGGTGCCTACGCGGCCGTCGGCATGGCGGCGATCGCCGCCGGCACGACGCACGCGCCGATCAGCGCCATCCTCATCCTCTTCGAGCTCACCGGCAACTACCAGCTCATCCTGCCGCTGATGGTCGCCGCCATCACGTCGAGCTTCCTCTCGCGGAGCCTCTACCGCTATTCGGTCGACGAGGAGGCGCTGCGGCGCCGCGGCATCGACCTCTCGTTCCGCATGGAGGAGGCGGTGCTCGCCGGCGTCGAGGTGAAGAGCTTGCTGCGCCAGGACCCCGAGGTGCTGCGGCCGCAGGACACCTACGCCGAGGTGGTGGCGAAGTTCTTGAAGAGCCACCGGCAGCGCCTCTTCGTCGTCGACTCCGAGGGGCGCCTCGAGGGCGCCGTCTCGCTGCACGACATCAAGCATCTGCTGCAGGAGCCGAGCGCGGTGGCGGCGGTCGTGGCGCACGACCTGGCGGTGCCGGTGGGCAGCGTGTTGTACCCCGACACCCGCCTGCATCGCGTCACCGAGGCGTTCGCGCAGAGCGACTTCGAGCGCCTGCCGGTCGTCGACCGCGAGAGCAACCGCTTCCTCGGCGTGCTATCGAAGAAGGACCTCCTGGCGATTTACTCGCAGGAGGTCCTCGGGCGGCCGGCGATGCTCGCCACCTTCGTCTCCACCGGCAGCGCCGGCGGCCGCGACTACGTCGAGCTGCCGCCCGACTTCTCGCTCCGGCTCGTGCCGGTGCCGGCCTCGCTCGACGGACGCACGCTGGCCGAGGCCAGCCTGCCGCAGACGTACGGCGTGCGCGTCATCGAGATCAAGCGCCAGCGGCAGGGCATGCCGCCGGTGCGCGTGATGCCCGCCGCCGACACCCGGCTGCGCGCCGGCGACGAGCTGATCGTCATCGGCCCCACCGCCGCCATGGAACGACTCGAGCGCGGCGAGCTCGCCACCGACGAGGCGCTGGCGCACGCGGACATCGACTGACCGCGTGCAATCATGACCGTCATCGATGCCAACGCATTCCTCGCCGAGCTGCCGCAGCACCCGGGCCTCTGCGCCACCTGCGTGCACCTGCGCCTCCTTCGGTCGCCGCGCAGCACCTTCGCCCGCTGCGGCAAGGCCGACGTCGACCCGAGCTTTCCGCGCTACCCGCGGCTGCCGGTCGTCGCCTGTGGCGGTCACCGGCTCGCGGCACGTGCGGACGCTCCGCCGCCGCCGACCATGCTGCGGGACGTGGCGACGGGGAGCGAGCCCTTGCTGCACGTGACCAACGGCGACACGGTGGTGGCCGGCTTCCGCGAGGCGGCGCTGGCCGGCGACTACCTCCCATGGCGCGACGCCCTCCACGACGGTCCGGTGCCGATGACGGCGACGCTCGAGGAGCTCTCGGAGGTGCGTGCGCGGGCGCTCGCGGCCTTCGGCTGGAGCGCCTACGCCGAGCTGCGCGCGGCGTTCGCCCGCCGCGACGCCGTCCTCGCCCGGTCGGGCGAGCGCGACGAGGTGGTGCTCTGGTTCGAGCACGACCTCTACGACCAGCTCCAGCTGCTGCAGGTCCTCGACTGGTTCGCGCAGCAGGGCACGGGCGGCGCGCGCCTGAGCCTGGTCCAGGTGGACGCGTTCCCCGGGGTCGTGCCGTTCCACGGCCTGGGACAGCTCCGCGGCGCCCAGCTCCTCGAGCTCTTGCCGCAGCGCCAGTCGGTGACGATGCGCCAGCTCGCGGCGGCGGCGGCGGCGTGGCGGGACTTCCGCGCCGCCGATCCCCGCGCGCTCGCCGCGCGCGCCGAGGGAGCGGAGGCGGCCGGCGCGAATGCCCGAGCCGGTGGCGACGACGGGCTTCCCTTCCTCGCCGCGGCCTTGCGACGCTTCTGCGAGGAGTACCCGTCGACCCGCGACGGCCTCGCGCGCAGCGAGCGCCAGGTGCTCGCGGCGGTGGCTTCCGGAGCGCGCCGTCCGGCGGAGATCTACCTGAAGAGCCGCGACGCCGAGCGGTGCCCGTGGGGGGATGCCTCGGTCTTCCTGCGGCTCGAGGCGCTGGCGAGCGCTCCGATGCCGGCCGTCGAGAGGAACACCGGCGGTTACGTGCTCACGCCGCTCGGCGGGCGCCTCCTGTCGGGTAGCGCGGACTGGGTGCGCGACGGCGGCGGAATCGACCGCTGGCTCGGCGGCGTGCACCTCGCCGGCACGGCGGTGGCCTGGCGGTGGGACGAGCGCGGAAAGGCTCTCGTCGCAACGCCGCGGTGAGCCACCCCTCCCAGCACCGGCCCGCGCGGGCGGTGCCATAGACTTCGTGGGAGGAGACCGCAATGACCGACACCCGCATCGAAAAGGACAGCCTGGGCCCCGTCGAGGTCCCCGCCCGCGCCTACTACGGCGCGCAGACCGAGCGCGCCCGCCAGAACTTCCCGGTCTCGGGGCTGCGCTTTCCGCGCCGCTTCCTCGCCGCCCTCGGCATGGTCAAGGGCGAGGCGGCGAAGGTGAACGCCGACCTCGAGATCGTGCCGCGCCACCTCGCCGAGGCGATCCACCGCGCGGCCGAGGAGATCGTCGCCGGCAAGCTCGACGAGCATTTCCCGCTCGACATCTTCCAGACCGGCTCGGGCACCTCGACGAACATGAACGCCAACGAGGTGATCGCCAACCGCGCCGCGGAGCTGCTCGGCGGCCAGCTCGGCAGCAAAGACCTGGTGCACCCGAACGACCACGTCAACGCGGGGCAGTCCTCGAACGACGTCATCCCGACCGCCATCCACCTCTCGGCCTACCTCGCCGTCGTCGAGGACCTCGAGCCGGCCCTGGACCGCCTCGCGGTCGCCCTCGAGAAGAGGGCCGCCGAGTTCGACGACGTGGTGAAGATCGGCCGCACGCATCTGCAGGACGCGGTGCCGGTGCGGCTGGGGCAGGAGTTCTCAGGCTACGCGCAGCAGGTGCGCAACGGCATCGAGCGCCTCGCCGGCGTCAAGCCGCGCCTCGCCCAGCTCGCCCTCGGCGGCACCGCGGCGGGCACCGGGCTCAACGCACCGCCGGGCTTCGCCGACGCGGTGATCGCGCGCATCGCCGCCCGCACCGGGCAGCCGTTCGTGCCGGCGCCGAACAAGTTCGAGGCGCTGGCCGCGAAAGACGCCTGCGTCGAGACGTCGGGCGTGCTGAAGACGATCGCCGCCTCGCTGGCGAAGATCGCCAACGACCTGCGCTGGCTCGCCTCGGGCCCGCGCGCGGGGCTCTCGGAGATCCAGCTGCCGAGCCTGCAGCCGGGGAGCTCGATCATGCCGGGGAAGGTGAACCCGGTGATCCCGGAGATGGTGCTGATGGTGGCGGCGCAGGTGGTGGGCAACGACGCCGCGATCACGGTCTGCGGGATGGGCGGCAACTTCGAGCTCAACGTGATGATGCCGGTGATCGCGTATGACCTGCTGCAGTCGATCGGCATCCTCGCCGCGGCGTCGCGGCTGCTCGCCGAGCGTTGCGTGGAGGGGGTCGTTGCCGACCGCGAGCGGGTGCGGGAGATGGTGGAGCGGTCGTTGATGATGGTGACGGCCCTGGTGCCGAAGATCGGGTATGACGCGGCGGCGCAGATCGCGAAGGAGGCGTACGCGAGTGGGCGTACGGTGCGCGAGCTTTGCCTGGACAAGCGTTTGTTGCCGCCGGAGGAGCTGGATGAGATCCTGGACCCTCGGCAGATGACGGAGGGTGGGATCCTGGGGATCGCGGTCGGCGGGTAGCGCGGAGCGCGGAGGGCGGAGGGCGGTGGTCGCTAGGCGGTGGTGACCATCCGGCCGGCGTCTGCCTCGGGTCCGGGGGGCGCCATGACGGGACACGGCGCGCCACAGTGCTGACGGGGGAGTGGGCGCGCCTCCGCGTCAGGGCGCCGGGCCGACCGTGACCGCTGGGGCGCTTACTCAGCGCCCTGCCGAGGGTCCCGTCATGGCGCCCCCCGGACCCGAATGGGCAGACGCCTTCATTTGTGGAAGGTCAGCGACCGGGTGGCGAGCGCGCTGCGTAGCCGTGGTGATGGAGGCGACTTGCCTCGCGCTCTCTTGTCGCTGGAACACACGCTCTGTCGTGCCGCTCGGGGGCCGGGATACGCGCCGGCGGTAGTCCTGCGGGAACTCGCGACCCACCTGTGGTCGTGGGAGCGCGCCGGCATTCCCTGGTGAAGAGTTCAGAGCGGCCCGCCATCGTTCACCCACAGCGCCGGTGCTCACCGGCGGGCCGCTGGAGGCGTGGCCCCGGGGGCCCCGGGGCAGACGCCGGCCGGGTGGACGAGATCGCTCACCGACCACCGCCGCCGTCCCCTCCTGTCGACCACCACCGCCATCCGTCCGCCGTTAGGATGTCGCAATGAAGCGGTCGCAGCGGCGGTTCTTAGCGCTCTTTGCGGCGGTGCCGTTGCTGCTCGTCGTCACGGCGGTGCTCTACCAGACCGGGATGGGGGCGCTCGAGGGGAAGCCGCGGACGTTCTGGGACAGCCTCGAGTGGGCGGCGGAGTCGTTGACCACTACCGGGTACGGCGCCGACGACCGGTGGCAGCACCCGGCGATGGTGCTGCTGGTGATCGCCGTGCAGTGGACGGGCGTCTTCTTCGTCTTCCTCGTCTTCCCGATCTACTTGATCCCCTTCCTCGAAGAACGGTTCGAGGCGAGGCTGCCGCGACGGGACCCCAAGATGAGCGGGCACGTGGTGGTGTACCACTACGGGCCGGCGGTGGAGAGCGCCATCGAGCTGCTCGCCGAGCGGCGAGTGCCGGTGCTGGTGGCGGAGACCGACGAGGCGGTGGCGCGCTTTCTCGTCGACCGCGATGTGCCGGTCGTCTTCGGGCGCAACGAGGAGGAGCTGCTCGGGATGGTCGGCCTCGAGCGTGCCCGGGCGCTGATCGGCAACGGCCGCGACGAGGAGAACGCCGCGCTCGTGCTCGGTGCGCGGCAACGCGGCTTCGAGGGGGAGATCGTCGCCCTCGTCGAGGAGCCGATGCACCGCAAGCCGATGGCCCTCGCCGGGGCGTCGGCGGTCTACACCCCGCGGCACATCCTCGCCGCAGCGCTCGCGGCGCGGGCCAGCGATCGCATCAGCCCGCGGCTCGCCGGTGTGCACCAACTCGGCGACCTGCAGGTGCGCGAGGTGCGGGTGCGGCACGACAGCGAGCTCGCCGGTCGCACGCTCGGCGAGGCGCGGCTCGGAGCGCGCACCGGCGCGATCGCCCTCGGTCAGTGGATGGGCGGCAGGCTGCTGACGCCGCTCGGCGCCGGCGATCGGCTCGAGCCGCGCGGCATCCTCGTCGCCGTGGGCAGTGAGGCCAACCTCCTCCGCCTCGAGTCCCTCTGCGCCGGCAGCGCCGAACGACGGCACGACGGCCCCTTCCTCGTGGCCGGCTTCGGCGAGGTGGGCCGCAAGGTGCGACAGCTACTCGACGACGCCGGCGAGCCCGTCTGGTCGGTCGACCGCCATCCGCTGCCGGGAGTCGACCTCGTTGCCAACGTGCTCGACCCCCTGGTGCTGCAGCGCGTCGAGGTGCGCACAGCGCGGGCGGTGATTCTCGCCCTCGACAGCGACGAGCTGACCCTGCTCGCCACGGTGGTCATGCAGGATCTCGTGCCCGAGGCGCCCGTCATCGCCCGTGTCAACGAGCGCGGCAACGTGGAGAAGATCCACCGCGCCGGCGCCGACTTCGCGCTCTCCCTGTCGCAGGTGTCGGGGCAGATGCTCGCCCGGCGCCTCCTCGGCGAGGAGGCGTTCACCCTCGACGCGCGGCTCAAGGTGGTCAAGGTCCCCGCCGACCCCCTCGCGGGGCGCCAGCTCTCGGAGCTCGGCGTGCGCGAGCGCACGGGCGCGTCGGTGCTCGCGGTCGAGCGCGGTGGTGAGCTCCTCATCGACGTCGAGCCGAGCTTCCGCTTCGCCGCCGGCGATGCCCTCTTCCTCTTCGGCAGCGAAGCTGCACTGCGGGGCGTGGTGGAGGACCTCGGGTGATTTCCAGGGGCGCTCGGAGCGCCTTCGCCCTTCTCGACCCGCCGGCGACGGGAGCGGGGCCGGGCTCGGGTTCCGTGGGCTGAGGACGCGCGGTGAGACCGTACCGGCGCGCGGCGTCAGCCGCGCCGCAGCTTCTCGATCTTCCGGTCCCGCTCGTCCTCGAGCCGGCGGCGCTCGCGGCGGTACTCCTCCTCGGCCTTCTCGCGCGCCGCGTAGTCGTGGCCGCGCTTCAGTGCGTCGCGGTGGAGGATCTCCAGCTCGGCGATCTTGGCCTCGGCCTTCTGGCGCGTCTCGGCGACCTGCCGTCGGACCTCCGGAGTGAGCGCCTCGTCGCGGGGCGGCTCGATGCCGCTGCCGGCCATGCGCTCGAGGGCGAGCTCGTAGGCGGACTTCATCTTCGGCGCTTTGTCGTCGCTCATCGGGACAAGCGTAGCCCAACGGCACAGCGCACGCCGGCACGACGGCGCTGTAGGCTTCGGTCGACCATGCGAACGTCCTCCCGCCGCCCCTTGGTTGCGCTCGCGGTTCTCCTGCTCGGCTCCGTCCCGTTCGTCCTCGCGCCGGCGAGAGCGGCGGCAGCGACCGCTCCCTCCCCGGCCTCCCTCGCGGACGTCGACGCCTACCTCGCGCGGGAGCTCGCCGCGCGCTCGATCCCCGGTCTCGCCTGGGCGGCGGTCGACGGCGATGCGGTCGTCGCGTCCGGGCAGCGGGGGCTCGCGAGCGTCGAGCTCGGCAGCCCGGTGACCGCCGGCTCGGTGTTCGCCATCGCTTCGCTCGACAAGCAGCTCACGGCGGCGGGCGTGATGGTGCTAGTGCAGCGCGGCAAGCTCTCGCTCGACGACCCGCTGGCGCGCTGGGTGCCGGGCGACTGGGGCGACATCCGGTTGCGCCAGCTCCTGTCGCACACCTCGGGGCTGCCCGACTCCGTCGCACCGCCCCACGGCGGCAGGTCGCTGCTCGACTACGCGCCCGAGGAGCTGCTCGAGAACATCCGCGGCCTCGGGCCGCTGGCGCCGCCCGGCGAGCGCTACGTCTACTCCGACGCCAACCTGGTGCTGGCGCAGCTCGCCACCGAGGCGGCCGCCGGCGAGCCGTGGCGCGACTTCGTGCGCCGCGAGCTGTTCGAGGCCGCCGGCATGCGGACTGCCACCTTCATGGACCCGCCGGCGGTGATCCGCGGCCGGGTCGCTCCGTACACGCTCGACGGCGAAGGGCGGCTCTTGCGCGACCGCCGCCTCGAGGTGGACTACGGGCCGCTCTACAACGACCTCGGCATGACCGCCGACGACTTCGCACGCTGGCTCGTGGCGCTCGGTACCG
>Ga0075421_100003541_pt1 | contig 18691 bp, 15 predicted proteins | sample SoiMetdeltSBSDD5_FD_75292 | JGI IMG/M metagenome (GOLD analysis project Ga0075421, IMG submission 75292) | Bulk soil microbial communities from a Populus tree surrounding site in Tennessee, USA - Soil MetaG P. deltoides SBSDD5 | ecosystem: Environmental > Terrestrial > Soil > Tree plantation... | reverse complement strand
CGGCCACGGAGCTCTTGGCATCGTTGCTGCCGCGGCCCCACACGCGGCCGTCCGAGAGCGCGGCGTCCCACGGGTCGCGCGTCCAGCCCGGGCCCACCGGCACGACATCGTGGTGCGTGCACAGGAGGAGTCCGCGATCGGCGGCGGAACCCGCCGCGCCCTCGATCACGGCCAGCACGTTGCGGCCGTCGGCGCGCGCGTCCACGCCGCGCCCGCGCAGCCAGGCCAGGAGGTGGTCGCGCACGGCCGCCTCCTCGCCGGAGACGGACGGGATGGCCACCAGCTCGCGCAGCAGCGCGACGACGTCGCTCATCGCCCGCCGCCCGCGCCGGCCGCATCATGGCCCGAGCGGCCCACGGCGCGCGTCGCGCCGGGCAGCCGCTCGGAGTGCGCCGCGCTCTCCTCGGCCTTCGCGGCGGCCTCGGCGTCGGCCGCAGCCTCGGCCGCCTCGGCCTCGCCCGCGATGAGCGTGCCGCAGCCTTCGCGCGTGAACAGCTCGAGCAGGATGCTGCCCGCCTGCAGCCCGGACAGGATGTGCCCGCGCCGAACTCCGTGCTCGACCGCGTCGCATACGGCCGCGATCTTGGGCTTCATGCCGCCGTGCACCGCGCCGCTGGCCAGGAGCTCGCGCGCCTGCTTCGTGGTGAGCATGGGGATGAGGCTGCCCGGGTCGTCCTTGTCACGCAGCACGCCCGGCACGGCGGTGAGCGAGATGAGCTTGGTGGCGTGCAGGTCCTGCGCCAGCACCGAGCTGACCGTGTCGGCATTGATGTTGAGGATGGCGCCGCTCTCGTCCGCGCCCAGGCTGGCCAGCACGGGCACGTAGCCGTTCTCCATGAGCAGCGAGAGCAGCGAGCTGTCCACGTCGTGCACGTCGCCGACGTAGCCGAAGTCGACCATCCGCGTCCCGCCCGTGGCCTCGTCGCGCATCTCGGTCGGCTTTCTGCGCTGCGCGCTGACGATGTCGGCGTCCACGCCCGACAGCCCCACCGCGCGCACGCCCTGCCCGCGCAGCGCCGACAGGATGTCGGTGTTGATCTTGCCGGCGAAGACCATCTTGGCCACGTCCAGGGTCTGCTCGTCCGTCACCCGCCGCCCCTCGACCATCTGCGGCTCGATCCCCAGCCGCCGGCTCATCTCGGTGGCCTGCGGCCCGCCCCCGTGCACGACCACGATGCGGATGCCCAGGTGCACCAGCAGCGAGACGTCCTCGGCCAGCGAGCGCAGCGCGGCGTCGTCGGCCGCCAGCTCGCCCCCCAGCTTGACCACCATGACCTGCTTCTTGTGCTGACGCAGGTAGGGCAGGGCCTGCTTGAGGATGCGCAACAGCAGGGAATCCTTCATGGCGTCACTCCCAGCGCGCGGCACAGCGTGGCCTTCTGCACGTGCAGCCGCGCTTCGGCCTGGTCCAGCACGAGCGAACGGTCGGAATCGAGGACGTCGTCGGCCACCACCACGCCGCGCCGCACCGGCAGGCAGTGCATGAACCAGGCGTCGCCGAGCTCCCGACGCGTCAGCATCCACGAGCGCCGCGCGGCGAAGCCCGCGGCGGCCGCCTCGGGCCGGCCGTAATGCCCGCGCGCGCCCCACGACTTGACGTACACGGCCTCGGCGCCGCGCAGCGGCGCGGCCGGGTCGTGCACCACCTCCAGGGAGCCCCCCGATGTCGCGCTCCATTCGCGCGCCGCCTGCATGACGGCCTCGTCCAGCTCGTAACCCTCCGGGTGCGCCAGCACCACGTCGTGACCCTCGCGCGCGAAGGCCAGCAGGGTCGCGTGCGGGACGGCCAGCGGCAGCGGCTTGACGTGCGGCGCCCAGCGCATGGCCACGCGTGCGCGGCGGCCGCCAAGGCGGCGGCGCAGCGCGAGCGCGTCGGCCAGGCCCTGGTGCGGATGGTCCATGGCCGACTCGAGGTTCAGCACCGGCACCGTGGCGGCGCGGGCGATGGCGAGGAGCAGCTCGTCGCGCGCGTCCTCGGCGGCCGACTGCAGCCCGGCGAAGCAGCGCACACCCAGGCCGTCCAGCATGCGCGACAGCACGCCGACGGCCTCCCTCACGTGCTCGGCGGGCCCGCCGTCCATGACCACGCCCTCGCGGTGCTCGAACGTCCACGTGTTGCCGCCCACCTGCAGCGAGACGGCGTGCGCGCCGAGGTCGAAGCAGGCCACGTCGAAGGCGGTGCGCGTGCGCAGCGACGGGTTGAAGAAGAGCATCCCGAAGCGGCGGCCGGCGAGCAGCGGCCGGCGACCCTGCGCGCCGGCCAGCGTCTCGGCGTGCTCGAGCAGCGCATGCCACTCGGGCTGCGGCAGTGTGCGCAGGTCGAGCAGGTGCCAGGGCGGCACGGCGCGCGCGGCGACGGCCGGCGGCGAGGGGCGCGCGGCCGCAGTCACGGCAGGATGGCCCCCATGGCCGAGACGAAGGTGTCGGCCTCGTCGAGGTTCAGCGTGAGCGGCGGCAGCAGGCGGATCTGCTTGGGATCGCCCTCGCAGCCGCCGGTCAGGAAGCCGGCGTCGCGCAACGCGGCGATGACCGGCTTGGCCGGCCGCACGAGGTTCAGGCCCAGCATGAGCCCGCGGCCGGTCACGGAGTCGACGCCGCGCACGGCCGACAGGCGCTCCATGAGGTGGCTACCCACGCGCACGGCGTTCCCCGGCAGGTCCTCGTCGCGCAGGATCTGCGCCACGGCGGCCATGGCCGCGCAGGCCAGCGGCCCGCCGCCGAAGGTGGTGCCCTGCTCGCCGTGGCTCACGCGCGTGGCGATGGCCTCGCGCACGAAGACCACGCCGGCCGGCACGCCGCCGGCCACGCCCTTGGCGCCCGTGATGAGGTCGGGCACGACGCCCGGCGGCTGCCCGAAGAACATGCGTCCCGTGCGCCCGAAGCCCGTCTGCACCTCGTCGAAGATGAGCAGCGCGCCGTGCCGGTCGCACAACCCGCGCAGCCCGCGGAACCAGCCGTCGTCGGCCACGCGGATGCCGCCCATGGACGGGATGGGCTCGAGGATCACGGCCGCAGTGTCGCCGTCGACGGCGCGCTCCAGCGCCGCCACGTCGCCGTAGGGCACGAAGACGTGCCCGGCCGGCAGCGGATAGGTGGGGTCGCGGTACTTGACCAGGCCCGTGGCGCCCAGCGAGCCCAGCGTGCGGCCGTGGAAGCCGTCGACCATGGACACGACGCGCTTCCGGCCGGTGTGCTTGCGCGCCAGCTTCAGCGCGGTCTCGTTGGCCTCGGTGCCGCTGTTGCAGAAGAACACGCGCCGCAGGCCCTCGGGCGCCAGCGCCGCCACGCGCTCGGCGGCCAGCGCGCGCACGTCGGAGTAGACCACGTTGCTGTAGAACAGGAAGCGCCCCGCCTGCTCGCGGATGGCGGCCACGAGCCGCGGGTGGCAGTGCCCGGCGATGGCCACGCAGTGCCCGCCGTACAGGTCGAGGTAGCGCCGGCCGTCCGCGTCCCACACGTAGCTGCCCTGCCCGCGCACCAGCGCGATGGGCAGCTTGGAGTAGGTCGGGATCTGCCAGGCGTCCTCGGTCGCGATGATCTCGGCCGTGGTGCGCACCGTGGCCGGCGTGGAGGTCGAGGGGCCCATCGTCGTCTCCCTCCTCAGAGCCCGAGGCCCGGCCGGCGCAGGCCGGCGGTCTCGGGCAGGCCGAGCATGAGGTTCATGTTCTGCACGGCCGTGCCAGCCATGCCCTTGACCAGGTTGTCGAGCGCCAGCGTGACCACCACCAGGCCGTCGCCGGCCGCGACGCCGAGGTCGGCGAAGTTGCTGCCCGCGACGGCGCGCACCTCGGGCGTTCCGGGGACGAGGCGCACGAAGGGCTCGGCCTCGTAGGCGGAGCGCAGCGCGCCGCCGGCCTCCGCCTCGCGCCCGCGCGGGACCGGCACGAAGGCCGTCACGTGGATGCCGCGCGCCAGGGGCGCGCTGTGCGGCACGAAGTCGATGCGCGCCTCGCCGGCGAGCGCGCGCTCGATCTCGGGCACGTGCTGGTGCTGCAGCGGCTTGTAGGCGCGGAAGTTGGCGAAGCGCTCGGGATGGTGCGTGCCGGCCGAGGGCGAGGCGCCGCTGCCCGAGCTGCCGGTCACGGAGGCCACCGCCACGCGGCCCTCCACCAGCCCGGCCTGGGCCAGCGGCCAGACGGCCAGCAGCGTGGCGTAGGCGTGGCAGCCGGGGTTGGCCACCAGCCGCGCCGCCGCGATCTGCGCCCGCCACCCGCACTCGGGCGCGCCGTAGACGGCGTCGGCCAGGCGCTCGGGGTGCGGGTGCGGCTTGCCGTAGTGCTCGAGGTAGGCCTCGCCCGTGGCCAGCCGGAAGTCGCCCGAGAGGTCCACGACGCGCAGCTCGGGCGCGGCGTCGAGCACGACCGGCGCCTCCTTGGCCGCCACGCCGTGCGGCGTGGCGAAGAAGAGCACGTCGTTCTCGCGCGCCAGGTCCGTGGCGCGCGCCGAGGTGAAGGCCAGCTCCGTGAAGCCGCGCAGGTGCGGGTGCACGTCGCCCACGCTGCCCGTGTCGGTCCGGCTGGTGATGGCCGTCACCTTCACCTGCGGATGCTCGAGCAGCAGGCGCAGGAGCTCCATGCCGCCGTAGCCCGTGCCGCCCACGATGGCCGCGCGCACCGTGCGCGGGCGCGCCGGCGCGTTCCTCTCAGCGTCGGTCCGCGTGCCGGTGCCGTAGAAGCCGCCCTTGCTCACGTGAGCACGTTCTCGAAGGCCGCGCGCTCGACGATGTCGGCCAGCGCCTCGGGATCCGTGCGCGCGTTGGCCGCCGGCAGCCCGAGCGTCTCGCGCACGTAGCGCAGGCCCACGTCGTTGTCGGTGGCCGGGCCGGCGATGCCGTCCACCTCGATGCCGCGCTCGCGCAGCCAGTTCACGCCGCCCCAGGCCGCCACCAGGTCGTTGGCGCACAGGACGTGCGCCTGCACGTGCGCCATGAACTCGGCATCCGTGAGGATGGACTCGACGCCGTAGGCGCCGATGATGCCGTCGCCGGCCTCGGCCACGACCACGTCCAGCTCGGTTCCGGCCTCGGTCTCCAGCCAGCGCAAGAGGCGCCGCGCGTGCGGCGCCACGTCGTTCATGCCGGCCGTGCTGGGCAGCCCCAGGTCCACGAAGTTCAGCGTGTGCACGGCGCCGTGGTCGGCCATGTTGAGCGTGTCGCGCATGGCCGCGACGCCGGTGAGCTTGGCGCCGCCGCACACGTAGCCGCGCGCCGTGAGCTTGGCCACGATCTCGCAGGCGGCCAGCGTCTTGCCGGCGCTCATGCAGGTGCCCGAGACCAGGATCACCGGCGGCACCGGCGCGCCCTCGGGCGGCTCGCCCAGCGCGGCGTCGGCGATGTTCATGCCCTTGCCGTCGGCGCGCAGGGCCATGCCCAGCACCTCCACGCGGAGCGCGTGGCCGAGGTCCTTGTTCTCGGACACCACCTCGCCGATGAGGCCGCCCAGGTTGAGCAGGGCCAGCGTGTCGCCGGCCTTCACCGTCTCGGGCACGCGGCCGACGAATCCGCGCAGCGCGTCGCGCTGGCCGAGCGCGCCGATGATCACGTCGCCCTTGCCCACGTGGGCCATGCGGCCGGTGGTCAGCTCGAGCTGGTCGTACACGCGCTTCTCCTCAAGCGCCCGCACGACCAGCACCTGGCCGGCGCGCGCGTCGATGATGCGGGAGATCTCGAGCTCGGGCCCGAGCTTGAGGCGGTGCGTGACGCTGCCGAACTTGTGCGGGCGGATCTTCATGTTCCCGCTCCCTTCCTGAGGGGCCTGCCGGCGACGGGCGCCCCGGGAGCCGGCCGGGGCATGGGGCCGGGCAGCTCGCCGCGCCCGTCCGCGAGCGCGTCGCGCCGCGCGGCGAGCAGCACCGACAGCCCATGGATGCGCGAGAAGCCGGCCGCCTGCTCGCCGGTCCAGGCGCTGGCGCCCTCGCCGTAGACGGCCACCGCCGGGTCGAGCAGCGAGTGCGGCGAGCGCACGCCCACCACGTCATGGTTGCCCCGGTACAGCCGGACGCGCGCCTCGCCCGTCACGCGGGCGTTGGCCGAGTCGAGCAGCGCCTCGAGGTCGCGCATGGCCGGATCGTGGTACAGGCCCTCGTGCAGCAGCATGCCGTAGAAGCTTCCCGCCTGGTCGCACCAGTGCTGCTGCCACTTGGTGCACACCAGCTTCTGCAGCTCGCGGTGCGCGCGGATGAGGACCAGCGGCGCGGGCGCCTCGAAGGCGATGCGGCCCTTGTGACCGAGGATGGTGTCACCGATGTGGATGCCGCGCCCCACGCCGTGCGGCCGGCAGCGGCGGTTCAGCTCCTCGACCAACACCACGCCGTCGAGGCGCCGGCCGTCGAGCCCCACGGGCAGCCCGCGCTCGAAGGCGATGACCAGTTCCTCGGGCTCCGCGCGCGCCTCGGTCGGCGCCACCGTCATGGTGTGGGCCGCGTCCGGCGGCAGCGTCCACGGGTCGTGCGTCTCCTTGCCCCCGATCGTGGTGCCGAACAGGCCCTCGTTCAGGCTGTAGGCCACGGTCTTCTCGGGCACCTTGACGCCCCGCTCGCGCAGCCAGTCCGTCTCCTGCTGCCGGCTCCAGCCCAGCTCGCGGATGGGCGCGAGGATGGAAAGGCCCGGCGCCAGCGCGCCGATGGCCACGTCGAAGCGCACCTGGTCGTTGCCCGCGCCGGTGCTGCCGTGGGCCACGGCGTCGGCCGAGAGCTCGAGCGCCACGCGCACCACGGCCTCGGCCTGCGCCGTGCGCTCGCAGCCCACGGACACGGGGTAGACGCCCCCGCGCAGCACGTTGCCCTTGATCAGGTACGACACGAAGCGCCGCCACACGTCGGCGCGCGCGTCCACGGTGCGGTGCTCGCGGACGCCGAGCGCCCGCGCGCGCGCCTCGACCGCCGCCAGCGCCTCCTGCGTGAAGCCGCCGGTGTCCACGGTCACGCTCACGATGTCCGCGCCGTGGCGCTCGCGCAGCCACGCGGCGCAGAAGCTGGTGTCGAGTCCGCCCGAGAAGGCGAGGACGATGGTCTTCATGCAGGGCCCCCGGGCCAGCCGGTGCGCGCCGGCCCGATGCATATGCGCATAAACTTTGAACTATGCGAATGATATCGGCGCGCCCCGGCGGCGCACAAGAGTCGATGCCGGGAAACTTGCGGGCTCGTTCCGCGCGCGGGACGCCGCGCCTCCTGACGGACCGCGGATTGTAGGGTCCGCGCGCGGGGCGCGACAGGGGCGCTCAGGGCCGCAGGCCGAAGTTGAGCGTCCAGACGGCCACGCCGCTGACCGACACCCAGAGCCACAGCGGCAGCGTCCAGCGCGCCAGGCGGCGGTGCTGCGGCAGCCGTCCGCGCAGCGCGTGCGTCAACGTGAGCGCGATGAGCGGCACCTGCACCACCGCCCCCGCCGTGTGCGGCAGCAGGATGGCGAGGTAGAGGGCTTTCAGCCCGCCGCCGCCCCAGAAGGGCACCGAGCCCACCTGCGCGTGGTACTGCAGGTAGCTGGCGAGGAAGACGGCCGAGACCAGCACGGCCGCGAGCATGCAGCGCGCGTGCGCGCGCTCGCTCCGGCCGGCGCGCCACGGCCCGCGCCCGGTGATGGCCAGCCAGCCCAGCACCAGCAGCGTCGCCGCCGTGGCGTTGAGCAGCGCGTGGAAGGCCGGCCGCTCCACCTCTCAGCGGCCGGCCGCGGCGTGCAGCGCGGCCACGTCGCGCCGGAGCTGGTCGAGCGCCAGCAGGTCGCGGTGGTCGTAGGTGCCCCGCACGCGGCCCTGCCCGTCCAGCAGCGCGAACAGGCCGCTGTGGAACAGATCCGGCATCCCGTCCACCAGCGTGCGGCCCGTGGACACGGGCAGCTTGAAGCCGTCGCGCCCCAGGGCCTCGAGCGCGTCGTGGCTGCCGGTGGCCAGCGTCCAGCGCCGCGGGTCGCCGGCATGCTTCTCGCGGAAGGCGGTGAGCGCCTGCGGGCTGTCGCGCGCCGGGTCCACCGTGACCGACAGGAAGCGTGCCGGCAGTCCCGACGACTGCAGCTCCAGGAGGCGCTGCGTCATGGGCACGCATATGCCGGAGCAGCTGGTGAAGATGAAGTCCACGACCCACGGGTCGCCGCCGTCGGCCAGCGCGGCGCGCGTGAGCGGCCGGCCGTCCTGCGCCACGAGCTCGAAGTCCGGCAGCTCCGAGAGCACCGGCAGTCCCGAGGCGTCCACCGCGTCCGCGGGACGGCCGGCGCGGGAGGTGTCCACGACCAGGGCGCCCAGGACGAGCGGCAGGTAGGCCACCGAGGCCAGGACCACGCGCCGCGCCGCCGCGCGCTCGGGCCGCGCGCGGAAGCCGAAGGCGGACAGCAGGAACAGCCCGCCGGCCAGGAGCGCCGTGGCCGCATACAGCCCGCGCGCCGGCCCCGCCAGCACCGGCAGGATGGAGACCAGCAGCACCGACATGACCATGAGCGGCAGCTGCCAGCGCAGGAGGCGGTCGCCCGGGTCGTCCCCCGCCAGCACGCGCAGGCCGCCGCTCGCGTACTGCTCGCGGTACATGGACGCGATGGCGAAGAAGTGCGGCAGCTGCCAGAGGAACACGAGCGCGAAGACGCACAGCGCCAGCCGCGACACCGAGCCGTGGGCCGCCGCCGCGCCGGCCAGCACCGGCAGCGCGCCGGGAATGGCGCCGATCCAGGTGTTGGTGGAGGTGCGCCGTTTCATCGGCGTGTACACGCCCAGGTAGAGCAGCGCCGCGAGCGCCTCCAGCGCCGCGGCCAGCGGATGGCAGCCGGCGAGTAGCACACTGAGTCCGGCCAGCAGGACCGTGACGCCGAAGGCCAGCACCTGCCGGGCGCTCAGCGTGCCGGTGACCAGCGGCCGGTTGCGCGTGCGCTCCATGCGTGCGTCGGCGTCGCGTTCCAGGAAGTGGTTCAGCGCGCAGCCCGCCGCGGAGACCAGCAGCGTGCCGACGACCAGCCACGGCAGCGGCGCGAGGCTCGCCGGCCGCTCGAGCAGGTAGCCGGCCGCCGCCTGCGCGCCCACGAGCAAGGTGATGCGCGGCCGCACCATGGCCAGCAGTCCCGTCAGGTCGGCGCGCCTCATGGGCCGTGCCCCGGCCCGGCGGCGATGAGCGCCACCATGACGGCGGCCAGCGCCACGGCAGCGGCCACCGCCGCGCGCTCGGTACCTGCTCCTGCCACGCGTCCTGCGGGCCGCGCGACGTGCCGCGCCCTCAGGAAGAGCAGCCACGCGACGGCCAGCAGCGCGGCCCCGCTGGCCACGTGCGCCGAGGCCCAGGCCGGCGCGACCACAGGCGTGATGTTGTCCGCTGGCGAGCGCCCGGCCGTCCAGATGACCGCCGCACCCAGCGCGACCTGCGCCACGACGCCGGCTCCCACGAGGGCCGCGTGCGCGCGCAGCCGCGGCAGTGCCCGCGCCCCGCGCCAGGCGGCCAGCAGCACGAGCGGCAGGGCGACGAAGGCGAAGCCGCGGTGCAGCAGGTGCAGCACGACGCGGCCGTCCACCATCTCCGGCCACGGCAGGCCGCGCGGGTCCAGGGGGAAGAAGGGCACCGCCAGCCCGGCCTCGTGGTGGCGCATCACGGCCCCCAGCACGAGCTGCACCCAGATGGCCAACGCCGCGAAGCCCGCCGTGCGCGCCGCGCGCGCGGCCTCGGGCGTCGCGCCCTCCGGCGTGGACCGCGTGCCCTCGCGCGAGCACACGAACGCCAGCGTGCAGGCCAGCACGAAGAAGGTCTGCGCGAGCACCGCGTGCGTGATGGAGAGCTCCGGCGGCAGAAGATGCCGCACCGTCAACCCGCCCAGCACGCCCTGTGCGATGACCGCGGCCACGCACCACCACGCCAGCGCGCGTACGGCGCGGCGCGCTTCGGCGACGGCAGTCCAGGCCGCCAGCACCACCGTCAGCAGCCCCACGGTCGCGGCCACGATCCGGTGCCCGTGCTCGTGGAAGATGTTGCCGACCATGGGCGGCATCCACTGACCGTAGGACAGGGGCCAGTCCGGAACGGCCAGGCCGGCCTGGTGGCTCTTGACCTGCGCACCCGCGAAGATGACCAGCAGTGCGAACGCCGCCACGAAGGCGGCAAACCGCCGGCGCGCCGCCGATACGCCCCCCGGAGACGCCATCGCCCCGGACGCGGGCGCACCCGGGGCGATGGTCTGCGCACCGTTCATCGCAGGACGCGACGGGGCACGGCGCGACGGGCCGGTGGCCGGCCTACTTCTTGAACGTGTGGCTGAACGTTCCGGCGCCGTCCTTGACGGTCACCTTGCCCTCGGCGGTTCCGAGGATCTCGTGCCAGGCCTTCACGCCGTACTCGCCGTCCGGCAGGCCCGTGGCGTCGATGCTGAAGCTGCCGTCCGGCCCGCTCACCGCGAAGTAGGGGTGCTCCATCACGAAGCAGAAGGCGGCCATCCAGGCGTGCACGTCGCACTTGATCTTCACGGCCTCCTCGGCCTTCTTGAACTCCACGTCGCGCACGTCGCCCTGGTTGGGCATGGCGTAATTGAATTCCTTGTTGGTCTTCGGCTGGCCGTGGATGTTGTGCAGCGTCGGGTCGCTGTTGAGGATGTTGACCTTCTGCTTCTTGAGCACGCCCAGCACGTGCGGCACGTAGTTGCAGCCCTGCTGGTCGATGGTGGCCGGCGGCGCGTCCTTGCCGTCCTTGTTGGCCGACTCGGGCACGCCCGTGAGCTGCACGAAGACGTTGTGCAGGCCGCCGCCCGCGTCCACTTCGACCGCGACCGGGTTGAGCATGCCCTCGTCGCCGTGCTTCTTGTGGCACACGGGGTCGGGCGAGAGGTCCACCTTGTCGCGCGCGGGCGGCGTGCCCTCGAAGCTGATCTTGCCCGTGATGGCGCCGGCAGCGGCGCGCGCCGGGGCCGGCGTGGCGACCGCCGGCTCGCCCGCGACGGGCGCGACCACGGCGGGCTGGGCGGCGACAGGCGCTGCAGCCACCTGCGGCTCCTCGGAGCAGGAGCAACCGGCGGACGCAGCCGAGCTGGCGGCGCACGCGAGCAGGGTGGCCAAGGTGACATGGCGGAGCATCGTGGTGTTCCTCGTGGTTTCGGGGGAGGGCGGTCGGCCCTCGGGGACGTGTTCGGAGTGATCCACAGGCCGGCTGCCGTGCCGCGCGAGCGTGTCCCGGCGACCCCGGGACGGTCACGGCGCGGACTCTACGAAAAGTCGACGTGAGCGGGGAAGTGCAACCCGCGCCCCGTCGCCATCGCGACACAACTTCCGCGCCGCCACAAACGCCGCCCCCGCAGCGACATGCAGCGCCGAGGGCCGGGGTCGGGGGGCGCGCTCTCGCACGGGCGCGGCGCCGGCATTCGGTGATCGTTGGCTGCCTTGAAGGTGTCGGACGATCGGCTTTCGGCGCCGAAGGACGCCACCAAGCGCCGTGCAGCCTCGATCGTGAAACCCCAGGCGGCAGCGAGGCGCGGCAGAGGGACCTGTCGCGCGGAAAGTCGCCCGCAGGCCCATGACGCGCGGCGCAGCCGCGCCTCATGAGCCGAGGCCCGCGAGCGCGGCAGGTCCCTCTGCCGCGCCTCGCTGCCGCTAGTACATGTCGTCCATGCCGCCGCCCGGCGGCATGGCGGACTTCTTCTTCTCGGGGATCTCGGCCACGAGGGCGTCCGTGGTGAGCAGCAGCGACGCGATGCTCGCGGCGTTCTGCAGCGCCGTGCGGGTCACCTTGGCCGGGTCCAGGATGCCGGCCTTGAGCATGTCCACGTACTCGCCCGTCGCGGCATCGAAGCCGAAGTTGTGGTCCTTCGACTCGGCCACGCGGTTGACGACGATGGACGCGTCGTAGCCGGCGTTCGCCGCGATCTGGCGGCACGGGACCTTGAGCGCCTCGCGGACGATGTCGACGCCCAGCTTCTCGTCACCGGTGACCGGCAGCTTGTCGAGCACGCGCGCCGCCTTGATGAGCGCGGTGCCGCCTCCCGGCAGGATGCCCTCCTCGACGGCCGCGCGCGTGGCGTGCAGCGCGTCCTCGACGCGGGCCTTCTTCTCCTTCATCTCCACCTCGGTCGCGGCGCCGACCTGGATCTGCGCCACGCCGCCGGCCAGCTTGGCCAGGCGCTCCTGGAGCTTCTCCTTGTCGTAGTCGCTGGTGGACTTGTCGAGCTCGGCCTTGATCTGGGCCACGCGGCCCTGGATGTCGGCCTTCCTGCCGGAGCCCTCGATGATGGTGGTGTTGTCCTTGTCCGCCACCACCCGCTTGGCCTGGCCCAGCACCTTGAGGTCGGCCTTCTCGAGGTTGATCCCGAGGTCCTCCATGATGGCCGTGCCGCCGGTGAGGACGGCGATGTCCTGCAGCATGGCCTTGCGGCGGTCGCCGAAGCCGGGCGCCTTGACCGCGAGGGCGTTGAACACGCCGCGCAGCTTGTTGACCACCAGCGTGGCCAGCGCCTCGCCCTCGACGTCCTCGGCGATGACCAGCAGCGGCTTGCCGCTCTTGGCCACCTGCTCCAGCAGCGGCAGCACGTCCTTGATGGAGGAGAGCTTCTTCTCGATCACGAGCACGTAGCAGTCCTCGAGAACCGCCTCCATCTTCTCGACGTTCGTGATGAAGTGCGGGGAGATGTAGCCCTTGTCGAACTGCATGCCCTCGACCCACTTGATCTCGGTCGCGAGGCTCTTGCCCTCCTCCACCGTGATCACGCCGTCCTTGCCCACGCGCTCCATGGCGTCGGCGATGCGCTCGCCGATCTCCTCGTCGGAGTTCGCGGCGATGGACGCGACCTGCTTGATCTCCTGGCGGCCCTTGACGGGCACGGCCTGCTTCTTGACCTCGTTGCAGATGGCCTCGACGGCCTTCTCGACGCCGCGCTTGAGCTGCAGCGGGTTGGCGCCGGCCGTCACCACCTTGAGGCCCTGCTCGAAGATGGCCTCGGCCAGCACGGTGGCCGTGGTGGTGCCGTCACCGGCCACGTCGGAGGTCTTGCTCGCGACCTCCTTCACCATCTGCGCGCCCATGTTCTCGTAGGGGTCGGACAGCTCCACTTCCTTGGCCACGGTCACGCCGTCCTTGGTGACGGTGGGCGCGCCGAAGGAGCGCTGGATGACGACGTTGCGGCCGCGGGGCCCCAGCGTGACCTTGACGGCGCGCGCCAGCTTGTTGACGCCGGCGCGGATGAGGTCGCGAGCCTCGATGTCGTACGCGATTCTCTTGGCAGCCATGTGTGTGTTTCCTTGTTTCCCGGCTCTCAGCCGTTGACCACGGCGAGGATCTCGTCCTCGCGCACGATGAGGTACTCCTTGCCCTCGTACTTCACCTCGGTGCCCGCGTAGGAGCTGAAGATCACGCGGTCCTTGGCCTTGACGGCGACGGGGATGCGCTGGCCGTCGTCGGTGAGGCGGCCCTCGCCCACGGCGATGACCACGCCCTCGCGCGGCTTCTCCTTGGCGCTGTCCGGCAGCACGATGCCGCCCTTGGTGCGCGTCTCGGCCTCGACGCGCTCGACGATGACGTGGTCGCCCAGCGGGGTGAGTGCGCCGCTCCTGCTGGCCTTGCCCTTGGTCTCGGTCTTCGTGGTCATGGTCTTGCGTCTCTCCGGTCGTTGGTCGTTGTCGCGGGGTTGAAGGTGCTGCGGGCGGCGCGCGCGCGGCGCCCGCGGGGAATTCAGGCGCGTCCCGGCAGCAGCACGCGGATGGCGCTGCGCAGCTGGTCGGGCTCGAAGGGCTTGTCCAGGAACCAGCTCCCGGTGGCCTCGCAGAAGCTGCGGATCTCGGGCGTGGGCTCGCTGGACATGAAGATGGCGGGCAGGCGGCGCGGCACGGGCGGCTGCAGCGCGCGCGGCGCGGCGATGAACGGCCCACGCACGAAGCGCTCGAAGACCTCGATGCCCGACATGTCTCCCAGATTCACGTCGAGGATCGAGAGGTCGATCGTCTGGCGCAGCAGGATCTGCAGCGACTCGCTGCCGCTCCGCGCCTCAACGACGCCGAGACCCAGCGCGCGCACCAGCTCCGCCACGCACTCGCGCACGAGCGCGTCGTCGTCGCCGACCAGCAGCGTCATTTGGTGCTTCACGGGGGTTCCTGGGTTCCGGGGTGCCGGGCCGCGTGCCCGGGCGCGGCGGGCCCCGCGGCCCGTCGCGCGGCGGGAGGAGCGACCGCGCCACGGACCACGAGGTGCCGGATGCGGAGCAAACCCGGTGCCAACCGCTCCGGCCAGCGCCACGTGCCGGCCTCAAGGCCCTGCCCGGCAAGGACTTGCCGCGGCACGCCGGCCTCCTCGCGCAGGCGCCGGCGACGCGGCCGCTCGACAAGGATCCCGCGCCTGCGACGATCCGCTGCCACATTGGCCGTGGCGACGCCCCTTGCCCCACGCAACTCTGGTGCCGAAATGACAGTCGTCGACACGCGGGGACGAGTTCGGCGGGAGCGCCTGGCGGCCACACCGCTCTACCTGGTGGCGTCGCTGCCGGTGGACGCAGGCGACGCGCTGCTCGCGCGGGTCGCCGAAGCCGCGCACGCGCTGCAGGCAGCGGCCGGGGCGGTGGCCGTGCAGTTGCGCGTCAAGGACGGCGGCAGCGAGCAGCGGCGCGAGCTGCTGCGCCGCGCGCGCGGCCGCCTGCCGGACGCGGCGCTCCTGCTGGTGAACGACGACCTGCAGGCGGCGCGGGCGGCCGACGGAAGCGTGCTGGCCGACGGCGTGCACCTCGGGCGCGAGGACGCCGCCGCGCTGGCCGAGGCGCTGGCCGCCGGCCCGGAGGGCGACGTGCGCGACCCGAGGCAGGCCGTGGCCGAGGGCCTGCGCGCCGCGCGCGCCGTGCTCGGCACGGACCTCCTGCTGGGCACGTCGGTGCGCACGCAGGCGGAGCTGGCCGACGCGCTGGCCGCCGGCGCCGACCACGTCGGCTTCGGCGCCATCGCGGCTTCCACGAGCAAGGCGGACACGCGTCCGGCGGACGTCGACGAGCTGCGCCGCTGCCTCGCCGCCCACCCGCACGTGCCGGTCTTCCCCATCGGCGGGCTTTCGCCCGGGAACCTGCCGCTCGTGGCCGCCGCCGGCGCGCGGCGCGCCGCCGTCGGCGCGGCCATCCTGCAGGCGCCTGACCCGGCCGCAGCGGCGCTGGCCTGCCTGCGGGCGCTGCGGGTCGCGCGCGCCTGAGGCTGCGCCGGCGCGTCAGCTGGCGCGCAGCGCGCCGGCAGGGTCCGGAGGCGTGCGCCGGCCCTCGCCCGCCCGCAACGTGGATACGGCACGCATCGGCAGGCACACCACCATCTCCGTGCCGCGGCCCGCGCCATCGCTGTGCGCGCTCACGCGGCCGCCGTGCAGCTCGACCAGGCTGCGCACGAGCGAGAGGCCGAGCCCCAGGCCACCGTTCGAGCGGTGCTGACTCTCACCGACCTGCATGAACGGCTCGAAGATGCGCGGCAGCACCTCGGGCGCGAGGCCCACGCCGCGGTCGCGCACGCGCACGACGGCCTCGTCGCCGTGCCGTTCGATGTCCACCGCGATGTGCCCGTCGTCCTCCTGGTACTTGGCCGCATTGTTGAGCAGGTTGGCGACGATCTGCGTGAGGCGCACGGCGTCCCCTTCGACGACGACCGGCTCGTCCGGGACGCTCACCTCGAGCCGGTGCCGCCGCGCGCCGATGAGCGGCTGACTGATCTCCAGGGCGCCCTTCACGATGGCCGCGAGGTCGAGCGGCTCGAGGCGCAGCTCGATCTTGCCCTGGGTGATGCGCGAGACGTCCAGCAGGTCGTCGACGAGGCGCGTGAGGTTTCCGATCTGACGCGCGATGACGTCGCGGCACCAGTCGAGCCGCGCCGCGTCGGCGCCCGGGTGCCGCATGATCTCCACGGCGGTCGTCACCGGCGCGAGCGGGTTGCGCAGCTCGTGCGCGAGGATGGCCAGGAACTCGTCCTTGCGCCGGTCGGCGTCGCGCAGGGCGCCCAGCGCCACCCGCAGGCCCTCCTCGTTGGAGCGCAGCCGCGCGGCCGTGGCCTCCAGCTCGGCCGTGCGCTCGGCCACGCGCTGCTCGAGGTCCTGGTTCCAGCGCTCGAGGCGCCGCGTCTTCCTGTACAGGTCCACGAAGACCGCCACCTTGGCGCGCAGGATCTCCGGCACGATCGGCACGGCCACGTAGTCCATGGCGCCGCGCTCGTAGCCCTTGAGCAGGTCCACGTCGCTGCGCAGCACGGCCGACACGAGGATGATGGCGGTGCGCTGGAACCGCGGGTGCTGGCGGATCATCGCCGCCAGCTCGAAGCCGTCCAGCTCGGGCATGCAGACGTCGACCAGCATCACGGCCACGTCCGTGTGGAGCAGGCACTCGAGCGCCTCGCGCGCCGAGGCGGCCCGGATCAGGTTCTCGCCCAGCTCGCCCAGGATGGCCTCGTAGGTGAGCAGCTTCCCGGGCTGGTCGTCGACCAGCAGGATGTTCACCTTCTCGTGGACGGCCCCCTTGTCCTCGGTCATGGTCGTCACCGGTGCAGCCACATGCGCAGCGCGGAGAGGAGCTGCTCGGTGTTCACGGGCTTGGCCAGGTAGTCCGACGCGCCGGCGTCGAGGCAGCGCTGGCGGTCGCCCTTCATGGCCTTGGCGGTGAGCGCGATGATCGGCAGGCGCCGGAAGGCGGCGTCCTGGCGGATGACCTGCATGGTCTCGAAGCCGTCCATCTCAGGCATCATGATGTCCATGAGCACGATGGCCACCTCGGGCGTGGCCTTCAGGCGCTCGATGGCCTCGCGGCCCGTGCTGGCCGTGATGACCTTCATCCCGCGCCGCTCGAGCACGCTGCTCAGGGCGAAGATGTTGCGCACGTCGTCGTCCACGACCAGCACCGAGCGGCCCGCGAGATGCTCGTCCGAGACGTGCAGCTGGTCGAGCAGCGCGCGCTTCTGCGGCGGCAGGTCGGACACCACGCGGTGCAGGAACAGCGCCGTCTCGTCCAGCAGGCGCTCGGGCGACTCCACGTTCTTGACCACCACGCTGCGTGCCAGCGTGTGCAGCCGCGCGTCCTCCTCGGGCGAGAGCTCCTTGCCCGTGAAGACCACGACCGGCAGCCCGGCGTGCGGGCCCTCGCCGATGCGCTCGAGCACCTCGAAGCCCGACATGTCGGGCAGCCGCAAGTCGAGCACCATGCAGTCCCACGGCTCGCGCTCGAGCACCTCGAGCGCCTCGCTGCCCGAGCCGGCCGTGGCGATCTCGATGTCGTCCTCGCCCAGCAGCTCGGTGATGCCCAGGCGCTCGCCGACGTCGTCCTCGACCACGAGCAGCCGCCGGCGGCGCGAGGTGGCGAACTCGCGCATGCGGTCCAGCGACACCTGCACGTCCTCGAGGCTCGCGGTCTTGGTCACGAACGAGTAGGCGCCGCGCGCGAGGCCGTGCTGGCGGCCCTCGTCCAGGGTGACGATCTGGACCGGGATGTGCCGCGTGGCCGGGTCGTGCTTGAGCTGGCTCAGCACGCTCCAGCCCAGCATGTCCGGGAGGAAGATGTCGAGCGAGATGGCCGTGGGCCGGTGCTGGCGCACCAGCGCCAGCGCGTCCGCGCCGCGCGTGGCGTGCAGGACGCGGAAGCCGCGGTCGCGCGCCAGGTCCACCAGCACCCGCGCGTAGTGCGGGTCGTCCTCGACCACGAGCAGCACGGTGTCGTCGGGCTGGAGGGTCGCGCGGTCGTCGGGCACCTGCTCGATGGCGCGCTCGGCGGCGCCCGTGCTGCGCGCCGGGTGCGACGCGCGCACCCCGTCGGCAGCCGGGCGCGCCGCCACCACGGTCTCGGCCCACTTGCGGGCGAGGAACAGGGTGAAGGTGCTGCCCACGCCGGGCGTGCTGCGCAGCTGGATCTCGCCGCCCAGGAGGTGCGCCAGCTCGCGGCTGATGGCCAGCCCCAGGCCGGTGCCGCCGTACTTGCGGCTCATGCTCGCGTCGGCCTGCTGGAAGGCCTCGAAGATGATCTTCTGCTTGTCCAGCGGGATGCCGATGCCGGTGTCGGAGACCTCGAAGGCGATGACCTGCGCGGCCGCGTCGAGCACCGGGTCGTTCGGGCTCCAGCCCTCGCTCGCGAGGCGCACGGCGAGCTTCACGCTGCCGCGCTCGGTGAACTTGAAGGCGTTCGAGAGCAGGTTCTTGAGCACCTGCTGCAGGCGCTTGGGATCGGTGACGAGGCTCGTCCCCACCTGCGGGTCCATGGTCACCTCGAAGTCCAGCTTGCGGCTGTCCGCCTCGTGGCGGAAGGTGCGCTCGATCATGTCCACGATGCTGCCGAAGGCCACCTCCTGGGCCTCGACCGTGACCGTGCCCGACTCGATCTTGGACAGGTCGAGGATGTCGGTGATCAGGTTCAGCAGGTCCGTGCCGGCAGCGTGGATGGTACGCGCGTACTCCACCTGCTTGGACGTGAGGTTCTCGTCCGGGTTGTCGGCCAGCTGCTGGCCCAGCATCATGATGCTGTTCAGCGGCGTGCGCAGCTCGTGCGACATGTTCGCGAGGAACTCGGACTTGTACTTGGAGGTGAGCGCGAGCTCCGCGGCCTTCTCCTCGAGCGCGCCGCGGGCCTGCTCGATCTCCTGGTTCTTGCGCTCCACCTCGACGTTGCGCTCGGCCAGCTGCTGCGCCTTGGACTCGAGCTGCTCGTTGGACTGCTGCAGCTCCTTCTGGCGCGCCTGCAGCTCGCCGGCCAGCTGCTGGCTCTGGGTGAGCAGCGCCTCCGTGCGCATCGTGGCCTCGATGCTGTTGAGCACGATGCCGA
>Ga0075421_100003538_pt1 | contig 18696 bp, 14 predicted proteins | sample SoiMetdeltSBSDD5_FD_75292 | JGI IMG/M metagenome (GOLD analysis project Ga0075421, IMG submission 75292) | Bulk soil microbial communities from a Populus tree surrounding site in Tennessee, USA - Soil MetaG P. deltoides SBSDD5 | ecosystem: Environmental > Terrestrial > Soil > Tree plantation... | reverse complement strand
GCTGTTGTGGCTGAGGATGGAGGGGGCCAGACATTATCGACTCTTACGGAACATTCCTGTTTATCACGACTTATACGAGAGGGCTCAGGCCTTTGGTATCGTTTTCAACTACTGAGTCTGGAACTCCAGGGCGTCCTTGACGGAGACGGCTTGGAGGAAACGGGACTGGGCGGAGGGCGACGGGAGCAAGGGGAGGCCGGCGAGGAGGCCGAAGTCGGCGCGGCTGACCGTATCGACAGTCCGGATACCGGCAGTGTAGCCGAAGATCGACTCGAAGACGAGGCCCAGGGCGAGGCGCTCCTGCGGCAGGCCTTCGTGCTTGGGCGGTCCCAACGTTGCGGCGAGGTCGTGGGCGCCCAGTTGGAGAAGATAGGGGATAAAAAAGAACCCGCCAGCGCTCGTCGTGGTCAGCCCGCGTGTGCGCAGAGCGGTGCCAGCATGCGCGATGTCGTGGCGGGTGACGACTCGTGCGCGCGGCTGGCAGGTCCCATCGAGGATGTCAATCTCTTCTTTGGCGAGGAGCCGCGCCGGGAGGGGCGTGGGGATCATCTGTTTTTTTTGGCCAGGCCGTAGTCGGCCAGGACCTGTCCGACGAGTCTGGCGCTGACCTTGCATCCCTGCTGGGTCAGTGCCTCGGCGATCGCATCCCGCTTGAGATCGGTCTCGAAACGCGTGCGGATGATGAGGGCCTCAACCTCCTTGGTGCGTTTTGACGGCGTGTGTGGGCCTGGCCGTTTGGGGAGGAGGTCGGCTGGCGATCCGTGGAGGACGGTGTGGCGGATATCGTAATAGGATTTGCGTGTCTTGAAGCCGAAGCAGGTGGCGAGCTGGCGCTTGGGGAGGCCGCAGAGTTCCCCGAGAATGATCATACTGACCTTCTGCTGGACGGTTTGTTCCTTGGAGAAGGTGACGGTCTTCCCAGCATGGTCAGTGAGCATGAGCGTGCCCTCATGGGTCTGAACGTTGAGACTAAAAGTAATATACATGGTCGTCCCCTCCCACGTGGTGGCCTCAATGATTCCAGAGCGCTGCAGATATGTATACGTAATGTTTGCCACAATCAAGAGCCGAGCCCTAGGGAGAATGGGCAGACCAACGCAGCGGGTTTTGATGGTTATAAATGTAGATATGGTAGAGAGTTAAAGCACATGGAAAGGCACTGGACCGCTTTGGCAATAATTCCGTATACCTTTGGAAAATACCAAGTTCCCTTGGAACGAGGTGCTATGTAGCCGAGGGGTGTCATGGTGACTATCAAAGGAGAGGGTGAATTATTGCTGCATGTTTCTGATTTAGGCGTGGAGTGATAGTCAATTTGCTCCCACGATTTTGTTTACATCTGCCAGGCTCTAATTGTCTCTACGCTTCAGGAGTTTTTCGATAGTGTCCTTGGGATTCAGCATGGCTCCCCCCAACGTCGCCAGCATCCCTCTGGCCAAGCGAGCCCAGCTAAAGCCGACGCCTGCCTCAGTCAATTGTCTCTTGTGATAGTCCCAGAACTTTTTGTCGTGGCTTAATATTAGACTCTTGCCAAGAAATCTGTAGTATTCGGACAGGTGCCGATCTAGGCACACTTCCAACTCATCGGGCGTCAGATACTCTGGACCGTACGTTACCAGAAGGTATAACATATTCGCCCAGTAGGTGTGCATGGCTGTAGAAATCGTGTTCAGTGACCCCGGCCGCACTCTCGTGAAGGTAAGGACTTCATGGATAAAACCAAAGTCACAGGTCTTGAGAAGTGCAAAGCATGCCTCCGTGTCCGCATGGATATTTGCCTCGTTGTAGAAGGGATCGTGACTCCTGACCAGATCAGCCCGATAGAGGACGGAGTTTTCTGAGCCGAATACGTACAGCCTTTCGAGAAAATGCTTGCGACAGACCTCTCGACCGTAAAACAGCTTGCTCTGATACGGTAGCCCCGTCAACGTAGCTTGCCGTTCCTTCAGGACGTAGGCACCAACAATCCCTACCGAGGGATACTCCTCGGCAACAGCGACCATTCGTTCTAGGCACTCTGGAAAGAGCTTATCATCTCCAAGAACAACCTTACAGTACTTACTCGTGGGGGAAATCTGACGTAACGCGACATTGAAGTTCGGAATTGCACACAAGAACTGCTGATTTTCCAGAATCCGAATCCGCCGGTCTTTTGCAGCATACCGACGAGCAATTTCCACGGATCCATCCGTGCTGCAGTTATCGACAATGGTGTAGTCCCAATTCTGATACGTCTGGGCGAGAACGCTTCCGATGCATTCTGCGAGATATTCCGCCTCGTTGTATACCGGAGTGACTATGCTTACCAGGGGCTGCGATGCCGTGTTCATACTCGCTTCCAGTTAATGTGTATGGATGGAAAGTACTAGGCTACTGCCCTGCATCGGCGCAACAAATGCACCCTTAACTCCATCCGCAGTGGCATCTTGGAAGCCACCTTCATGCGTGCGGATATCTAACGATTCAGCCTAGTTTTTATGGGATTACTATCCGGCTGAGGTATGCTCCGACTGCTTAGCCAAAACCAGGGCATTCTCTTGTTCGACTGATGAACTGCTCCTCAACCCGCGCAGGAGGCCCAGGTAGAACGCTTTCTGCCCCATGACATACATGAGCATCCCAAGGTATGCACTGAGAAGAACTGCAACTCCTAACACAAGTCTAGGAAGAGGAGACAACCATTGGCCGTAAAGGAGTTGCACTCCAAAGGCGAAAGCTGCAGCCGTGAAGCCTGAAAGCAAAGGCCGGCTAACAGCCACCATAATATCCCGGAAGGAAACTACTGTTCCATGTACACACCATGCAATATGGGGCACGACCCATAATGTCATCACTGTGGAATAAGCGAGCGCAACTCCTTTGGGGCCGTATTGCAATCCTATAACGTACCCCGTAATCACGAGAGGGGCGATGACCATCGCGATGTGCAAGCTTCGTTTGACCAGTCCAATCGAGAACAGCAGCCATCCTAGAGGATTGATCATCGCAAGGATCAGGATCGTCGGGGCCAGCAAGCGAAAAATGGTGGCCACACTTGTCCACTTGGGCCCAAGGAGGATGAAAATCAGATCATTAGCAAAAAGTGCACAAACAATAGTAATAGGGACAGTCAGTGCCAGGACAAAAGAATAACCCTTGAGGAAGTAGACCTTGAAACGATTGGCATCGTCCTGGAGCTGCGATAGCGCGGGAAACGCGACTCCGCCAACTGCTGAATTAAGGTTGTCTGTTGGGATATTGATGAGCTGGTAAGCCCGGCCATAAATGCCGATTGTCTCTGCCCCCCAGAAGCGACCTAAGAGAATTTTCTCAAAATTATAGGCAACGTACATGACAATGCCATTCAAAGTGATTGTACTGCCGAAACGTATCATGGAACGAATTCCCACATGCTTGCGCGGCCTGCCCGGAATCCATGACGTGGTGAGCCACACGCAAACGGTGGCGACAAACGGAAGAGTGACGGTCATGACTACGAGTGCCCAATAGCCATATCCACCGACGGCCATGCCGATGCCAACCGCGGTACTCACCACCAGGGAGATAATGTCGATCATCGCCAGGGCGGTAATACGCATGTGCCGTTGAAGAATCGCCGAGTGTTGGACCCCTGCCGCGTTGAACAGGAATCCAATTGCCAGAACAGCCGTCACCCCAAAAAGACGGGGTTCGTGATAGAAGACAACGACAACGGGCGCAATCACTACTGCCAGGAGCCCTAGTATCGCGCCAACCAACAGGTTAATCCAAAATAACGTTGAAATTTGCTCTTCCGTGACATGCACACGCTGGACTGTCGCAGTCGACAGCCCAAAATCTCTGAACAGATGTAAGACTCCGGTAAGAGCTGTGACCATGCCCACTAATCCGAAGTCTTTCGGCTCCAGCAGTCGGGCTAACACCATCATAGAGCCCACACGCAGGAGAAAGGTTGCCGCTTGGGCGCAGACCTTGGCGAAACCACCGCGAATCGTTCTCTCCTTGAGATCATCCATGGCTATCTCACGCCCATACAGCTAGCAATCACCTGCGCTCTCTTCACCATTGTCACTATCGTCTCCTTCAATTCACAGCACCAGTTTGCGGCAGTAGAAAGCCTCGGCGTAACCGCTAGGAGCATTACATTCCATCCCACGCAGCCGCATCAGGGAGAGAAAGGTCTCCTGCTCGAACCAGCGCTTAACGTGCTGGGATTGAAAGGCCTCCATGATGTAGCGAACCTTCGTCTGGTACACTTCTGGAGGAAGTGGCACGAACAAGCCTGGCTGTCCCAGGTCTCCGTCATATTTCGGGATCTCGTACTCCAGGATCAAGTGATCTCGAAACGTATTCCAGGTCAATTCCGCGATCAGACGGTGGTCTTGATGCGCATCTCTTCGGCTATGAGTGAAGATCACGTCAGGAGAGACTGCTTGCTTCAACTCTTCGAAAACAGCTTTTACCTCGGCACCGACAAACGGCATGAAGCCGTCGGGGAAAGCCTGCAGCAGTGGCCTTCTGAGAGCAGTGGCGCCTACGAACAGCGAGGCCGCGCGTCGAGCCTCAGCCTCCCGGACGCCAATAGCGCTAAACACCACCCAATGAAACACGCAGCCTGGATACTGCTCGGCCAGACGCAGGATGGTGCCGCCACAGCCAATTTCGATATCGTCGGCATGAGAGCCCAGGCATAGGATCTGTAACTCTTCGGTTCCTCCTCGCTCTAAGTTCAGGTGGATCATACGCCAACCGCTACTACTGCAGCGTGGTTCGAGTTTGAACTGGCCACGTGATCCCAGACTTTCCACGGCGCCGTGCCCTGGTTCAGCTCCTCGAGACATTGTTTGTCCTTGAACGTGTCCATGCACTGCCAGAAACCGGTGCACTTGTAGGCCAACAGGGCCTGCTTCTCCATCAGCCGTTGAAAAGGCTCTCGCACCAGTTCCTCGCCAGGCTGCATATAGCGGAAGATCTCTTTGCGCATCACGAAGAAGCCACCGTTGATCCAAATGTCGCTGCGGCTCAGCGCGTAAATCTCTCTGACTATTCCCCCAGGCCCGACGTCGACAATGTCAAAACTCGCTGAGGATTGCACCAGTAACAGAGAAGCAATGGCGTTGCTCTGTCGGAATGTCTCTACCATGGCCGGAAGCGAGACATTGCTCAGTCCGTCGCTGTAGTTCGCGAGAAACATTTCTTCGCCTTGCAGGTAGGGTTCTACCGCTTTGAGCCGCTCGCCAATGTTGGCGTTGGCCCCGGTCTCCACGAAGGTGATTGTCCAATCGTCGATATCGCGGTTCAAAAAGTGGATATTCTTCCCGCCTTGCGACCAGACAAAATTGTTGGAGGCGGATTCATCGTAGTTCAGGAAGTAGTCCTTGATGGAGTTGCCCTTGTATCCGAGGCAGAGAATGAAGTCCTTGTGTCCGAAGTGAGCGTAGTACTTCATCAGGTGCCAGAGAATCGGCCGCGTCCCGATCTGCACCATGGGTTTGGGGACGTCATCGACGTACCCTCTGAGCCGCATGCCGGCTCCGCCGCAAAAAAGAACCACTTTCATAACTTACCTCCCTGTTTTCCGCCTCAATAAATGGCCACTTTCGGCATCGGCACAACGAAGCGGCCTCCCAACTCCCGGATGCACTGCCACTGCTGCATGATTTCGTCTTTCAGGTTCCAAAGCAGGATAACAACATAGTTCGGTAGGAATCATTCGGCAGCCCCCGAATGCACTGCGACGTCTTGCAAGGGGTTGGGCGCGCCATGCGACCGTTGCTCGTCCTCGACCCGCTCGAGCCAGATCTCACGCCAGTATGACGGAATCACCCGTGGACAATTCAGCCGGCAACTCGCGTACTCTGCCTTGCAAACGACCCCCTCGAGCATGATGCATGGCTGCTTCATGTGCAGCATCTTGCCCGTTGGTTCGTCGATGATCTTGCTGACAGACTTGTAGACCTTCACGACACGTCCGCAATAGGGTGCCATCTCCTCAGGATCGAACCAAAGACCTCGATTCTTGCCGTTCTTATCGATGGTCTGCTCAATCTCCTTCTGCGTCTTGATGCGCACGTATTCACCGGGCTTGAGATCAAGCCTGACTGTGGGAGTCGGCGCGCCATCCTGAATCTGGCCGTGTAGTGAAGGACTTGCACGTCCGCTCAGCCACTGGTGCATACAGTCGTGGAAGCCTTTGAAGAACCAGTAACCACCCGGCACATGCACTAGCACCCACCTCAGTGACGCGAGAACGAGCACATGCAATATTCGACCTGCCGAGTGATTTCCAGGCACAATGTCAAATACGTATTGGCGCATGTCCCGCTGCACTAGCGCCCACCTCAGTGACGCGAGAAAGAACACACGCAATACTCGACCTGCCGAGTGATTTCCAGTTACAACGTCAAACACATACTGGCGCACGTCCCACCACGCTAATGGCTGAGTCGCTTCGTACATTTCTGTCGCCTGGCAGGAGTAGCGCGGCTCTTCTCCCTCCGCACCTGAGGACAGATGTGTGTTGGCCAGTAACTGGGCTTCGGTACATTCCACGGCGGGCGCATTCATTACAGCTGCCGATCTGGCTGAGCTGCACCCGTTGTCTGCGGCCGGCTTGAGCCACTCATCTTTCCAGAAGAGATTGCACTCAGCTTGACAGCCGCCGTGGGCCAAACCATCGCAGCGCAGACCGTCGAGATGGACAGTGGCTTGGAGGCGGCGGCCTCCAGTCTGGCGCACGGTATCACACGTCTTGTGGGCCACTGCACCGACACGAAAACGTCGCCCACAATACTGCAGCATCTCCGGTATAAACGGCATCCTATCCATGAAACCATGTTTATCCAGCGTCGCCAAGATCTCTTCCTTGCTGCGAACTTCGACCACATCGCCAGTGCGATAGCGTGATAGTTTCCAGGTCATAGCATGCTCTTTCGATAGTAGGTAGTGCACAGGAATCCGGGCGCCACAGTGACACTACCGTGCTTGAAATTTTTACTGCGTCCGGTTAGCGCCGGCTGAGGGCGGGCTCCCCCACTCGTATTCGACCACAACGTTACAGGAGCGACCTTTGACTGCATAGCGGGCGTTGTGGTCGGTACCACTCGCACCATGCAAGATGACGTCTGGTGGCAACAGCCCTTCGGGAGAGATGCGCCACCGCTTGTGGATGACCCGCCCGGAATACCGTGACTCGGTGATGACGTCATCGCCGGGAGCAAAGCCAGAGCCGGAAGTGACGAAGCGGTCACCGCGGCGTGAAGCGAGATCCAGAGAGACTGTACACGCTCCATCCCGAGCACTGATCGGATATGGGATCACTTTCGCGAATGCTGTGAGAGTCAGGTCAACGGAGGCAAGCGCAACCTCCCAGACGGCTCCTCGGGGATAATACGGCCCGGGATCGAGCACCATCTCGTCGAGACGTCGGGGCCAACCCTTAACGAGCCGGTGCCACCAGCGCCACACCCAACTAATGTTGTCCAACTCGCTTGATACCACGACTCCAGAGCCATCCATGTGGAAGCCGGTGGCCACTCCGTGAAACGCGTGACCGAAGTCCTTTGCCCAGATGCCGAACACGACGCCACGAGGCAACCCAGACGCTTGCAGCCGGTACTTGACAGTGGCAGAGGCTGGGGGGAGGGAAGGTAGCTCAGTAAGCGTGAGAACGAGGCCCGGTGTAGCGCGGCGAGCATCGAGCAGAATCGGCTCGTGTGCCATGGCCGGTAAGGCCCACAGCAGGAGAAATGACGTCAATCCTATATACCGGACCATCGCTCGCTCACTGCAGGCGTAGGATCGCTGCCACGGACGGGACGCCATTCGTATCGAGGATGAATAGCATATAATGGCCTGGTGGCGCGAGGTTAGCATTGGCCGGCGCCTGCACATTGAGGGCGCCGCTGACGGTTGCAAACGACAACTGCAGAAACCGTTGATTCTCGTCGAAGGCATGGGTAACCGATCCGAGTCTTATGAGCGAAACGGCCGCAATCCGCGCGGCATTGGGCGTCTGAACGGTAATAGTTCCTCCATACGTAGCAGTCGTAGGAAGGGGAGCGCTGATCGTAGGCCGAGGGCCCTTGAAAAGATAGGGAGGCGAGTAGGTTTCCGAACTCAACTGGTCAGTGGGCTCATTCACACTCACCTCGTGCCACCGTCCGCCGCCCATGACCAGCACACGACCATCGGGCAGCAGCAGCGCCGTCGAGTGATATAGCCGAGGCTTCTGCATGCTCGCCATGGTCGTCCACGTCGCGGTGACCGGGGACCAGAGTTCCGCGTTGTGGACTGCACCGCTCACACCGATGACATCCGTCGTCGTGCCACCTCCGGTGGCGAGGACGGTGCCATCCGGCAGGAGCGTCAGGTTGTGGAACGTGCGTGTGAACGCCATGGGGGCGGTCTCCTGCCAGGCGGGGGACGGTTGGGTCATATCGAGGACATAGGTCGTTGCCGCCGAGGGGAAAACGGAGTCCGTATCCGTGGAGGTGCCTGACTTGATTACCTTCCCGGGGAGATACATGGCGGAGCTGCCGCCATCGACCGGGTTGGGGTCAACGATGGACCAGGTCTGCGTGCTGACATCGAGCACGTAGGTGATGATGATGTCTTGAGCTGCGGCCGCCGCTAGCACGCGCCCATCGGGGAGAACGAACATGTGAGGGTAATCGGGAAGGTCGAGGCTCGCTCCTGACAGTTGTGTCCAGACATTGGTCTGAGGATTATAGATCTCGGGGATCACGGCGACGCACCCGTTACAGTTGATCTCGCCCGCAGTGACGAGAACGCGTCCGTTAGGGAGCGTCGTTGTAGTCGGGTACCAGCGCGGGTAGTTCATCGGTGCGACTTTTGTCCACGTGCGCGCTACCGGATCGAAGAGATTCGTGTCTGTGATGCCGATATGCGCCCCATTATGTCCACCCGCTACGAGGATCTTCCCATCGGCCAAGATGCAGTGACCTGCACAGAACATGTTGGTCTGGTTGTTCGGAACCCCAGTAAAGACACCTGTCGTGGAATTCCAGAGGTGAGCATTATGCCCGTTACTGTCAGTCTGGCCGTCCCATGCGAGGACTTCTCCGGTTGGCAGCAGGCTAGCGTGCACCGCTACGATGGGCCAGACAACTGGGGCAGAAGACCACTCGCCGACAAGAGACGTAGTTGGAGCGACCACCGTAACTGAAACTGGAGCGCTCGTCATTGGGTTGCCAGCAAAGTCACGAGCTACTGCCGTGAGGATATGGTTGCTCCCCGGCGAGACGCTCGTCGTGTCCCAGAGGACTGAGTACGGCGCAGCCGTTACCTCAGCTCCGAGAGGCGCACCATCGAGCTGGAACTGAACCCCTGCAATGCCTATGTTATCCGACACAGCCACTGAGACCGAGACAAGGCTGAAGACCGTTGCCCCAGATGGCGGTGCGTTGATTGCGACCGTTGGCGGAATCGGGTCTGGTGGTAGCGGAGTATCTCCCACGGGCGTGGCCATATCGCTCTGGATCTCGGCCTGGGTCAGCGCCCGATGGTAGATACGCACGTCGTCCAGCACGCCCGCAAAGTTGTAATTCCCGGCTCTGCCAGGTCGCTGGCCGACATTGACATTCTGATTCGAGTCGAGTTGCGCCGCAGGAATCGTCCCGACTAAGGTCCCATTGACCAGTTGGCCATTTACATAGACGTTCAGCGTGCGGTTCGCGGCATCGTAGACGCCGGCCACATGGTACCAGGTGTTGACTGCTATGGCGGTTGTGCCATACCGCGCGACATTATTGCCCGCCCCATCGGTGATTTTCAACCCAATAGTCCGCGGGCCTGTATCGATGGTGGTGTCTAATTGATAGCCGGTATTGGATGACTGGCGCTTCGAGATAATCGCAGCATCGTCCACCGGGAATGTACTCGAATTAATCCAGGCGCTCAGCGTCATGCTACCAGTCAGGCGTAAGGAGACAGGGTTGCCGAGATCGACGTAGTCGTTTACCCCATCGAGGCGTACCCCATTGCCATTTTTGCCCACCACAAACAGCGGGCCGTTAGTCAACACACCATTATTGCCATTACCCGACGTATCCAAGGCTGTCGTCCCAGAGGTCTCGTCGAACGCATAGGCCGCCATCAACCCACTCGGCGTCGCATTGAGCGTCAAAGTAAAACTCGTAGCTGTGCTTACCTGGCCGTCACTGACCGTCACGGTGATCTGGGTTGTCCCCGTCTGGGTGCCCGCGGGCGTCAGCGTCACCGTGCGATTCGCCCCACTGCCCCCTAGCACGATGCTCCCATCCGGCACCAGCACCGTATTCGACGAACTCCCACTCACCGTCAGACTCCCCGCTGCCGTCTCCACATCGCCCACTGTGAACGCCAGCGGCCCGACCACCGTCCCCACCGTCGTCGTCTGATTGGCGATCGCCGTGATCGTCGGCGCGTCGTTCACCGCATTGACCGTCACAGTAAAAGCTGTGGCTGTGCTTACCTGGCCATCACTGACGGTCACCGTGATCTGCGCCGTCCCATTCTGATTGGCCGCGGGTGTCACCGTCACCGTGCGATTCGCCCCACTGCCCCCAAACACCATGTTGCCATTCGGCACCAGCACCGTATTCGACGAACTCCCACTCACCGTTAAACTCCCCGCCGCCGTCTCCGCATCGCCCACCGTGAAGGCAATGGCACTCGTCGCGGTGTCCTCGTTGGTCACCTGCGCCCCAATGGCCGAAATCGTCGGCGGTGTGTTAGGGGGTGGTGTGCCACTGACGGGCGTGGTCATATCGCTCTGGATCTCCGCCTGGGACAGCGCCCGGTTATAGACACGGACCTCGTCGATCCGACCGGCGAAATTCTCTCCCGCATAGCTGTCCGCCCCGATCTGCAATGTCCCTGTCGTGGGCGTCAACGGGGTGGTCTGGGCCTTACTCGCCACTTGTACCCCGTTCACATAGAGGCGCACCGTCGCCCCATCGAACGTCGCGGCCAGATGCGTCCAGGTATTGACGGCCAGCACAGCGGTGCCAATGGTGTTCTGGTTCCCGGCCGCAAACGTGCCCCCGACCGCTGGCCGGTTGTTCGTGCTCGACGAGGCCATCAGGTAATAACCGTCCACGTTTTTGTCGATCACTGCGCGCCAGCCGGTCGGCGTGGCTGTTGGGTAGACCCAGGCCTCGAGCGTCATCGCCGTTGTCAGCCGTAAAGAGGATGAGTCGGGAATGGTGACCTGCGCAGTGGTCCCATTGAACACCAGTGCGCCTCCGAACTTGCCCGCTGTCGTCCGGGTGACACTACTACCGAGTGTGCCGGTGTTGTTGTTGCCCGATGCATCCAAGGCCGTCGTCCCAGAGGTCTCATTAAAGCTGTAGGCGGCGACCAGGCCAGATGTTTGCGCCACCGCCAACGAGGAGCCCATCAAGAGGAAAGCTGCTAAAATCCAGAGCACGACTACTGCGCCCGATCGGTACGACATGGTTCACCTCCTGGGATCCAGTTCATATAGCGTAGAGTCTCAATCTTTTCCACACCCAAGTTCCCTCGTAGAACTTTAAGTGGGTTACCAGAGGGGATTTGTCCAGTTTGACTCTCAGAACTATCAATCTGTGGGAGTCCCCCGGCACGGCCGATAGCCGGGGGATACCTCAATTACCTACAGGACTGTGCCAACAATGCATTGCCGCTGAGATTTTGCGGATAAGTGAGGCAGGCTTCAGTTCTACCAAGTAAGATAAGTGCCTATCAAGCCGGAACACCAATACGCTCATCCAGCCAGGTCTCGCCGCGGAAGTGACGATATTGCTCGGCACGCAGCCGATCCGCCAGGCGGTTGGGAGGCAGTTCCACATCGTTGTAGGTGAGCACGTCATCCTTTTTGATATTCCGCTTGAGCTTGCAGCCCTCAACGAGTCCTTCAGGTAGATAGTGTTTCTCACTCATCTCGTGGACGTTGACGGCCTCGCCGTAGGTCATATACATGCCATAGTCGTCGAGCACTTCACCTGCCTGGAGACCGCGTTTCGCGACGGCACATACCTCGAGAACCGGGCCCCCCAAAGGCTTGGTAACTGCATCACGGAACAGCACCACCCGTGCAATAGCGTTCGGCACTTCGAAGTGACAAAGATGATAAGGGGTAAAGAATGAGTAAAGAGGGCCTTCACCCATCTTGTACAAGTTCAGGTAATGCTGTTGCTTGGGATCGGGATGCTCAGCCAGGCAATACACTTTGGTCAGCGGGGTGCCGACTACGTAATCCACTATGCCACCAAGGTGACGCAGTTCGTCAATATCGTAGATTTTCCCAATCTGCATGATGTCATCGCGGTACTCGAGACCCCTGGACATCCCACGGGACCTGACTACAAATCCAGTCGCGTTCGCCACGATGGTCTGCTCGAAGCTGATCTTTGAGCCGTCGGCAAAGCTCGTTACCATAGCGGGGTTCTGGCCCCACCGCTCAGCCCAGCCCTTCTGAGTCGTGGGATTGCGGTAGGGATCCTGGAGGCCCTTGATGTTGCCTATAACTCGTGGGATAAGCCCTAGTCCTTTGACCCAGCGGTACAAGTTCATTTGGACGCCGGGCTCGTCTCCTTCACATGCTGAGAGAATGACCCCGTACTTTTCCGCGTAGCGCTGCAGGATGGGGCCAATGGTTCCGTCGAGTTCAGCATTCATCAGGACGACGTCTTTCCCATGCTTGAACGCCTCAAGCACCACGTGCGCTCCGAACTCCACCGAACCGGTCACGTCGACCAATACGTCAATGTGCTCGGACCGTGCCAGCAGGAAAGCATCTTCCGTCACCACCGGTCTTCCACCAAGCAGAGCGTCCTCTAGCTGCCCCTGTGTGGTTGCTACGACGACGTCCTCAAGACCGGCGTACTGGAAGACGTGGAACGCCTTCTCCAGATGCCGGGTGTAAACAGCGGCCATACGCATGCCAGGGATGCTGTTGACGATCTGATTCGTCAGTCCCTGTCCCATAAAGCCCGCGCCAATCATGGCAACACGGATGGGCTTGCCCTGTTCTTCACGATCTTTCAGGGCATTATCAACCAGGATCATATGTGATTTCCTTCTACTTCTACTGCCAAATTATTGATCTTGCCTGCTATCAGAGACACATGCGTTGCTTCAGTTCAGACTCAATCTCATCGAGTAATCCGAATCTCTGATCCTTCTCCGAAATCACTGTGACAGGGAGGGGCCATATAAGTCCCAAACGAGGATCGTTATACAGCAGACCGCCCTCGGCACTAGGCGTATAGAACTCGCCCACCTGGTAGCTGGTTTCAGTGCCGTCCTGAAGGACTTGATATCCATGTGCAAAGCGTTCAGGCACGTAGAGAGCACGGTGATTGGCCTCGTTCAACTCGACGGTAATGTGTTGGAGGTAGGTAGCACTCTCCGGGCGCAGGTCAACGATGATGTCAATAATCGCGCCACGCGTGCAGCGCACGAGTTTTGTCTCGGCCGCGGGTGGACACTGAAAGTGCATGCCGCGCAACGTGCCTTTCTTGTGGTTAAAGGCGACGTTCGCCTGCGCAATGATGGTCTTGAGCCCGTGCGCCTTGAACTCCTGCTGGCAGAAGGCTCGCGCAAAGAAGCCTCGCTCATCTTCTTTGCAATCAATGTCAATGATGTAGGCACCTTGGAGTTTCGTTTCCGTGAAAATCATCTTGTCCGCATCTCCTGATTTACTGATGGGGGGCTTACTATGCGTACACTCTCTCAGCTTTCAAGGCCATCAAAGAGCTATGTCTACATGTCCACTATTGAGTCATTGTTTAAGATGACCGATTTGCTTATACCGTTGTCTCGGCGTGCTGAGTGCTCCACCGCAGCGAACTGTCCAACTGCTCCGCTTGCATGAGCTTCTGTATGTGGGTAATGCGGGTATAACGGCCCAGTTCAAGATCGGCACAGCTCAGTCCCACCGCGCGATACGCCTCGTATAGTTCTTGCGCGCCTTGGCGGGCGGTCCATTGCGGGCGGAATCCCGGCAGCACGCGGCGGATCTTATCGCAATTGACGCGGTAGCAGCGTTTGTCCGGGCCCCCGTCGGGAGCGTATTCGACACGGCAGCCAGGAACAATTTCAGCGACTATATCTGCCAGATCGCGAATACGGTAGTTCTCCTCCGTCTGGCCGACATTGAAGATCTCGTTCTGTATGACGTGCTGCGGAGCATCGAGTACACTCAAAATTGCCGCCGTGATGTCGCGAATGTGTACAATGGGACGCCAGGGCGTGCCGTCGCTCTTGATATACACTCTCCCAGTCGTATACGCCGATGCCACCAGATCGTTCAAGACCAGATCTAGCCGCAGGCACGGAGACACGCCGTAAGCGGTGGCATTGCGCAAGGAGGTTGGACTGAAATGCTCATCCGCCAACCGCGCTATGCCGCCCTCGACCAGAACCTTGGACTCGCCATATGCCGTCACGGGGTTGAGTGGAGCGGTCTCGTCATGGATCGCCTCTCCTGCCGCACCGTAGGTACTGCAAGAGGAGGAGAAGACGAAGCGTTTCACTCCAGCCGCTCTGGCTAATTCAGCTAGCCGGACCGATGCACGATGGTTGATATCGTACGTAAGGCCAGCATCGAGGTTGCCCAGGGGGTCATTGGACAACGCAGCCAGATGCACCACCGCGTCGAATCCCACGAGGTCCGCTTTCGTGAGATCGCGAATGTCTTTACGAACCTCCGGCATATCCGAGGTTACGTCGCCGAACTCGCAGCCCGCAAACAGGTCTGTGTCCAAGCCGATCACTTCATGGCCCCAGGAACGCAAGAGGGGGCCCGCAACGGCGCCAATATAGCCTTTATGGCCGGTCAACAGTACTCTCATGTCACACGCCTTTCCAAAATAGATGTGAGCTTACGATAGTAGCAAAAGGAAGAGGTAAGAAGGGAGGAAATTATCATACGGGTTGCGAGCCCGCCTGAGCAAGTGCTGCAATAACTCCCTCAAAATCAGCTTGTTAACGAAGAACTCGTCTAGACAGAAACTGCGCCAAAAATGCGGCTACACTCAACCCAGAAAGACTGTCATTCGCCAACGATAGATGACAGACATGACACGAAATTAAAACCTTGTCGGTAGAGCGACCGCGCAAATAGGATTCCCCGTATGTCAAGTGCCCGTCTTCGAGAGAAGAGTCGACGCATATTGCGTAGTCGCCGTCCTCGATCTCCAACCTCTGGTTATGGGACAGGCAGAATCTCCAGTTTTGGGTAGCCGCCAAAAGGTTCTAGAATACCTTATGCCAGTTGCTACGAAACAGCGTCTTAAATGTTTCTATCATACGTTTGGCGTCCTTAGCCCCACACGAGCCTATGAGCTGCTCAATGATAGAATACCTCCAACTCCGAGCAGGGGGCTGCAACTCACCCCCCAGTTCCTGGGCAAGAGCATGGGCCTTTTCAGGGATCGCAGTTTGGTCCATATCAATACAGTAAAGACACCACTGGAGATACGTTAGGCAGGCTGCTCTAGTTCTTTCACTATCTTCTAAGGATCGCAGATACCCTACACATAGAATTCTCGAAAGAAATATCGACTCGCGGCTCTTATCTGACAGATTTCTGCTGACGCTCTTTGGATTACATTGCCTGTAGTAACTTCTGGCTTCCGGTACAAATTTAATATATTTACTTTGACTTACAAGCCTACAAAGATACTCGCCATCTTGATCTCTAACTAATCTTTGATCCCAAGGACCGGCCAATTCGGTCAATTTGCGGCTAACTAGCCAAACCGCTGGGTTCATCCAGACATCATCTATGAATCTTGTCATAAGCCATTCTATAGGGTCTAAATCGCGCCAAAGATTATCCGGTGAGAATTTCGCATTTTGATACCGGTAATAAAATTTTGCCCAGGCTGAGGTCAGTAATATCCGCGTATTCCCAACGTGATCCTTCTCTATCATTTGTTTCTCAATCTTGTCAGGGGCCAGAAGATCATCTGCATCGAGCCATTGGAGATAATCTCCTTGTGCAAATGCAAACGCCTTATTTCTCGCTGCATTGGCCCCACTGTTTTCCTGGGATATTACCTTAACTAAATTGGATTCGTATTTTTTTGCGATTTGTAAGGTATTATCAGTAGATCCATCGTCGACAACTATTATTTCCTTGTTATTCCATGTCTGAAATAATGCTGACTCAATAGTTTCTCTGATCCATTTCTCAGCATTATAAGCAGGTATTAAGATAGAGACTAATTCTGGCATAATAATATCCTCTAACGAATTCTCCAGAGCAGTGTTCTAAATGTGGAGATCGCCACATTATACCGATAGTCCAAATGCATATCGATTAACAAATAAGCCAACGACAATATCATGCTTTGCTGGGATTTGGAGAAGCAGTTGGCATTAAAGCTCATTTCAACAACGGTTTGTTTCACCTCAGGCATGTGTTCCAGATAGTCATAGTCGGGAAGAAAATTCTGTGGGACACACACCGTGTTCTAGCACTTCTGACTACAGCTTCAACCCCATGTTGACCATCACGGCATCAATACGCCACATCGAGTTGGATGAGACAGTCTTCCGTGAACAAGGAGGCACTAGACTTTACCAGACCAGTTAGAAGGCGCGCCGAGAGATCAGAACTCCGCTCCATATAGTCGAGTCGATATCCGAGCTCTTTATGGTAGCCAACGACCTCTTCTATTATCGCCGTCAGTCGGAACGGTCTTTGGGTCCGACCAACAAGCCCAAAATCGTCGGCGACCCCACGAAGTTTGTAATCATAGGCAACCCGACTTCCGGCCGGGAGTTCCCTTGCGAGGAGGCTCAAAAACCGACCAAAAGTCTCGACGTTGACATAGGGACTAACCCCTTCCATCAAGACCAGTGCCTTCGCCGTATTATTCTTGCCCAACCAATGCTCGAAGTCTGGCCATTCATCATCATTCAAGTCTATAGACACATAAGCGATGTGATCGAAGGACCCCCATCGCTTGGCCATTTGCTGCTTGTCAGAGATAGCTTCCGACTGGTCACACTCCAAGACCCTGACGCCTTTCTGTTTCAAAATATGCTCGAATCGATGCGACCGTGTGTCACTGCCGCATCCAACATTTATGATATATTGCACGTTGTCGGAAATCGCGTCGAGGAATACACTATCGTAATATTTTGTTCGCGCGACGAGGTAGTAGTAAAAGGGATCAGAACGCAATACGGCGAGCTGCCTTTGACTCAGCCATGTGCACCGCCACCGTCGCAACGCTGGCAGGAAATGTCGAATCAACGTATCAGGATTCCGGAGGTCAGTTGTTTCGTGAATGGACTGGATATAGCGCTGTTCTGCCACGAACATGGAGTTGCTAAAATCTCGCCTTTTCATCTCGCTCTCGTTCCAGTATAAAAGAATTTGAGAGTGTTCGTACAAGGATAGATGAAAATCTCACAAGTCATTGATATAGAAGGGAAAATAGGCCAAAACGTCTTTTGACGTGGCATGGATTATCTCTTCCTTACAAATCAAGGAGTTGTAAGAGTGTTGTCTATCTACCTATGAACACTCGCGATGATTTAACCCCAGCACCTGGAACGCGGATTGGCGCAGGTTACCATAGAAGATGGGATCAACAAGCTCGAAGATATCGAGCTTGACCTCCAGGAACCGACGTTTGTTGGCGATGGGAATGCCGAATAGTGCAGGATATGAAGCATTTCAGGGAGTCTACGTCCTAGCAGGACATATATACAACCTGCTAGGCCACAAAGCTTTTTTCCCTTATAGACGGTACGATGGTAGTGCCATTTATTCCTAGCTTGCATCTCCTTGGGGAGAAACGCAAAGTAATTTCCCTACCTGTCTCTATCGACTCGTAGATAGCACTGACGAGTTCCAGTGACTTGCGCCCCTCAAGCCCATCGACTAAACCGGCTCGATTGCTCTCTACGGACTTTATGACGTCTTTCAGGTACTCGCCGTGGTTGTAGCTCCAATCGTCCGGGTTTCTCGCACCAATTTCAAAGATAATGTCGTCGATTGGCTGCTTTTTCTCAAACTCCCACGTCGTGAGTTCGTTCATGAAAAACCCACCGATAACCACACTCCCCTTCTCTCCCAATATACTGATTGAGCCTTCGAGATCTTTCGGTCGGGTCGCCGTTGTGGCTTCGATGATGCCTATAGCACCGCTCGTGAACCGCAACATAGCCGCTCCTGTATCTTCGCACTCGATATCAACCAAGCGAGTCACTCCTACAGCGCTCACACTCTCCACATCGCCCATGAACCACGTAAGCATATCAATGTGGTGACTCGCCTGATTCATGAAAACACCTCCGTCATAAGCCCACGTGCCGCGCCAATCGGCCGAATCGTAATATGCCTGGTCCCTTTTCCATCGCAACCGTACCGTTCCCATCACCAGCTTGCCAAAACGGCCTTGTTCGAGGGCCTCGTGAGCCTTGACTATTGGTGTGTTGTAGCGGTTCTGATGTACCACAAAAATCTTTACACTATGCGCATCACAGGCTCGAATGATTCTATCAGCCTCTTCTAGCCGTAATGCAATTGGCTTTTCCACCACCAATGGCTTTTTATACTCTACGAGCTCAAGGACATTACTGGTATGCAGGCCACTGGGCGTCAAAACATTGACAATATCAATGTCTTTCCTCATAGTCTGCATCATATCTGTAATATTTGTAAAAGCGTGTGCATTGTTATGCTTAGCAAACTCTTGTGCACGCTCATAATTA
>Ga0075421_100003535_pt1 | contig 18712 bp, 18 predicted proteins | sample SoiMetdeltSBSDD5_FD_75292 | JGI IMG/M metagenome (GOLD analysis project Ga0075421, IMG submission 75292) | Bulk soil microbial communities from a Populus tree surrounding site in Tennessee, USA - Soil MetaG P. deltoides SBSDD5 | ecosystem: Environmental > Terrestrial > Soil > Tree plantation... | reverse complement strand
GCCGCCGCGGCCACCGACGTCGCGAGCGTCGTCGCCATGACGAGCATCAGGACGAGCCGCTTCACCGTGTCGCTCCCGGGGGCGCGAGCGCTATCCGGGTGTACCGGTCGGGATCGAGATAACGCCGGGCCACCGCTCGCACCTGGGCCGCGGTGACCGACCGGATCCGATTCACGTAGGCCAGCTCGTCCTCGACTGTCCAGATGGTCTCTGCCAGCCCCAGCGCTCTCGCGCGGCCTTCAGCCGTCTCGGTCTGGAACTCGTGATCGGCCTCGGCCGCCGTGATCGCGCGTCGCAGCTCGGCATCGGTCACTCCGCCGTCGCGGACGCGACGCACTTCCTCGAGAAGCTCAGCCTCGGCGCGCTCGAGGTTCGCCGGCGGCAGCTGGGCGCTGACGATGAGCGCACCGCCGCCCTCGAGCGCGGAGAACGACGCGCTCACGGAAACCACGAGCCCGTCGCGCTCGCGCAAGGCCTGCACCAGACGCGACGAGCGACTGCGGCCAAGGATCGAGACGAGCAGATCGAGGGCCGGCGTGTCGGCGTGGGCGATACGCGTCGCCGGCCAGGCGACGCCGAGGTACGCGTGCCCGCCTGGATGCGTCATCTCCTGACGATGCGGCCGAAACGCCGGCAGCGGCGCAACCGGCAGCCGCGTCACACCGCTGCGCGGAAGCCGACCGAACGTCGTGCTCGCCGTCGCGAGCGCCTGCTGGGGGTCGATGGCGCCGACGACGACGACGGCGAACGCCTCGGGCACATAATGGCGCCGATAGAATCCTGAGAGAGTGTCGCGCGTGAGGCCGCGTACCAGCTCCGGCGTGCCGATCACTTGTCGTCCGTACGGATGTCCCTGAAACAGGTGCGTATACAGCTGACGGCCGAGCCGTCGTCGCGGATTGTCATCGTTGAGACGCATCTCCTCGAGAACGACCTCTTTCTCCTTCTCGAGCACGTCGGCATCGAGCGTCGCGTTTACCGCGATGTCCGCGAGCATCTCGAGTCCTGGAACCAGGCGACGCGCGGGCAGCGTCACGTAATAGAATGTATAGTCCAACGATGTTCCGGCGTTCATACGACCGCCGACGCCCTCGACGTCGCGCTCGACAAATCCCCCGGGTCGCGACGCCGTGCCGCGAAACAGCATGTGTTCGAGGTAGTGCGCGAGACCCAACTCGGTCGCGGTCTCATCGCGCGCCCCAGCACGCACCCACAACTGCAAAGCGACAACGTCGCTGCCTCGATGCTCCTGGATGATCACGGGGATGCCGTTCGGCAGAACGTGACGTGTGGGCTGCGCCGCCGTCGGCGTCGGTCGAGGTGTGGTCCGAACAGCGCCGCATCCAGGAGTCGCTAGAACCACCACCAGCATCAGGACGATGCGTGCCAACCGGGCCATAAGCCCTAAAAGCCTATCACGACAGGCGTCTTAGCCCTTCGCTTCATCGGTCGGACCCATCAAACACCCCGGGCAATTTGCCGGGCGCGCGGTAAGCGACGACGGGGCACATCGCCGCTCCGGTGTGCGGCTTCGACCCTCCAACTAGTTGTTTTGTCTTGGGATATTTCCTCGGTCGTGCTTGGCAGCGGCATTGCTCTCTACGGCGAGCGATCGGTCCGGATCCGCGAGAGCGGCCCACGGATCTCAAGAGGAAGTCGGGCAGCGGCCAATGGGGGTCGCGCCAGTCAACCTAACCCTCAAAGACTGGAAGGAACGCAATGAAGAGAGTGCTTGCAGGCTTGATGAGCGCCTTCGCGATCGCCACATTTGCCACGGCGACCGTCGAGGCCCAGACCGCATGCCCGCCTGAAGTGGCAAAGGCCAAAGAGCAGCTGAACAAGCGCACCGCCAAGGCCGACGACATCCAGGCGCCGCGTTCGCTCGCCGGCGCGCGTGTCGAGGCGCCGCGCGGTCAGGATATTCAGGCGCCGCGTGGTCAGGATGTGCAGGCCCCGCGTGGTGGGCAGAACAAGATCGAGGCTCCGCGTGGTCAGGATGTTCAGGCGCCGCGCGGTCAGGACGTGCAGGCTCCGCGTGGTCAGGATGTTCAGGCGCCGCGTGGTCAGGATGTTCAGGCGCCCCGTGGTCAGGATGTTCAGGCGCCGCGCTCGCTCGCGGGCGCGCGTGTAGAGGCGCCGCGTGGCCAGGACGTGCAGGCTCCGCGCGGTCAGGACGTGCAGGCCCCGCGTGGTTCGAAGACGACGACGGAAGCTCCGCGTGGTCAGGACGTTCAGGCTCCGCGCGGTCAGGATGTACAGGCTCCGCGCGGTCAGGATGTACAGGCGCCGCGTGGTCAGGACGTGCAGGCGCCGCGTGGTCAGGACGTGCAGGCGCCGCGCGGTCAGGACGTGCAGGCTCCGCGTGGCCAGGACGTTCAGGCTCCGCGTGGTCAGGACGTTCAGGCTCCGCGCGGTCAGGACGTTCAGGCTCCGCGCGGTCAGGATATTCAGGCGCCGCGTAGCGCACAGAAGAGCACTGAGGCTCCGCGTGGCCAGGATATTCAGGCACCGCGTGGTCAGGACGTGCAGGCTCCGCGTGGCCAGGATATTCAGGCACCGCGTGGTCAGGACGTGCAGGCTCCGCGCGGTCAGGATGTTCAGGCGCCGCGTGGTCAGGACGTGCAGGCTCCGCGCTCGCTCGCCGGTGCCAAGGCTGGCAGCAGCAAGGCCTTCAGCCTCGTGAAGGAGGCGGAGGCGGCGTGCGCGAAGGGTGATATGGCGACGGCGAAGGCCAAGGCCGAAGCGGCCATGGCCGCGATGAAGTAAACCGCAACGCGTCGCTGACTCGTGAGGCTCCAGGAGGAGACCCCTCCTGGAGCCTTTCGTTTTTCGCTACAATCCGGCCGTGCGCAGGCTCTTCGGCGCGCTGATCCTCGTCTTCAGTCCAGCTGTCGCAACAGCTCAGTCGACCGTGTCACTCCAGGAGGCGTTGCTTCGCGCCAAGCCCGCCGCCGCGCTCGTGCTCGCGGAGGTTGGCGGTGACGTCGCGGTGCGCTGCGGCGCCGGCGCCGAAACGACGGTGACGCCGACGCCGTTTCGCCAGACGGGCACCGGCTGGTTTGTGGCCTCGTCGGGTTGGCTTGTGACCAACGCCCACGTCGTCGCGCCCGCCCACCGCCCGCCCGAGTCGGTCGCGCGCGAGCAAACGCAGAAAGCGATCCGCCAGGCCTGCGGCGATACCCCGGGAAGGGCTCGCGCAAGACTGGAGCCGTCGGTCTCGGTGCTGCTCGCGAACGGCGTGCGCTTGCCGGCGACGGTCGTCAAGTACAGCGCGCCGGTGGCGGCTCAGGCGATGTCGGGCCAAGATCTCGCATTGCTGAAGCTCGAGGCCTCCGACCTCCCCACGCTCCCCCTCGCCGACTCCGGACGGACGCGCATCGGTGATCGCGTGCACGTCATCGGCTTTCCGAGCGTCGTCCTGAGCCATGAGCTGCTGAACGCCTCGGCGAAGATGGAAGCGTCCGTCACGAGCGGCGCCATTTCCGGGTTCAAGCAAGACCGGGCGAATCAGCCGATCATCCAGATCGACGCGCCGGCGGCGGCGGGCAACAGCGGCGGGCCCGCAGTCAATGACGCGGGCGAGGTCATCGGAGTGCTCACCTTCGTCGCTCAGTCGTCCAACGCGCAGGCCGAGATCGTGCAGGGCTTCAACTTCGTCATTCCTGGCGAGTCCGTGGCGCGATTCCTCGAGAGCACGCCGGTGCCGCGCGGCGAGCGCAGCCGCTTCAACACGGCGTGGCACGCGGCGCTGCGCGACTATTTCGCGGGCAGGCATCGAAGCGCCCGTGTCGCCCTCGCCGAAGCGAATCGCCTGCTGCCCGAGTTGCCCGACGTCCAGCGAGTGATGCTCGAGAACGAGACGCGACTCGCGCGTGAGCCACTGCTGCCCTGGACACAAGTCGCGATTGCAATGCTCGTCACGAGCGCACTGGGCTGGGTGGTCCTGCTGCTGCGTCGCCTTCAACGGAATCGATTCCGTATCCCGCCGGCGGAGGTCATGCGGCTGATCGAGGGCCCCGAGCCGCCGACAATTCTCGACGTGCGTGCGCCTGACACCTACGCGCAGAGCCCCGTACGCATCCCGCGGTCCGTACACCTGCCGCTCGACGCGCTCGGCGATGCAGCGCCAAGCATTCCCGCCGATCGGGCGCGGCTCGTGGTCGCCTACTGCACCTGACCCGATGAGATGACGAGCGCCCGGGTGGCGCTGCGACTTCGCAAGCTCGGATTTCGCGACGTACGCATCCTCAAGGGCGGTCTCGGCTCATGGGCAAGCGCCGGGCTTCCGCTCGAATCGAAAGCCTGAGCCGTCAGACGCCGTGGCCGCGCGCACGGCCGGCCGTGAAGTGAAAGTGGACGTGATACACAACCTGCCCACCTTCCGGCCCCGTGTTCACGCTGACGCGATATCCCTTCTCCGCGAAGCCCTTGGCCTCGCCGAGCCGGCGTGCAGCCAGAAAGCAGCGCCCGATCACGTCAGCGTCCGTCTCGCCCAGCTCGGCGATTGACGCGATGTGCCGCTTGGGGACGATCAGGATGTGCACGGGCGCCTTCGGGTAGATATCCCTGAAGGCGATCACGTGCTCGTCTTCATACTCCACGTCGGCCGTCGTCTGACGCGCGACGATGCGGCAAAACACGCACTCGCTCACGGAGCCTCCCCGGCGCGACTGCTATAATACGGCGTTCAGCGAACCGACTCGACGACGAGGAGTGCGAAAATGGGAACGTGTCCGAAGTGCAAGCAGCGCATCCGTAAGAATGGCAACCACGTGAAGCTCGGCGTCAGGTGGTATCACAAGTCCTGCCCCGCGCGTTCCACGAAGAAATCCTGAGACGCGAGCGCACCGCACGCATCACGCCGGCGACCTGTTGCGCCGCCACTGGCACGGCGCCTCCGCGCGTGAGCGTAGCGTAAGGTCGTCGTCGACGACGAGCGAGCTATCGACCCAGTCCGGCTCCGCGCTGTCGGGCCGCGGATCGACGGCGAGCAGATCGGAACCGACCCACACGACGGTCACCGCATCGTGGCCGCGCTGATAACGAACGATTCGCGCCTCGACGTCCTCGCCTTCCTCTTGGTGCAGCAGGATCGCCTTGAAGGCAACCACCGGCCAGCCGAAGAAGTCGCCGCTCACGCCGGGCGGTAGGCACGGCACGCTCGCGACGATCGTCACGCCGCGCGGGGCGCTGTGACACCCGGCGAGCAGCAGCATCGCCGCGACAACGCCGCGCGCGACGCGCACGCCGCTACTTCACGAACTGATCGCGCGCGAGTGGCGGCCGGACGTCGCTGCCGGAGAACAGCAGCGTGACGATGATCTCGACCGAGGCGCTACCACCGAGACCCTGGCAGCCGATCGCCGCGCGCGTGGGCTTGCCACGCTCGCCGAACAGCTCCACGAGCAGGTCGGCGGCCCCGTTGATGACGCGTGGCTGATCGTTGAAGCCGGGCGCCGAGTTGACGAAGCCAAGCATGTGGACGATCTGCTGCACCCGGTCCAGATCACCGAGCGCATACTTCACGGCCGCCAGCGTGGTCATCAACGCATAGCGCGCCGCCTGGTACCCCTGCTCGAGCGTGAGGTCCTTGCCGACGACGCCAGGCAAGTACGATTCGCCGTTCCGTCGCGGCGTCGTGCCCGAGAGGTAGAGCAGATTCTGAACGGGAAAGTGCGAGATGTAATGGGCTCCCGAGGCGTTCGTGCGATAGAGGTCCTCGAGATTCGGAAGCGTCAGCCCGAGCGCTGCGAGCTTGTCCTCGACTTTCATCGCGCGCCTCCCATGCGAACAGAACGCGAAACGAGCTGGAGCGGACGACGGCGCGGTCAGACTCTACCAGATCGCTCGCTCTGACGCTCGTTTGCGGCGCACCGCCGGCCGGTCGCATGTCTGTTGCTGTTGCGAGCGGGCATGGACGAACGCGGCCGGCCGCGGCGACCGGAAGATCTGACGAGCGGTTGGACGCGCTGTCGCGGCGCGCGCTGACCTAGCGCCCGCGTCTCAACGGAAGATCCGGCGACGGGAACTCACAGAAGTTCAGCGCCGACCGCCACACCCCGCCCCACATCTCACACTCGACCTGAGCCATTGTCGGCGGCCATTGCACTGGCGCGGCAGTGGGCGTACCGGGCGGAGACGCCGACGTTTCGGCCGGCGCCGGGGCCGGCAGCGGAAGCTGATGACCTTTGGCGTACATACACTGCGTGTACGCCATATCGTAGCGGCGCTGCGCAGGAACATTGCCGCCCTTTGTCTGAATCTCCTGGGCTGCCGCCGCGCGACAGCTGCGGTCGTCGGACGCGAATTCCTCTGGCGTCTTTCCAGCGCCGGTTCGCACCGCGACGCTCGGGCCGCTCGGAACGGGCGCGCAGGCCGTGGCGAAAAGCAAAGCGGATGCAAGCACAAGACGCGGTCTCGACATCTCAGCCAACCTTGCTCTCAGCGTACCAGACGGTCGCCCGCGGCCAGAGTGTAAGGGCTACGCGCGAATAGACAGCAATCCGGCGTCGTCCATTTCGCGGATGCGCACATTCCTGCTGCTGCTCGCGGCTCTTGTCCGGACCGGTGCGGTCGCGGTCGCCCCCGCCGTTCTTCGCGTGAGGCGTCCATCGATGCGCCACCAACCGCGCCGCCGTGAGACGGCCGCCCTCGAGATCAAGACGGCAACAGTCGTGCCCGTGCGGCTGCACGCCGTCCGCTCTGGGCGCGGCCCGACGGGTCAGCGTGCTCGCCGCGAACAATTGCTCCATGCGCAGCGTGTCACCCGCATGAGGATGCCGTGAGTATCGTGGCGGCGGTGCGGCGTCTGCTCTCGAGCGCACCGGCGGAGGCGTTATGCGACGCCTGCCTGGCGCTCGCCTGCGCGGTGAGCTTGATCGATATGCGCGCTGTGACCGAACAGCTGACCGAGGCCGATAGTAGCTTCCATCGCGGGTCGTCCTGCACGAGATGCCGCCGCAGCGTCCCGACGATCGTCTACCAGCGCATCGGCTCAGGCAAGCGAGGACGCCGCCGTGCGACCGCGTCCTGACACCGGGCGGCGAGATCTACGAGGTGTGCGTCATCCGCGACGGTCACCCGGCACGACGTCGCCGAAGCGGGAGATGTCGAAGCAGTCCGCGTGATACTCGCCGTCGCCGATCCGGTACCGATCGTCACCCGTCTTGATCGCGCAGCGGCACGCGGCGCAGACGCCCTCGATCGAATAGTGCGCCGGGAGATTCATGTCGCCGCAAATGATGGCGCCACCGAGACGCGAGCGCAAGGGGCTCACGGGTCGCATGCATATGCGCGATCTACTGGCCTGTGCGTTGCACCTCCAGCAGTATCGGAGGTCCATATGAACAAAGATGTCTTCGGTGGATGGTGGAAGCAGGCGCGCGGGCAGGCCAAGTCGTGGTGGGGGCAGCTGACCGACGATGACCTCGATCGGATCGAGGGTGAGTCGGAAAAGCTCGTCGGTGCTCTGCAGACTCGCTACGGCTGGTCGCGCGAACAGGCCGAGCAGGAGATCGAGCGACGGATGGGGCGAGCGGCCTGACGTCGAGCTGCTGACCCCGGTGACGCGGCGTCGGTCTCTGTTGCTGGCGTCGCGTCACCAAAGCGGCGCCGCGTCCCAGGACCGCCCGCTTCGCCGCTCCGTAGGTCCCCGAATAGCAGACCGTTCACCACTCGGGTCAGAATCCCCGGCGTGGCGCGCGAGCGAACTCCCAGCCGACGACGACGTAGACCTCACCCGACGCCCGTCGTTCGCCAACCGCCGACGCCGGATGCCCGTTGTTACCTGTGCGGTCGCGTCGTACACCGGGATGACGGCGTCGTCCGCGTCCATGAGGCGACGATGCACCGTCACTGCTACGAGGCCGACATTCGCCGCGGACGGTGACGTGCTGGCATTGCCGTTGCTCGACGTCAACGGCATGGCGACAAAGAAACGTTCCTCGAGTCGACGAGATACGGTCCGCTCCAAGAACGCGACGTTGTACGCGAAGCGCACTGCCCGCGGCCGCTTCACGGAAATGGACGCGAAAGGTCGCTCGCTGAAAAGTGATCGCCGCCGCACGGCGAAAAAGAAGACCCGCTCGGGTTACGGCGATCAGGGCGACCGGCGCGCCCGGCGCGCGGCCTAACAGTAGCTCGAGCCTTCCTGCCCCGTCTGACGCCGTATGCCTTGCGCAGGGCGACCGGCCAGCGCTCGCGAACTAACGCTCGCGCAGTCGTGATGAAAGCCGCCGACGGCTCGGCAGGCGAAGTGCTAGCGCGCCGCCCCGTTGAAAAACGTCGACGCTTTGGACCACGCCTGCACGCCGATGAGGTATCCGACGTGCTGCGCGGTCGTGTTGTCGTCGGCGAAATGGATCCCGCCCAAGAGTCGTGACAGCCCAGCCTCGTTCGCGGCGTCACTGAAGGTCGCGTAGGACAACGTGGTCGGCTCGGCAGGGATGCCGGGTTCTACACGACCGAAATTCGCCGGCAGGACGGTCGAGAAGCCGAAGTAATCGCTGCCCGTGAACAGCGCGAGGACGGTGGCGCTCGAGCGCGAGAACACCGAATGACCGGAGAAGTAGCCGGGAAACGGCGGCGTCAGATTGGTTCCCGGATTGTAGGGCGACCACTTCTCGCCGGGGATTTGCTCGATCGGCCGTCCCGGGCCGCCCCACGCGTAGATCGTCTGCCCTCGCTTCGCGAAGCGCACGGCCGTGATCGGCCGCACGCCGTTGTACTTCCGCTTGATGTGCCAGGCCACGATGCCGGCGTCGAACGACGCGTTGTGCATCGCGAAGAACATCTTGGCGTCCTGATCGATCGTGTGGTTTTCGCGCTGCGAGACGAACTGCGCGAAGACGCCCCAGTGTCCCGGTGGCAGCTCGGACGACGGCCCGTCCGCCCAGTACTCGACGATGAGCTTGCGCCGCGTATCTAGGCGCCGGCTGAACTGGATCATGTCATTGACGTCGCTCTGATACTGCCCCGAGTTCCTCAAGAAATCCGGGGGCGGAATCGTGAGCATGTCGTCGAACTGGCCTGCCGACATCAGCGCGAACGGTGTGACCCGCTCCCAGTGCGGCGCGATGAAAGTCTGAATGCCCGGGCAGGTCTCCTCGGTCCCGATCCCGGAGTCCAGGCACGCCTGGCCGTTGCTGAAGATCAACGGCTGCCACTGGTTGGGATCTGCGACCTCCTGGCGCTCGCAGACATCGACCAGGGCGTTGCAATAACCCATCAGCGGATTGGCGGGTACGTACGGCGTATAGCCGTCCGCCATGCTGTAGTCGGAATATGCGCCGCTCTGGCTCGGATTCGCGGACGTCTGTCCGTAGGCCGCAGCAGCGCATGGGTGCCGCCACGGCGTCAACACCGGCGTCGGCACTGGACAGGCGGCGGGTCTGAGGTCGCCGTATTGGTTCGAGCCGTCGTGGCGGCGGGCATCGATCACCGCCTGGGCGGCGATGTTACCCATGCCGGCGGCGGTACTCGGATCAGCGTTCCAGCAATCGTCATCTGCCTCGCATGTCTCGCTCAGGTTATAGCCTTGGCTCACGAGCATGGCGTTGAGCCGCACGCTCGGCTGGGCGAGCGGCGGCGGCAGCGAGCCGTCGGGGTACAGATTGCGCAGGCAGCGGTACGCGGCAAAGCTGATCGCCTTGGTCTTGTTCTCGTCGGTGCGCTCGCCCTCAGGTCGTCGCCGCTGACCTGCGATATCGGTGGTGCCAACCGCGGTACCGTCATATGCGGCCCAAGCGTCGTAGATGCACGTGTGCACGATCGCCAAGGCTCGCGCGACGATCGGCGGCCCGTTCCGCAAGGATCGGCTGAGTCGCACCTCGGCGAGGGCGGCGGCGTTCCAGTCGCTCACGACGCTCGCCTGTGTCGAGGTCGCGCACCCGAAGCCGATGATGAAAGTTGCAACCGTGAGCACCGCGCGTCGCCGCATAGGTCCCTCCAATCGAGCTTGGCGACGGTAATGGGACTGGATGCTGGCCTAGGCACACGTGGTTGTCAATCGTTGTCTGGCGATATCTGTCGATATTCGAGGGCGAGCGCGTGACCTCGAGGCGCGAGCGTACTTAGACCTTGACCGCTTGGACTCGGCCGCGTTATGTCTTGAGCCACTACAGGAACGGGCTGTTCATACCGCCGACAATCTGGAAGGCTTCGACCGTGGGACCTCGAGAGGGGATATTGAGCGACGCGTTCCTCTTGCGATGCACCCCATCATCGGAGTTATGAGCGGCGCGCAGCTCCATGCGCGGCGAGGACGGCGCGTCCCGCTGCTCATCACGATCGTCGCGACCATCGGGATCGTGTACGAGGCGCTGCTCATTTTCACGTCGTTCCTGGCTCCGTATCGCTTTCCGATTCCTTATGCCGTTCCGATCTTCGATGTCCCGTTTGTGCTGGTCGCAACCGGTGTCGGCTATCTCTGCCTGGAGCGCCATCGGCTGCGCCAGGACTTCCAGTCGGCGGCCATCGGCCTGGCTCTCTGGTTCGCCGCGCTACTCGCAGTCGCGCACATCCTGACGCAGCCCGACTACCCCGGAACCCCGGGCGTGAACCCGGGCGTGGCGCCGTATGCGTTCTTTGCGAGTTACCTCGCTGCCCTCACCGGCATCGCGCTCGGAACGCACTATGCCGATCGTGGCCTTGCGCTTACCGACAGGCTGCGCTGGATCAGCGCGTGCGCCACCGTGGCGCTCAGCATCGTCATCGTGCTGACCGTGCTCATCGTGGAGCCCGTGTTGCCGTCGCTCGTCATGAAGCCGGGGCGGCTCACACCGTTTGCCGTATGGACGGGGGGAATCCTCAATGGAGCGGTAGCGCTATGGGGGCTATGGGGCTGGCGACGTCGCCGCGGAAAGCAGAACTCGCAACACTTTGAGAACTTCCTGGCGCTAGCTGGCTTCATCTGGCTGGTCGGGCTGATCGGGTTTCTTCTGTTTCCATACCGCTATGCGATCAGCTGGTATCTCGCAGGCGTGGCGCGACCGTTGGGGGTCGGCGTCATTTTCGTCGCCCTGCTGCGCGAGCAGGTGTGGCTCTATCGCGAGGCTCGGGCCCGCATGCGAGACCTCGAACAGCTGAACCAGGCGGGGCAAGCGCTCATCACGAGTCGCGATGCAACGGAGATCATCGATACGATCATCTCTAAAGGGTTGACGATCGCGCAGGCCGATGCGTCGGTACTGTTCCGATTCGACGCACGGGCCCGGGTGCTACGCGCCGTGATGTCGCGAGGCTCGCCCAGCGTGAATTTCGACGGTCTCGAGCTGCCGATCGGCCACGGGCCGTCGGGCGTGGCCGGCCTCGCGCAGCGCCCGGTGTGGATCTCGAACGTTCATACCGATCCAGTGCCCGAGCTGCCTACGTATGTCGTCGCCCGGATGGCGCGCGAAGGTTTCGGGGCGATGTTGAGCGTGCCCCTCCTCGCACACGGCGGCGAAGTGCTGGGCTCTCTGTCAGTTCTGTATCGCGGGCCAAGAAGGTTCACCGTTCCCGACGTGCAACTTCTGTCGGCCTTCGGCACCCAGGCTTCCGCGGCGCTCGAGAACGCCCGGGCCTTCGAGCGCCTGGCGACCAAAGCGAGCCACGATGCGGAGCTGCAGGATTTCGGCCGGCGCCTGCTCGAGGCGACCGCCGAGGCAGACATCGTCAACGACGCGGTCACCACGAGTGCGCGCCTTCTGCGTGCGGACTGCATTGCGCTGTTGCTCACCGATGCCGCTGGCCATCTGTGCCTTGCGGGAAGTCTCGGTTGGCGGGGCGACATCGCGGGAACCGAGACGATCGAAGAGGCCACCGCATCGTTCGCCCGCTACGCCGTCCTCGGCAAGGGATCGATCGAAGTGGATGATCTCGCCCTCCAGCAGCGGTTCCCCGTTCCCGGCGGACTCGTGAAACATGACGTCCATTCGGCGATCATGGTTCGGCTGGATATGCGTGAGCGACTGTTGGGCGTGCTGGCTGCGTACGGTCGAGCGCCTCGGCACTTCAACGACGAAGAGAAGCGCGTTCTGGGCAGCCTCGCGCACCAGACGGCGATCGCGCTCGACAAGGCACGTCTCTACACCGAGCTCCAGAGCAACCTGCGACGACTCCGTGAGACGCAGGCCCAGCTGATCCAGGCCGACAAGCTGAAGGCGCTCGGCACGCTGCTCTCGGGGATGGCCCATGAGCTCAACAATCCGCTGTCGACGATCCGCCTCTCGGTACAACTCATCAAACGCACGAGCACGGTGGGAGCTGCGCTCGCCCGTCGTCTGAACGTTATCGAGGTCGCGTGCACGCGCGCGTCGCGGATCATCAGTGATCTGCTGGTCTTCGCGCGTCGTCGCAGTCCCGAGCGGCGCCGCATCGACGTCAACGAGATCATCCGAGCGGCGTTGAGGCTTCAGCGCCCCCAACTCGAGTTGAACAAGATTCGGCTCGTCTCGAGGCTCGAGCCCATGCCTTCCATCTGGGCGGACTCGCATCAGATCCAGCAGGTCTTCCTCAATCTGTTCAGCAATTCCATTCACGCCATGAGCACAGCCGAGTGCGAGCGCGTCCTCACTGTGAGCTCGGTTCACCGCGGCTCGGAGGTCGTCGTCGAGGTTGAGGACGATGGTCCCGGCATCCCGCCCGAGCACCTGGGCCGAATCTTCGATCCGTTCTTCACCACCAAAGCGACCGGAGCCGGCACCGGACTCGGCCTGAGTCTGTCCATCGGTATCGTTGAGGCACACGGAGGCCGGATGCACGTCGAAAACGTGGAGGGCGCTGGCGCTCGCTTTACCGTACGTCTGCCCATCGGCCACGGTGTCGACGCCCCGCCCGGCGCGGCGTCGGAGCGTCCGATCCCGACCGTCGCGGCGTCGGCGGATGTGCTCGTCGTGGAGGACGAGGACCCATTGCGCGGACTCGTCACCGAGGTCATGCGGGGCTTGGGCCATCAGGTCATCGAGGCGACGAGCGGCCAAGAAGCGCTGAGCCTGCTCGAAAGGCGCACATATGATCTCGTCATGCTCGATCTGCGCCTTCCCGATGTGGATGGGCAGGCCGTCTGGCAGCGCGCCATCGCTCCGCATCCGCGGCTGGCTGGCCGCGTCGTGTTCATGACCGGCGACATCATGAGCAGCGAAACACAAGAATTTCTCGATGAGACAGGGCGGCCGTGCCTCATGAAGCCGTTCACGATCGAGCAGGTTGGTCGCGTCGTGAACGAGGTGCTCGCCGGCGCGCGCTAACTGCGAATCTCACAGACTAGCCCCACCTAGACGACTGACGTAGACGACTGACGGGCGTCCGCTCCAAGAACGCGACCTTTTGCGCAAAGCGCACCGCCCGCGGCCGCTTCAAGGAGACGGACGCTGAGGACTCCTGAGGCCCGATCATCGGCGTGGCCGAGTCCATCGAGTTCGGCGCAACCGCCATGAAGCGGTCGACCGACATCACGTAGCTCTGCGTCGCGGGCCGAACATAAACGAATGTCAGCATGACATCCACGGATAGCGGCAATCCAATAGGCGCTTGCCTTCCGATCAGTTGCGACTCACCCTGCTATGGCAAGCAAGATGCACCTGCTCGAGTAAGACCCTCTCTTGGCTGGGTGTAAGCCGCCGAAGAGATCTTTGACGGCCGGCTCGGCCGTCGATAAGCGACTCATACCCTTACGGATCGCGGCCTCTAGCGGACGGATCTCGCGGCACAACGCCGCGGCGCTCGCGTGTTGCAGGAGGCTTCGATGTTCGGACCCAAGCAAGAGGCTCAGAAGACCACGCCGACCAAAGAACCCACCGCCCCGCCGACGCCGCTGCTCACGGTCGTTGGCGACACCGCCAAAATGGAAGGCAAATTCCAGATCGCCGATTCGATCCAAATTGAATGCGAAGTCGGCGGTGAGCTGAAGGTCGGCGGCACACTGGTCATTGGCGAGAAGGGTATCGTCAACGCGGCCGTGGAAACGGTGAATGCGATCATACTGGGGCACTATGACGGAAGCATGACTGCCACGGGCAACGTGGAAGTGGCGCCGACGGGCCGTGTCAGCGGCAACATCAAGACGGATTCGCTCGTGATCTCGAAGGGCGCCTCTTTTAGGGGTAACGTCGAGAAGATCAATGACGGGCCCGCCGCGACCCACCGGCAGCAGCAATATCTCATCCACGATAAGGCCGCTCGGCACCTCGGCCCCAACAACAGCCAGATGTCAGAGCACACTCGGCCACCGGAAGAAGTTGGCCGAAAGATTTGAGGCCAGGCGACAAACACAACGGGCCGAGGAGCTCATCGCTCCCCGGCCCGATCTGTGTCTAAGTGGTGGAGGGTAAGGGATTCGAACCCTCGACCTCGGCGTTGCGAACGCCGCGCTCTCCCAACTGAGCTAACCCCCCGTACCCCGAAGCCTTCGTATCTTACACGCGATCGATGGGCGCTCCAACCCGCGCGCTCACTTCGACTCCGCACCATCCTTGCCGCGCATCGTCTGGAAGAGCCCGAGCAGGTCCATCGGCAGCGGAAAGAACGTCGTGGTGTTCCGCTCGGAGGCGATCTCGCGCATGGTCTGGAGATAACGAAGCTGGACGGCCACCGGGAACCGCGTGAGGACCTCGGCCGCCTCGCCGAGCTTGGCCGCGGCCTGGAACTCGCCCTCGGCGTTGATGACCTTGGCGCGGCGCTCGCGCTCGGCTTCGGCCTGCTTCGCCATCGCGCGCTGCATGTCTTGGGGGAGGTCGATCTGCTTGACCTCCACGTTGGCGACTTTGATGCCCCACGGCTCGGTGTGCTCGTCGATGATGCGCTGTAGCTGCTGGTTGATCTTGTCGCGGGCCGACAAGAGATCGTCCAGCTCGACCTGGCCCAGCACGCTGCGGAGCGTCGTCTGCGCAATCTGCGACGTCGCGTAGAGGTAGTCTTGCACCGCGATGACCGCCTTCACGGGATCGATGACGCGGAAATAGATCACCGCGCTGACCTTGAGCGAGACGTTGTCGCGCGTGATGACGTCCTGCGGCGCCACGTCGAGCGCGACCGTCTGCATGCTCACCTTCACCATGCGGTCGATGAACGGCGCCAGCAGCACGAGGCCCGGTCCGTTGCCGGTGCCGCCGGGGTTCAGCAGCGCGCGCGCGTTGCGGCCCAGACGGAAGATCACGCCGCGCTCGTACTCGCGCAGGATCTTGGCGTAGGAGCCGATGAAGATCACCGCGGCAATCACGACCACGAAGATCAGCGCCGAGTCCATCGAGATCATCGCGTCCCTCCCCCCGTAGCGTCGTTGCCCACCACCCGCAGCGTCAGCCCCTGGACGTCGACGACGGTCACCGGCGTGCCGTCGGCCAGCGGCCGGTCGGCCACCGCGCGCCACACCTCGCCCTGCACGCTCACTTGCCCATCGGGGGCGAGCGCGCCGCGCGCCACGCCTATCTGCCCGACCAATCCGCTCACCCCGAGCAGCGGCCGCCGGCGGAACGCGCGCACGCCGAGTGTCAGCGCGAAGAGGAAGAACCCGGCGGTAAGCGCGACCGTCGGCACGATCACGCGCCACGACACACGGAAGCCCACCTCAGGCGCGTCGTAGAGCATCAGCGAGCCGAGCGCCATGGAGACGATGCCACCGATGGCGAGGATGCCGTGGCTCGTGACCTTGACCTCCGCGATGAACAGCACGATGGCGAATAGGATCAGCAGCAGGCCGGCGAAGTTGATCGGCAGGCTCTGGAAGGCGAAGAACGCCAGGATCAGAGAGATGCCGCCGATCACGCCCGGGAGGATCGCGCCGGGGGTGGACAGCTCGAAGATCAGCCCGAGGGTCCCCAGCATCATCAGGACGTACGCGACGTTGGGATCAGTGATGATCGCGAGCACGCGGTCGCGGAAGCCGATCTCGATCGGCTTGGCCACCGCCTCACGCGTCGCCAGCGTCACCGTGCCCTGCGCGGTCTTCACCGTCCGGCCGTCGAGCTTCGTCAGCAGATCCGGAATGGAGTCAGCGACGAAGTCGACCACCTTGAGACGCACGGCGTCCCGCTCGGTGACCGACACCGACTCTCGCACCGCCTTCTCGCCCCAGTCGGCGTTGCGGCCACGCTCCAGCGCGATGGTGCGGATGAACGCGGCGGCGTCGTTCTCGACCTTGCGCATGCTCTCCTTGTCGACGCCGCCGCCGACGGCGACGGGGTGCGCGGCGCCGATGTTCGTCGCCGGGGCCATGGCCGCCACGTGAGCGGCCATGGTGATGAAGACGCCGGCCGACGCGGCGCGCGCGCCGGTCGGCCCGACCCACACGATCACCGGCAGCTCGGCATTCAGCTCCCGCTGACAGATGGCGCGCATCGAGCGCTCGAGCCCGCCGGGCGTGTCTAGCTGGATGACGAGCGCCTGCGCCCCGCTGGCCTTCGCGCGGGCGATCGCGCTCTCGACCAGCCGCAGCGTCACCGGACTGATGACGCCGTCGACCACGACCGTGGCCACCGGCGCCGGCGCCGCCGCCGCCGGCGCTGCGGCGAGGACGATGAGCGAGAGGACGACGCCGCTTAGGCCCCGTCTCATCGTCCGAGGGCGAGCACGCTCACCAGCTCGAACATGAGATTCGCCGCGAGCAGCGCCGTGATCTGGCCGGGGCCATCGTAGGGGGGCGACACCTCGACGATGTCCGCGCCCACTAGCGAGTGTCCCGCCAGTGAGCGCACGAGCGTGAGCGCCTCGAACGACGTGAGGCCGCCGACTTCGGGCGTGCCGGTGGCCGGCGCGTACGCCGGATCAACGGCATCGATGTCGAACGAGCAGTACACGGGACCGCCGCGTAACCGCGCGAGGCGCTCCGCCGCCCACGCGGTCCCCTGCTCCTTCACGGCCTCGATCCGCAGCACCTCCAGGCCGTGCTCGTCGTGAAACGCGAAGTCCTCGGATCCGTAGAGTGGTCCGCGGATGCCGACCTGGATCATGCGGCGCCCGTCGACCGCCCCCTCCTCGATCGCCCGCCGGAACGGCGTGCCGTGGAAGAACTTGCTGCCGAAGTACTCGTCCCACGTGTCGGGGTGCGCGTCGAAATGCACGACGCCGAGCTGACCATGGCGGCGTGCGAGCGCTCTCAGGATCGGCAGCGAGATCGAATGGTCGCCGCCCACGCACAGCGGCGTGGCGCCGGCCTGCACGACGGCGTCGATCTTGCGCTCGATCACCTCGAACGTGCGCTCGATGGAGATCGGCACGACGTCCACGTCGCCACAGTCCGCCACGCGCAGCCGATCGAAAGGGTGGACCTTGAGCACGGGATTCCACGGGCGGATCAGCGAGGACTGCTCGCGCACCGCGCGCGGGCCGAACCGCGCGCCGGTCCGGTACGACGTGCCGCCGTCATACGGCACACCGAGGAGCGCGACGTCGAGCCCGGCGGCGTCGGCCGCCACGGGCAACAGCATGAACGTCGCGATCTGACCGAACCGCGGGGACTGGAACGGGTTGCGCGGTCCTGGCAGCGTCACAGACTAGGGCGCCGCGCCGAGCGAGGCCACCGCGTGCGCCAGCAGCCCTACGTCCTCGGTGGAGTTGTAGACGGAGAAGCTCGCGCGGCTGGTGCCGACCACGCCGCACCAGCGCATCAGCGGCTGGGCGCAGTGGTGACCCGCGCGCACCGCGATGCCCTCGGCGTCGAGCGCGGCGGCGACGTCGTGCGGATGCCAGCCCTCGATCGCAAACGCGACGACCGCGCCGCGCTCGCCGCGTGGGCCGTAGACGCGCACCCCGGGGATCGCGCGCAGCAGCTCCGCGCTCTGCATCGCCAGCGCCTGCTCGTGCTCGCGCACGCGCTCCATGCCGAGCTTCTCGAGGTATTCGATCGCCGCGGTGAGGCCGACCGTTTCGGCGATCGGCGGCGTTCCCGGCTCGAGCCGCCACGGCAGGTCGTTCCAGGTGGCGCGGTCGATCCACACCTCTTTGATCATTTCGCTGCCGCCGCGAGCCGGCTCGAGCGCCTCCAGCACGGGCCGGCGTCCGTAGAGAACGCCGAGTCCCGTCGGCCCGAGCATCTTGTGCGCGGAAAAGGCGTAAAAGTCACATCCTAGAGCGGACATATCCAAGGGTAGATGAGGCACAGCCTGAGCACCATCCACGAGGGTCAGCGCGCCGACGCGCCGGGCGCGGGCGACGAGGTCCGCCACGGGATTGATCGTGCCGAGCACGTTCGACACGTGGGCGAACGCGAACACGCGCGTGCGCGCCGTCAGCAGCCGATCGAGCGCCGCGAGGTCCAGCATCCCCTCGCCCACGAGCGGCACCGAGCGGATCCGCACACCGCGGTCGCGTGTGGCGACCTGCCAGGGCACCAGGTTCGAGTGGTGCTCCATGTCGGTGACGAGAATCTCGTCGCCCGGCTGGAGCGTGCGGCCGATGGCCTCGGCCACGATCGAGATCGCGTCGGTGGTGCCGCGCGTGAACACGACTTCCTCGCGGGCCGCGGCGCCGATGAAGCGCTGGACGCGGTCGCGCGCGATCTCGTACAGCTCCGTCGCCTCCTCGCCCAGCGTGTGAATCGAGCGGTGGACGTTGGCGTGAGAGGTCTCGTAGTAGCGCGCCATGGCCTCGATGACCGTGCGCGGCTTCTGGCTCGACGCCGCGGAGTCGAGATAGACGAGGCGATGGCCGTTCACGATCCGATCGAGGATCGGAAAATCGCGCCGTGTCTGCGCGTCGAGCGTCATCCCAGGGCCTTCGCGAGCACGCTGATCGGCAG
>Ga0075421_100003534_pt1 | contig 18712 bp, 16 predicted proteins | sample SoiMetdeltSBSDD5_FD_75292 | JGI IMG/M metagenome (GOLD analysis project Ga0075421, IMG submission 75292) | Bulk soil microbial communities from a Populus tree surrounding site in Tennessee, USA - Soil MetaG P. deltoides SBSDD5 | ecosystem: Environmental > Terrestrial > Soil > Tree plantation... | reverse complement strand
GGCCGGTTCGCCATCTCCAGCGCGTAGCCCAGGCCCTTCTTGTAGAAAAAGTCCAGCTGCTCCCAGGCGTGCTGTTCGTCGGGCGAAAGGCCTGATGGCGCCGAATTGCCCCGCTGAAGCGCCTTGGCAATGTCGGCCGGGACAGTCGCCGGCATGTTGGTGTGGATGGCCAGCAATTCCGGTGGCGCCTGCACGGCCATCTGCTCGGTGATGGCATCACCCCAATCGCCTCCCTGTGCCACGAACCGCTTGTATCCGAGCCGCTTCATCAGCGTGGTCCAGGCGCGCGCGATGCGGATGGGATCCCAGCCAGGCTTGGCTGGCTTGCCGGAGAAACCGTAGCCTGGCATCGACGGGATCACCAGATGGAAGGCGTCGGATGCTTTGCCGCCATGCGCCGTCGGATTGGTCAGCGGCTCGATGATCTTCAGCTGCTCGATGACCGAGCCCGGCCACCCGTGTGTGACAATCATCGGTAGCGCGTTGTCGTGCTTGGAGCGTTGGTGGATGAAGTGAATGGCGAGGCCGTCGATCTCGGTGATGCACTGCGCCAGCCCATTCAGCTTCGCTTCAATCTTGCGCCAGTCGTAGTGGTTTGCCCAATAGTCCGCGAGCTTCTGCATGGTTGCGAGTTGCACGCCTTGCGAGGGATCCTTGACCGTTTCCGGCTCGGGCCATTTGGTCGCTTTGATGCGCCGGCGCAGGTCGACAAGTGCCGCGTCGGGAATGTTGACGTGGAACGGCCGGATGGCGGTGTTCTCGGTCGTGGGCATAGACAAGGCTCCTTTCTGTGATGTCGCGATCGGCAAGTTGGTTGTTGCCTGCGCGCTGCCGAAGCACAGAGGGGATGCAGCTGAGACAACCAAGCAGCACGCGATAGAAGCGTGATGCTCAGTGTTTGCAGCGGCCTTCAGCGGTCGGTATCGGGGAAACTGCTGAAAGTTTGCGCGCCAGCACCCCAGCGTTGCGCGCCCCCGTTGCGCGTGGGCATTGAGACCGGAGGCACGTTGCGACGTCCGATTGCGGTCGGCTTGCGGGAACCCTGCAGCGACCCAGTGCGAATCGGCGTAGACAAGCGGGTATGTTCGCAATCGATCCATTGCTCGCATTAGGCGTCGTGCTGGCTACGGCCGCCACCGACGCCGTCTACGTGATGTTCACGTCGGCCGTCGTTGCCCGCAAGCGCGTGCCGGCGGCGACCTGGAGCAGCATCTGGTACGTGCTGTCGTCGTTCGCAGTGATCTCCTACACGAACAACTGGGTGTACGTGATCTTCGCTGGGATCGGGTCCTGGCTCGGTGCCTACGCGACCATGACCTTCCTGCACGGCGCGCCCGGCAGCCCTGCGTCACCGCGGCCGCCGACCGGCGATTCCGGCCACCATCCCTGATCGCAACGGGCCGCCATTCCACCGTGCGACGACGGAGGGATTGGTCGCACCTAACCTTGTGCCGTCTAGAAGTCTGCGCTGCCGCCGCAGGCGCACGCATCAATGCTGGTTCGCTGCAACATGAATATCTCCTGTCGAGTAAAGGTCTGAATAAAAACGTCTGATCACATGCGGGCTCTGTCCAGGGTCGGTCAACCCGCGCGCAATTGAGCCGAGCCGGTGCTCGAAGTGGGGGATTTGCCCAGCACTGCGCTGTTGGGCTCGCCTCCACCATTTGCTGGAGAAGCGTTCCGGGTCGTGATGCGCAGATTGCCCGCATGCCCACAGCCCGTCCAAAACGGACGACCGTCGGCTACAAAATTACGCACAGGATGTGGCCGGACCAGGCTTCAGGCCGCCGTGTCTGCGCCCGGCAAAGTTTTCAACTCCTGCGTGAGTACGATGGTCTCGGCCCTGATGCGGGCCAACACATCGTGCAACGGAGCGGCGGCCTCCCCGACGTGACCGTTCGCCTCGGGCGAGGATGCCGTCGGCCAGATCTCATTGAGCTGGACAGCGGCCTTGCGCTCGTCGTCTGTCAGTTCCTGAAAGCTGGCGAGGGAAAGATACGCGTCCTGCAGGAACTCCCGCTGTTCCTTGCTGTCGAATGTCCTCATGCAATGCTGAAGCACGAACTTCACACTGTCCTTCGGATAGCCGATCGCGCTCACATCGCGGACCACCGCACCCGCCGACTTGCCAAGCGCGGTCACATATCGGTCGAGCACCTCACGCGCATCGTACTCCATGCCCTTCCCACTCCCCTCAAGCATGTCCAAACGGCCCCAAATAAGGGCGCGACGTGGCGGCCGCATGGCAGACGTCGCCTCTGCAGAACCTGCGGCGAAGACGGCGATGCGCGGCGGAAACATGCAGCGCGCAGCGTCGAGCGCAGCCAACACCATGATCGCAGAGGGGTTTTTTTGTTGACCTGGATCGGACACGCGAACGGAACGCTGATCAGGCCCATCCGTGTCCACAAAGTCGTCGCGCGATGCCGCCCATTTCAGTTTTGCATCGAGCGCAGGGCAGAGCCCGTAAGAGCGTCGGGCCCTATTCCACCGTCGGCGGCAGCTGCTGATGCGCGACGCCGTCGCTGTCCATCTGCCGCGCTGCTGGATCAGCATCAGGACAGCAGCAGCCATGCCTCCATGCCATCAATAGATTAGGCGGGTCGAAGAGGGCTCGCCCACGGCCAAGGTTGAGTTGGCCGCCCCCTCCAGCCAGCGGTCTAATTTACAGCCATGACGTTGCAAGACATGGGTGAGCTCAAAGTAGGCAAGCGTACATCGCGCGCCAACACATGATGCATCGCCTAAGCCAGGCAGCAACTCCACTGTCCGGCGAAAGGATTAGCCTGCGCGACACCACCCATCAAAGACCGGCACCGCGGAACGCGCAAACGAGAGAAGCGCTGCCGGACGGCAGCTTGCGGAGACAAACGTGAATGCGGCCGTCCGGCGAACTCCTCCAATGCGGATAGCCCGCCGGAATCACGATCGACATACCTTGCGCGGTCAGCAGGTAGCTGCCGTCGTCGCGTCGAACAACAGTCTCGGCGGGCGCGCAGTCATGCTGTGTGCAACATTCGACGGGATACCAATCGTGGGCAAGGGCAGGTGCCGCTGACAACAGGAAGCTGGCAAAGACTATTGCAAGAACGTGGGGACTGGGCGCCATGGCTGCCTCAGGCCTCATTGCCGACTTTACGCGAAGCGACCAGAGAAGCCCGCGCGCAGTGCGCGCGGGAGATGGAGCTTGCTCCAACAACGCTCACAGGCACAGGCATGCTTCCGGTTCGGAAGCGCCTGCGCCTGTGTCGATCCGGCTTAAGCCTTCTGATTGCGATAGCGGATCATGTAGGCGTCCATGGTGTACTCAGCGACTTGCCACCATAGATACTGATCAGCGCGGAAGGCCGTGAAGTGGTCGTAGAACTTCTTGAACCATGGGTTCTGGGCCGACAGCTCCGTATAGAACTCGTGGGCTGCCTTGTAGCACGCGTCCATCACCTCAGGCGGGAAGGGCTTCAGCACTGCCCCTGACGACGCAAGACGCTTCAGTGCTGCTGGGTTCGCACCGTCGTACTTGGCAGTCATCAGCATGCCCGACTCCTGCGCCGCCGTCTGCAGGACCGCCTGATAAAGCTTGGGCAGTTCATTCCATTTCTGGAGATTGAAAATGTAGTGCGGTGTCGAGCCGGGCTCCCACCAGCCGGGGTAATAGTAGTACTTGGCCACCTTCACAAAGCCGAGTTTTTCGTCATCGTAGGGCCCGACCCATTCTGCGGCGTCGATTGTGCCCTTCTCCAGCGCGGGGTAGATGTCGCCGCCGGCAATCTGCTGTGGCACGACACCGAGCCGGCTGAGGATCAATCCCGCGAATCCTCCGACGCGAAACTTGAGGCCTTTCATGTCGTCCAGCGTGTTGATCTCCTTGCGGAACCAGCCACCCATCTGGCAGTTCGTCGAACCGGAGACAAATCCTGTGACGCCGTATTTCTCGCGCAGGTACTCATCCATCAACGCTTGGCCGCCACCCTGGAAATACCAGGCATTCTTCATGCGGCTGTTCATGCCGAACGGCAGATCTGTGCCGAAGGTATTGGTTACATCCTTGCCGAAGTAGTAGTAGAGCGCGGTGTGGCCAGCCTCGACGGTGCCGTTCTGGACGGCGTCGAGCACCTGCAGGCCTGGCACAATTTCGCCGGCTGCGAACGGCTGAAGTTGGAACTTGTTGTCGGTCAGCTCAGCAACGCGCTTGCACAGGTACTCGGGATTTCCGTAGAGCGTGTCCAGCGACTTGGGCCAGCTCGCGGTAAGACGCCACTTCACCTCGGGTGCCGACTGTGCAATGGCAGGGGTGGCTAGGGCAACGGCGGCCGTTCCCAATCCCCCTGCGCCCGCTGATGTGATGAATTTGCGCCTTGAAACGTCTCGCATTTCTTTTCTCCTTGAACTCCCATCTGCCCGCCCATTTTTTGTTAGATCAGGCTGGGAAGGTGACAGAATAGGCAATCAAGGAAATGGCGCAACCTAACTATGGACTAAGCGTCACCGCGCCGACTCTGGATGGTGTGGGGGCGGTCCGTCAAAGTGGAATTGTCGTAGGACTAGGCCCGTTGCTGCCTCACGACGAGGTTGCGCTTCGACCAGCGATCAGCGATGCGATCATCGCCGCATTGGGCCAAGCGATGGCGCACCAGGTCCTGCGTTTGCATGGCTCCTGATGTCGCCTACTGACACCAGGGCATTTCCACTCCTGCTTCCTCAAAAGATTATGCCGGAGACGCGCAGTTCCATGAGAGCAGCATCGTCATAGCCGGCCTCGCGCAGGATCTCGTCACTGTGCTGGCCAATGGCGGGCGGACGGCGAGGCGGCACCTTGCTTGCGCCGTGGACGAAAAGGGGACTGTTGACCGTCAACACGGCTTCGTCTTCGAACGGTACGAGCACCTGGTTGGCGAGCATCTGATCATCGCCTGAGATTTCCGAGACCTTGGCCACGATGTCGAAGACCAAGCCATTGGCCGCGAGAACATCGCGCCAATAGGCGAGGTCGTGCGCCGCAAATGCCTCGTCGAGAATGCGGATCAGCTCCTGCGAGTTGGCCAGCCTCTGCGACTTCGTCGCAAAGCGTGTGTCGTCGAACAGATCGGAGCGCGCCAACGCGCGCGTCAGGGCTGGCCATTGTCGGTCCTCATTCAGAATCGTCAGGATCAGCCAGCGTCCGTCGCGACACCGGTAATAGGTGGAAAGAGCATTGAAGCCGCGCTCGCGCGGGGGGCGGTCGATGATCGTCGCGCCGCACAGCGCCGCCTGTGCAAAATAGCCGTTGGCCCAGACGCCGTTCGCCAACAGCGACGACCCCACGTGCGTGCCCTTGCCGGTCCTCTCGCGCTGGTACAGCCCAATGAGGATGCCTGCCAACAAGCTCATTGCGGAGGGGTGATCGCCCATGCCCGCCACGGACCGAGAAGGAGGGGCGTTGGCTTCGGTGCGGACGAGATCCATTAGGCCGCTGCGCGCCCACCAGGCGGTCGAGTCAAAGCCGGGCTTGTCTCCTTCCGCGCCGGTTTCTCCGTAGCCGGTAAAGGAGGCATAGACCAGACGCGGGTTCAAAGGTGCGAGGGTCTCATAGTCCAGCTTGAGACGCCGACGGACCTCCCGCGGATAGTTTGTGATGAACACGTCGGTCTGGCGGACCAAAGTGTGCAGCACTGCCTGGCCAGCCGGCTTGCCCAGATCAAGGGCAAGGCTCTTCTTGTTACGGCTGTCCAGCAGCCAGGCATAATTCTGGCTGCATGTCGGATTGCCCGGCAGCTGCGGCAGCTGGCGATACGGATCCCCGTTATGCGGCGGCTCGATCTTGATGACATCGGCGCCGAAATCCGAGAGCACTGTTGCAGCAGCGGGCGCAGCGATGAAGCTGGCGCAATCGATCACTTTGAGCCCTTGAAAAACGCGCGACTCCATCGAGCCTCCTTGCGTTCGGTCCGGAAAGACCTCAGACCGCGCTGCAGGTGAAGCGACCCCCGCATCAACGGCAATGACGAAGCTGACGACTGCCGCTCACCATCTCGTTCACGGCTGCCACGAGCAGCCATGCCAACCAAAAAAAGTCTGGCTCATCCCGGCTCCATTGCGATTTTGGTGCGACGGATCCGCAAGAGCGGTATTATTGCTGTTGCCAGCAATAGCGCTGCCAAGGCGAGACATGCGAGCGAGAGTTTGCTGTCGATGAAGATCCAGAAACTGCCATCCGAGATGATAAGCGCCTTACGCAAGTTGTTCTCCATCATCGGCCCGAGCACGAAGGCCAACACCAGCGGCGCCGGCTCATAGCCCAGCTTGCGCATCAGGTAGCCGAGCACGCCGAACAGGATCATCACGTAGATGTCGAAGATCGAATTGCTCAGGCTGTAAACGCCGATCAGGCAGAACAGCACGATCACCGGGAACAGGATCTTGTAGGGCACCTTCAGCACCTGCACCCACATGCCGATCAGCGGCAGGTTCAAGATCAGCAGCATGACGTTACCGATGTACATGCTGGCGACGATGCCCCAGAAGATATTGGGGTTCTGCAACATCAGGAGCGGTCCGGGCTGCAGCCCGTGCACGATGAATGCACCCAACAGCAGGGCGAGCACGACGTTGGGCGGAATACCGAGCGTCAGCAGGGGAATAAAGCCGCTGCCCGCCGCCGCGTTGTTGGCAGCTTCAGGTCCCGCCACACCGGCTATCGCACCTTTGCCGAATGTCTCCGGCGTCTTCGACAGCCTTTTCTCCAAGGCGTACGAGATGAACGAGGAAATGACGGCGCCGCCGCCCGGCAGGACACCGAGTACGAAGCCGAGCAGCGAGCCGCGGGCAAGTGGGCCAGCGCTTTCCTTCCAGTCCCGCCGCGTCGGCATCAGGCCGGTGATGCGCTGCGCGAAGATCTCGCGCGAGATGCTGCGCTCGATGTTGGACAGGATCTCGGCAATGCCGAACAGCCCCATCACGATCGGCACCAGTCCTACGCCGTCGACCAGCTCCATGCGATCGAAGGTCAGCCGCGGCATCGCATTGATCGAATCGATGCCGATCAGGCCGAGAACCAATCCGAAGCAGGCCATGATCAATGCTTTTAGCAGCGGGCCGTGTGACAGGTAGGTCAGCACGCTGAGGCCCAGCACCATCAGGCTGAAATACTCGGCGGGTCCGAATTTCACGGCCCAGCGCGCCAGGGTCGGCGCCACCAGCATCAGGCCGACCACCGCCAGCGTACCCGCAATAAACGAGCCCATGGCGGCGATGCCGAGGGCCGGTCCAGCTCGGCCCTGGCGCGCCATCTGGTGCCCGTCGAGACAGGTGACGACGGAAGCCGCCTCGCCCGGAATATTGACCAGGATGGCCGTGGTCGATCCGCCGTACATTGAGCCGTAGTAGATGCCGGCGAGCATGATGATGCCGGCCTCGGGCGGGGCGCTGAACGTGACCGGAAGCAGCAGCGACATCGCTGCCACCGGGCCGATGCCCGGCAGCACGCCGACCAGCGTGCCGATGAATACGCCTGCGAAGCAGTACAGCAGATTGATGGGCTGGAGCGCCACGCTCAGCCCCAGCGCCATGCTGCTCAGAAGATCCATGGGGCTATCCAGTCTTTGATCTGGCCTGCCGGAAGCTGGGTGCCGAGCCAGCGATGAAACACCACATAGCTCACCAGCGAGGTCGCCACCGCCGCAAACAGCGATGCGAGCCAGCCCATCGGATCGACGGTCTTGAACAGGATGCAGAGCAGCAGCATGGTGGCGGCCAAGAAACCCAGCGTCGGCAGCAGCCAGGCATAGAGCGCCAGCAGCACGGTGACGTATGGCACCAGCCACCAGCGTGTGCCGGCCCACAGAGTAGCGAGGGCCTCGCCGGCGGGCTCGCGTAGGGCCGCGCCGAGGGCCGCCAGCGACAGGCCCATCATGATTGCCCCGACCCAGAAGAACATGAAGCCGGAGCCCGGATCGTTGAGCGATCCGAGCCCCATCTTCCATCCGTCGAGCGTCACATACGATGCGACGGTCAGCCAGACCAACGCGGCCACAAGGTCCCCGATGCGCATGTGGGCTAGTTGGTCTTGAGGCCGAGCTCTTCGATCAGCTTTTTGGCTTCTTCGATCTGCGTCACCGCATGCTTTTCGTAGTCGGCAGTGTTGAGGTAGGCCAGCTCCTGGTCGAACTTCTTGAGCGCCTCGGAGTACGAGGGCTCCTGCACGCCCTTGGCGAACGCGTCGTGCAACACCTTGACGGCTGCCGGGTCCATGCCCTTGGGGCCAGCGATACCGTAGGGCGAGTTGGCCACCAGCTTGATGCCGAGCTCGCTGAGGTTGGGCACATCCGGCCAGTTCTTGGTGCGGGTTGCGCCCCACGTCACGAGCAGACGGAAATCACCCGAGTTGACCAATGCCCCCCAACCCGTCGAGTCGGCCACTGCGTCCACGTGCCCGCCGAGCAGGGCCGCGTTGGTTTCGGCGGCGCCTTTGAAGGGGACCTGCGTCCACTTCACGCCGGTCTGCTTGGCAATCTGCTCCATGCCGATGTGCAGGCTGGTGCCGCTGCCGGGCGTGCCGTACTTGATCTTGCCCGGGTTTGCCTTGGCGAACTCGACCATCTCGAGGAACGTGTTCCAAGGTGCGTCCTTGCGCACCACCACGCCGAACGTATAGCCGGTCAGGCCGGCAATGTAGGTAAAGTCCTTGGTGGGATCGAAGGTCGTCTTGGTCATATAGGGCAGGCGGAACACCGTGATCGGCATCTGTGCGATGGTGTAGCCGTCCGGCTTGGCGGTCGCCGCCATTTGCGCGGGGCCAAGCGTGCCGGATGCGCCGGCCTTATTTTCGATCACGATCGGCTGGCCCAGGTGCTTCTGAGTTGCCTCCGCGAGCGCCCGCATGACCAAGTCGCTTGAGCCACCGGCCGGCCACGGGACGATCAGGGTCACCGGCTTGGTTGGGAAATTCTGAGCCTGCGCCGGGGCGCCGGCAAGCGCTGCGAGCACAATAAAGGTACCGGCGATGGTCGTCTTCAGCGAGCTCCGCATGGGGTTCCCTCTTTGTTTTCGATCTGCTTGCACGCAGATCTTGGTGCCCTGTTGTCCGACAATCAGACATTAGCTGCAAGAGACTAATTCGGCTGCTTGGCAAAAGAGCAATTCGATAGCCGCGCACGTGGCGTCAGGGACGCACCAATCAAGAGACGCTGCGCCAGCGAGGTGCGCATGCAATTTCCTGGTGCTGATCAGGGACATGGTCACTTCCGCCGAGACGAGCGCGCCGCCGCCTACCTCGCTGCCGACCCGTGATGCGCACGCGGTGAGCCGATCCCCTTGCCCTCTCCGGCGCGACGCTCCTTTTGCCAGCAAAACCGCAAGTCGGTCGTCGTTGAAAATCGGCCAACGTTCGGGGTGAACGAGGCTCGAGGCTGTGCAAAGCTTTTCGGTTCTTGGCTTCTATCCAGATGCGAAAGGGCAGGCGGCACGGGCTCAGCATCGGCATGGCGAGTTTGCCCAGTCCGCCTCTGCGGCCTCGGCCATCGCCTTGGCGCGGTCTGGTTGCGCAATCTTGCTTCGATGGGCGACCTGGCGGCCAGCATGGCGTCACGCTTTCTGCGACGCCAGGCGCGATGCGCGGCGGCGGCCGGAGGCCCCCGCCGAGCGAGCGCGATCGCGACTAGCCGCTCTTTTTCAGGAACGCATAGTCGGCCGAATATGGCACGTTCAGGAAAGCGCCGGCACGATCGCACGATCCTTCGGCCACGCCGCCCTTGGTGTTGAGCCTCTGGATCGTGGTGACACCGCTCAGCTGTCCGCTGCCGCGATGCGACGTGGCCTCCAGCTTGAGGAGAGGGATGTCCTTTGGCGTCGCGCCGGGTGCCCGCCCGGACACCTTGGCGACCACAGCGCTGCCGTCAGCCAACTCCCAATTGGGGCCGGCATAGTGCCGACCCACCGTCTTGCCATCCACAAGAAGCGTGGCAATCGGCTCGCGAAATTGCCAGACGAGTTTGCCCGCCGTGTCGGCCTTGCACTCATAGACTTGCGCGCCTTCGGCATGGATGGTTGCAACCACGGTTTCGCCCGGCGCAGCAATGGCGTCGGGCACTTGCGCGCGCACCGCAGCCAACGGCAGAGCGAGAACAGCAAATGCGAAGGTGGCTCGGGGCAAAAGGTTCATGACACTACTCCTGTGATCGTGCGCGCGGAATGGGGTTCCGCAGCTAGAGGCCGGCATAAGAAACCTTGCATTACGTAATCAAGACCGGTGAGCCGTGCCGAGGGCACGGCCCAACCGAGCCTTGCGCTCACGCCGCCTTGGACATCGCCACCGTGGTTGCGGCCAAGGCCTGGTCCAGATCGGCGATGATGTCATCAATATGCTCGATGCCAACGGACAGGCGCACATAGCCGGGCGTCACGCCGCTGGCGAGCTGGTCGGCCGTGCTCAATTGCGAGTGCGTGGTACTGGCAGGGTGGATTGCCAGCGAGCGCGCATCGCCAATGTTGGCCACGTGGTAGAACATCTTGAGTGCATCGATGAAGCGCACGCCGGCCTCTCGGCCCGCTTTCAGCTCGAAGCCGACGAGGCCGCCGAAACCGCCCTTCAGGTATGTTCCGGTGCGGCGGCGCTGCTCGGGGTTGTCATGCATGCCGGCAAAGATGACGCGGGTCACGGCGGGGTGGCGCTGCAAATAAAGTGCGACCTCGGAAGCGTTGCGGCAATGCTCACGCATACGCAGCGGCAGCGTCTCGAGCCCCTGAATGAACTGGAAGGCGTTGAACGGGCTCATAGATGCGCCGATATCGCGCAGCAGCACCACACGCATGCGGATGATGTAGGCGATCGGGCCCAATGGCTTGACCGCTTCGGTCCAAACGGCGCCGTGATAGCTGGGGTCGGGCTGATTCAAGGTCGGGAAGCGCTTGGCGTGGGCCGCCCAGTCAAAGTTGCCGCCATCCACGATCATGCCGCCGATCGAAGTGCCGTGTCCACCGATATACTTTGTCGTCGAGTGCACCACGATGGCGGCACCATGTTCGATCGGGCGGCAAATGATGGGCGCAGCCGTATTGTCCATGATCACAGGGACGCCAAGCTCGCGCCCGATCGTGGCCACTTCGGCGATCGGAAATACGGTGAGCTTGGGATTGGGCAGCGTCTCGGCATAGTAGGCGCGGGTACGCTCGTCAGTGGCGCGCCGGAAGGCTTCAGGGTCGGTCGGGTCGACGAAGCGCACCTCGATGCCCATCGACGGAAGCGTGTTGGCAAACAGGTTCCAGGTGCCACCGTAGAGGTCAGTGGAGCTCACGATGTTGTCGCCCGGCCGGCACAGATTCTGGACGGCCAAAGCCGATGCCGCCTGTCCCGAGCTGACCGCCAGGGCAGCGACGCCGCCCTCCAGAGCCGCAACTTTCTGCTCAAGCGCGTCGCATGTGGGGTTCATGATGCGCGAGTAGATGTTGCCGAAGTCCTTCAGCGCGAACAGGTTGGCCGCATGTTCCGTGCTGCGGAATTGATACGATGTGGTCTGGTAGATCGGCACGGCGACGGCACCGGTGGATGGGTCATGGCGCGGGCCGGCGTGCAGCATCAGGGTCTCGGGGTTATTGCTCTTGACGGTCATTGATCGGTCTCCGTTGGATCGCTTGCTCATGAAAGGTTGTTGAAGTGCATGTCACGCGGCCGGCGCCCAGCCGACGCTAGGATGGGCGAGGTCGGGATTACTTTTTCCAATCTCGCCATCTCGGCATCGTCGCCGCTTACCGTGATGGCGTAACCGGCGCGTACCGCCAGTCCGCGCATTGCCCGATTGGAGATCAACATGTCAGCGCACATCCGGCGAATGCCCGATGCGACAGCCTGGCGTTCCAATCTGCCCAGGAGTGCGCGCGCAATCCCGTGCGACTGCCATGCGTCGGCAACGGCAAGCGCGATCTCACAGGTTCCAGGATCGCTTTCGTCGATCACGTATCTCGCCTCCGCGATCACGGTCTCCTGTCCGGCGTCGTCGAACACCTCGGCCAGCAGGGCGAGGTGTCGATGGTAGTCGATGTCGGCGAACCGCTCGGCCAGTGTGTCGGGTAACTCTTTCAGCGGGTTCATGAAGCGGCGGTAACGGGACTCGTCCGACAGGGTGCGAAAGAACGTGCGCAGAAGAGTTACGTCCTGCGGCAAGGTCGGTCGGATCGTAATGGGAGTGCCGTCCGCCATGCGGACCACATCGATCAGGTGCACGGGATACCGGCTCGTTGGGCAAGTCACGATGCGCACTCTCGTTGCGCTGCAAAGCCCGCAATGTTGCATCCGTCACGCTGAGCACTCCGGTGGACCGGTACGCCGGCACCGGCCTCGGTGTTCGCGATGTGCCAGACGATGAGGTCGCAAACCTCCTTGGCGTGCGTCAGTAGTCCCATGTGGCCGGCCCCGGCGATTGCAACAAGCCGGCTCGCCGGCAGCAGCTCCGCCAGACCTTCGGCAATGGCCCGGGTCGGCGATGGCGCATGCTCGCCGCGCAGGATGAGCACTGGGAACGCCAGCCTGCGATAGGCATCCGCCGGGGTCGGATCATCGATCAATGCCCGAAAGTCGAGTGGACCCTTGGGTGCCCATCGAATGAGCGCGCTTTGCACGGCCGGGCGTAAGGCATTCCAGGCGCCGGGGCCGTTCCAATAGTCGACGAACGCGGCGACCGCTCCGCGATAGTCGCCGGTGACGACGCCCTTGTAGACGCTCCTGGCGAGGCCGGTGATCTCCGCGTAAGGCTGCGAACCGCGCTCGCCCAGTTGGCGCAGGAGATGAAAGGCCGTTGGCTCGTAGAGCACCATGCTGGCGATGCGGTTCGGCCGGGCCAGCGCGATGTTCAGCGCGACAGCGCCGCCGTAGGAATGCCCGACCAGGTGAACCTTGTCGCCATCGCAGCGGTCGATCAGCGCAATGGAGCGCACGGCTTCGTCGTCGAGAGTGAAGGCATGCTCGCCGCCCCACGATCCGGCGTCTTGGCTCCCATAGTGCTCGGGCGCGGATAGGTCATGGCGACCGCGCAGTGCCTCGGCCAGAGGGGACCAGTGGCTGGCACTACCGCCCGAGCAATGCAGGGCAATCACCCGTCCGCGACGCGCCGGCCGCGGCGGGTAGAGAGACGTGCTGTTCATTGCAGTGCTACTTTCTCGCGCCGTAGTATTTCAGTGCGTGCGGTCGAGCATTGGATGACGATTGTGACCTCTGACCAGGGTTTCGATGGAAGAGCGCGCAATGCCGATGTCCTTGAGCTCGCGATCGCTCAGCGACCGCAGCCGCTTGATGGCGAACTGCTCAAGCCGCCAATGTGTGTAGGCGATCCACCAGCTACGCGCGGTGTTGCCAACCGCGCGCCAGGAATTGCCGATGTTGGCCTGTTGCGGCAATGCCGAGTTTGCAATTGAGCTCATGACCTTCTCCATGTCGTTGCTTTTGGCGACACTCTGCAGGAAGGTCCTGCTTGGCGCGCCGCTTGGCCGCCATCAGCCATATTTTGATGCGGGCGGAAATCAGCCGGAGGTACTGCCGCCGGTCGGGCAGCGAAGCGCGCGGTGGGGCCAATGGGCGTCGATTGCAGGGCCGTTCGGCGGGCAAAATCGTTGGCAGCCACGGGGCAGTTGCGCCCAGTACTTCAGTACTAGGCCACAAGACTGGCGTGCCGCCTCCGGCGCAGGCCAAATGAGAGTGGCCGCTATTCGATAATCTCGTCGGCGGCGATCAGGAGGGACTGAGGAATGGTGAGCCCCATGGCGCGCGCTGTCCGCAGATTGACGCCAAGCTCGAACAGGCTCGGGGCTTGCACCGGCAGATCACCCGCTTTTTCACCCTGCAGGATGCGAGCGACATAGGCGGCGGAGCGCCTGAACTGATCGGCCGCATTGAACCCATAGGCCATCAAGGCACCCTCGCGTACATAGAAGCGGAATGGAAAAATGGCGGGTATTCGTTGCTCGTTGGCGAGCGAGATCAGCCGTTGGCGATTGACGGTGTTGATCGGACTGGGACTGACGACCAGGCCGGGCGAAGCCTGCTTGGCAATCACCCCGACGGCGCCCTCGATTTCCGCAAGGGTGCTGGCAAATGCGGCATGCGCGACCAGGCCAAGCGCGGGAGCGGTATCCTCAATCGCTTTCAACAAGGAGTTGAAGCCAACAAACTTCGGATCGAGCAGCATGCTCACGTTGCGCAAGTTCGGCGCCGCCTCCTTCAGCAACTGCAGCCACTTGCCTGCAATCTCGGGCTCAAATGTGCTGAAGCCGGTGATGTTGGCGCCGGGCCGGGACAGGTTTTGTACATACCCGGCACCAACCGGATTGCTGACGACTACAAAGACGACAGGCAAGTTGGTGCCCAAGGCGCGCGCGGCATCCATGCCGGGGGTGCCGTTGATGACCAGTACCTCAGCGCCGCGATCGACGAGATTTTTGGCTTCGGTCTGCGCTACAGGAAAGCTGCCACGGTACCAAGCAACGTCGATATCAACATTGCGCCCATCGACCCACCCCGCCTCGCCGAGCGCGCGGCCGAAGGCCTCGGCGCGCAGTTTGCCCTCGGCATCATTCTCAGCCGTCGCCACCATGAGGCCGATCCGCCTACGCCGGCCGGCGGTGACTTGCGCCAGGGTCGCAGCGGGACTGATGAGCGCGGCCGCGCCGACCAACGATACAATCTGGCGGCGGTTCATGGCGTATCCCATATGGTACGTGACGGGGCGGCGGCGGCTTATGGCGGGCAAGACCTTGAGCCGGTCCGCGCTAAGCATTTTACGCGAGCGCAGGAACCGAGGCTATTGCCTTGATCTGCGGGCAGGTTCAGTTGTTCTCACGATGAAAGAGACGATGCGTGAGGTGGCTCGGTGAGCAAGCGGCTCCAGCGACTCATGCCTGGGTATCACCGATGGCTTGATCGGCTGTCGGTGCGCCGGACACTGTTTTGGAAGTATGTCATTCTCTTCGTTGCGGTCACCAGTGTATCCCTAATCATTAATGCGCTTGTCGATATCTGGTTTACGTTCCGCGACCATCGTGCCGTGCTGTTTCGTATCCAGAAGGAGCAGGCCGTCTCCGCAGCATCCAAGATCACCCAGTTCATTAAGGAGATAGAGGGTCAACTGGGCTGGACCACGCATCTGTCCTGGGGGACGGAGGCGACCGAGCAGCGCGAGCTCGACGGCCGCAGGCTGCTGCGCCAGGTGCCAGCGATCGCGGAGCTGGCCTTGCTGGACGGCCAGGGGCGCGAACGCCTGCGCATCTCACGCCAGGCCATGGATAAGATCGGCAGCAATCTCGACTTCTCGGCAGAGGACAAGTTCAAGTCGGCGCTGGCCAACAAGGTATTCTACGGACCGATCTATTTCAGGCGCGGCAGCGAGCCGTTCATGACGTTGGCGATGGCAGGCTCACGCCGCGACGCAGGAGTGAGCGTGGCCGAGGTCAACCTCACTCACATCTGGGACGTCGTCAATCAAATCAGGGTTGGCGGGGGTGGCCGTGCCTACGTCGTCGACGCGCGCGGACGGCTCATCGCTCACCCGGAGATCAGCTTGGTTCTACGCAATACGGACGTGTCGGGGCTCGCGCAGGTGCGGTCTGGGCGGGTAAAGCCCGATATGGAAGAGGCGCAGATCGCGCGCGATCTCAAGGGTGAGCGTGTGCTGGCGGCGCATGCTATGGCCAGCCCGCTGAACTGGCTGGTTGTTGTCGAGGTCCCCGAGTCCGAAGCCAATGCGCCACTCTACGCCATCATCGTGCGTACCGTTGTCGTCCTGGTGGCTGGCCTCGTTCTGGCGTTGTTGGCGGCGCTCCTGCTGGCACGTCTGATGGTGGTTCCCGTGCAAGCATTGTCAGCTGGGGCAGCCCGCATCGGTGCGGGCGCGCTTGACCATCGCATTGACATAAGGACCGGGGATGAGCTCGAGGCGCTGGGGGAGCAGCTGAACGACATGGCGGCCAAGCTGCAGGGTTCGTACGCGACGCTCGAGCGCAAAGTGGACGAGCGCACGCAGCAGCTCCACGCAGCCAACTTGTCCAAGTCGCGCTTCCTGGCGGCCGCGAGCCATGACTTGCGCCAGCCGCTGCACGCCTTGAACTTGTTTGCTGCGCAGCTGCGCTCGGAAAAGGATCAGCTTGAGCGCGACCGCCTCGTCGGGCGGATCGACACCGCAGTTGCGAACATGAATGAACTGTTCAATGCCCTGCTCGACATTTCCAAGCTCGAGGCCGGTGCCATGCGCCCCAACATCACCGACTTCCCGGTTAGTCGAGTGTTGAACCGCATCGGCGCGATGTTTACCCCTGCCGCGCGCGATAAAGGTCTGTATCTGCGCGTGGTTTCGTGCAGCGCGTGGGTTCGCAGCGATGCCATCCTGCTGGAACAGATCCTGCTCAATCTGGTTGCAAACGCCGTACGCTATACATCGGCTGGCGGCATCGTTATTGGCTGTCGGCGACTTGGGGACATGCTGCGGATGGATGTATGCGACAGCGGTATAGGCATTCCGGCCGACCAACGGCGCAGCATCTTTGGCGAGTTCTACCAGGTTGCGGCCCCACAGCACAGCAAAGGCGGGTTGGGGCTTGGCCTGGCCATCGTCGAGCGCATTGCCACCGTCCTCGAGCACCCCGTCACCCTTGCGTCCACGCTCGGGAAAGGCTCGCGGTTCTCGATTCTAGTACCGAAGGTGCAGGCGCGTGCGGTGTCTCTCCCCGGCCCCATTGCAGGGACAGCTGCGCCCGATCGGTTGCGCGACAAGCTCATCGTCGTGATCGACGACGACGCGTTGGCGCTTGAAGGGACCGGTGGCCTGCTCAGGAGCTGGGGCTGCCGGGTCGTTACCGGCCAGTCCGATCGCGAGGCGCTGACGAAACTGAATGGCAGCAAGCCGGACCTGATCATTTCCGACTACCACCTCAAGGAAGGTCGATCCGGAATCGATGCCATCGGTGAGGTCCGCCATGCATTCTGCGCGGACATCCCCGCTTTCCTGATCAGCGGCGACATCTCGCAGGACCGCTTGCGCGAAACGCACGGAACGACCCATCATCTATTGCACAAGCCGGTCAACCCGATGGCGCTGCGCGCCATCATGGCGCACCTGATCAAGTGAGGCGGCGAGGGTCGCAACCCCAGCACCAACCTCAACGAGCCGGACGTCGAAGCTCCCAGCCCAAAGCCGCGACTGCAAGCACAGCCTCGGTGCGGTTCGTGACGCCGAGCGCCTTGAGGATCGCCGATACATGGTTCTTCACCGTCGGCTCTGCCAAGTCGAGGGCACGGCAAATGAGCTTGTTGCTCTTACCCTCCATCACCAGCGCCAACACGTCGACCTGCCGCTCCGTCAGGCCCAATTCGGCCGGCGATGGGCGCTTGCTTGCTACCGCCTTATCGGGCGCGGCGATGGCCGCGGGTTCGGCGGCGAGGATCTCGGGAGGAATGTAGATGCCGCCGGCAAGGATTAGCCGCAACGCGCCGAGCAGGACTTCGCGCGAATCGGTCTTTGGTATGAATCCAAGCGCACCATTATCCAGCGCCCTGACAACGTTGTCGCGATCATTGAAAGCTGACAGCATGACCACAGATATGGCCGGGAAGAGTTGCCGCAGTTCCTTCAGAGCCTCAATCCCATCGCGGTCGGGCAACTGCAAATCGTGCAGGATGAGAGCGAGGTCGGCATGCTCTCGTACGAGATCCATTGCCTGAGCCGAGCTCGCAGCCTCGAGAACTATCGCATCGCCTTGCAGGTCTTTGAGGACACCCCGCATGGCGTCGCGGATGAGGGCGTGATCATCAACCACCAAGAACTTCATAGCAAAAGCCTTCCGCACAAGGGTATGACCCCCCATGGCCCCACACGCCAGCACCAAGCGGACCGTGACGCTGGCTTGAGGAAGACTATACCTACCCAGCGCTTTGTAATCGAGGCGGCAACCTGCCTTGGCGGAGGCTGGCACCAAGGTTCTTGACACAAACAGTGCCCGACACCAGTAACTTAAGGCCGCTGTTGGCCCCAATCGGGCTCGCCAATTTTGCAATGGTCACTCGCTCCAACGCGGTTGCCGGGTGCCAACGGGCGAGCGGACTGCCGTGCGTTGGCAGGTCCAGGGGCCAACAACAGGCTCTTCCGGTCTAAGCTCGGTCGGCAACCACAGCCCTGCATCAATGAGCTTCGAGCAGACGGCCAAAGCCCGCAAACTGGTCGCGAATGTCGTTCGCGCGCAGCGCGTGCCAGTAGGTAGCCGTATTGATGGCTATGACCGGCTTGCCAAGCCACAATTCGGCTGCCGCCGCGAAACGCATCATGGATAGGTTCGTGCCGACCTGCACGATGGCGTCGACGTCCGTGCCGTCGAGACGGCGGATCGCGTCGCGACACTCGACTGGCGTCACCGCCGCGATCCCTGTCCAGGACGTGCATTGGAGGGCAATGTCCCGCACCACCGTGAGACCGACGTCGCCGAAGTAGCGCTTCACCTCGGCATTCATGACAGGCCAGTACGGTGTCAGGACCGCGATGCGCTTGATGCCGCCCAGCGCCTCGATGGCGGCGGCGGTGGCGTGGCTGCCGACCGTGATGCGGAGCCCCGTCTCGTCCGTGATGCGTTTGGCGAAGGCGTCGGCGCCCTTCACGCCGCCAAAGAACGACAGAGCAGAAATGCCCATGACGAGATAGTCGGGTTCGCACGTCATGACGCTCTTGATGGCATCCATAACGTTGCTGCCGATCGTGTCGATACCGGC
>Ga0075421_100003533_pt1 | contig 18712 bp, 17 predicted proteins | sample SoiMetdeltSBSDD5_FD_75292 | JGI IMG/M metagenome (GOLD analysis project Ga0075421, IMG submission 75292) | Bulk soil microbial communities from a Populus tree surrounding site in Tennessee, USA - Soil MetaG P. deltoides SBSDD5 | ecosystem: Environmental > Terrestrial > Soil > Tree plantation... | reverse complement strand
GCGCAGATCGATCAACTGATTGAGTACGCTAAGGACTTCGTCTCTATCATCGGACATGCGTACCTCGGCACTACGTATCGTAGCGACGATCGGCGCTACTGGTTCACGTCGGACGCGGAGCGCGCGACGCGGTGCCTGCGGCGGCTCTTAGATGCCGCAGGTGTCGCGCGCCCCGAGTCGGTTTAGAGCTGTGGCGCGGCTAGAGCGCCCGGCGCCAGCGGAAATTATGGGCTGATTCTTGGGCTGAGGGGCGCGGAACTGCTGCGACACGCGTATACGGCTGCGACGCATGCCACGAGATTGCGGCGCGTAACCTGCGACCGCAGCGAGCACGGCACGAGAAGTGCTTGATTTCTCGTACCGCGCTCGCGCGACTCTTAATCAGCGGGTCCAAGGTTCGAGTCCTTGACGGCCCACCAATCACATCAAGGGGTTCCGGCTAACGGGACCCCTTGATTGTTTCTGAGAGAAGCTCTTGCGCTGATTCTTGCGCTGAAGTTTCGCCGGGCTCGGACTGCGGGGCGGGAAGCATTCCAAGAGATGCCCGAATCCTCACCTTGAAGTATTCGCCCGTAATGAGCTGGCAGATTCAATCGAAGAAGTTCTCGGCCGCGAGCAGTGGCACCACCTTGACGATGATCGGGTCAGCCGCAAACCGGCGTTGCACGATGCCGTCCTTTAGGTAGTTCGCGACCGCGATCAAGATCATAGATTGGTCGAGTGCCAAGTAGGCGCGGGCGACGTCTCCGCGTACCGGATCGACCGCGTCGTAGAAGCCGAAGTCGCCATAGACGTCGTAGCGATCGGCGAGTTGCCGAAGGTTCGCGATCGCTTCGGCGGGGGTGACGGCGAGAGCCAATGCGGAGGCGTGCGGCGTCACGACGCCGGCCGGATACCCGAGTGAGCCCAGGACGCGCACGCCGTACTCTCCGTAGCCGGCGCCCGCCGGTGTTGCGCTCGGTGACAAACCCCATACTGGATACCTGAGCATCTCAACCGCATAGCGTCGCTGGACGGTCGCGTGCGCAAGGTCGTTGAGGCCGAGACTCGCGGGCGCCAGACGCGGCTCGTCGAGGACGAGGGTCGGCATGAGCGCCTCGAACGCGCTTCCGCCCCACGACGGCACGAAGCGCACGCCACGCCACTCGTACCAGCCCCCGACGACGGAATGCCCGCGAACGTCCTTCGGACGGCGGCCGACCGGCCTGCCCACCTGCCATCGGCATGCCCGCGGGAAGGTGCGCACCATGCGGAACCAGTGCTCCGTCGGGACGTCGCCCTTACCGATCGCAATCAGACTTCCGAGCCGAGACTCGGCGTAAACGACTCCGTAGTGGAACAACGACCGCGACGCATGATGTACGTAATAGCCATGCGACATGCGCCCCGCCGTCCGGTCGTAGAAGAACCGATAATCCTGCGCGTCGATGAGGCGCGTGGTGGTATCGCGCAGCTCCGGAAACGTCGCGCGTACTACCATCAGGCCGGCCGTCAGCCACGAGGAGTCGACGAACGAGATCAGGTTACTGCTGCGCTCGAGCGAAGTCGTGTCGTAGTAGTTGAAAAAGAAGCCGGCGTGGGTTTCGAGCTGTTCAAGTGTGACGAAAAGCGCGCGTAGTTCTCCGACCGCGTCGCCATCGGAGACAAGGCCGAGTTCGCGCGCCGCCACGATCGCGATCATGCGAAGGCCGACGGTCGTGATGTTGGTGTAGTCACCGACGCGCGGATCCGCGCCGAGGCGGACGTTGTCGATCGGGAGGCGATGGTCGCGGTCGACGAGAGCGGAAAGGCCGCGCCAAGTGTCGCGGGCGACCCGCATCATGAAGGCATTATTCGTTTCGTCGTGCGGGGGACGCGGAGCGACAAGCCGCGGCCAGCCTACCAGACGCGCTCGAATGTGCGGCCGGGCGATTTCCTCGCCGCCCAAAGAGGTTTCCCAAGCCTGCTTCTTCGGCCGGACGACCGGCTGCTTCGCGCCAGGTTCGACCTGGCCGCCCACGATGTCACCGAACTCACAGCGGTCGTCCGCGGACGCGCCAATCCATGTTCCAGTGCCCTCACGTCCGCATGCCACGAGGATGACTCCAAAGATGACAACTGCGCTGAACTTGATTCGCATCAGGGACGTACGTCGGTCGTTAAATACCACATGGATGTATGCGATGAGGTGACCTGGGAGCTGGTTCGGCACGACATGCATAAGGCGTTCGCGGTGCAGGGTGCACGACGGGAAGGGGATCCGTGGAATTAGCCCGGTCGTCGCGACGCTTCATCTCGTTCGATTATTTGGATACGAAGTATTGATCGCAATTTTGCCGTCGCGGAACGTGAACACTTGCCGCCGTCAGGCTGGCCGTGATAGCGAGCCCACCCCCAAGCGCCTCGAGTTCGCGCGCCGCACCGCTACCACAACTCTTCTGCGAGCTCTGGCGGCCGCTACGAGGACATCCAGTCCTGCAGCGCCGCCTACGGCCGGGCAGGCTCCATGCCGCCCTGTTTGATAGACGCCGCCGCCTCGGGTGCGGTTAGGTAGCGGACGAGCGCCTTGGCCGGATCTGGCGAGGGCGCCGAAATATGTAGACCAGCCGAGAACACGGTGACGTGCTGGATGTCGGCCGGCAGCGGTCCGAGGTATTGGATGCCCTTCAGGTGCAGAAGCTCGCTGACCTGCTGAAAGCCGAGATCGGCCTCGCCGCGCGCCACGACTTCGCCAACCTGCATGCCGGAAGGGGTCTGCTTCACCTTGTCCTTGATCTGGTCGGCGATGCCCATTTTCTTGAATAGGTCGGCAAGATAGAAGCCGCTCGGCCCTGACGAATACGCGACTGATTTCGCGGCGAGCACGGCATTCTTAACGGCTTCACGGGAAGAAATGTCCGGCGCCGGCGAACCGGCGCGCACGGCGACGCCGATACCGGATTTGGCGACGTCGGCGCGACTGCCCGCGACGAGCTTTCCCTCGGCAATCAGCTTGTCGATATTGGGGGCCGCGATGAGCACAACGTCGACCACCTCGCCGCCACTGATGCGTTTCGTGATGGCTTCAGTGCCCGCCCAGGTCGTGCTGATCTTGTGACCATGCTCCTTCTCGAAGGCGGGAATCAGATCAATGACAGCCCCCCTCACAGCGGCCGAGGCTATCAATTTGACTTCGGCCGCGTGTGCCGTGGTCGCGCCAAGGAAGAGAGCTATTGCCAAAGCTCTTGTCACCGTCAGCAGTGCCACCCTCATATCGAAAGTCCTCGCCTGATTGGCAATGTCCACAGCCGGTTCTGAGGCGGAAGGCGAAACAGCGAGCGCAGCGACACCACCGACGATGAATGCACGCCTGTCCATCACTCGATCACCTGATCCGCCCGCTGCAGGAGCGATGGCGGAATGGTCAGGCCGAGGGCCTTGGCGGTCTTGAGATTGATCACCAGCTCAAACTTGACGGGCTGCTCGATGGGCAGCACGGCAGACTTTGCACCCTTCAAGATCTTGTCCACCTGAATCGCCGCACGTCTGTACATGTCTCCATAGTGTGGCCCATAGGCCATGAGCCCGCCGGCCTCGACCATGTCGCTGAAGCCATATGCACTCGGTAGGCGGTTCTTGAGCGCAAGCTCAGTGATCCGGGTTCGGTGAGCTGTGAACACGGCGTCATCCGCCACGACGAGCGCGCTTCCACCCTCTATGGAGCTCAATGCTGTCGCCAGGTCGCCGAGGTCGCGCACCGATATGACGTCAAGCCGTACTCCTAAGGTCTGGGCGGCAAGTTCAGCCTCCTTTACGTACTGAGCGGTGGCGGGACTGGCAGCGCGCGCGAGGACCGCGATTCTGGATAGCTTAGGTAGCAACTCCTTGAGCAGGCCCAATCGCTTGGCTATGAGATCCGCATGCATCGCGGTCACCCCGGTGACGTTGCCTCCTGGCCGCGCCAGGCTTGCGGTCACGCCGGCCGCAACAGGGTCGATAGCGGCCACGAACACGATCGGGATCGTCCCTGTCGCGTTCTTGGCGGGCAGGATTGATGGTGTTCCAGAAGCGACCAGCACGTCCACCTTCAGACGGACAAGCTTAGCCGCCATGTCAGGAAGTTGTGCCGCCTCTTCCGCCAAGCCGAAATCGATGACGATGTTCCGCCCTTCGACGTACCCCAGTTCGCGCAGTCCTTGCCGGAAGCCCTCGATCCATGTTTTGGGCGGCGGTCCAACGCGCAAGAACCCTATGCGACTTGAGGAGCCCGCCTGCTGCGCGGCAGCCAATGGCGCATGAACGACCCCAGCCAGCGAGGTCAGCAGGAAGCGGCGGCGGTCCATCTACTCGATCACCCTGATCCGTCCGTAGCAGCAGCGAGGGCGCGATGGTGACGCCGAGAGCCTGCGGCCAAGCAGAACTTCGCCTGGGGGTTTTCCTGCTCGCACCGGGCACACTTCATTGGCGAGCCTCCCGAGGCGGGCATCGTAGCGCGTTCTGGCTCCCTACAGTCGCCGGCAAAAGGCCGCAAGCATCGGATAAGGGTCAGCAGGGGGTCGATTCTCCAGATGCGTCCGAATCGCCGTCTGGCATCGGTTTCCTCACATTCGAACGGCTCGCGCCGCTGTGCCGCCGGCCCCGTCGGCATTTCAGCGAGAAATCGCCAGGTCCCGTTACGGGGACGCCTTGACCGCCACGCCGAGTAGAACGGAGTGCGGGAAGACGAACTCCTCATGCTGCTGGTACGCGCTCGCGTTCTCTCGGGTGGTTGCCTCGATCCGCTCCTGAATCTGTCGGGGCAGCGCGGCGATATTGCCCCAGTCGCACAGGCCGCGCAGTACGGGATCCAGGGACCGCGCGCGCCAGGACACTTCGTGCCGGGCGAAGTCGAATTGCTCGAAGCGCGCTTCGCCGAGCATCGCCTCATAGACGCTCCGGTCGGTCACGCCAAAGAGGGGACCATGGGGCAACGCTGTGGCATCGTGGTGAGCCTGGACCGCGGAGAAGAACACGCCGAAACCGGTCTGCTCCTCGAGAGCACCCCAGACGACGAACGCAAACCGGCCGCCGGGCTTGAGCACGCGTGAAACTTCCCTGAAGACGAGGACTGGCCGGGCCAGGTGATGCACGACACAGTTCGCGACGACCGCATCGAAGCTCTGTGCGTCGAACGGGAGCGCTTCGGCGTTGGCTTCGTGGAAGGCGATCTTCGGGTGCCGGCGTCGCGCGACGTCGACCATCTGGCGGGAGAAGTCCACGCCCGTGACACTCGCCCCGGTCTCGGCGAGGATGGCGCTGCCGTCGCCCGGCCCGGACCCGAGGTCGAGCACTCGATCATCGGCGCGAATCTTCGCCGCTCGCACCAAAAAGGGGAGCGCCTGGCTCGTCAGCGCGTGGAACGTGTCGGCGTAGCTGTCCGCACATCGGCTCCAGGTGTCGTTCTCGTATCGGGCCACGACGTCAGGGGTTGTGCTATCTTGCATGGCCTCTCTCCTCTTTCACGTGAGTTCGGGCAGAGGTAATCAGTCGATGTCGACACGATCAAGGAGCGGAAGTCAGCCGCGCGTCAGTCGCAGCGTCTATCCCGCGTCTATTCCACAGTCTCGAGTGACGACTCGGGTCAAGCTCTCTCTGCTCGGCCGTTTCAGCGTGGAGGCCGACGCCCAGCCAGTTGAAGTGTCGAGCAAAAAGGCCCAGGCCCTTCTCGCTTACCTCGCCATGCCCACTGGTCGCCGGCACGCTCGCGAGCACCTGGCCGGCTTGCTCTGGGGTGACATGAGCGAGGCGCGCGCCCGTCACAACCTTCGGCAATGCGTCTCGGCGTTGCGCAGGATTCTCGGGACGGGTGTGATTATGGCCGACGGCGGTACGCTCTTCCTCGATTCGCGCGCCGTCGAGGTGGACGTGACTGCGGGCGAGGGTGGCGCCCTGGACGCCGCGACGATCCGCAGTGGCGAGTTCCTCGAAGGGCTCAGCTTGCGTGAGGATGCCTTCGACGAATGGCTGGGGGACCAGCGCAGTCGTCTCAAACGGTTGACTTGCGATCGGCTCGGCGAGGCCGCTACGGCCAGGGCCGCGGCCGGCGCGGTCGACGACGCGATCGAGTTGGCTCGGCGTCAGCTCGCGCTGGACCCGGCGAGCGAGGAGGCGCATCGGCTGCTCATCGAGCTTTACGGGCGGTGCGGGCGGCGGCCGGCCGCCATCCGTCAGTACGGTCTCTGCGTCGAGGCGCTTCGGCGCCATCTCGGGGTCGCTCCGAGCGCGGCGACGGTCGAGGTCTATGAATCACTTCGACACTCGCTGCCACCCACCGAGTCACGACCGCTTCCGGACCGCCCCTCGATCGTGGTGCTACCGTTCACACACCTCGCCGGCGGCGTCGACCAGGACTACTTCGGCATCGGGATCGCCGAGGACATCACGACGGCGCTGTCGCGATTCGGGTCGCTCTTCGTGATCTCGCCGTTCACGGCGTACGCGCTTCGCCGGCGAGACCAGGAGGCCGAGGCCCGGCAGATCGGTCGCGAGATCGGCGTGCACTACGTCGTTCGCGGGACGGTGCGGCGGTCTGGCGAGCGAGTGCGCGTGACGGTGCACCTCGTGGACGCGCTCACCGGAGGCGACGTCTGGGCACATCAGTACGACGGCGATCCGGGCGAGATCTTCGGGGTCCAGGACGAGATCGTCCAGACGGTGGTGGCGACGCTCGTCGGCCGGGTCGAAGCGGATTCGTTGAAGCACGCGCGCCGGAAGCGCCCGGAGAGCCTCGCGGCGTACGATTGCTTCCTCCGCGGCAAGGATTACCACCACCGGCACACGCTCGAGGACAACGCACGCTCCATCGAGATGTTCGAGCGGGCGGTGGCGCTCGACCCGACGTATGCGCTGGCGTATGCGTGGCTCGCCTGCGCCATCTTCCAGCGGTCGTTCTTCGTTCGGGATCCCACGGCGCTCGACCGGTGCCTGCAGCAGATCCAGAAGGCGTATGTTCTCGACGCCGGCGAGAGCGAGATCCATCGGATTCTCGGCGCCATCCATCTCGTGTGGCGGCAGTTCGAAAAGGCTGAGTTCCACTTCGCCCGCGCCCATGCGCTCAATCCGAATGATGATCGGATCGTCTGCCACATGGGCGAGCTTGCGACCTACTCGGGTCGGGCGGACGAGGGCGAGCGGTGGGTCCGTCGCGCCATGCGCCTGAACCCCTACTACCTGCCACGATACTGGCTCCGCCTCGCGCAGGCCCTCTACCACCAGGGCCGGCTCGAGGAAGCCCTCGACGCGGTGGAGCGGGAACCCATTCCGGTGCCCCACCACCTGACCTACAGGGCCGCGATCCTGGCCCGTCTCGGCCGAGACGAGGACGCGCGCGCGGTGATCCGGGAGCTGCGGCTGGGCGACCCGACGCTGACCGTCCGCGATCTGCTCCGACCGCTTCCGTATCGTCGCCCCGAGGACTGCGCGAAGCTGGCCGACGCATTGCGGCTCGCCGGGCTCCCGGCCTGAGCGAGGCTCGACGCCTGCGCTTCGCGGCGAACCGGTGTTCCGCGAGCCGGAAGCGCTGGTGGGCCGCGTGCCGCGTCTGGTCGGAACTGACGGGCGAGCCAAGATGAGCAAATCTTGCCGAGGAGACGATGGCCCTCGTCCGTGACGCTCGAGCTCGAATACTTCAGGACGCGTCGCTGAGAGGCGCAGTGTCCGGCGCGCCGATGGAGTCTCCAGCCGGCAGCGTGACCACGAAGCAGCCGCCGCCGTCGCGCGCGACGTATCGGGCATCGCCGTGGTGGCGGCGCGCGATCTGACGGACCAGCGCGAGACCGAGCCCCGTGCCGCGCGCACCCCGATCGCCGGCGCGGTGGAACGGCTGGAAGATCGCTTCGCGTTCGGCGTCAGGGACACCGGCACCTCGATCGCACACGCGCAGCTCGACGAAGGATCCCACGCGGCGCACGTCCACCTCGATGGGAGGCGCGCCGTGACGTCGCGCGTTCTCCAGCAGATTGCGGATGAGGCGGCGCAGCAGCCGATCATCGCCGCGCACGACGGCGGACTCGCCCTCCACCCTCGCGCCCTCGTAGCGAGCCGACTCTTCGGCGGCGAGCGCCAGGAGCTCCACCGGCTCGCGGACATCGTCGGCCGGTGACGCGTCGAGCCGACTGGCGAGCAGGATCTCCTCGATGAGCGCATCGAGCTCGGCGATGTCCTGCTCGAGCTCGCGCTTCCGGGCTGGATCGGCGGCGGGTTTCAGGAGCTCCACCGCCATGCGGATGCGCGCGAGCGGCGTTCGTAGCTCGTGGGAGGCGTTGGCAAGCAGCGACCGGTGCGCGCTCACGAGGGTCTCGATGCGCGCCGCGGCACGATTGAAGCTCTCGGCCAGACGCGCCACCTCGTCTCGTCCTTCGACCTTCACGCGCACGGCGAGATCGCCGGCGCCGAGCGACTCGACGCCCGCCTGAAGGCGCTCGAGCCGGACGGTGAGCCGGCGCACCACGGGATACGCTCCGACGCCGATGGCGACACCGAGCAGCGTCAACGTGAAGAGAAACGGCCCTCCGCGCCGCCTCTCGTGCGGCGAGCGCGCCACCAGCCACCGGCCATCGGGCAGCCGCACCGCCGCGATCGCTGGCCGCCCCCAGTCGCGGAGCCATCGGCTACGCTCGAGGCCTGCCTCCGGCGCCGCCGGTGCGTTGCCGACCGCCGCCAGCCGCGACCCGTCGGCCGCATAGAGTGCGACGTCCGCGAGCACACCGGCGGCAAGGCGCTCCAGTGACCGCTGCTGCTCGGCAGCGGGCGCCCCGGGCGCCGGGAGGGCATTGTGAGCCAGCGTGCCGGCGACGTCGAACGTCGTGCGAGCGGGGCTCGCGTCGCCGAACGCGCGCCAGAGGACGGCGGACCCGACCGCGAGCACGGCGAGGCTCGCCAGCACCGCGAGGTAGATTCTGAGATAGAGCCGCCGCATCAGCCCTGCTGGCGGGCGAACACGTAGCCGGCGCCGCGCACGGTGAGGATGCGGCGCGGCCGCCTCGGGTCATCCTCGATGGCGGCGCGGATGCGCGAGATGTGGACATCGATGGAGCGATCGAACGCGTCCAGCGCTTCTCCCCGGGCGAGATCCATGAGGGCATCTCGAGAGAGCACGCGCCCGGCGTTCTCTGCAAGAGCGAGGAGGAGCGCGTACTGATGACCGGTGATCGGCCGCTCCACGTCGTCGAGACGCACGACGCGAGCGTCCCGGTCGATCGTGAGCCGTCCGAAGCGGAGCGTCGCAGGTGGACGACCACCGCCGCGGCGTCGGAGCAGCGCTCGCAACCGGGCGAGCAGCTCGCGCGGCTCGAACGGCTTGGCCAGGTAGTCGTCGGCGCCGAGCTCCAGTCCGACCACGCGGTCGGCCGTGTCGCCGCGGGCCGTCAGCATCAGCACGGGCGTGTCCGACGCCGCGCGCAGTCGCCGACACACCTCGAGGCCATCCATGTCCGGAAGCATGAGGTCGAGCACCACGACGTCCCACGGCTGGCGAGCGAGCCACTCGACGCCGGTCTTGCCATCGCCCGCAACCTCCACTCGGAGGCCCGCCTCGCCGAGATATTCCTTCACCATCGCGGCGAGGCGGGAGTCGTCCTCGATCATCAGGATCCGCGGAGCCACTCCGACAGTCTAGCCGCGGCGGCCACGCCACCGCTCGGCACGCTCGGCCACCGCCCGACGCTGCTCGGGAGTCAGGACGTCCGCGACGTCGGCGAGCACTGCGGTCAGGCGGCGAGAGCCCTGCTCGAGCAGACGTAGCTTTTCGGCGCGCAAGGCTTCCAGCGCGCTGCGATCGACGCTCGGTTGCGAAAGCAGCTCGAGCGCCTGCCGCCGCGTGTCACGCATCTGGCCGGCCAGCGGCAGGAGATCCCCCGCCGCCGCCTTGACGATCGGTGCGAGCTGCTGCTTCTGCGCCTCCGTGGCGTCGATCTCGACGTAGAAGTGCTTGAGCATCCGATCGAGCCGCTCGTCGAGAGCGGCAGGATCGAGGTGAGCGCCCATGAATCCCCCGCGATGCCAGCCGCCACCCCAGCCGCCGTGGGCGAAGGCGCGCGCGCCCATGCCGGCGATCGTGCCGGCAGCCAGCGTCGCCAGGACGGCACCCATCAGGACGCGCCGCCGCGTCGGCTTCGGAGAATCGGAAGGCTGAGGGCTCTGTGTGATTTCGTTCATGTGGGCTCCTTTCCGGGGATGCGGTCGGCATCGCCCGTCGAGCGCACGTTGCCGCACTCGCGTGAAACGGATATGTCCGGTAGGTAAAGTTGTGTGAAGCTCGATTTGCTAGCATAGCCCTCCCATGGCAGTGACTCCGGACGAGCGCAAGCCGGTCACCGTCCTGTTCGCCGATCTCGTCGGCTCGACGGAGCTTGCGACTCGACGGGACTCCGAGCAGCTCCGCGCCATGCTGGCGGCGTTCTTCGACGAGATGCGCGCGCAGATCGAGGCCTTCGGCGGTTCCGTCGAAAAGTACGCGGGCGATGCCGTCATGGCCGTGTTCGGCGTGCCTCGCGTCAGCGAGACGACGCCGAGCGCGCCGTACGAGCCGCGCTGGCAATGGGTCAGAGTCTGGAGCAGCTGAATCCGCTCTTCGAGGAGAACTACGGCGTGCGGCTCGACCTGCGGGTCGGTGTGGCGACGGGTGAGGCGGTGGCGGCGGCCGGCACCGCCGATCAATTCATGGTGACGGGAGAGGTCGCCAACCTCGCCGCACGCTTGCAGTCAGCGGCCGAGGGCGTCGTCGTGAGCGAGGAGACCTACCGAGCGCTCGATCCGCTGCTCGAGGCCGAGCCGTTGCGCGAGCTCACCCTCAAGGGCTTCTCCGGGCCCGTCACCGCCTATCGCGTCACCGGGATTCGTACGGCGGGCGGCCGGCCGCGCGGCCTCCCCGGTCGGCGCGAGGCGGAGATGCGCACGTTGCGCGCGTGCATCGACGACCTGCGCCACGGCCGCGGCCAGGTGGTGACGATCGTGGGCGAGCCGGGCATCGGCAAGTCCAGGCTCAAGATCGAGATCCGCGAGACCTTGCCCGACGGTGTGCGCTGGCTCGAGGGACGTCAGGCTCGAGCTGGGTGCGGCGCAGCGCGTGCTCGGGCAGGTGCTGGAGGCCGCTGGCGATCGCGAGCAAGCCGCGGCGGCGCTCGCCCAGAGTCTGCAGACGTTCGAGGAGATCCAGTCGTTGCCGGAACTTGGAAGCTGGACGACGACGCGGCCGAAGGCCGGCGGTTGATCGCCCGCGCGCGCGCCATCTTCGACCGAATCGGGGCGATCGGCTGGGTGACCGAGGCCGACGCCGCGTCCGCGGTACGATGAAGGCAGTCCATGGGCGGGTTCGAATCGGCGGCTCCCGATCTGAAGCCTCTGCTTGGTCAGCGGATCAGCGGGCTCGGGCTCAAGCTCGAGGGGTCACCGATGGAGGGCTACGTCGCCGAGCTGTATCGTGAGCTGGAGGCCAAGGGGCTCAGGCGTTTCCGCCCGCTGACGTACTTCACCGACGAGTGGGGATGTCCGTCCGAGGAGCCCATCATCGGCATCCCGTTCTACCTGGCGGACGCCAACCTGGCGCGCCTCGAGAAGGAGTTCGACGATCTCGAGGATGCTCGCGAGATCCGCATGTACCTGCGCCACGAAGCGGGCCATGCCTTCAACTACGCGTACAAGCTCTACGAGACGCCCGAGTGGCGCGGCCGCTTCGGGCCGTTCACGCGGCCGTACCGCGATCGCTATCGTCCGGTGCCCTTCCATCGGGGGTACGTCCGCCACATGGAAGGGTGGTACGCGCAGAAGCATCCGGACGAGGATTTTGCGGAGACGTTTGCGGTCTGGCTCACGCCGAGGTCGCGGTGGCGGCAGCGCTACCGGGGTTGGCCGGCCATGGAGAAGCTCCGTTACGTCGATCGGGTCGCGCGCGAGCTCGCCGACACGGAGCCCATCGTGCGACTGGCGTCCACCGACATCACGGTCGAAGAGATGAACATGACCGTGGAGGAATTCTTCCGGTCCCAGCGCCCCGAGGCGCCGCCGATCGATGTCGCGCTCGAGCACGACCTGACCGATCTCTTCGTTCGCCGCCGGAAAGGTCTTCGGCCGGCGGCGGAGTTCGTGCAGCAGCACCGGGCCGACCTCATCAACAAGGTCGAGTACTGGACCGGCGTGCGGCGCAGTGTCGTCCGCGCGCTCGTCGACCGCATCATGGAGACCACCGCGCGCCTGCGGCTCGCCGTGCCGGCCGGTGGGGAGGCGGCGGTGCTGGTCGAGCTGACGACATACGCGACCACGCTCAGCATGAACTTCCTCACGCACGGCAGCTTCGTACCCCGGGTACGGCGCCGGCCGCGATTGCGGGCACGCTCTGCCGCCGGCCCGCGATGAAGATCGTCGTCGCGCACGGCGCCGATGAATCCGTCGATCTCCCGAAGGGCCGACGGCCGGCACGCAAGACCGACGTCCAGGAAGTCGCGCAGATCCTGCGCCGGGCCGGTCACGACGTGTCGGGCGTCGCGATCGACGGGACGCCGGAATGCCTGCGCGCGCTGACGCAGCTCAAGCCCGACCTGATCTTCAACCTCGTCGAGTCGTTCGGCGAGGACAATACCAAGGAGCCCCACGTCGCGGCCTATTACGACCTGCTCGACCTCCCGTATACGGGCTCGGGCCCGCGCGGGCTCACGCTGGCCATGGACAAGGCCGTGGCCAAGAAGATTCTCGGCTTTCACAACGTGGCCAGCCCGAAGTTCGCCGTCTTCTGGCGCGGGCGGCTGGACTGGGACGCGCACGACGTGGACTTTCCGGTCATCGTGAAGCCCCTGCGCGAGGACGGCTCCATCGGCATCGGCTTCAACGCGCTCGTCGCGAATATCAAGGAGCTCATGGAACGGATCGACGAGCTCACGCGCGAGTTCAATGGCCCCGTTCTCATCGAGCAGTACATCGACGGACGCGAGATCTACATGGGCGTCATCGGCAACTCGCCACCGGAGGCGCTGCCGGCCGTCGAGCTCGACCTCTCGCACCTGCCGCCCGGAACCCCGCGGATTGCCGGCACGGAAGTGAAGTGGAACGAGGGCACCCGCGCCTACCGCGGCAGCAAGGTCGTCATCCCGAAGCTGCCCACCGCCGTCCGCGAGACGATGGAGCGCTACGCCCTCACCGCCTTTCAGACACTCGGGCTCCGCGATTACGCGCGTATCGACTTCCGCCTCGCCAAGGACACCGTCTATCTGATCGAGGTCAACCCGAATCCGTATCTGCACTCGGGCGCCGAGTTCGTCCGCGGCGCGCGCGCCGCCGGGCGCACGCAGCGGGATGTGATCGCCGAGATCGTCGAGCTCGCCCGGGTGCGATACGCGGTGCGCTCGCGATGAGGCGGATCAGGCGGTTGCCCTTTACAGCCGCGCGATCCTGAGAGCGATGCAGGACCGCCGAGATTTCCTCCGGATTGCCACGTGCGGCGCGGCGCTCGCGCTCGGCGGGCGCGCGCGCGACGCGCGGGCGCAGCCGCCGGCCGGCTCACCGGTGAAGATCGGCATGGTGGGCGCCGGCCGTGAGGGCAGCGCGCTCGGGGCGCTGTTCGTCAAGGCTCGCCACCCCGTCATGTTCTCCTCGCGCCATCCCGAGAACCTCAAAGACCTCGTCGCGCGCCTCGGACCATCCGCGCAGGCCGGGACGGTGGAGCAGGCGATCGACTTCGGCGACGTCGTCGCGATGGTCGTTCCATACATGGCGATCGAGCAGATCGGTAAGACGCACGGCGCCGCGCTCGCCCGGAAGGCGCTCGTGATGGACGTGAGCAATCCGATCGCGCGGCGCGATGGCGAGGAGCTCGTGAAGTGGGTCGGTGAGCAGGGCGGGGCGGGCCTGGCGAGCGCGAAGCTGCTGCCCGGCGCGCGCATCGTGCGCGCCTTCAATGCCATCGGCGCGGGAAGGCTGGCGGACCTCGCGCACCGCGCCGGCGAGCGGGTCGGGGTCCCGATCGCCGGCGACGATCCGAAGGCGATCGCCATGGCCGAGACGCTCATCCGTGCGATCGGGTTCGAGCCCGTGCTCGTGGGCGGACTGCCGATGGGCAAGTATCTCGTGCCCGGAACGCCGCTCGGCGGCGAGCACTCCGCCGCAGAGCTTCGACGGATCGCCGCCGGCCTGCGCTGACCCGCGCGTGACCGACCCGGACGGTCGTCATTCCGCGCGGAACGACGGCGGCAGACGGCGACGCGTGCCGATCGACATCAGGCCGCACGAGCGGCCGCTCGTTGGCTGGTGCTGGCTCTACATCTTTTCCGTGCTGTCGTCGTATTACATCCTGCGGCCCATCCGGGACCAGGCGGGTGTGGCCGGCGGCGTCAACAACCTTCAGTGGCTGTTCACCGCCACGCTGATCGGCATGCTCGTGCTCAACGTCCCGTTCGCCTATCTGGTGAAGACGCTGCCGCGCCGTCGATTCATCCCGATCACGTATCACTTCTTCGTGACCAACATCGTGGGGTTCGCCGTGCTCTTTCACTGGTCCGATGCCGCGCAGGCCGTCTGGATCGGACGGATCTTCTTCGTGTGGGTGTCCGTCTTCAATCTCTTCGTGGTGTCGGTGTTCTGGCAGATGAACGTGGATATCTTCAGCCCCGAGCAGGGCAAGCGGCTGTTCGGCCTCATCGCGGCCGGCGCGACGCTCGGCGCCATCGTCGGCTCGGGCACGACGGCCGTCCTCGCGCGGCACGTGCCGCCGATGGTGCTGCTGCTCGGCTCGGCCCTCTTGCTCGAGATCGCCGTGCTGAGCGCGCGCCGCCTGTCGTTTCTGTCGGCAGCGCTCGACCAGCGGCCAGCGAGCGGAGGGGCCGAGGCGCCCATCGGCGGCAGCGTGCTGGCGGGCATCACACGGGCGCTCGGCTCGCCCTACCTGCTCAACGTGAGCGCGTTTCTCCTGCTCTTCGCCATCACGTCGACCTTCCTCTACTTCGAGCAAGCGGCGATCGTCAGCCGGAGCTTCACCGACCGGGGCGCACAGACCGCATTCTTCGCAACGATCGATCTCCTGGTCAACGTGCTGACACTGATCGTGCAGATCTTCCTGACAGGGCCGCTCGTGCTGGCGCTCGGTGTGACGCTGCCGCTGGCGCTCCTTCCGGCGCTCACCGTGGTGGGATTCGGCGTCCTGGCGCTGGCGCCCGCGCTCATGGCGATCGCCACGCTCCAGGTCGTGCGCCGCGCCGCCGACTATGCGATCACACGGCCGGCCCGCGAGGTCCTCTACACCGTTGTCTCGCGGGAGGACCGGTACAAAACCAAGAGCGTGATCGATACCGTGGTGTATCGCCTTGGCGATCAGCTGGGTGCGTGGTCGGTGGCGGGGCTGCGGGCGGGCGGGCTCGCGGGGTCGCAGATCTCCCTGGTCGTGATCCCGATTGCCGTCGTCTGGCTCCTGAATGCGGTGTGGCTCGGTCGCCGCCAGGCGCGGGCGGAACACGGCCGGCCGTAGCGGCCGGCGCTCGGATCAGTGCGCGACGGTTCGGAAGCCGGCGAAGACGTTGCGCCGGTGGCGCTTGAAGAAGTTTCGCCACGTCGCGCGGATCAGACGCGAGCGCGTGGCCCAGCATCCACCCTTCAGGACCTTCTTGGCGCCGAAGTGCGGCACGGAATACTCCTTGTACGGATCGCACACGAACCCCGGATAGGGCTCGAACGTGTCGGCGACCCACTCCCACACGTTGCCGATCATCTGCCGGCAGCCGAGCGGGCTATCGCCATCGGGGAGGGCGCGCACGTCGAGCGTCCCGCCGACGCGATAGTCGAGATTCGCGCGCTCGCATGTCGGCGGCGCGTCGCCCCAGGGAAACCGCCGCCTGGTTCCCGATGCCGGGTCGAAGGTGGCCGCCATCTCCCATTCCGCTTCGGTCGGCAGCCGCCGGCCGGCCCAGCGACAGAACGCTTCCGCCTCGTACCAGTTCACGTGCACGACCGGGTGCCAGGCCTCGAGTGGCACCAGGAAGTCGAAGCGCCGCTCGAACCAGTCCGCGCCAACGCGCTGCCAGAATAGCGGGTGCTCGACGCCCTCGCGGCGGCGCCAGTCCCAGCCGCGTCGCCCCCAGCACTCGCGGCGTCGATAGCCGCCATCAGCGACGAATGCCTCGAATTCTGCGTTGGTCACCGGGGTCGCCGAGATCCGGAACGGAGCCACCGTGACGGGATGCGCCCACTTCTCGTTGTCGAAGACGAAGGGCTCGTCGTGATCGGCGCCGACCACGAACGTCGCGCCCGGTACGGCGACGTCGTGCCGACGGAACTCCGCATCGACAGGCGGCGGCGCGGACGCGAGCAGGTCTGACGGCCGCGCATAGCCGAGAGTCTGCAGGATCACCGCCAGGTTTTCGGCGTGCATGTCCTCGTGCTGCGCCGCGAGAGTGTAGAAGTAGACTTCTTCGGCGCTGCGCGGCTCGCGCGACTCGAGGCGCGCGACGCTCCGTTGCAGGACGGCCATGATGTACGCGCGAGTGTCCGCGGGGGACGGGAAGCGGTGATCCCACCGGCGCGTATAGGAGACGTTGAACGAATCGTAGATCTCGTCTCCGCCCCGCAGCAGCGGGGCCGCGCCGTCAAGCCGCCGGAGGAGCCAGTATTCCTGGAACCAGCCGACATGGCCCATCTCCCAGATCGGGGGTTCGAGGAAGTGGGCGCGCATGCCCAGGAATTGCGTGTCGCTGAGACCGTCGAGAAGCCCGAGCTCGACGCGCCGCGCATCCAGCAGCGCGCCGACCAATGCCTCTGAGGTGCTCGCGGTCTCCCGCGTCATCATCGGACGTCGCCCGACAAAGTCTAGCGCGACGACACGAGCCCGCAACCTCCGATACGTCGGTGTGCCGCGCGCCGATACCGAGCGGTCGCGTCGCCCCGTTCGAGCGCAGTCGCCCGCCCGGTTCAGCGGAGGATCAAGCCAATCCCGCGCCAGGCCACCGGGATTGGAGCGGTACAAACGCGGAGAGGACGTGGATACTGAACGGCGCTCATGTTCGAGCCCGCCCTCGAGACCGGAACGAAGCAGGCGGCACGGGGCGTGCCGGAATCCCTCCACGCGTGGATGCGGCTGTGTGCCGCCCTGATGCTGTCGGCCATCGGCGGCGTCGGGATGTGGTCGGTGATCGTGGCGCTGCCCGCCGTGCAGGCGGAGTTCGGCGTGGCGCGCTCCGCCGCCTCGTTGCCGTACACGATGACGATGATCTGCTTCGGCTTCGGCGGCATCCTGATGGGACGCCTGTCCGACCGCTTCGGCATCAGGGTCCCGGTCGTGGGGGGCGCCATCTCGCTCGGTGTCGGCTATGTCGTGGCCAGCCAGGCGACGAGCCTCTGGCAGTTCATCCTGGCCCAGGGGCTACTCGTCGGCGTCGCCGGCTCCGCCACGTTCGCGCCGCTCATTGCGGACACGTCGCTGTGGTTCACGCGCCATCGCGGAATGGCCGTGTCGATCATCGCGAGCGGCAGCTATCTCGCAGGAACGGTCTGGCCGCCCGTGGTGCAGCACTTCATCCAGAGCGAGGGCTGGCGCCGGACATACCTCGGCATCGCGGTCTTCTGCGTCGCCTCCATGCTGCCGCTGGCGCAGGCTCTCCGGCGGCGCGCGCCGCTCACGGACACGGTGTCACCGATGTCACGCACCGCGACGCCCTCGGCCCAGCCGCTGGGGATGTCGCCCGCCGCGCTGCAAGCCGTGCTCATCCTCGCCGGCCTGAGCTGCTGCGTCGCGATGTCGATGCCGCAGGTTCACATCGTCGCGTACTCGGGTGACCTCGGCCATGGCGCGGCCCGGGGCGCGGAGATGCTCTCGCTCATGCTGGGGTTCGGCGTGGTGAGCCGTCTGGCGTCGGGCTGGATCTGTGACCGTATCGGCGGCCGGCGCACGTTGCTGCTTGGCTCGAGTCTGCAAGCCCTCGCGCTCGCCCTGTTCCTGCCGTTCAACGGGCTCGCGTCGCTCTACATCGTGTCAGCGCTGTTTGGCCTGTCCCAGGGCGGGATCGTGCCCGCCTACGCCGTCATCGTCCGCGAGTTCTTCCCGCCGGCCGAGGCCGGTGTGCGCGTCGGCACCGTCATCATGGCCACCGTCTTCGGCATGGCGCTTGGCGGCTGGATGTCGGGCGTGATCTTCGACCTCACCGGCTCCTACCAGACCGCGTTCGTCAACGGCATCCTGTGGAACCTGCTGAACGTCGGCATCGCCGTGGCGCTGCTGCGTCGGCGGGGCAGACCGCTGGAGCACGCGCACTCGTAGCGCCGCTCAACCGAGCGGGACGAAGACCGAGACCCGCGGCTCGGGTCCCACCTCGCGGGTGCCGTGTCCCTGGCCGGTCGTATCCTCGGCGATCAAGATGTCGCGGGGTCCGAAGCGACGAACGGTGCCGTCACCGATCTCGATGTCGACAGCGCCGGCCAGCGTGAAGACCGCGACGCGTCCGGGCGCGTGATGCCACGGGTTCGAGCGCTTGGCCTCGAAGCGCCGGATGATGATCCCGCTCCCGGGAATCAGCTCCGCCGTCTCGGACTGATCGCCGCCCGGCTCGAAGCGCGGGATGACCTCTTCGAAGTGCGACCGCCCGTCCTCGCCTGCATAGAGCCGGATGATGGCCATGTGATCCTCCTCTCGTACCGACCGAGATCATGATGCCGTCACCGCCGGCGCGACCGCGGCAAAGCGATAGCGCTCGAACCAGCCCGGGAACGCTCGGATCCACTCACGCCGGCCTTCGAGGACGAGCCC
>Ga0075421_100003531_pt1 | contig 18728 bp, 21 predicted proteins | sample SoiMetdeltSBSDD5_FD_75292 | JGI IMG/M metagenome (GOLD analysis project Ga0075421, IMG submission 75292) | Bulk soil microbial communities from a Populus tree surrounding site in Tennessee, USA - Soil MetaG P. deltoides SBSDD5 | ecosystem: Environmental > Terrestrial > Soil > Tree plantation... | reverse complement strand
GAGCGGTTGCGGGCCAACCTGAAGGCGCTGCCCGGTTCGTCGGGATCGTCGCGACCTGAGCGGCTGGTCGACGAGATCGCCATCCGGCTGCGCCGCCTCGACCCGGCCGATTTGGAAGACGTCACCGCCGACGGCAGGCGGGCCGAACTGGCCGATCTGCTCAACGGAATGCACCGCGATCTCCGCGAGCTGTCCGGCGTCATCACCGCGACCCACCTGTCGCTGCCCGGTGGCATGCAGCATCTGTGGGGTCCCGACGAGTTCCGAGTCGTCCCGTGACCGACGGGCCCATCACCTCGCCGTCGAGTCGGTGCTATCAGATAGCGCACCACACGGTGTATCGCTACTCCGACGTCGTCACCAGCTCCTACGGCCGCGGCTTCCTCATACCCCGCGACTCCGCACGGCAGCGGTGCCTCTCGCACGAACTGCTCATCGAACCCGAGGCGGCCGACGGCTCCACCAGCCGTGACGTCTACGGCAACGTCAGCTCGTATTTCCACGTCACCGAGCGCCATCACACGCTGTCGATCACCAGCAATTCGGTGGTCGAGGTGGATCCGCCGCCGCCCGAGCTCTACGGCGGCGGGTCGGCGCGGGCGCCGTGGGAGATCGCGCGGCCGGTCGGCGTCGACGGGGCGCTGGCCACCGAGTTCACGCTCGACCTGCAGCCGCCGGAGATCACCGACGAGCTACGTGCCTACGCCGCACCGAGTTTCGAGCCGGGCCGGCCGCTGATCGACGTGCTGCGCGACCTGACGTCGCGGATCTACCGGGACTTCACCTACCAATCGGGCTCGACGACAGTGTCCACTCAGGTCAGCGAGGTTTTGGCGGCGCGGGAAGGGGTATGTCAGGACTTCGCGCGGCTGGCCATCGCCTGTCTGCGCGCCAACGGGTTGGCGGCCAGCTACGTGTCCGGGTACCTGGCGACCGACCCGCCGCCGGGAAAGGAACGCATGATCGGCATCGACGCGACGCATGCATGGGCGTCGGTGTGGACGCCGCAGAACCAGTGGCTGGGGTTGGATCCCACCAACGACCAGATGGTCGACGAGCGCTACATCGTCGTCGGGTTCGGCCGCGACTACGCGGATGTGCCGCCGTTGCGCGGCATCATCTACACCGACTCCGAGCGCAGCGTGATCGACGTGTCCGTCGACGTGGCGCCGTACGAAGGCGGCGTGCTGCGTGCGTGATTTCAAGTGCCCCAACTGCGGTCAGCGCCTGGCGTTCGAGAACTCGCTGTGCCTGAATTGCGGAAGCCGGCTGGGTTTCTCGCTTGACGACACGGCTCTGCTGGTTATCGCGTCGGGGGCGGACAGCGACCACGGCGGCGCGGTCGACTCCAGCGAGTACCAGCTGTGCGCCAATCTGCATCTGGCCGAATGCAATTGGCTCGTCGAGAAGGGGCCTGTCACCAGGCTAATGTGCAGGTCGTGCGCACTGACCCGAACTCGCCCCAATGACAGCGATACCAAGGCGATGTCCGCATTCGCGGCCGCCGAGAAGGCCAAGCGCAGGCTGATCTTCGAACTGTACGAGCTCAAGCTGCCGATCGTGGGCCGCGATGAGGACCCGGACTACGGCTTGGCGTTCGACCTGCTGTCGAGCGAACTCGAGAAGGTGATGACGGGCCACCACAACGGCGTGATCACGCTCGATCTCGCCGAGGGCGACGACGTGCACCGAGAGCAGTTGCGGGTGGAGATGGACGAGCCTTACCGCACGCTGCTGGGCCATTTTCGACACGAGATCGGCCACTACTACTTTTACCGGCTGGTCGGCTTGTCGCAGGCTTACTCGCAGCGCTTCCGGGAGTTGTTCGGCGATCCTGATGGCGACTATCAGGAGGCGCTGGACCGCCACTACAACGATGGCCCGCCGGCCGGCTGGAAAGACGACTATGTGTCGTCCTACGCCAGCATGCATCCCGCGGAGGACTGGGCGGAGACGTTCGCCCACTACCTGCACATCCGCGACGCGCTCGACACGGCAGCGGCGTTCGGTTTCGCGCAGGCCGCCGCGACGTTTGAGCGACGGGCGTTGGGTCCCAGCGGATTTGACACGATCATCGATATGTGGCTGCCGCTGGCATGGGCGCTGAACATGGTGAACCGCTCGATGGGTAAAGAGGACCTTTACCCGTTCGTGCTTCCCCCGGCAGTGCTCGAGAAGATGCGGTTCATCCACACCATCATCGACGAGATCACCTCGGACCCCGCCAAACTCACTGCCTAGCTTGCCGCGAGCGTGCGTGTCTGCACGTCGACACGCCGCAGAGCGCCTACATTTTGCGCACGTTCGCCGCCAGCGAGAGTGCGGGAAATGTTCACCAATGTCAGCGTTTCTGTGTTCAGACACGCACGCTCGCGCGAGACGTTGCTCAGCTCCAGTACGCGGCGGTCGTGGTGTATAACCGCCCGACTAGCTCGTCGACGGATAACTCGCGCAGTTGCGCGCTGAGCACCTCAACGCTGACAGTGCCGTCCCAGCCGCGATCGAGAAACGTTGCGACGAAACGGTCTAACTCGAGAATCCCTTCGCCGGGCAGCGCGCGACGGTGCAGGCTTTCGCGGACCATGCGGTCTCGATACTCCGGTTCGAGCGCGTCGGTGAACTGGACATAGGCCATATCTTCGAGGGGCACCGCCGCCAAGTCGTCCCACGTGTCGTCGCTGAAGCAGAAGTGCCAGGAGTCGACCAGCAGGCCGGCACGCGCGGTGCGGCTCGCGGCCCGCACGTACTCCATGCCATCGCGGATCGACGGAATCGCACCCAGCGGGCTGTACTCCACCGCCATGCCCGCGCCAACACCGTCAAACAGCTTGGCGCAGCGCGCAATGCGCTGAGTCGGCGGCTTCGCAGTGAACACGGTCAGCACCCACTCCGCACCGATCCTCTGCGCTCGGTCGGCCAGCTCCTCAGCGCTTGCCAACGTGGCCGCTTCGTCGTCGCCGACCACAAACGCGAGCAGCTCATGGCAGCGAACCCCGGCCGCGGCGTAGGCGTCGACGGCAGCGGCGTCGACTCGATCGGCATTGATCCCGACCGCGGCGAAGCCCGCCGCGCTCGCCGCCGAAACCAGGTCAGCCGTCGCGAATTCCCACTTGCCGTCGGACGTCAGAGCAAGCTGCACAATCGCAGGACGCTACGCCGTCAACGCGCGGGGAGCGATAACGGCAGCCCGAACCACGGCAGCACACTGCTGTCGAAGCGCGTGAAGGCGCAGATCCGGTCGCCGGCGAGGGTGAGGACAAACAGCCCGCTGCCGTGCCGGATGCCGGTAACGGCGCGGAGGTAAGCGCCGAACGCAGGCTGACCATTGGCCCGCGTCGGCACAAGCTCAACCCTCCTGCCGGAGCCGAATATGCCGGCGAAGAGGCGCGACACCACGTCGATGCCCCGGTATTCCAGGGGAATCGGTGGCATGGACACGAAGATGTCGGTGGTGAGCAGCGCGACGAGCGCGTCCACATCCCCGGACTCATATGCGCGGACAAACTCGGACACCAAAGCCCGCTCTGTGGGCGACTCCGGCGCGGGAGCTGGCTCGCGCGAATCACTCCGTTGCACGGTGCTACGCGCCCGCTTGAGGGCGCTGTTGACCGAATCGAGGGTCGTGTCGAGCATGTCGGCCACCTCGCCGGCGTGGAATCCGAGGACGTCGCGCAGAAGGAGTACGGCGAGTTGGCGAGGCGGCAGCACCTGAAGGGCGGTCACGAAGGCCAGCGACATGGATTCGGTCTGCGCGTAACGCGCCTCGGGACCGACATCGGTTGCCTTGTCGAGGAGGGCATCGGGATACGGTTCAAGCCAAGGGATTTCACCGAATCCGGTTGGCTCTGGTGGTTCGACAGCTGGCATGTCCCACTCCTTGGCCGAACGTCGGCTCGCGGACCGGCGCGCGTTGAGACACCTGTTGGTAGCGATCCGGTAGAGCCAGGTGCGAAGCGATGCGCGTCCCTCGAAGCCGTCGAGGCCTTGCCATGCGGACAGCAGCGTCTCCTGCAAGGCATCCTCGGCGTCCTGCAGCGATCCCAGCATCCGATAACAGTGCACCTGCAGCTCTCGCCGGTGCGGCTCCGTCAGCTTCCGGAACGCGTCGCTGTCGCCAGCGCGCGCCCTGCTCACCAGGTCCGTGGTCACCACTTATGTATAGACACCGATCTCGCGTCAAAGTGATCGGTTGGTGGACGCCCACTTCGCCGGCGGCGCGGTGTCTACCCAGACATGTTGCTCAAGGACAAGGTTGCGGTGATCTATGGAGCCGGCGGCGGGATCGGTGGTGCCGTCGCACGCGCCTTCGCGCATGAGGGCGCCAGGGTCTTTCTCACCGGGCGCAGCCTCGAAACCGTGAAGGCTGCGGCCGCGGAAATCGCTTCTGCGGAAGCGGCGGAGGTTGACGCGCTGGACGAGCAGGCCGTCGACTCCCATCTCCAGTCAGTGATCGATTCGGCTGGCCGCGTCGATATCTCCTTCAACGCCATCGGCATCCCAAACGCCGAGATCCTGGGTGTGCCCCTGACCGACCTGCGGGCCGAACATTTCTTCGAGCCGATCATGAGCTATACGACGTCGTACTTTCTGACCGCACGCCTTGCCGCGCGGCGCATGCTTCCGAATAGGTCCGGGGTGATCATGACCGTGACCGCGCTGCACTCCCGCACCGGGCTTCCGTTGGTGGGTGGTTACGGTCCCGCGATGGCCGCCAAGGAGGCGCTCACCCGAGACTTCTCCGCCGAGCTTGCGCCGCATGGCATTCGCGTGGTTGGGCTGCGGCCGCAGGGCATGCCGGAGACCCGCACGATCAGGGATGCGTTCGAGCCTCGCGCCAAGGCGTCGGGCATGACTTGGGAGCAGTGGCAAGAACTTCTGGCGAGCAGGACCCATTCGCGACGGCTGATGGCGCTCGAGGAGATGGCGAACGTGGCGGCGTTCATGGCGTCCGACAGGGCGAGCGGGATGACGGGAACGACCGTCAACCTGACCATGGGCAGCCTCGACGACTAACGCTTCAGGAATGCCTTGCCGCGCGGCGACAGCCGATAACCCACGTCGAGGCTGATGGTCAGGCCCAGCCCCTTGAGCTGACGCACACGACGTTTGAAGCGCGGCACGTCCAGTCCGACGCGGGCCGCCAGATCCGGTGCCCGGACCGCCTCGTTCGAGGCGATCATCTCCAGATACGTTCGCGTCCAAGGAGTTTCGGCAGCAGCGTCCCACCGGGCCAGCCGGGCGGTGATCGCGTCGACGTCGGCCGCGGACAACCGATCGTCGGCCGCAAGTTCGGGCCGCTCATCGGGCGCAAGATACGACACGCTGATCACATACGTGTGCTTGGCCGGGCGGCGGTCGAGTTCCTTCTGTGCGGTCTTGGCGTCTGGATAGCCTGCAGCGCGCGCCTGCGCTGCGGTCACGCGATAGCCGCCCGGATACTCGGCGACATCGTCGACGCGAATCGTGCCCGCAACTGTCCGCTGAGTGCCGCCGGCCTTGGCCCTCGGCGCGTCCCAGCGACGCAGCACGAGTGTGATGTCACCGTTTGCAATGCCTTCGGACGTGTCGCGGTTGAGCAGCACGTCTTTGACCCTACGATCGCTCGGTGGCTGATCGCTATGGCACCGATATCCTCGCAAACAACCCGCATCGCAGGCGCCGCTCCACCGAGCAGCCAGTGGAACTCGGCATGGTCGTCGAGGACGCCCAGACCGGCTATGTGGGCGCGGTGGTGCGCATCGAGTACGGCCGGATGGAGCTCGAGGACCGGCGCGGGCACAGGAAACCGTTCCCGGTCGGACCCGGCTATTTGATCGACGGCAAGCCCGTGATCCTTACCGCGCCAAAGCGTTCGGCGCCCACAGCACCGACGCGCACCGCATCCGGGTCGGTGGCCGTCCAGACGACGGCCAAGGTCGCGCTGGCCAGCCGGATCTATGTCGAGGGCCGACACGACGCCGAACTGGTCGAGCAGGTGTGGGGCGACGACCTCCGCGTCGAGGGTGTGGTCGTCGAATACCTCGGCGGCGTCGACGATCTCGTCGGCATCGTCGAGGAATTCCGGCCCGGCCCAGGCCGACGGCTCGGTGTGCTCGTCGACCACCTGGTGGCCGGCTCGAAGGAAGGCCGTATCGCCGACGCTGTTCGCCGCGGGCCCGGCGGTGCCCACACATTGGTCGTCGGCCATCCGTTCATCGACATCTGGCAGGCGGTCAAGCCGGCGCGGCTGGGCATCTCGGCGTGGCCCGTCATACCGAAAGGCGTGGATTGGAAGCACGGCGTGTGCAAAGCGCTGGGCTGGCCGCACAGCCAGCAGGCCGACATCGCCAATGCGTGGCAGCGCATCCGGGGCCGCGTCCGTGACTGGAACGATCTTGAGCCCGCGCTGATCGGCCGCGTCGAGGAACTGATCGACTTCGTGACCGAAGGCGCTTAGCCGAGCGCGTGCCCAGTCGTGCTGTCGATGTGGTCGGGGATTTCGCCCTCGTGACGATCTCCGGTCGACGAGGTACCGCGGGGCTCGAACATCAGGATCGAGGCACCGGGCGACGACGGCTTGTGCTCGATGCCCTTCGGCACGACGTAGGTATCGCCTTTGCGGAGCACGACCGTTGATTGGCCGCCGTCGTCGTTCCGCACGGCGACATGGAACTCGCCGTCGAGGACGAGGAAGAATTCGTCGGTGTCTTCGTGGACGTGCCAGACATGCTCACCATGAGCGTGCGCAATGCGGACGTCGTAGTCGTTCACCTGGCCGACGATTCGCGGGCTGTAGATGTCGTCAAACGATTCGAGCGCCTCGGTCAGATTGACGGGCTTGGTGGTCACGATCCGATCGTATGTCCGCTTCCCGTGGTATTCCTGAACGGTGTCCGACGGTCTGTTCGACGTCCCCGGCGAAGCGAGTGCGAGCGCGGGCGGACCCGTTGGCGCGTCGGCCCCGCTGGCGGTGAAGATGCGGCCGGCCACGCTCGACGAGGTCCTCGGGCAGGATCACCTGCTCAAGCCCAACTCGCCGCTGCGCCGGCTGGTCGAGGGCTCGGGCGCGGCGTCGGTCATCCTCTACGGCCCGCCGGGCACCGGCAAGACGACCCTGGCGTCGCTGATCTCCCAGGCCACCGGCCGTCGCTTTGAGGCGCTGTCAGCGCTGTCGGCCGGCGTTAAGGAGGTCCGCGCGGTCATCGACATCGCCCGTCGTGCCGCAGTGCACGGTGAGCAGACCGTTTTGTTCATCGACGAGGTGCACCGGTTCTCCAAGACCCAGCAGGATGCGTTGCTGTCGGCGGTAGAGAACCGGATCGTGCTGCTGGTCGCGGCCACCACTGAGAACCCGTCGTTCTCTGTCGTCGCGCCGCTGCTGTCGCGGTCGCTGATACTGCAGCTGCAGCCGCTCGATGCGGACGCCGTCCGGACCGTGGTGCGTCGCGCCATCGACGACCCGCGCGGCCTCGGCGGCCAGGTCGACGTGACCGAGGACGCCGTCGAGCTGCTGGTGCAGCTCTCTGCAGGCGACGCGCGGCGCGCTCTGACAGCGTTGGAAGTCGCCGCCGAGGCAGGCGAGCAGGTGACGGTCGCGACCATCGAGCAGTCGCTGGACAAGGCCGCCGTGCGCTATGACCGCGACGGCGATCAGCACTACGACGTGATCAGCGCGTTCATCAAATCCGTCCGCGGCTCTGACGTCGACGCCGCCCTGCACTACCTGGCTCGGATGCTGGTCGCGGGCGAGGATCCGCGGTTCGTCGCCCGTCGGCTGATGATTCTGGCCAGCGAGGACATCGGGATGGCCGACCCGACGGCGTTGCAGACCGCCGTCGCCGCGGCGCAGACGGTACAGCTGATCGGCATGCCGGAGGCGCAATTGACGTTGGCGCACGCCACGATCCACCTGGCCACCGCGCCGAAGTCCAATGCGGTCATAAGCGCGATCGGCGCGGCGATGAGCGATATCCGCGACGGCAAGGCTGGCCTGGTGCCCGCCCATCTGCGCGACGGCCATTACTCAGGCGCCGCGAAACTGGGCAACGCGATCGGCTACAAGTACAGCCACGACGACCCGGATGGTGTTGTGCCCCAACAGTATCCGCCCGACGAGCTGGTTGGCGTCGACTACTACCAGCCGACCACTCATGGCGCCGAACGCGAGATCGCCACGCGGCTGGACAAACTGCGCGCCATCATCCGCAAAAAGCGCTGAAATCACCCCTTGACAGCCGCCGCACAGCCTTCTACGTTGGTATTCAACCAATTCATTGATCAAATACAAGGTTGACAATTGGGGAGTGGTGGGGATGCAGACACCCGGCTGGACCGCGCCTTCATGGCGCTGGCCGACCCGGTTCGGCGCGCGATCGTGGCGCGTCTGTCCCGCGGACCGGCCACCGTCAACGAGCTGGCTGCCCCGTTCGACATCACGAAACAGGCGGTGTCCAAGCACATTCAGGTGCTCGAACAGGCTGGCTTGGTCACCAGGACTCGCGACGCGCAGCGCAGGCCCGTCCATCTCGACGCGGCCGCGTTGGAGCGGCTCACCGCATGGATCGACCGGTACCGGCTTGACGCCGAACGCAGCTACCGCCAGTTAGACGCCCTGCTGGCGGCGATGACCGACAAGGAAGGAACCGAGAAATGACAAACCCGCTCAACCTCAACGCCCCGGTCGACACGCTGGCCATGGAGTTCACCCGCGATTTCGACGCTCCGGTGGAGGCGTTGTTCCGGGCCCACGCCGAGCCAGACCTGGTCAAGCAGTGGCTGGGCCCTCGCGACCTGGAGATGACGATCGAGCACTGGGACTTCAAGACCGGCGGCGGCTACCGCTACGTACACAAGGCCGACCGCGGCGCGTTCAGTTTCAACGGCGTGTTCCACAAGGTGCGGGACAACGAATTCATCATCCAGACCTTCGAATTCGAGGGCGCGCCGGACATGGTCAACATCGAGTTCATGTGGTTCGAGGTCCTCGGCAATGGCCGCAGCCGGCTGCGCGGCCGGTCGATCTGCCCCAACATCGAGGCCCGCGACGGCCTGCTGTCGTCGGGCATGGAGGGCGGTATGAGGGAGGGCTACGAAAAGCTCGACGAGCTTCTGAAGAGCCTCTGATGGACTGGACTCTGGAAGTCGTTGTGGTCCCGGTCAGCGACGTAGACCGGGCCATTGCGTTCTACCGCGACCAACTCGGTTTCAACCTGGACCACGACACCCGGGCGGGTGACCAGCGCTTCGCACAGCTCACCCCACCAGGCTCGGGCTGCTCGATCGTGCTCAGCGACCCGTCCCCGATGCAGCCCGGGGCGCTCAAAGGAGTCCAACTTGTCGTCGCCGACGCCTATCGCGCCCGCGAGCAATTACTTGAGAGTGGAGTTGCGGCCGGCGACATCGATGTCATCGACGAGCGCGACGGGGGCACATTGTTCGGATTCACCGACCCCGACGGCAATTCGTGGCTGGTCCAGCAGCTCAAGGCGCGCGCGGACAAGCCCTTGCTGCCACGCTGAACCAGGCCCCAACACGACGATCCCAGCTGGTGGAGGCCAGCCGGGATCGCCGGGGGTACCGCGGGCAGCGGTCAGCGCATGAGGCCTGAACGCCTGCGCCCCATAAAGCCCGTCCGTCGACCCAAGAGCGCCGACACCAATGCCACGCCGATGGCGGCGACGACAACCTGGCAGAGCAGCTCGAGCCAGTCGATGCCTTCCGTGGCCGTGGGGATACCCAACGCGCGGGCGATTGCGGTGCCGATGAACGCCGACACGATGCCGACGGCGATCGTCACCAACCAGCCGATCGGCTGTCGACCGGGAACCAGTAACCGGCCCAGCACGCCGACGACGATGCCGATGAGAATTGCAGTAATTACGCCGGTGATTGTCATTGTTCCTCCAAGCTATTGGGCTGGAGGTGACATACCCCTGCGGCGTCGTCAATAAACGCCCGCGTCAATGCGCACGGGCGTTAATCAGGCCATTTCGGGCACCCGCAGATGGGCCAGCGCGAGCTCGAACTCGCCGACGTCGAGGACGTCAGCGCCCAATTCCCGGGTCCGCGTGTTCCGCAGTTCCTTCGCCTGCTCGCGGTTGCGCTCCATGGCGTCGCGGCTATCGAACGTCGCTGACGAGACGGCGCGCCCGCTGGAGCGGTTTATCAGCAGGCTGGCGCTGCAGAACCCCTCGAGATTCTCCAGGGACGACAGGACCGAGTCCTTGTAGAACTCGATGGCCCGGTCCGCCTGGTCCGGCGGGACCTTGATCCACGTTGCCCGCACACAGGCGCCGTCGGCCGAGCGGTGGTCACGGTGCAAGACCGCGATCTCCCACTCGTCGACCTGTGTGTCGCCGCCGGATCCAAACGCCTCCGCGGCCCGATCGCGAAGCGGCCGTACCCGTTCCCTGCTGGCGCGCATGGCGTCCTCGGTCTCCCATGAGGTCGTCACGATGCATCCGCCGGTGTCCCGGTCGGCCAACAGTGAAATGCCAACACAGCCATCCATGGCCTGAACTGCGGGCATGATCTCATCGCGAACATGCGCAATGCCGGCGTCGATGGACGAGGGCTGCGCCTGAATAGTGGTAGAGCGTGCGAACACGATCCGCCTCCTCAAGTGTTCGGGGCAGCGCCCCGGCGGCGCCACCGGTCCAGTCACTACGCTCCGCCGCCGAGCGGCTCGCGGCGGCGGATCCGACAAATTGCTCCGTCAGGCCATTTCGGGCACGCGCAGGTGGGCAAGCGCCAACTCGAACTCGCACTCGTCGAGTTCCTCAACGCCGACTTCGCGAATCTTTGCGGCCTTGAGAGCCGTCGCCTGCTCCCGGTTGCGCTCCATCGATTCGCGGCTGTCGAACGTGATTGAGGACACACCAACACCCGTCGAGCGGTCGATCAGCAGGCTCGCGCTGCAGAACCCTTCGAGGTTCTCCAGGTCGGGCAGCACGGACGTCTTGAAGAACTCGATGTTTTGGTCCGCCAAAGCTGGGTCGGCTTTTACCCACGTTGCCCGCACACAGGCGCCATCGGCCGACTGGTGGTCGCGGTGCAGGCACCCGATCTCCCACTCTTCGATCTTCTGGACATCGCCGCCGAACCTCTCCGCCGCTTGACTGCGAAGCTGTTTCGCCTTGTCCGCGGCAGCATGCATCGCATCCTCCGACTCGTAGGCAGCGGTGATGATGCAACGGCCAGAGTCCCGGTCAACCAACAGCGAGATGCCGACATACCCGTCGATGTTTTCGAGTTCAGGCATCAGATCGTCGCGCATATAGGCGATTCCGTCGTCGATCGACGAGGCTTGCGCCGAAATTGTGGTAGAGCGTGCGTGCACGTCCACCCACCCCCTTGTGTCGGGGCGGCGCCCCGGTGGCGCCACCGGACGACTCTCAGCTTCCTCCCGGGGCCCAACCGATTCAGCGGATTGGTCGAATAGGAATCGGGATATTTCGCTTTGCAAACAGGGATGTTTCGGCTCGCAAATTGGTGGTCCGTAGGGTGGAAGTCATGAACTCCGACGTGCTCGATATCGACACATCGCGCCGGCGGATCGTCGACCTCACAGACGCGGTGCGGTCGTTCTGCGGCGAGCATGGAGACGGGCTATGCAATGTTTTCGTGCCGCACGCCACCGCCGGCGTGGCAATCATCGAAACTGGCGCCGGCTCGGATGACGACCTCATCGACACGCTCGAGCGCCTGCTGCCGCGCGACGACCGATACCGCCATGAGCACGGATCACCGGGGCACGGCGCCGACCATGTGCTGCCCGCGCTGGTGGCGCCGTCGGTCACGGTTCCGGTGCAGGGCGGCCAACCGCTGCTCGGCACCTGGCAAAGCGTCGTGCTGGTCGATCTGAACCGGGACAATCGACAGCGTCAGGTGCGGCTGAGCTTCGTCAACGGATGAACCCGGCACTTGACGCCGCGCCGGTTCGTTGACTTTTTAGTGGGGCTACTCAGACCGGTACTGTAGTGCGGTCGAATAGTCGCAGGTAATGCAGAAAAGGGACAGTAGGGACGTGCAGACACACGAGATCAGGAAGCGTTTCCTCGATCACTTCGTGAAGGCGGGCCACACCGAGGTGCCCAGCGCCTCGGTGATACTCGACGACCCCAACCTGCTGTTCGTCAACGCGGGCATGGTGCAGTTCGTGCCGTTCTTCCTCGGCCAGCGCACCCCGCCGTACAACACGGCGACCAGCATCCAGAAGTGCATCCGGACGCCAGACATCGACGAGGTGGGCATCACCACCCGGCACAACACCTTTTTCCAGATGGCCGGCAACTTCTCGTTCGGCGACTACTTCAAGCGTCGCGCCATCGAGCTGGCATGGACTCTGCTGACCAACCCCATTGACCAGGGCGGCTACGGATTCGACCCCGAAAGGATATGGGCCACAGTCTATTTGGATGACGACGAGGCAGTCGGGCTGTGGCAGGAGGTCGCGGGGTTGCCGGCTGACCGCATCCAGCGTCGCGGCATGGCCGACAACTACTGGTCGATGGGCATCCCCGGGCCGTGCGGCCCGTCGTCGGAGATCTACTACGACCGCGGCCCCGAATTCGGCATCGAGGGCGGCCCCGTCGCCAACGAGGATCGCTACATCGAGATCTGGAATCTCGTGTTCATGCAGAACGAGCGGGGGGAGGGGCCGGCCAAGGAGGGCTACGAGATCCTGGGCCCGCTGCCGCGCAAGAACATCGACACCGGCATGGGCGTGGAGCGGGTGGCGTTCCTGCTGCAGGGCGTGCACAACGTCTACGAGACAGACCTGCTGCGCCCGGCCATTGACACGGTGGCCGCGCGCGCCCCACGCGGCTACGACGTCGGCAACCACGAGGACGACGTTCGCTACCGGATCATCGCCGACCACACCCGCACCGCCGCGATCCTGATCGGCGACGGGGTGAGCCCGGGCAACGACGGCCGCGGCTACGTGCTGCGGCGGCTGCTGCGCCGCGTGATTCGCTCGGCCAAGCTGCTCGGCATCGACGACCCGATCGTCGGCGACCTGATGGCGACCGTGCGCGACGCGATGGGTCCGTCGTACCCCGAACTCGTCACCGACTTCGAGCGGATCCTCCGCATCGCGGTCGCCGAGGAGACGGCGTTCAACCGGACTTTGGCGTCGGGCTCGCGGCTGTTCGAGGACGCCGCAAGCGCGACCAAGGCGTCGGGTGCGAAGGTGCTGTCGGGCACCGACGCGTTCACGTTGCACGACACATACGGCTTCCCACTGGAATTGACGCTCGAGATGGCCGCCGAGGCTGGCCTGAGCGTCGACGAAGAAGGCTTCCGCAGCCTGATGGCCGAGCAACGCCAGCGTGCGAAGGCCGACGCGGCTGCGCGCAAACAGGCGCACGCCGATCTGTCGGAGTACCGAGAGCTGGTCGACGCTGGCCCGACGGAGTTCACCGGCTTCGACGAATTGTCCTCCGAGGCAAAGATTCTCGGAATCTTCGTGGACGGTAAGCGGGTCCCCGTGGTCGCACACAACGGTGGTCCGGCGCCTGACCGCGTCGAGTTGATCCTGGACCGCACGCCGTTCTACGCCGAATCGGGTGGTCAGATCGCCGACGAGGGCAGCATCACCGGCGCCGGCGCGTCTGGCTCGGCCAAGGCGGCAGTCAGCGATGTGCAGAAGATCGCCAAAACCCTGTGGGCGCACCGCGTCAACGTCGAGTCCGGCGAATTCGTCGAGGGTGACACCGTCATCGCCGCCGTCGACCCGCGCTGGCGGCACGGCGCTACACAGGGCCACTCCGGCACCCATATGGTGCACGCCGCGCTACGACAAGTGCTGGGCCCCAACGCCGTTCAGGCCGGCTCCTTGAACCGGCCGGGTTATTTGCGGTTCGACTTCAACTGGCAGGGCCCCCTGAGCGAGGGTCAGCGGACGCAGATCGAGGAAGTCACCAACGAAGCTGTCGAGGCCAACTACCAGGTGAACAGCTTTATCACCGAACTGGACAAGGCCAAGGCGATGGGCGCGATGGCGCTCTTCGGTGAGAACTACCCCGACGAGGTGCGGGTGGTCGAGATCGGCGGGCCGTTCTCGCTCGAGCTGTGTGGTGGCACGCACGTGGAGAGCTCGGCACAGATCGGCCCGGTGACGATTCTCGGCGAGTCGTCGGTTGGGTCCGGCGTGCGCCGCGTCGAGGCCTACGTCGGTTTGGATTCGTTCCGCCACTTGGCCAAGGAACGCGCCCTGATGGCGGGTCTGGCCTCGACGCTGAAGGTCCCGTCGGAGGAAGTTCCGGCCCGGGTGGCCAATCTGGTCGAGCGCCTTCGCGCCGCCGAAAAGGAACTCGACAAGATGCGGCTGGCGAATGCGCGGGCTGCCGCAGCGAATGCCGCTGCGGGCGCCGAGCAAATCGGTAAGGTGCGTGTCGTGGCGCAGCGGATGGCCGGCGGAATGTCGGCGGCGGATCTGCGCACGCTCGTCGGTGACATCCGGGGCAAGTTGGGCAGCGAGCCCGCCGTCGTCGCGTTGATCGCCGAGGGTGAGAACGACAGCGTCCCGTTCGTAGTGGCGGTCAACCCGGCCGCGCAGGATCTCGGGCTGAAGGCCAACGAGTTGGTGAAGCAGTTGGGTGCGGCGGTCAATGGCCGTGGGGGCGGCAAGGCCGATCTGGCACAGGGTTCCGGTAAGGGGGCGGCGGGTATCGACGCGGCATTGGCCGCGCTACGCGCAGAAATAGGCCGGAGCTAGCCGGTGGCCGATATTGATGACCGTCTACCGGATCGGCCGGGGGGCGACGACCCCGGCCGCGGTCGACGGCTCGGTGTCGACGTTGGTACGGTGCGCATCGGGGTGGCCGCCAGCGATCCGGATGGGATCCTGGCGACACCGGTGGAAACGGTCGAGCGGGACCGACGGAACAAGTCCGGCAAACACCTGCGCCGCCTCGCCCAACTGGCCGACGAGTACGAAGCTGTCGAGGTGGTGGTGGGCTTGCCGCGCACCCTTGCCGACCGGTCCGGTTCGTCTGCCAGGGACGCAGTCGAGTTGGCCGACCAGCTGGCCCGACGCATCGCGCCGACACCGGTGCGATTGGCTGACGAACGGCTCACCACGGTCGCGGCGCAGCGGTCGCTTCGGGACGCGGGCGTCCGCGCCAAGGGCCAGCGGGCGATGATCGATCAGGCTGCGGCAGTGGGGATTTTGCAGAATTGGCTGGACCAACGGCGCGCGGCGTTGACCGCGCACGGAGAGGTCGGGGATGACTGACAACTGGGGTCGCGGACGCGCCGAACCCGTGGCGGTCGGACCGCCGCGGCGCAGGATGACCCGGGCGGACCGCGTGCGGGAAGCCAGAAGTCGGCGAAAGCGGCGCTTCGCCAGTGGCTTCGCGCTGGCGCTGCTGATCGTGATCGTCGTCGGTGCGGTGTTCCTGGGTTCGAAGATGTGGCACACGCTGTTCGGTGCGGCCAACGACTACACCGGCGACGGCGTCAACGACGTGGTCATCCAGATCCACGACGGCGACTCCACCACAGCGATCGGCAAGACGCTGGAAGACCGTAAGGTGGTCGCGGACAGCAAGGTGTTCGTCGAGGCCGCCGAGGGCAACTCCGCCATCGCCGCAATCCAGCCCGGCTTCTACAAGGTCCGCACCGAAATCTCGGCGTCCAATGCCGTTGCGCGACTTGCCGATCCACAGAACCGGGTCGGCAAGCTGGTGATACCAGAAGGACGGCAGCTCGACGACATCCAGGATGTCAAAACCAACGCCGTCACCGAGGGCGTCTTCAGCCTGATCTCGCGTGCGACGTGTGTGAACCTCGACGGCGACAGGCATTGCCTGTCGGTGGACGACCTGCGCAAGGCCGCGGGGAGCGCTGCGCCGTCGGCGCTTTCGGTGCCGGAGTGGGCAATCAACCCGGTCAGCGCGCTGGGAAACGACCACCGCCGGCTGGAGGGGTTGATCGCGCCGGGTACCTGGAACATCGATCCGTCGGCATCGGCCCAGGACATCTTGTCCACGCTGATCGGGACCAGCGCGACGCAGTACGCACAGGGCGGGCTTCTCGACACGGCTAAGGCGATGAACATGTCGCCGTACCAGATCCTCACTGTCGGGTCGCTGGTGCAGCGGGAAGCGACCCCGGAGGACTTCGCCAAGGTTGCGCGGGTGATCTACAACCGGCTGCATGAGAACCGGACTTTGGAGTTCGACTCGACCGTGAACTATCCGTTGGACCGGATCGAGGTGGCGACGACCGACGCCGACCGCGCCCAGCACACGCAATGGAATACCTATGTGCGGCCTGGTCTTCCGGCTACCCCGATCTGCTCACCCGGGCAGCCGGCGCTGGCGGCGGCCGAACAGCCCGCGCCGGGGGATTGGCTGTACTTCGTGACGGTCGATATGCAGGGAACCACGCTGTTCACCCGCGACTACGAGCAGCATCTGGCGAACATCGAACTGGCCAAGCGCAACGGTGTCCTCGATAGCGCCAGGTAGTCCGCGCAAGGCGGCGGTGCTCGGCTCACCGATCGCGCATTCCCGATCACCGCAGCTGCACCTGGCCGCCTATCGCGCGCTCGGGCTGGACGGCTGGACGTATGACCGCATCGAATGCACCGCATCCGAATTGCCTGGTTTGGTAGCAGGTTTCGGCCCGGAGTGGGTGGGCGTGTCGGTGACGATGCCGGGCAAGTTCGCGGCACTGCGGTTCGCCGACGAACGCACTGCACGCGCGGAACTCGTGGGCTCGGCTAACACACTGGTGCGGACGCAAGCCGGCTGGCGGGCCGACAACACCGACATCGACGGCGTGAAGGGTGCGCTCGGACGGGCAGCTGGCAGGGCGGCTGTGCTGGGCTCGGGTGGCACCGCGCCTGCGGTCGTTGTGGGGCTCGCTGAGCTTGGCGTGCAAGACATTTCGGTTGTCGCAAGGAATTGGGACAAGGCACGGCCGCTCGTCGAACTCGGGACCCGCGTGGGCGTTTACGCCCGCTGGGTCGAACTGGGAATCCCGCTGGTCGACGTCGATATCGTCGTCAGCACGATCCCCGCCGACGTCGCGGCCCGACATGTCGACAGCGTGGTAGCGACGCCACTGCTGCTCGATGCGATCTACGAGCCATGGCCGACCCCGCTTGCGGCCGCCGTCGCGGCGGCAGGCGGACAGGTCGTCAGCGGGCTGCAGATGCTACTGCATCAGGCATTCGCCCAGGTCGAGCAGTTCACCGGGATGCCTGCGCCGAAGGAAGCGATGAAGGCGGCGCTGGCCGAACAGTAGTGTCGGACGCGTGAGTGCTCGCATCGGCGTGGTGTTTCGCCCAGACTTCCGTCCCGACACTTTGCGACAAACGGCCGCGGCCGCCGAGCATGCCGGCGTCACCGAACTGTGGCTGTGGGAGGACTGCTTCCTGCAGGGCGGCATCGCTCAGGCGGCGGTGGCGTTGGCGTCGTCTGAAACGCTCACGGTCGGTCTCGGAGTGCTGCCCGCACCACTGCGCAACGTGGTAACCACCGCAATGGAGATCGCCACCCTCGAGTCCATGTTTCCAGGCCGGATACGCGTTGGCCTCGGCCACGGTGTGCAGGACTGGATGCGGCAGGCGGGCGCCGCCGTGGCGTCACCCCTGACATTGATGCGCGAGTACGTCACGGCTTTGAAGGATCTCTTGGCCGGGCGGACCGTCACCGTTGACGGCCGCTACGTTCGCCTTGCCGACGTGTGTTTGGATTGGGCTCCGCAACAACGGGTTCCGGTGCTGATCGGCGCGACCGGACCAAAGACGTTGGCATTGGCCGGTGAGACTGCGGATGGCGTGATCCTTGACTCTCAGTACACCGTTACCACGCTGCGGGATCCTCTGGGCCATGTCGCGTCGGGACGAGCCGCCCGCGGCGGGACGCCCTTCAGCACGGTGCTGTTTCTTGCATGCGGCGCTGATCAGGCTGCAGTCTCGGTCGGGCCCTATCTCGAGGCGGGGGTGGACACCCTCGTATTCCAGCCAGTGGGGGCGCAGGCTGTGATGCCCGAATTGATCACTGCGGCAGGCGAGGTGGCGGCGCGACTGCGTGCCGGCTAGGCGGTGATCATGCGAGTGTCGCTCTCTACCAAGCGTTCCCGTGCCGAGCGCACGGCCCCGATGCTGGCCACGGTAACCAGCACGATCGCCACATAGCCCGCCACTGCGAGGTGCTGCCCAAGGATCAGCCAGCCCGCCAGGGCGGCCACGACCGGTGAAAGACACGTCAGGATCGCGAACGTCTCCGGTGGGAGGCGGCGCAGCGACATCAACTCCAGCGAGTAGGGGATCACCGACGACATCACTCCGACAACTACCCCCAGCCCCAATACCTGCCACCGCAGCGCGCTCTGCGGATCGATCGTGACCACCGCTAACGGTGCCATCCCCACTGCACCGATCGCCGTCGCAAGGGCCAGCCCGTCGAGCTTGGGGAAATCGGATCCCGCGCGTGCCGTGGCGAGGATGTAACCCGCCCAGCTCGCCCCCGCGCCTGCGGCGAACCCCAGTCCAATCGGGTCGAGATGGCCGACTCGAACCCCTGCGAGGCTGAGCAGCACGACGCCCAGCAACGCGAGCAGAGCCCACAGCCATGCAGTCCAGCGTCGGCTGACTATCACGGAAAGTGCCAGGGGACCAAGGGCTTCAACGGTGACAGCAACGCCGAGAGGGATGCGGGTCAGCGAGAAATAGAAGCACACGTTCATCACGGTCACCGCGGCGGCAAGCGCACCCGCTGACAACCACGCCCGGC
>Ga0075421_100003529_pt1 | contig 18730 bp, 15 predicted proteins | sample SoiMetdeltSBSDD5_FD_75292 | JGI IMG/M metagenome (GOLD analysis project Ga0075421, IMG submission 75292) | Bulk soil microbial communities from a Populus tree surrounding site in Tennessee, USA - Soil MetaG P. deltoides SBSDD5 | ecosystem: Environmental > Terrestrial > Soil > Tree plantation... | reverse complement strand
CCGGCCCCGCGGCTCCGCACCGAGAAAGCCCCCCCGGTGCGGACCACCTTGGCGGACCTGTGCCTACTGCCCGGCCTGCTGGAACAGGAACGGGTAGACCACCACCACCACGCCTCCGCCCTTGGGCTTGGGGAAGATCCACGTCCGGACGCGGCCCGCCACGCAGGAGTCCAGCTCGCCGTTGCCGACCGTGGACTGCGAGACAGACGAGGAGGCCACCGTCCCCGCCGCGGAGATGATGAACTTCACCTGCACCTTCCCCTTGAGGTTGGGGAAGCGCGCCAGCTGCGTCTCGTAGCAGTACCGGATCTGGTCGCGGTGGGAGCGGATCACCTGCCGGATCAGCTCCTTGTCCAGGGAGCCCATGACCTCCGGGTCCGAAGACGTGATCCCGATGTCCGAGACCTTCTTCCCGCCCAGCACGCCGATGCCGCTGCCGTAGGTGCCGGTGCCGCCGCCGCGGCCCTTGGTGCCGATGGCGCCGATGCCGATGGTGTCTCCCACGCCGCCGCCGCCGCCGCCGGTGCCCCGCAGCCCGAGGCCGCCGAAGCCCTTGGAGTCGCCCGCGCTGGCGCCGAACAGGCCGCCCATGGCCGCGGTCAGCTCACCGCCCAGGCCGTTGGACCCGAACACCGTGGAGAGGCCGCCGCCCTTCCCGCCGAAGATGCGGCTGGTGAGCATGCGCGCCTGGTCCTTCTCGTTCGGCTTGCCCTGCGGCGCCATGTGCGCGTTGCGCTTGGGGGCGTCCTTGCGGCCCGCCTCGCCCTCGTCGCCGCGGTGCTTGGCGGACATCTCGCCGGACTGCTTCTCCTTCTGCTGGGCCAGCTTCTCCAGCAGGGGGTTCTTCTTCATCTCCGGCGGCTTGATGATCAGCTTGGCGATGCGCGCCTCGCTGGAGGAGAGCTCGTCCGCGTACTCGTCTCCCTCCAGGGACCGGTTGAGGGCGGTGATGACGAACAGCGCTCCCACGAAGAAGAGCACCAGGAAGATGTTCAGCACCGTGAAGTCGAGCGTCTCCGAGACCGGCACCAGCACCCGCTTGGGCACCGGCTGGAGGAACGCCTCCATGGTGATGCCGCCCAGGTCGACCCAGATGTAGTCGTCCTGGCCCAGGTGGACGGAGTACCCGTCCCCGTCCGAGCTGGCCTTCCCACCCTCGATCAGGTGGAGCAGCTCGAACGTCTCCTGGCCGCGGGTCATCTCCCCCTTCATCCGCTTGTTGAAGTGGACGGAGAACCCTTCCTTCTCCGCCGTGGCCGCCTCGAACGAGGGGGCGCCCAGCTTGGAGTCCCCCATGATGAAGTGGCAGCTGGCCTTGGAGCCCACGGTGAACGCGCGCGGCTGGCCGGGCGGGAGGAAGTGCTCCGCCACCCGGTGGTCTCCCCAGGAGAAGCGCAGCTCCAGCCCCATGGGGCCGGTCCCCTGGCGCCGCGCCGGGCGCGCCCGCGCCGGGCCGGCGACGGGCTGGGACTGGGAGGTGCCGGGCGGCACCGCCTCGTTCTGTTCGGTGCGGGCGAAGGATTCGTCCGCGGGCGCGGGCGCCTCCTCGGGTGGGGGCGGAGGAGTGCGCGCCCGGGCGCGCGCCGGGGCGGGCGCGGCCACGGCGGCCGGCGGCGGCGGTTCCGCCTCCGGCTCCGGCTCGGGCTCCGGCGCCGCGGCGGCGGCCTGTCCCAGCGCCTCCGCCGGGTCCGCCACCGGCACCTCGCCCGGCACCGGCATCTCGCCCTCCTGGGCGGCCTGGGCCAGGTTGGCGGCCGTCTCGTGCACCTGGATGGTGGTGTTGCCGACCTTGATCTCGTCGCCAAAGGTCAGCGGGCTCTTCGTCACCCGCTTGCCGTTGACGTAGGTGCCCTCCACACTGCCCATGTCGGTGACGAACATCGCGCCGTCCTGGCCGACGTCGATCACCGCGTGGATGCGGGACACCTTCTCGTCCTCCAGGCACAGGTGTGCCGAGGAGAGCCGACCGATCTTGATCAGATCCCGGTCGTAGTCCTTCGAGACGATCAGCTCCTCGCCCTTGTACACCTTGAGCGTCAGCGGGACGGCCACGGTTCCTCCAGAGGTTCCAACTGCCTACCGCTTCGTTCAGACACCGCGGCCGCGCCGCGGTTCCGGCTGAATACCCACAAGATCCCTACAGCTCCCCCACCGACTCCATCACCTTGTCCTTGAACTCCTCGCGGATGCGGATCAGGTTCGAGTGCTTCACCCGCTTGCGCGCCTCCACGTACTCACCATCCGGCTTGGTGAGGTCGCCCTCGATGGTGTCGTCCTCGAAGTTGATGGTGGTGGTCTTGGCGTACTTGACGTTCTTGTCCGCCGGGGGCGGCTGCTCCTGCGCCAGAGCCCCCATCGCCAGCGCCAGGGCTGCCACCGCGATCGTCTTCTTCATGGCTTGCCACCTCCTCCACGGCACCTCGTCACCACCGGCCCCAGGCTAGCAGAGCCACGCTCCACACAGCCTGCCCGGTTGCCGGCCTTTGCCGGCCACTATCTGATACACGACCACACCCCGGCTCACAGGTCGTCGCCGGGCTCGTCCGGATCCTTCTCCGCCGGCTTGGGCGTGGTGGGGGGGGCGGGGGCCGGCGCTTTGCCGGCGGCCGGCGTGGGCTTGGGGCCCTTCCCCGCCGCGCTCCCCTTGGCCGGCGCGGTGGCGCCGCCCGCCTCGCCCGCGGCGTCCTTGGCGACCGAGCCCTCCTTGGGAGGCTCGCCCGGGGCGCCGGGGACCGGCGGGTTGTTCTTCTCGTTCTGCTTCTGCTGCTCCTCCATCTTCTTGGCCTCGGCCTCGGCCTTGGCCGCCTCCGCCTTGGCCTGGACGATCTGCTCCGCCTCCTTGAGCAGCTCGGCCGCCTTGTTCCCGGGGTCCGCCGCCGCCTCCGGCGCCATCGCCAGGTACTTCTTGTACAGATCGATGGCGCGCTCCGGCGCGTCCTTGTACCGGTGCAGCACCACCGCCCGGTTCAGGTAGATGCCGGGGAGCGTGGAGTTGATCTTCTCCGCCTCGTCGTACTCCTGCATCGCCTTGTCGTAGTCGCCCATCGACTTGTAGGCGACGCCCAGGTTCAGGTGCGCCTCGGCGCTCTTGCCGTTGGCCTGGAGGATCTTGCGCAGGTGCTGCTCCGCGGACGGGTAGTCCTCCAGCTCCATGGACAGCCGCGCCAGCTCCACGTGCGCGGGGAGGAAGTCCGGCCGCACCTCCAGCGCCTTCTGGAACTGCAGCCGCGCCTTGGTGACCTCCTTCTCCTCCAGGAGGATCTGCGCGATCGCGAAGTACAGCTCCGGGTCGTTCTCGTCGATCTTCATCGCCCGCAGCGCCACCAGCCGGGCCATGGAGAGCTGCTTGTTCACCTGGTACACGCGCATCATCACCTTGTAGGCGGGCAGGCACTTGGGGTCGCGCATCAGCGACTGCCGGGCCAGCTCCATCGCCCGGTCGGACTGGCCCTGCTGCCGGTACAGCTCCGCCAGGCGCGCCCGCGCCGAGGCGGCGTCCGGGTTCTTGGTGACGATCTCCTCGTACTGCCTGGCGGCGCCCTGCACGTCGCCCTTGTTCTGGGCGATCACCGCGATGTTCTCCGCCGCCTGGTACAGGCTGGGCTTCTTGCGGAGCGCGTCCCGGTAGTGGTTGATGGCCTTGTCCTGGTCGCCCCGGCGCTCGGCCAGCACGCCCAGGTTGAAGTCGGCCTCCGCCAGCTTGTCGTCCGCGTCGATCGCCGCGCGGTACTTGTTCTCCAGCTGGGCGAAGTCGTAGCTCTTCTGCTTCCGCTGGCCCTCGTGCGCCTTCACCGCCTCCTCGAAGAGCAGCTTGGCCTTGTTGGAGATCTGCGGCTGGCCGTCGTCCGGCGGGGCGCTCTGGTCGCCCCCCGGAGCCTTGCCGCCGCCCTCGGTCCCCGTCGAGGTCCGCTTGTCCGGCCCGCCGGTCCCGGTGGTGCCCTTCCCCGCTCCGCCGGCGGTCACGCACCCGGTCAGCGCCAGCGCGGCCAAAAGCCCGATCGCCGCCGCGCGCGTCGTCGTCTGTCGTTGGTGTCTCATCTTAGAGGTCGTCCTCCGGCTCCGCGTCCGGGTCCTTCTTGGGCGGCGGCGGCTTCTTGCCGTCCGTCGCCGCTCCTCCGGGCCCTCCGGCGGAGGCGGCGCGCACGGAGCGTGGCGGCTCGTCGTCCTTGGGGGCCTTGAACTCGCCCACGTCCTTGTCCAGGTCCTGCTTCAGCTCCTCCGCCTCCTGCTTGGCCAGCTGCTGCTGCGCCTCGGTGAGCACCGGCACCAGCTGGATCGCGGCCAGCAGGTCCTGCCCCTGGGCCTGTCCCTTGACCTGCTTGATCTCGTAGACCTGCTCGTAGACCGGCGGGAACCTGTCCGGGCGGTAGCCGTCGCGGAGCAGCTCGAGCGACTTTTTGGCGCAGTCGTTGGCGATGTCCAGCTCCTGCGACTTGGCCACCGCCGCCGCGAACGCCTCCGCCGCCTTCTCCTTCGGCGCCGCCGCCTGCTTGGTCATCTCGTCGCGGATGGCGTCCTGCAGCTCCTGGTTCGAGCCGCGCGGCATGGGCGCCTTCTCCAGCGTCTCCGCGAAGTTCGCGTAGGCCAGGCCGATCTTGTACAGCGCGCAGATGCCGGTGTCGCCCGCGTTGTACTTCACCGTCTTGGTGTAGTTGTCGATCACCACCTTCATCCGCTTGGCCTTCTCCTGCAGCGTCTCCTTGAACATCTTGGCCGGGTCGCCGCCGGTGCCCCAGCGGAGCTTGGCCTGGGTGAAGAAGCGGAGGTCCTCCTCCACGGTGAGCATCTGGGCCCGCGCCGCCACCTCCACCGCCGCCGGCTCCAGCGCCTTGCGCCGCGCCGGGCCCAGCGTGCCGTAGAACCTGTCCACCCTCGCCAGGATGCGCGTCACCTCGCGCGGCCGCTTCGCCTTCTCCTCGAAGAGCTTGACGATCCGCGCCTCGGCGAGGAGCAGCTTGTTGGGGTCCTTGCCCCACTGCTTCTGGTACTCCTCCAGCTGCTTGAGCGCCCGCCCGTACGTCCCCATCTTCTCGTACAGGTCGGCGATGGAGAGGAACACCGCCTCCTCGTCCTTCGACTTGGGCCACAGCTCCAGGTACTTCTCGCGGTCCTTGAGCGCCTGGCGCAGCTGGCCCAGGCCCTCGCGGAACACGCCCGCGTTGTAGAGCGCGATCTGCGCCTTGGACTCCTCCCACTTCTGCACCACCGGCGCCTTGGGCGGGGGCGCCTCCTCGCCCTTCTTCCCCTTCCTGGCCTTGGCGGCCCGGGGCGGCGGGGCGGCCGGCTTGCCCTTCTTGCCCGCGTTCCGCTCGTAGCCCTGGACGTACTTCTCGTACGACTCGGCCGCCTTCTCGAAGTCGCCCACCGCCTCGCGCGCCTCGGCGTTGGCGTAGGTGCAGGCCGGCACGTACTCCGACTTGGGGTACTGGGAGACGATCCGGTCGCGCGTCTCGATCGCCTTGTCCAGCATCTTGGCGTTGAAGTAGTCGATGGAGGCGTTGAAGAGCGCCTTGTCCGCGATCTCGGACCTGGGGAACTCGGAGACGAAGGTCTTGTACGCCTCGGCGGCGCGCGCGTAGTCCTTCCGCTGCTCCAGCTGGTTCACCAGCTTGAAGGCGGACTGCTCCAGCACCTTGGCCAGCGTGTCGCGGAACGCGCCGGTGGCCAGCTTCTCGTTGGCGTAGAACTTCCGCGCCCACTCGTTGACCTTGGTCCAGTCACCCAGCAGGTTGTACGAGTCGAGCACCAGGTTGGCGGCCACCTCCGCCGCCCGCTGCCCGTCCTCGAACTTGTGGTCCGGGTACTTGAGCGCGATCTCCGAGAACCGCTTCACCGCCTCGTCGAAGTGGTTGTAGCGGTAGTAGATGTTGGCGGCCTTGAAGGCGATCTCCACCTTCTTGTCATCGCCGGGGACGTACTTGAGGTACCGCTCGCAGGCGTCCAGCAGGCCCTGCTTGGGCCCCGGGATGGTGGCCTTCTTGGTGATGTCGGTGGTGTCGGCCTTGAGCTTGCCGGCCTCCTCCTCCCGCTTCACCACCTCGTCCCAGGCGAGGATGGAGTTGTAGGCGGCGTTCACCATCCGCACGCCCGGCTTCTGCTTGCCCTCGATCTTCTTCACGTCCTGCTCGACCACGCGGGTGTACTCCTGCGCCGCCTTGTCGAACTTCTGCAGGTTGTCGAAGAGCAGCTCCGACCAGAAGAAGCGCATGTCGTACGCCTTCGGGTTGTCCGGGAAGAGCGTGAGGTAGTCCGAGTACACGTCGTTGGCGAGCCCGAACACCTCGTCGTCGCGCGTCTTCTTCGCCTCGTTGTGCCAGTTGACGGCGAGGTTGGAGAGCGTGCGCTCGGAGAGGGTCTTGGCCTCCTCCAGCGCCGCCTTGTCCTTGTCGGTGCTGACCACCTTCGCCTTGTCCACCGCGTCGATGACCTCCACCAGCTTGCGCACCTGCTGGACGGTCATCTTCTTGTTCCCGGCGCGGAGGATGCAGTCGACGATCTTGGCCTGGAACCCGGGCGCCTCGGGAGAGAGCGGCTTCTCCTTGATCAGCATGTTGTAGGTGATGGCCGCTTCCTTGTCCCGGCCGCCGCCGTAGTAGAGGTTGGCCAGCTGGACCACCATGGCGAAGCGGTCGTCCGGGTTGGAGGCCACCTTGCCGAAGTCCGCCCGCGCGTCCTGCGGGGTGCCGACGCGCTCGTACGAGCGCACGTAGTCGTTGCGCGCCTCGCGGACCAGGCTGGCCTTGCCGGACTTCTTGCCGTCCTTCTCCAGCGCGCCCGCCCCCAGCAGCTCGCCCATCAGGATGACGGTCTTGAACTTGTCCATCGCGTTCTGGAAGTCGTTGAGCAGGAAGTAGCACCAGCCCTGCTTGTAGAGCGCGAACGCGTAGACCTGGTTCTCGGGGTAGCTGGCGGCCTGCTTGTACGCCTCCAGGGCCTTCTGGATCTGCGCCAGGTCCGCCTTGGTCTTGGACTTGGTGAAGTAGTACTCGCCGAACGCCAGCCAGGCGTCGGGGACGTACCGCGACTTGGGGTACTTCTTGATCAGGCGCTCGAAGGCCACCATCGCCTTCTTCTGGTCCTGGTCGTTCTTCGACTCCAGGAAGGCGTGGCCCAGGAAGTAGAGCACCTCGTCGCTGCGCTCGTAGTCGCGGTACTTCTGGGCGATCTCCGAATACGCGTCGCGGGCCCTCCCGGCGAAGTCCTCGGCCTTCTTGTCCAGGTCCGCCTTCTCGGCCTTGGCGCGCTCCATGGCCGCCTTGTCCTTCTTGTTGAGCGCCTTGATGTAGTCGTCGTCCTTCCGGTTGGCCTGGAAGAAGTAGTCCTTGGACTCCTCGAAGAGCAGCTCCGCCAGGCGGAAGAGGAGGCCGGGGCGGTCCTTGTCGCCCTCGGGGGTGATCTTGAGGAGCTTCTGGAGCTGGACCATCTGCTCGTGGCGCTTCTCCGCCACCTGCACCTCCACCCCGAGCCGGAACTGGTCGTACTGCAGCGTGGGCGCGTCCGGGCCCTTGGCCTCCTTCGGGCGGGTGAGGTCGCCCGCCAGCGACTTGTCCACCGTGGTGGCCGACTTCTTCAGCTCGGCCTCCTTGGCTTCCTTGCGCTCGGTCTTGGTCTCGACGGCGGCCGGCGCCGGCGGGGCGGCGGGCTGCTGCTGGCCGTGCGCGAGCGCGGAGGCGAGCAGCACGGCGGTGGCGATGCGACGTCGCAGGGAGGTTGAGCTCATGGGTGTGGATTCCCCCGTTGGGCCTGGTCGCTTCCTATGCAAGCAAGTGCTCAGGACTCCTGGGAATTTTCGTCCTGGACCGAGCCCGAATCATGGACGGAAGAGGGCGCCGGGGTCAACTTACGTCACCCGGATCTGGTACAGGCTGACAGCCTACATGAGCTACCTGCCGGAGGGTGCCAGCTTCGAGGAGCTGGTTCAGGACTATTTCGTGGCCTTTCGAGGACGCGGGCTGATGCTCTCGCCGCTGGACGGGGAGCTGGCGTCGGCGTGGGCGCAGGTAGGCGTGCCGTTCGAGGTGGTGGCGCGGGGCATCCGGCGAGCGGCGGAGGGGGCGCTGCGGGACGCCCGGCCGGGGGAGTCGGGGCTGCGGACGCTGCGGGCCTGCCGCCGGGCGGTGGAGGCGGAGATCAAGAAGTTCCAGGACCGGTCTGCGGGGGCGCCGGACCCGGCGGCGAAGCTTCAGGAGGACCGGGAGAAGAAGCGCCGGGCGAAGCTGCGGCGGTTCACGCGCGATCACCCGGAGCGGGCGGAGCTGCTGGAGCGGGCGGCGGCGCGGGCGGAGCGGCAGCCTCCGGAGGGGCGGGAGGAGGCGGTGCTGCTGCACGCGCTGCGGCTGCTCCCGTACCCGGAGCGGGTCGGCCTGTACCGGGAGGCGCGCATTCACTGCGCGTCCCAGCAGGCGCTGTCCGCGCGCGCCAGGCGGCTGGCGCGGCGGTTCCACGTGGCGGTGGTGGTGCGTCGAGCCTTGTGTCTGCCGTCGTTCTGGTGAGCGGGCTGCCGCGCGGCAGCGGCGTGTTATAGGGTTTCTCGAGGAGTCGCATGGGCGACATGCCGCCTGCGGGAAACGTCCCCGCCGAGACGACCGACTACGCCGTGTTCGAAGGTCTGTACCGCCGGGCGCTCCGCGTGGACCCCGGCAGTCCGCTGGCGGAGGCGCTGCGCGAGGTGGGGTTCGATCTGCGGGCGCCGAAGGGTCGCTACCCGTCCTCGGTGTGGAGGGCGGCGCTGGACCTGACCGCCAGGCACCAGTTCCCGGAGCTGACGGTGGACGAGGGCCACCGGGAGCTGGGGCGGCTGTTCACGGCCGGGTTCTTCGAGACCATCGTGGGGAAGGTGATCGGCAGCATCATCCCGTTCCTGGGGACGGACCGGATGATGGCGCGGATGCCGAAGTTCGCGAGCATGACGTCGTCGGGGATCTCGCTGGAGCCGGTGAAGGAAGGCGAGAAGAAGTGGCGGCTGAAGTACCGGAGCCGGCTGGCGTCCGCGGAGTTCATGGCCGGGGCGATGGAGAGCGGCGTGGCGAAGACCAAGATCCCGGTGGCGGTCCAGATCGAGAACCGGACCGAGGATGGGTTCGACCTCGTGGTCACCGAGCTGACCTGAGCTGACCCGGGAAGACCGGCGGGGGCGCGTCAGCGGTTTCTGGTATGGAGGGCGGCGCATGCCTCCGTGCGCGATCTGCAAGGGCCAGCGGTACGTCCTCTCGGGCGAGGGGGAGCACGCGGTGGCGCGGGTGTGCGAATGCGCGCGGTCGTGCAAGGTGTGCGGCGGGTCCGGGTACGTGCTGGGGAAGCAGGAGGAGACGTTCAGCCGGCGGGTGGGGCCCAGGCAGTACGAGGTGCTGGGGCCCTGCTCGTGCCGGCTGCTGGAGCAGCGGGTGGCGTACTACTCGGAGGCGAAGGTGCCGGCGGCGCACGCCGGGGCGGACTTCGAGAGCTACCGGTCGCCCATCGACGAGGCGGGGGCCAAGGCCAAGCGCGTCGCCCAGCAGTTCGCGTTCGGGTACAAGCGCGGCGCGCGGGCGCACGGGTACATCCTGTCCGGGCCGGTGGGGTCGGGGAAGACGCACCTGCTGGCGGCCACGCTGGCGCACGTGGTGCTGGAGGTGGGGGCGCGCGCCGAATACGTGGAGATCTCGCACCTGTACGCGAACATCCGGCGCGGGTTCCAGGAGGGGAAGAGCGGCGGGGAGATCATCCGGCCGCTCTCCGAGGTGGAGCTGCTGGCGATCGACGAGCTGGGGAAGGGGCGGATGAGCCCGTTCGAGCTGGAGACGATGGACGAGCTGATCTCCCGCCGGTACAACGCCGGGCGGACCACGCTGTTCGCGACGAACTATTCGCTCCGCCCGCCGGACCGGGCGCGCGCGCCGTACCTCACCACGGACGAGCTGAAGCAGGCCGGCAAGGAGTCGCAGCTGCTCTACGACCGCGTGGGGGACCGGATCTACAGCCGGCTCTGCGAGATGTGCGACTTCGTGGAGATGCCGCGCGGCACGCCGGACCACCGGCGCCAGCGGCAGGAGCTGCGGTAGTCACAGGGCGGCGAGCACGCGCTCCAGCCGGTCGGTCAGCCGGTGCCGCGCGCAGACCTCTCGCAGCGCTTCGAGCGGGGGAGGTGCATTTCGCTCCAGGAGCTGGACCACATCGGCGACATCCTGTGGCCCGCCCGCATCGACCTTGAGCGCCACCAGGTGCACCAGGTCCACGACCGGAAACGGAGCTCCGGGCATGGAGATGGCGGTCTGGATCGCCTCCCGCGCGAGGCGGTTGCGAAGGTTCACGACCTCCACCGGGTCGGCGCCAGCGCCGCGGACCTCCAGCACGCCGCCCACCGGATCGTCCGCGTCTGGGTACCGCAGCTCGACCTCGAGGCCAGCCGCCTCCAATTCGCGCGCCACGTCGCGAAGCACCGTGAATGGATCCGTGACCGTCGCCAGGTCGAAGTCGGCGGTCGAGCGCGCGAAGCCGTGCGCCGCGAGTGCCACCGCGCCGATCACGGCGGACGCCACGCCATGGCGCTCCAGGGCCGCGCGCACCAGGCCCACGACCGCCAGGGTCTTCTCCGTCTGGGTCATCTCCCTCTAGACTTGGCGGGCCGGCGTTCCTGACGGCCCAGCCGGAGGGCGAGGTCGATCCGCTCCATGGGCGTCATCGCCAGCTCGCGCGCGATGCGGGCGGCGCGTGTCGCATCCGCGCTCTTGCTCGGCCGCCGCTTGCCCAGCGGCAGGATGATGTGCTTGCTCATGCTGCGCGCGCTCTTCCCCATCGCTATTGTGCCATCTAACCGATGAGCGCACCTGAATCCACTCCCGGCACCATCCAGTTCCCCCTCGGCCCGTTCCAGGTGCTGGTCCGGCCGTCCTTCTGGCTGATCATGGCCCTCTTCAGCGGGCTGGGCAGAGGGGCGAGCGTCCCCAGCGCGATCATCTTCGTGGGGGTGGCGTTCATCTCGGTGCTCTTCCACGAGCTTGGCCACGCCGTCACCGGCCGGATGTTCGGCGCCGCCTCCTGGATCGAGCTCTACTCGTTCGGCGGCCTCACCCACCACGACCGCATGCTCAGCCGCTGGCGCGACGTGCTCATGGCCGCCGCGGGCCCCGGCTTCGGATTCGTCCTCGCCCTCCTGGCCTGGGCGCTCCTGCCCTACATGCACCCGGAATCCACGGCCGAACGCGTGGTCGAGAAGGTGCTGGAGATCAACCTCTTCTGGGGGATCCTGAACCTCCTCCCGGTGCTGCCGCTCGACGGAGGCCGGGTGCTCTCCGGGCTGCTCGGTCCCAGCCGCCGCCGGATGGCCAGGTACGTCGGCACCGGTGTGGCGGTGATCGTGGCCGCGCTCAGCGCCGCGATCCAGGAGTTCTACCTGACGATCCTGTTCGGCCTGCTCGCCTTCCAGAATGCCCGGGATCTCGGCTCGCAGCGCGACGTCCGCGCCCAGCGCCCGCCGCCCGCGGAGAAGGACGCCCTGGCCCGCGGCTGGCAGGCGCTCCTCTCCGGCGACGAGTCCGAGGCCGGGCGCCTGGCCCACCTCGCCCTCTCCGGCGCGCAGGGCCAGGACCAGCAGAATGCCGCGCGCGACCTGCTGGCCTGGGTCGCCCTCGCGGACCAGAACCCGCGGGGCGCCCTCTCCCAGCTGGAGCGCGTGGGCCCGCCGGAGAAGGCGCGCCGGCTGACCTGGGCCCTGACGCTGGAGGGGCTGCAGATGCTGGCTCAGGCCCTGCCCCACGCGGAGGCCGCGTTCCAGGTCGAGCCGTCGGAGACCTCCGCCACCCTCCTCGTCCGCCTGCTCGACAGGGCCGGCCGGTACGACGACGCGGAGCGGATCGCCGCGTCGTTCGGCTGGCGCTCGCCCGCGCTCCGCGACGCGCGCCTGGGCGACGTGGCCCTGGCCCGCGGCGATCACGCCCGCGCCGCCACCCTCTACGGCAGCGCCTTCGACGGCGGCCGCCGCCCGATCGACGCCTACAACGCCGCCTGCGCGCACGCCCGCTCCGGCCAGGTCACCCGCGCGGTGGAGTGGCTGGGCCGCGCCATGGACGCCGGGTTCGACGACCGCGAGCAGATCCAGTCCGACCCGGACCTCGCCCAGGTGCGCACCGCCGGGGAGATCCAGCGCCGCCTCGCTACCCCGGCTACGCCCCCAGCAGCTCGCGGTGGAGCCGCGCGGTGAGCGGCTTGAGGTGCTCGCGGCCCACCAGCAGCGAGATCTGCAGCGCGGAGACGTGCAGCCCCTGCACCTTCGCCCCCACCGCCTCCGCCGCCTGAAGCGCGCGCCGCGCGAAGGACCAGTTGGCGTTGATCCCCGCGCCCACCGCGGTGACGGTGCCCAGCCCGTCCTCCACCCGCACCCGCGCGCCGAACCGCGCCTCCAGGTCCCGCTTCAGCGCGTCCAGCCCGTGGACGTCCTGCAGCGGCGTGGCGATGAACGCCTGCCCGGGCCCGGCCTCGAAGGAGAGCGTCCGCCCGCGCACGCCGCGCGCGTCCAGGAACTCCATCACCTCGGACAGCTCGGCGGCGCCGCCCCGCGCGGAGATCGCCGCCAGGTCCGCCTCCGAGGCCACCCCCTTCACCCGCGCGTCCGCCGGAGGCGGCAGCTCCCGGATCGCCGTCCCCGTCCCACCCCCGAAGGTGGACCTGGCCAGGATCACGATCCCCTTGCGCTTGGCGAACTCCACCGCCTGCGCGTTGAGCACCTTGGCCCCGGCCGAGGCCAGCTCCTGCATCTCGTCGTAGGAGACCTCCTCCAGCTTGCGCGCCTGGGGCACCACCCGCGGGTCGGCGGAGAACACCCCGTCCACGTCCGAGTAGATCTCGCAGTCCGCCTGCAGCGCCGCCGCCAGCGCCACCGCCGTGGTGTCCGATCCGCCGCGCCCCAGCGTGGTCACCTCGCGCCGGTAGGAGACGCCCTGGTACCCGGCGACGATCACCACCTTCCCGTTCGCCAGCTCGTCCTGGATCCGGTACGGCCGCACCTCCACGATGCGCGCCTGGGCGTGGGCGTCGTTGGTGATGATGCCGCTCTGGCTGCCGGTGAAGCTGATCGCCGGCACGCCCAGCTCGTGGAGCGCCATCGACAGCAGCGCCATGGAGATCCGCTCCCCGCAGGTGAGCAGCATGTCCAGCTCCCGCCGCGGCGGGTCCGGCGACACCTGCTTGGCCAGCGCCAGCAGCTCGTCCGTGGTGTCGCCCATGGCGGAGACCACCACCACCACCTGGCAGCCCCCGTCCCGCCTCTCCTTCACCTTCCGGGCGACCCGCCGGATCTTCTCCACGTCGGCCACCGACGAGCCGCCGTACTTCTGCACCACGGTTGTCACGTTGGACATCGGGAATGCGCCTCCGCGCGGCTTGTTGGCCGCGCGCTTTCGACCGCGAAGGCCCTGCGTTGCATCCTTCTTGCCAGAGGTCAGCGGCGTCTTGACAGCGAAGTCTTCACCTCTATATTCCGCCGCCATTTTCAGGCCCCACCTGTCTTGGAGATGAGGTCTTCCCCATGGCGATGATCGAGGTCCACAACCTCACCAAGCGCTACCGGGACCGGGTGGCCGTCGACAGCCTCACCTTCGCCGTGAACGAAGGGGAGATCCTCGGCTTCCTGGGCCCCAACGGCGCCGGCAAGTCCACCACCATGCGAATGCTCACCGGCTTCCTCCCGCCGTCCGACGGGAGCGCGAAGATCGCCGGGTTCGACGTGTTCGACTCCCCGCTGGAGGTGAAGCGGCGCATCGGCTACCTGCCGGAGGCGCCGCCGCTCTACGTGGAGATGACGGTCCGCGGCTACCTCAAGTTCGTGGCCCAGCTCAAGGGCGTGCCGCGCAAGCAGATGAAGGAGGAGCTGGACCGGGTGGCCCGGACCGCCGCCGTCACGGACGTGATGGACCGGGTGATCCAGAACCTGTCCAAGGGCTACCGGCAGCGCGTGGGCCTCGCGCAGGCGCTGCTGGCGTCGCCGCCGGTGCTCATCATGGACGAGCCCCAGGAGGGCCTCGACCCCCAGCAGCGGATCGAGTTCCGCGAGCTGATCAAGGGGCTGGCCGGCAAGCACACCGTCATCCTCTCCACGCACGTGCTCTCCGAGGTGACCAAGACCTGCCAGAAGGCCCTGATCATCAAGCAGGGGAAGATGGTGGCGTACGACGACATCGGGAAGCTCGCCGCCAGCCAGCAGGTGGACGGTGGAGAGCCCATCTCACTGGAAGAGGCCTTCATCAAGCTGACCGCGGCCTAGCCGCGGCCCCCCGCACTCCGGAGCGAACGACATGCGCAACGCACTCGCGATCGCGAGGAAGGAGCTGTCGATCTACTTCACCACCCCGCTGGCGTACGGCGTGACCACCGTGGTGGTGCTGTTCTCGGCCTTCCTCTTCATGGGGCTCTTGCAGACCTTCGTGCAGATGCAGGAGATCGCCCGCGCCTACACCTGGGCGCGGATGCCCCCCGACTACAACATGTACAAGAACCTCACCGACGGGGTGATCATCCCGCTCTGGGGGATCGTGATCATCCTCACCGTGTTCGCGGCGCCGCTGCTGAGCATGGGGCTGTTCGCCAAGGAGAAGCGCGAGCACACCCTGGAGCTGTTGATGACCACCCCGATCCGGCCCTGGGAGCTGGTGATCGGCAAGTACCTGGGCGGGCTGGGCGTGACCTCGATCACGCTGGGGAGCACCTTCCTCTTCCCCGTCATCCTCGCTGCCTTCGGCTCCTCGGAGAGCGGCCAGGCGCTGGAGTGGCAGACGGTGGCGCTGGGGTTCCTGGGCCTGGTGCTGCTGGGCGCCCTCGCGGTGGCGTTCACCATGCTCATCTCCTCCTTCACCCAGACGCAGCTGCTGGCCGCGTTCATCGGCATCGTGGGCATGCTGGTGTGGCTGCTGGTCCGGGGGGTGGCGCAGATGGCCGAGGAGCCGCTGCGATCCATCGTCGGGCAGGTCTCGCTGGACGGTCACCTGCAGTCGATGATGCGAGGCGTGGTGGAGCTGAAGGGCCTGGTGCTCTTCATCTCCTCCATCGCCTTCCTGCTCTTCCTCACCCACCGCAAGATCGAGTCGGAGCGCTGGGCATGAACAAGAACAAGACGATCGCGAGCCTCTTCATCGCCCTGGGCCTGCTGCTGACGCTGAGCGCCCTGTTCACCTGGTTCATCCTGAGCGACGAGGTCACCGCGCTGGTGAAGCTGGCCGTGGGCGTGGTGGCGGCGGCGGCCGGGCTGTTCCTCAACCGCGGGAGCGGGGACGTGGTCGCCCGCCGGCGCGGCGTCTTCTTCACCACCTCCACCTTCGGCACGGTGGTGGTGGTGCTGGGCCTGCTGGTGGCGGTGAACTTCATCGCCGTCAAGCGCAACAAGACCTGGGACATCACCTCCAAGAAGGTGAACTCGCTGGCGGCGCAGACCACCACCGCGCTCCAGGGCCTGAAGGAGAAGGTGACCGCGGTGGGCTTCGCGGACCCCAAGGAGCCGATGTACGGGGCGATGGAGGCGCTGCTGCAGCGCTACCGCACCGAGGCCCCGGACAAGTTCGAGTACGCCTTCAAGACGCCGCTGAAGGCGCCGGACCTGGTGCAGAAGTACCAGCTCCGGCAGGGGCAGAACGCCATCGTCCTCACCCGCGGCGAGGGCGCCGCCGAGAGCCACGTGACGGTGCCGGTGCCCACCGAGCAGGAGCTCACCAACGGCCTGCTCAAGCTCTCCGCGGTGGGCGAGAAGAAGGTGTACTTCGTGATCGGCCACGGCGAGTGGTCGCTGGACGCGGCCCAGGGCCCGGAGGGCGCCGGCGTCCAGCCCACCGAGGGCTCGGTCACCGAGCTCAAGCGCGACCTCACCCAGGACGGCTACGCGCCGGAGGCGCTCAACCTGCTGGGCAGGAGCGCGGTCCCGGACGACGCGTCGGTGGTGATCGTCGCCGGGCCGAAGCAGCCGCTCACGGCGCCCGAGGTGGACGCGCTGAAGAAGTACCTCGCCGAGGGCGGCCGGCTGGCCCTCTTCGCGGACGAGAAGGTGGACACCGGCCTGGACAAGGTGCTCGCCGAGTACGGGCTCCAGGTGGACCCGGGCCTGGTGGCGGACACCCAGTTCCCGGTGGAGAGCCCGTACGACATCCCGTCGCTCTATTACGGGACCCACGACATCACCCGGCTCCTGCGCTCGCAGCCGCTGAACGTGGAGTTCATCATGAGCCGGGGGCTGACCCTGCTGCGCGACGGCGTACCCTCCGGCGTGAAGGCGGAGCCGCTGGTGCTCTCCTCGCCGCAGGCGTGGGTGGAGCTGACGCCGGACCAGAACCCGCAGCCCTCCAGCGGCGAGAAGACCGGGCAGATCGTCCTCGCCGCGGTCTCCACCCGCCCGGTGGCGCCGGACGTCCAGAAGAAGCGCAATGACGAGGGCCGGGTGGTCCTGTTCGGCGACTCCACGCTGCTGGTGGACGCGTTCTGGGGCCACCAGGGCAACCGCAACCTGGTGCTCAACGCGGTGGCCTGGGCGTCCAACCAGTTCCAGAAGGTGACCATCCGGCCGCCGGACCGCGACATCTCGGTGATCGACCTGGACGAGAAGATGCGGTCGCGGATCCGCCTGATCGCCGTCGACCTGCTGCCGATGACGGTGCTGGGCCTGGGCCTGGCCATCTGGCTGACGAGGCGGAACAAGTGAGCCCGCAACAGCGGAGCCTGGTCACCCTGCTGGGCCTGACGGCCGTGGCGGCGGCGGTGGGGCTGTACGCCTACTTCGGGGTGATGAAGGTGGACGAGCAGGAGCAGGAGGAGAAGGCGGTGGCGGACAAGCTGTTCTCCACCTCCGGCCCCACCCCCGAGAAGACCTCGGACGGCGGGGCGCCGCCTCAGCCGGAGTTCACGAAGATCGCCGTCCGCGCCAAGGGCGAGACCACGGTGGTGGAGAAGCAGCCGGACGGCACCTGGCGGATGACCGCGCCGGTGAAGGCGGCGGTGGACCAGTACGTGCTGGACTCGCTCACCTCCCAGCTCAAGGACGGGAAGGTGGACCAGAAGGTGGAGGAGAAGCCGGGCGACGAGGACCTCAAGCGCTACGGGCTCAAGGAGCCCCAGTGGACGGTGGAGGCCAGCGCGCTGGTGCCGGACCCGAAGGATCCGTCCGCTCCGAAGCAGCCCCGCCAGGTGAAGCTGGAGGGCGGCGTGGAGAACACCTTCAACGGCTCCATCTACCTGCGCAAGGACGCGGACCCGGCGGTCTACGCGGCCAGCGGCGGCATCCGCTTCAACCTCGAGAAGACCGCCTACGACCTGCGCGACAAGCAGGTGCTGGCGGTGGACGAGCCGAAGATCCAGACCCTGGACGTGGTGAGGCCCAAGGGCGGCGGCTACTCGCTCCTGCGGGGCGAGGGCGAGGGCACCAGGGCGTGGAAGATGACCGGGCCGAAGGCCCAGGACGCCGACGGGCAGGCGGTGATCAACGTGCTGGGCCAGCTCAAGTCCGAGCGCGCCACCGCCTTCCTCGCCGATTCGCCCGAGGAGCGGAAGAAGCACGGCCTGGAGTCGCCCGCGGTGGACGCCACCTTCGTGATGAAGGACGGCGAGAAGATCCGGCTCCGGCTGGCCAAGGCCGCCGACAAGCACTACGCGCTCCGCGAGGACAGGGAGGGCGCGGTGCTGGCGGAGGTGGGCTCCGCCGCGCTGGGGCACCTGGACAAGCCGGCGGACGACCTGCGCGACAAGAGCGTGCTGCAGTTCAAGCGGGACGAGGTGGCGGAGCTGCTCTTCAAGCCGGAGGGCGGCGGCCCGGCCATCGAGGTCAAGCGCGACCTGCCGCCGGCCGGCGCCGGGGACGCGGGCGCGGCGCCCTCCGCCGAGTCGTGGGCGGTGGCGGCCCCGGAGAAGGGGCCCGCCAAGGCGTGGAAGGTGTCCTCCAACCTGTGGACGCTCAGCTCGCTCCAGGCCACCGCCTTCGGGGAGGAGAACCCGAAGAGCTGGGACAAGTACGGCATCAGCGACAGGTCGCGGCAGGTGGTGCTGCGGGGGGCCGGCGGCAAGGTCCTCACCGCCCTCGCGGTGGGCTCCGAGGTGAAGGGCAAGGCGAACACCGTCTACGTGCGCGGGAGCCGCAACCAGGTGATGGAGATGGACTCCGCCCGGCTGTCGGATTTCCCGCAGAGGGTGGACGACATCATCGACCGGCCACCGCCCCCTCCCCCTCCCGCGACCCTGGACGGCGGCGCGCCCTTCTAGGCGCCGGACCGGCCACGCAATCGCCGCGCGGGTGGGCCGTACAGGGGGGCGGGAGGCTCACCCCAATGCGAATCGTTCTCGCCGTAGCGGTCCTCGGCCTGGGCACCTCTGCCCTGGCCGGCACCCGTGGCAACGGGCACCTGGTCACCGAGGTCCGGAATCTCCGCGGCTTCACCGGCGTGGAGCTGAAGGCCCCCATCGACGCCCACGTCCGGGAAGGGCGGGAGTTCAAGGTCAAGGTGACGGTGGACGAGAACCTGACCTCGATGGTGAGGACCGAGGTGCGCGGCGAGATGCTGGTGATCGAGTCCGACCGCGGCATCGATCCGCACGACGACGCCCGGGTGGAGATCACCCTGCCGGACCTGCGGTCGGTGGCTGCGGCCGGCTCCGGCGACGTGAACGCGACGGCCAGCCGCCGCAAGGACATCAGCCTCGCCGCCGCCGGGTCGGGAGACCTCAACTACACCGGGCCGGCGGCGAACCTGAAGGTCGGCACCTCCGGGTCCGGCGACGTCTCGGTGGA
>Ga0075421_100003526_pt1 | contig 18733 bp, 18 predicted proteins | sample SoiMetdeltSBSDD5_FD_75292 | JGI IMG/M metagenome (GOLD analysis project Ga0075421, IMG submission 75292) | Bulk soil microbial communities from a Populus tree surrounding site in Tennessee, USA - Soil MetaG P. deltoides SBSDD5 | ecosystem: Environmental > Terrestrial > Soil > Tree plantation... | reverse complement strand
GTTGTCCCAGAAGGCGAGCGAGCCCGGCTGCCACCGGAACCGACAGGTGAACTCCGGTCGGATCTGGTGCCGGTAGAGGAACGCGAGGATCGGCGCGCTCTCCTCCTCGGTCATCCCGTCGAAGCGCACGGTGTGGGCGACGTTGACGTAGAGGGCCTTGCGCCCCGTCTCGGGATGCACGCGGACGACGGGATGCGCCGCCTCGTACACGGTGCGCGCGTCGGCGCGTCCGCGCTCCGCGATGCGGTCCTCGCGGGTGCGCGACGCGTCGGCCTTCGACGAGCTGTTGACCGCGCTCAGATCGGCGAGCAGACGCTTCATGCCCTCGGAGAGCGCGTCGTAGGCGAGGTACATGTTCGCGAACAGCGTGTCGCCGCCGGCCGGGGGCACCTCGTGGGCCAGCAGCATGCTGGCCATCGGGGGGACGTCGAGGTAGGCGGTGTCGGAGTGCCAGACGCCGCCGAAGTTGATCCGCTCGTGCGCGAGCTTCACGACCGGAATGATCTCCGGATGCTCCTCGAGCCCCTTCACGAAGGGATACTCGATGATCTCGCCGAAGCGTCGCGCGAAGGCGAGGAACTGCGCCGGCGTGAGGCGCTGATCGCGGAAGAACAGCACGAGATGCTCGAGCCACGCGCGCCGAAGCAGCCCGAGCGTCTGATCGTCGACGTCCCGGCTCACGTCGATGCCGCTGATCTCGGCGCCGAGCGCTCCGGAGATGGGGTGAATGCCGATGTCGCTCACGGGGCTTATCTTATCGTGGCGATGCGGCGCCTGTGGGTCTATGCCGGACTGACGCCCCTGCTGGTCTTCGCCTTGTTTCCGGTGGTCTGGATGGCGATCACCGCGTTCAAGGACGAGCGCGAGCTGTACTCGATGCGGGGCATTCCGTTCTGGTTCCACGAGCGGCCGACGCTCAAACACTTCGACCTGCTGTTCAGGCAGACGTGGTTCGGCGCGTGGGCGGCGAACACCGCGTCGGTGTCGGCGCTGGTGGTCCTGATCACCCTGCTGGCCGCGGTGCCGGCCGCGTACGCGCTGGCGCGGCTGCGTCTGCCCGGTGCAGGCAACCTCGCGATCGCCATCTTCGCGACCTACCTCGTGCCGCCGATCATCCTCTTCCTGCCGCTGACCCACGTCGTCGGCCGTCTCGGCCTGTTCGACTCGTGGTGGGCGTTGGTCCTCGTCTATCCGACGTTCACGATTCCGATCGCGACGTGGCTGATGTTCGGCTTCCTGCGCAGCCTGCCTCTCGAGGTCGAGGAGGCGGCGTGGGTCGACGGCTGCGGGCGGCTCGCGGCGATCCGGCACGTCGTGCTCCCGCTGAGCCGTCCGGGGATGGCGACGATCGCGATCTTCGCGTTCACGCTCGCGATGCAGGAGTATTTGTACGCGGTCGTGATGGCGTCGCCGGTCGAGCAGAAGGTGATCACGGTCGGGCTGCCGACGATGCTCATCCGCGGCGACATCTTCTTCTGGGGCGCGCTCATGGCCGGAGGCCTGCTGGTCGGCCTGCCCGCGGCCGCGCTGTTCGGCGTCGTGATCGATCGATTCATCCACGGCCTGACGACGGCCGTCGACTGACGGCGATCAGCGTCCTTTGCGTGCCACCGCGGGCACGCGTCGCGCTGAGAGAAGTGCCGCCGCCGTCAGACCGCCGCTTCGCGCTCGAGCAGGCGGCGCTTGCGCTCGACGCCCCAGCGGTAGCCCGACAGCGCGCCATCGTGCCGCACGACTCGATGACAGGGAATGGCGATGGCGATGGCGTTGGACGCGCACGCGCGCGCGACGGCGCGCACCGCCTTCGGCGCCCCGATGCGCTCGGCGATCCTCGTGTACGTGGAGGTGCGTCCGGCCGGAATCTCACGCAACGCCTGCCACACGCGCTGCTGGAACGCGGTCCCGCGCACGTCGAGCGGCAGGTCGAGGCCGAGTGCCGGCGCTTCGACGAATCCGACCACCCTCGCCACGAGCTGCTCGAATGCGCGATCGCCGCCGATCAGGCGCGCCTTCGGGAAGCGATCTTGAAGGTCGCGCGCCAGCGTGTCCGGATCGTCGCCGAGCAGGATCGAGCACACGCCACGCTCGGTCGCGGCCACCAGGATGGAGCCCAGCGAGCACTCGCCGACGGCGAAACGGATCACCGCGCCATCGCCGCCGGTGCGAAAGTCGGTCGGCGTCATGCCGAGCACACCCGGCGCCGCAGCGTAGAATCGCCCGCTCGAGCTGAAGCCGGCGCCGTAGATCGCGTCGGTCACCGTGTCGCTGCGTGTGAGCTCGTCGCGCATGCGGCGCGCGCGGTGGGCGAGCGCGTAGGCCTTCGGGGTCAGGCCGGTCGTCGCCTTGAAGACGCGATGGAAATGATAGCGGCTGAGGCCGGCGGCTTCGGCCAGCGCATCGAGGCTCGGCAGCTCCTCCGACGTCTCGATGAGGCGGCATGCGCGCGCCACCGCCTCCGTGCGCGCGGCCGCGAGCCCATGGCTGTCGGGCCGGCACCGCTTGCATGGCCGGAAGCCCGCCGCTGCGGCCTCGGCCGGGGTCGCGTGAAAGCGCACGTTCTCGCGGCGCGCCTGCCGCGCCGCACACGAGGGACGGCAGTACACGCCGGTCGTGCGGACCGAGTAATAGAAGGTGCCGTCGGCGCGCGGGTCGCGTCCCACCACCGCCGTCCACCGTTCGGCATCGCTCGCAAAGGCCGGAGACCCGTTGTGCCGTAGCGTCGCCACGCTCATGATGATGCCTCCTTTTCGGACTCGATTCTCGGCGATCGCTCCGGCCGTCACACTCCGCTCCTTGCTGCCGAATTCGTGGCAACCGCCCAGAGTCCGCGCTTACCCGGGACGTAATTGATTTTCCGCAGGCTCGCGAGAGGATCGATCCGAGGAGGACGCCGATGCTGACCGTCGCGCTGGTGGGAACGTTTGCCGCGAGCCTCGAAGCCGCTCTGCGCGAGCAGCTCGACATGCCGTGCGACATCATGATCGCCGACGAGCGGGCCATCGTGGGCAAGCTCGGCGACGTGGACGTGGTGGTCACGATGGGGTTCAGCCGTGAGATGGGGGCGGCGGCCCGACGGCTGCGCCTGGTTCAGGTGCCGGGTGCCGGGCTCGACCGCATCGACCGTGCGGCGGTGCCGCCGGGCGCCGCGCTGGCCAACGCCTACGGCCACGAGGTCGGCATCGCCGAGTACGCGCTCGGCGCCATGCTCGCGCTCACGCGCGACTTCGTCCGCCTGGACGCCGCGCTTCGCCGCGGCGTGTGGGCCAGCCAGTGGGCGGTCAACGTTCCGGCGCCGCCGCCGTGGCCGGAGCTGGCGGGCAAGACGCTCGGCATCCTCGGCTACGGGCGCATCGGTGCCGCCCTGGCCCATCGCGCCCGCGCCTTCGACATGGAGATCTGTGCGATCCGGCGCGACGTGGCGCGATCCGCGGGGGACGGGCTGGCCCTGCTCGGTGGCCTCGAGATCCTCGACGAAGTGCTGCGGCGCTCGGATTACCTGGCGATCACACTGCCGGCCAGCGCGGCCACACGCGGGCTGATCGGTGAGGCGCAGCTGGCGGCGATGAAGCGTACGGCGCTCCTCGTCAACGTGGCGCGGGCCGAGATCGTCGACGAGGACGCGCTCTATCGGGCGCTGGCCGGGGGCGTGATCGCCGGAGCCGCGCTGGACGTCTGGTACCGCTACCCGACCGAGGCCGTGCCGACACCGCCCGCGCGGCCGCCGTTCCACGAGCTGCCGAACGTGCTCATGACACCGCACGTGTCGGGCTGGACCGAAGGGATGCTGCGCGCCCGCGTGCGGCTGATTGCCGCCAACATCCGCCGTGTCGCGCGCGGCGAGCCGCCCGACAACCTGATCGCCTGACTTAGAAGGCGGCGGCACCCTGCGCGGGCTCGCCGCTGTCGGCGGCATCCCGCCCGCACAGGGCGGCGATCGTGCGGCACAGCCGGTCCATCTGCAGCGGCTTGCGGAGATAGGCCGTGAAGCCGCGCGCGGCGGCCACGGGAAAGTCCTCGTAGTGTGCGGTGACCGCGATCGCCGGGAGGTCTCCGCCGTCGGGCGCCGGACAGCTGCGCAGCCACTGCATGAAGTGCGCGCCGTTCTCGGCGGGCAGATTCAGATCGCACAAGATGAGATTGACCTTTCGCGTGCGCAGGTAGTCGCGCGCCTGGCCGGTGTGGGTCGCCAGCAGCGGGTGCGCTCCGGCCGTCTCGAGGATCGCGCGGATCAGATTCAGCGCGTCGAAATTGTCCTCGACGACCAGGATCGTCAGACCCGTCAAGTCGGGCAGTGCCGCCGGACGCGTCGGGGTCATGGGTTGAGCAGGTCCCGAACGAGGGTCACGAGATCCTCGAGGTTGACGGGCTTGACGAGATAGCCCGTATAGCCGGCGGTTTTCGCCTCGGTGACCGTGAAGTCTCGGGCGTACGCGCTGACGGCGATGGCCGGAATGTCCCCGCCTGTTTCGGATGGACGGCCTCGCAGCTCGCGGATGAACTGCAATCCATCCGCGCCGGGCAGCGACAGGTCGGAGACGATCAGGTGAGGCCGGTATTCGGCCAGGTCCTCGAGCGCGGATTCCGTCGAGTGGCAGGTCGTCACGAGTGCACCACAGTATTCCAAGAACGTGCCCAGCAGTTGGCGGCTGTCCTCGTCGTCCTCGACGATGAGGATGTGGACGCCGGTTAAATCCACGGAGACGGCGACCGGTTTGCCGCTCACCAACCCTCCTGGGACACCTACCGTCCTGCCGACACAGTACCGCGAGCGCCGCGAAAAAAGCAGCCGTGAAAAGAATTTCCTGGATTCTCTACGTACTTGTACCGATTACATCTGGCTTGTCTAGACTGCACTCGGCGGGGCCGCGTCCCTCCTCTTGTTGGGCACAGGCCCGATGCACCCCGAAACCATGCCAGGACGTGGCGGAACGATCCGAATCGAGCGGGCTATCGCAGAGCCAGCACAGACCGTCGTCATCGAGTCGCATCACCGTTCCCCCTTTTCGCGAGGTGGGGAAGCGAGCACGGCAGATGCCAGCGATCCTACCCTCTGCGGCTCAGCTCCGCAGGCGCGTGATGAGCTCCAGGACGCGGAGGATCTCCGCGCCGTCGCGGACCATCTGTCGATCGCCCGCCTGCCCCCATCGGAGCAGACCGTCGCGGTCGATCACGAACGTGGAGCGCCACGCGACGTTGCGATCCGCGTCGAGGACGCCATAGGCGCGAATGGCCTCGCGATGCAGGTCGCTCAGCAGAGGAAAGGGCAGCTTCGTTGCCGCGGCGAAGGCCGCGTGACACGCGGGGCTGTCGCCGCTGATCGCCACCACCGCGGCGCCACGCGCGGCGGCGCGTTCGGCGACCTCGACGAGGTCGCTGAGCTCGGGGGTTCAGATGCTGCCCCAGTCGAAGCAGTAGAAGAGCAGGACCACGTCCCGGCCGCGGAGATCCGAGAGGCGCAGCTCGCCGCCGGTGGTGGCCGGCAGCGCGAAGTCGGGGGCTGGCTGGCCGAAGCGCAGTCCGGTCATGGCGCCGCAGTATATCCTTCGCCACGGCCGGCCCGCGTTCCGGGGCGAGCCACGACACCGCACAAGGAGAGGCCACGATGAAGGACAGCGAGACGTATCGCAAGGGCGCGGAGATGCGCCGGCGGCTGCTCGGGGACGCGTTCGTCGATCGGTCGACGAAGACCGTCTATGCCGATCCGGTCATGGGCAAGTTCATCGACGTCGCGACCGAGGCGGTCTTCGGCATGCTGTGGACGCGACCCGGCCTCGACCTGAAAACGCGCACGCTCGTGTGTGTCGTCTCGGACGCGGCCACCGGCCGCGAGCCCGAGCTGGCGATCCACCTGCGCATGGCGCTGCGCCAGGGCTGGACCGAGGAGGAGCTGACGGAGGCGCTGATCCAGCTGGTCGGTTACGTGGGCGCGCCGTTTGCGCGCGACGCGCTGATCGTGGCGTCGCGCGTGTTTGGAGAAATGCGCGCCGAGGGTGCCAGGGCCTGACTCAGCGCGCGAGCCGCGCCACGACCTCCACCAGCTCATTCGGCTCGACGGGCTTGCTGACGTGCACGGCGTACCCGACGGCCAGAGCTCGGGCGCGGTCTTCGGCCCGCGCGAAGGCCGTCAGCGCGACGGCGGGCAGCCGTCCCTCGCGGTCGAGGCCCAGAGCCCGCACGCGCTGGAGTAGCGCATAGCCGTCGTCGCCCGGCATGGAGAGATCGCTCACGAGGACGTGCGGTCGGACGCGCCCCAGCGCGTCGAGGGCCTCGACGGTCGACGATGCCGTCATGACCTCCGCACCGGACTGGCCGAGCACGGCGGTCACCAGATCGCGTGCGTCCGCGTCATCGTCGACGACCAGGACGCGGACGCCGGCCAACGGCGGCAGCCGATCGGCGGCGGTCGTGGCGACGGATGACGTGACGGCGGCCATCCGCAGCGGCGCCAGCGGGATGCGTACGGTGAACGTCGCGCCCTGATCCGGGCCAGCGCTGGCGGCCGTCACCGTGCCGCGATGCAGCGTGACCAGATGGTGGACGATCGCCAGCCCCAGCCCGAGGCCGCCGTGCGCGCGGGTGGTGGTGGAGTCCGCCTGGCGGAATCGATCGAAGATGTACGGCAGGAATTCAGGGGCGATGCCCTGCCCGGTATCGGCCACCCGCACGACGACGTGCGGATCCTCGCGGTCCACGGCGACGCTGATACGCCCGCCCGAGGGCGTGAACTTGACCGCGTTGGAGAGCAAGTTCCAGACGACCTGCTGCAGGCGGTGCGCGTCGGCCCACGCCGGCGCGGCGGCCGGGTCCACGCGACGCTCGAGCATGACCGACTTGGCGAGCGCGGCCGGGGTGACCGCGTCCACCGCCGCCTCGATGACGGCGCCGATGTCCACGGCCTTGAGCTCCAGGCTCAGCTTGCCGGTGATAATGCGCGATACGTCGAGCAGGTCGTCGATGAGCTGGGCCTGGAGCTTCGTGTTTCGGTCGATGACCTGCAGTGCCCGCTCACTGGTCGCCTGGTCCAGCGTGCCGCTCTGCAGCATGCGCACCCAGCCGAGCATCGCGGTGAGCGGCGTGCGCAGCTCGTGGGAGAGCGTGGCGAGGAACTCGTCCTTGGCGCGGTTGGCGTCGCGCGCCTCCGCGTAGAGCCGCGCGTTCTCCAGCGCGAGCGCGGCCTGCTCGGCGAAGCCCTGCGCGAGCAGGATGTCGTCCTGGCGGAATTGGCGTCCCACACGGTCGCCGAGCGTCAGCACGCCGATCACGCGCTCGTGTGAGAGCAACGGCACCGCGAGCACGGAGCGATCGGGCCCGAGCTCCAGGGTCGAGCGCAGCTCTGGCGTCACCGCGATGCGCGGGTCGTTCAGCTGATCCGGTGTCGTCACCGGTCGCTGCTCCCGGACGGCGAGACCGACGGCGCCGACGCCGGCGGCAAGCGTCACGCCCGGCTCCAATCCGACAACGGGCGTGCCGGAGCCGGCCACCACGGTCATCTCGAGCGTCGCCGGATCGACCCTGTAGAACAGCGAGGTGCCGACGCCGAGCAGTGCGCGCACCGATTCCGCGATCCGACGCCCGACGACTTCGGGATCGAGCGCCTGGTTCAGGAAGCCGCCGATCTCCGCGGCCGCCTCGGCCGCGCGCAGGCGCGTCTCGCTCTGCCGATACAGGCGCGCGTTGTCGATGGCCGTCGCGGCGCGCCGGGCGATGTCTTCCGCGAGCGGCACCTCCTCGGCCGTATAGCGCCGGCCGGAGCCGGCGGACACGAGCGAGATCGCGCCGAACGTCCGCTCGCGCGCAATGATCGGCACCACGAGGTACGACGTGTAGGCCATCACGTGGGCGAGCTCGCGGTGCGCGGGATCGGGCGCGATCGTCTCGAGCGTATCCGCGGAGATGTCCGTGGCGAGCTCGGGACGGCCGCTGCGCAGCGCGCGCGCGACGGGATGCCGGCCGCGGCGATCGGGGACAAACCGCCGCGCGAGCTCGCGCGCTGCTTCATCCTTGGCCGGATCGGCGTGGACGGCGGTGAGACGCCGAATCTCGCCATCGTCGTCGGTGACGTCGATGACGCAGAGGTCGGCGAGGGCGGGGACGAGCAACCGGGCCAGCCGTTGCAGCATCCCCTCGTAGTCGAGCGAGGAGGCGAGCAGGCGGCTTGCCTCCGCCAGCAGCGCCGCGCGCTCGCGCGACGCCTCCGCGCGCCTCAGCAGCACTTCGCGCTCGCCTTCGACCTCGCGCCGGCGGCGCGCGGCGTCTGCGAGCGCCACGCCGAGGGCTGTGACCTCATTCACGCCGCTCACCGGCGCCGCGCCCGGCGGCTCGCCGTCGCCCATGCGCGAGGCCGCGCTCGACAGCGACACGATCGGCGTCGTCAAGCGACGACCCACGAGCAGCGCCGCCACGACCCCGGCCGCGAGGAATACGAGACCGCCGGCGACGAACGTCCACAGCGAGCGGTGGAAGACGGCGTCCATCGTCGTCGCGGGCAGCGCGAGGAACACGGTCCACGGCGCGTGCTGCAGCCGATTGAACACCGTGTGCCGCGACACGGCATCGACGCCGACGAGCCTCGCCGAGCCGGCATCGCGGCGGCTCGCCATCTCGACGTAGCCCGGCGCGGCCGGCCGGCCGATGAAGTGCTGCGGCTCGGGGGTGCGCGCGACGACCACGCCGCGACCGTCCACGACACCGGCGACCCACTCGTCGGGCAGCTGCTGCGTCTCGAGCACGCGGACGAGCGTGCCCACATCGAGCGCGGTGAGCAGCGCGCCGAGCAGGGCTCCGTCGCGAAGCACGGGGACGGCCACGACGACGTGCGTCCGGCCCGGCAGGTCGCCCGACACGAGATCGGAAACCACCGGCATGCGCCGCGCAAGGACCGTCGCGACCGTCCGCGCGTCGGCCGGCGGCGGCAGCGCCGCGCCTGTCGGCCGCAGCGTGTTCAACAACTGGCGACCGGACGGATCGACGACGGCGACGCTGAGCCAACCACGTTGCGCGTCGAGGGCACGCGCCGCGACACGGTGGAACGCGGGCAGATCGCCGGCATCGAGCAGCTCCGAGGTCGCCAGCACCTCGAGCGCGCCGATGGCGTTGTCGAGCGTGTGATCGACGGCGGTGCCCATCGCACGACCGGTGGCGCGCAGGCCGCGCTCGGTGGCGTCCCGCTGACTGTCGGCGGCGAGACCGACGACGATCACCGCGAAGACGAGCAGCGGCAGCACCGCCACCAGGACGAGCGTGATCAGGTGTGAGCGCAGGCTCATGCCGACGCCGCTCCGGCGATCGTCATTCGAGCACCGAGATCCGTACGGGGAAGACGCCCTCGCCTACGGCGCCGAGCGCGCGCGCGGCGCCGTAGGAGAGATCGATGATGCGATCGGCCCGCGTGGGCCCGCGATCGTTGATGCGCACCTCGACGACGCGCCCGTTGCCGAGGTTCGTGACACGCACGCGCGTGCCGAGCGGAAGCGTGCGGTGCGCCGCGGTGAGCGCGTTCATGTCGAACGGCTCGCCGCTTGCCGTCGCCCTGCCGTGATGCGGCCGGCCGTACCACGATGCGGTCCCCGTCACCACCGCGCGCGGCTCGCGCGGCGGGGCGACCGCCGCCGGCGCGACGGGCGCCGTCGGCGGCGGCGCCGCCGTTTCGTGGCGGTTGCGCGCGCACGCCGCGACGAGCAGCGCGAGGCTCAGCGCAGCAGCCAGCCGCGGAATCGGTTCCACCACTCCTCCACGCGGTCGCCGATGCCGCCGTGCTCCTTGCACGCTTCGGGCTCGGTCCCGGTGAGAAACACTTCCTTGCCGGTGCGGGGACAAAAGCGATTCGCGGCCTTGCCGTTCGTGAGGTCGATCTCGACGAAGCTCACGCCCGGCGGCACGCTGAAGCCGGGCCGGGCGGCGACGCTCTCGATCGCGGGGCGCATGAACTCCGCCCAGATCGGCAGCGCGCCCTCGGCGCCGCTCAGCCCGTGCGCCTCGCCGCTGTCGTAGCCAACCCACACCGCCGCCAGCAGCCCCGGCGTGCCGCCGACGAACCACGCGTCGCGCCCGTCGTTCGTCGTGCCCGTCTTGCCGGCCACCGCGCCGGTGACGCCGAGCGCGCGCGCGGATGCGCCGGTGCCCTCCTTGATCACGCCTTCGAGCAGCGACGTCATCAGGTAGGCCTCGGCCGGCGTCATCACCGACTTCTGGGGCTCGTCGTCGGCCTCGACGTTGCCCCCGCGGTCCTGGAGCGCTCGGACGCCGTGCGCCGGCGGCGTGCGCTGGCCGCCGTTGAAGAACGGCAGATACGCGTGGGCGAGCTCGAGCGGCGTCACCTCGAACGCGCCGAGCGCCATCGCGGGCACGGGATCGAGGCGGCTCTCGATGCCAAGCGCGCGTGCGCGCTCGATGATCGCAGGCAGCCCGACGTCCTGCGCGAGCCGCACCGTGGCGGCGTTGAGCGACTGCTGCAGCGCCTCGCGCACGGTCACGCGCCCGAGATAACGGTCCTCGTAGTTCCGCGGCGACCACGGCACGCCGCCGATGGTGAGGGTGAGTGGCGAGTCGTCGAGAAACGTCGCCAGCGTGAAGCCGCGCCCGCCGCCCTCGGGCGCGAGCGCGGCCGCATAGACGAACGGCTTGAACGCGGAGCCGGGCTGACGGTGGCCGAGCGTGACGCGATTGAACTGACTCGTCTGATAGTGCCGTCCGCCGACCATGGCCTGGATGTGGCCGGTGACCGGGTCGAGGACCACCAGCGCCGCCTGCAGCTTCTCGACTTCGTCGGCGCGGCGCAGTCGCGGCCGCTGCGCTTCCAGGCGGGCGAGGCCGCGCTCGACCGCGCGCTCGGCCAGCCGCTGCAGCGTGAGGTCGAGCGTTGTGTACACCCGCACGTCGCGGCCATCGAGGACGCCGCTGCCGAAGCGCGCCTCGAGCTCCTGACGCACGTGATCGGTGAAGTACGGCGCCGTCTGGGTGGCCGCGATGACCGGCTGCACGCTGATCGGCTCCCGGCGCGCGGCCTCGTAGTCCGCGTCCGAGAGGCGCCCAAGCTCGCGCATTCGTGCGAGGACTACGTCGCGGCGCTCACGGGCGCGCACGGGATTGACGCCAGGCGAGTACGTGTTGGGCGCGCGGATCATCCCCGCGAGGAGCGCGGCCTCCGCGACCGTCACTTGATGCACCTCTTTGCGGAAGTACGCGCGACTGGCCGACGAGACACCGCGGATGGCGATCGAGCCGCGCTGGCCGAGATAGACCTCGTTGAGATAGGCCTCGAGGATGCGCTCCTTGCTGTAGCGCCACTCGATCAGCGTCGCCAGCCACGCCTCGTCGAGCTTGCGCCGGAACGTGCGCTTGGGATCGAGCAGACGATTCTTGACCAGCTGCTGCGTGATCGTGCTGCCCCCCTGGGCGACGCGCCCGGTTCGCAGGTTCACCCACGCCGCCCTCATGAGCCCGCGCAGGTCGACACCCGGGTGATCGAAGAAGCGATGGTCCTCGGCCGCGAGGACCGCCTGGAGCAGGCTGAAGGGCACGTCACGCAGCCGCACGGGACGATGGTCCTCGCCGGGCCGGTCCGCCGCGCTGGCGAGGATCTCGGGCTCGAGGGCCGCCGCGCCGATGTCGCGCCCGTCGCGCGTGACCCGCACGATGCGATCGTCGCGCACCTCGATCCGCACCCGCTGCGCGCTGCTCAGGCCGGAAAGCCCCCGCAGGTGGATCTCCCAGCTGTTGCCGACGCGGCGGAAGTGGCCCGGGTCCGGCTCGCCCCGCGTCTCCGTGTACGACAGCCGCGTCAGCGTGCCGGCAAGATCGGTGAGCTTGACGTGCACCCCGGCGGCCAGGGGTTGTGGCATGGCGTAGACGAGCGCGGCACGTCGGGCCTCGACGCGATCGAAGCGTGCCAGCTCGACCGCGGAGTAGACGACGAGCGCGACGAGCGCCAGGGCAACGACGGCGGCCAGGGCGAGGGCGATGCGGAGGGCGCGCCGTCGTTCGATGAACCAGGACCACAGGGCGCGCAAGGTCACGGTCGATTATGCCTGCGCGTGACGGCCGCGGCGACCGCCGGACGCGTCAAAATTTTCTCAACCGGCGCTCGCGAGACAGTGGAGAGTTTTTCCGTTTCGAGCCACTCGATGACCGAGAAATGCGCGTCAGCGTAGCGCCAAGCGGGTGGGGCATACCCATTGCACAAGGCTGGGGACAACGTCAGGAGGGTCCGGTGCTCCTCAGTCGCTGCGCGTGGCATCCTCGCTATCACGGTTACCCGCTCGTCGAGGGCGTGGCGTCCTGGAGCGGGTGGGGCGTGAAGTTCACGGACGGCATCTGCGCCGACTGCACGGCCCGGTTCCGTGACGAGCACCGCGCCTTCCTCGAGCGCCGCCGGCGGGAGTCGGCCCGCGAGATCGAGAGCCAGCGGCAAGTCGCCTGACGTCCTTCCCCGCGGTACCGCGTACATTTCGGCGCGCTCCTTCGTGTCGAGATCGGTTGCTTGTCAATCGTTCAAGCCGGGTGCCACCGTCCTGGCGAGTGGCCCCACGTCGTTTCTACAAAACGCGGCCATCCTTGCGACCCCGCCCTGCCCTGGGTATGCTCTGGGCGCGCGAACTCGCGCCTATCCCGCGAGAGTGGCGAAACTGGCAGACGCGCCGGACTTAGGATCCGGTGGGTTGAAAAGCCCTTGGGGGTTCAACTCCCCCCTCTCGCACCAAATCGGAGTCTCGACGATGGTCGTGTGCGTGGTGCGCTCGTGAAGGTCGCGGTCGAGCAGCTGGAGGCATGCAAGAGGCGCTTGGCCGTCGAAGCACCCGCCGACGTCGTCCAGAAGGAGTGGGAGCGGGCCTACGGCCGGGTCCAGAAGCAGGCGCGGCTGCCCGGCTTCCGCAAGGGGCACGTTCCCCGCTCGCTCGTGAAGCTGCACTTCGCCGACGACGTCCGTCGTGAGGTCGCCGAGCATCTCATCCCGGACGTCTATCGTCAGGCGCTCACGGAAGCGCAGCTCGATCCCGTCAACGAGCCGGATCTGACCGAGGTCAAGCTCGAGGAGAACTCGCCGCTGTCGTTCGTGGCGGTGGTGGAGGTGAAGCCCGCGATCGCGCTCGGCGAGTACAAGGGCGTCGAAGTGCAGCACGCGCCGAGCCCGGTGACGGACGAGCAGGTGGCCGCGGCGCTCGAGCAGATGCGCGAGCAGCAGGCGGAGTTCCGCGCCGTGGACCGCGCCGCCGCCCCCGGCGACCTCGCCGTCGTCGACTACACCCTGCGGCCCGACGACCACGATCCGACCACCGCCTCCGGCTATCACTTCATCCTCGGCAGTGGCGCCGTCATGCCCGAGATCGACGCGGCCGCCGGCGGCATGAAGGCCGGCGAAGAAAAAGAAGTCGCCCTGCGCTTTGCCGACGACCATCGCATGGAGTCGCTGCGCGGCAAGGGCGGGACGGCGGCGCTGAAGGTCAGCGAGGTGAAGGAGAAGATCCTGCCGACGCTCGACGACGACTTCGCGAAGTCGCTCGGCGAGTTCGAGACGCTCGACGCGCTGCGCGCCGAGGTGCGCCGTCAGCTCGAGGCGCGCCAGGAGGCGGAGCAGCGGCGAGAGCTCGAGGACAAGGTCGTGGGCGCCGTGCTGCAGCGCCACGAGTTCACGGTGCCGGACGCCATGGTCATGCGGCAGATCGCCCATCAGGTCGAGCATGCCCGCGAACGGCTGCGCCGTCAGGGCGTCGATCCCGACCGCGTACCGTGGGACGTGCCCAAGCTCGTGGGCGAGCTGCGGCCGGGCGCCGAGCAGGGTGTCAAGCGCGCCCTCCTGCTGGAGGCGATCGCCGACAAGGAGGGGCTCGTGGCCGCCGACGAGGAGATCGAGGCCGAGGTCGAGAAGATCGCGCGCGCGAGCCAGCGCCCGACGCCGGCCGTACGGCGTATGATGGAGAAAGGCGGTGACCTCGAGGCGTTGCGCCTGGGGCTCCGTGAACGCAAGACGCTCGACTTCCTCATCGAACACGCAACCGTACGCGCGTCGTGAACGACAAGGAGAAGCGGTAATGGCTCTGGTGCCGATGGTCATCGAGCAGACGCCCCGCGGCGAGCGCGCCTTCGACATCTTCTCGCGCCTGCTGAAGGAGCGGATCATCTTCCTGCCGACGTTCATCGAGGACGAGTTGGCGAATCTCGTCATCGCGCAGATGCTCTTCCTCGAGGCGGAAGACCCCGACAAGGACATCTACCTCTATATCAATTCTCCCGGCGGCTCGGTCACGGCGGGCATGGCGATCTACGACACGATGCAGTACGTGAAGCCGGCCATCTCGACGATCTGTATGGGGCAGGCGGCGTCGATGGGCGCGCTGCTCTTGTGCGCCGGCGCCCGCGGCAAGCGCTTCGCGCTGCCGCACGCGCGCATCATGATCCACCAGCCGCTCGGCGGCGTGCAGGGCCAGGCCACCGACATCGACATCCAGGCCAAGGAAATTCTCAGGATGCGCGAGGAGCTCAATCGCATCCTCGTGCACCACACCGGCCAGGGCATGGACAAGATCCAGAAGGATACCGATCGGGACTTTTTCATGACCGCCGAGCAGGCGAAGGAATATAGAATCGTGGACGAAGTCATCTCCTCCAAGCCCACGACGCGGGCGATCAGCGAGGCGGCGGCGCTGGCGGCGCAAGTTCAGAAATAGGGCTTCAGAAGTAAGGAGTCGGCGAGGATGGCGGGTCGAGCGCGCGAAGGCAACGGCACTCTGAAGTGTTCGTTCTGCGGCAAGAGCCAGAACGACGTGCGGAAGCTGATCGCGGGACCCACCGTGTACATCTGCGACGAGTGCATCGAGCTCTGCAACGACATCATCGCCGAGGAGTGGGAAGAGGAGAAGTCGCGGGAGATCCGCTCCCTCCCCAAGCCCGCCGAGATCAAGACCGTCCTCGATCAGTACGTGGTCGGCCAGGAGCGCGCCAAGAAGATCCTCTCCGTCGCCGTCCACAACCACTACAAGCGGATCGAGTCCGGCAACGACGCGGGCGACGTCGAGCTGCAGAAGTCGAACATTCTCTTGATCGGCCCCACCGGCTCCGGCAAGACGCTGCTCGCGCAGACGCTGGCCAAGATGCTCCGCGTGCCGTTCACCATCGCCGACGCGACGACGCTGACCGAAGCCGGCTACGTCGGCGAGGACGTCGAGAACATCATCCTGCGCCTGCTGCAGGCCGCCGACTACGACGTCGAGCGGGCCGAGCGCGGGATCGTCTACATCGACGAGATCGATAAAATCGCGCGCAAGTCGGAGAACCCGTCGATCACGCGTGACGTCTCCGGTGAAGGTGTCCAGCAGGCCCTGCTCAAGATCCTCGAGGGGACCATCGCCAACGTGCCGCCGCAGGGCGGCCGCAAGCACCCGCATCAGGAGTTCATCCAGGTCGACACCTCCAACGTGCTGTTCATCTGCGGCGGCGCGTTCGTCGGCCTCGACAAGAACATCGAGAGCCGGGTGGGTCGATCGGGCATGGGGTTCGGCGCCGAGATCAAGAGCCACACCGAGCGCCGCGTGGGCGACCTGCTCGCGATGATCCAGCCCGAGGACCTGCTGCGCTACGGCCTCATCCCGGAGTTCGTCGGCCGCCTCCCCGTCATCGCCACGCTGCACGACCTCGACGACGCGGCGCTCGTGCGCATCCTCAAGGAGCCGAAGAACGCGATCATCAAGCAGTACCAGAAGTACTTCGACCTCGAGAAGGTGCGGCTCAAGTTCACGGACGACGCGGTCGCGGCCATCGCACGCGAGGCGCTCAAGCGGGGCACCGGCGCGCGCGGCCTGCGCGCGATCCTGGAAGAGGTCATGCTCGAGATCATGTACGAGCTGCCGTCCATCCAGGGCCTCAAGGAGTGCATCATCACGCGCGAGGTGATCCTGAACCACGAGCGTCCGGTGCTGGTGTCCGAGGCTCAGGAACAGTCCGCGTAGCCTGAGCGCCCGCGGCACCCTGTTCGTCGTCGCCACCCCGATCGGCAACCTCGAGGACGTCTCCGCGCGCGCGCTGCGCGTGCTCCGTGAGGTCGACCTGATCGCCTGCGAGGACACGCGCCGGACGCGGGCGCTGCTCTCACACTTCGACATCCACACGCCGACGATCTCCTACTTCGAGCACAACAAGCTCGCGCGCGGCCCGCAGATCCTTCGCCGCCTCGCCGACGGCGCCTCGGTCGCGCTCGTCACCGACGCCGGCACACCCGGCATCTCGGATCCCGGCTTCCTGCTCGTGCGCGACGCGCGCGCCGCCGGCGTCGACGTCGTGCCGGTGCCGGGCCCCTCGGCCGTCGCGACCGCGCTCTCCGCGGCCGGTGTGCCCGCCGATCGCTTCGTGTTCGACGGCTTTTTGCCCGTGAAGCCGGGCAAGCGCGTGAATCGGCTCAAGGCGCTGCGCGACCTCGAGGCCACGATCGTCGTCTACGAGTCTCCGCACCGCATCGTGGCGGCGCTCGAGGCCATCGCCGGCGTCTTTGGCGAGCGCGACGTCGTCGTCGCGCGCGAGCTGACCAAGCAGTTCGAGGAGATCGTGCGCGCCACGCCGGCGGCGCATCTCGAGCGGCTGCGGGCGACCCCGCCCCGCGGCGAGTTCGTGTTGGTGATTCCGCGCGGATGAGCTACGGCAGGAGTTCGTCGACGGAAATGCGGGCGTCCGGGGCCGCGAGCGGTGTCAGCGCCTCGCCCGGGTGGACAACATGCGTCGCCGCGTAACGCGCGCCGCGAGTGTCGTCGATGGGCTCTCGATAGACCTCCACGACGCGGTCGCGCAGGTTCACGATCCAGTAGTCAGCGACGCCGGCCCTCGCGTACAGGCGGCCTTTGACGACGCGATCGAATCGCACGCGTGTATCGGCAACCTCGACGACGAGCGCCGCGGTGGACGGATGCTCCGCGAGCGAATCTCGCGGCGCTCCGCGGACGACCGCGATGTCGGGTTCCGGCTCGGAGTCGGGGTCCATCCCCATTGGCAGGCTCATGCGGACGCGCCAGCCGGCTCCGAACGCCGCGCGCAACGCCTCGCCCGCCAGCTCACACGCGATTGCATGGGGCGTGTTCTGCGGCTCGGCGACGATCATCCGACCATCGATCAGCTCGACTCGATTCGCCGGGCAGTCCTCGGCGAAGAACCCGAGGCCGATGAGGCGGTCGTACTCCCGGCGGGTCCAGCGTCTGTCGCGGACGAGCCGCTCGCGCATGGACTGACCGTAGCGGCGCTCGGCACCGAGGTCAACGTCCACGGACCGTTACCGCCGCGCGGCGGCGTATACTGCTGGGGTCTATGAGCGTTGCGAAAGCCCTGACCATCGCCGGGTCGGACTCCGGCGGCGGCGCAGGCATCCAGGCCGACCTCAAGACGTTCTCGGCGTTCGAGGTGTTCGGGATGTCCGCGGTGACCGCCGTCACCGCGCAGAATTCCGTCGGCGTGCTCGGCGTGCTCGACCTGCCCCCGGACTTCGTCGGTCGCCAGATCGACGCGGTCCTCGACGACATCGGCGCCGATGCGATCAAGACCGGCATGCTGGCCACGAAAGACATCGTCGGCACGGTGGCCGGCCGGCTCCGCGCCCAGCGTGGGACGCCGCTCGTCGTCGATCCCGTGATGATCGCGACCTCCGGCGATCCGCTCCTGCAGCCCGCCGCCCGCGACATGCTCGTGCGCGAGCTGCTGCCGCTCGCGACGGTCGTGACGCCGAATCTGATGGAAGCGGGCGTGCTGGCCGACATGGCGGTGCACTCCGAGGACGACATGGTGGAGGCGGCGCGGCGCATCGCCGCGCTCGGCCCGCGGCACGTCCTCGTGAAGGGCGGTCACCTGAAGGATTCGGCCACCGACGTGCTGTGGGACGGCCGCACGCTCACGCGCTTTCCCGCCGCGCGGGTGGAGGTTCCGGCCACGCACGGCACCGGCTGCACGTACTCGGCGGCCATCGCGGCCGGACTCGCGCGCGGCCGCGCGCTGATCGACGCGATCACCGAGGCGAAGGCGTACGTCACCGCGGCCATCCGCGGCGCCATCCAGGCCGGCCGCGGTGCCGTCGCCCTGCGCCATTTCGTGAGCACGCGCTGATGCCCCGCGCCGTCGACGACAAGATGCCGTTCATGGAGCACCTCGGGGAGCTGCGCGTCCGCATCATGCGCAGCCTCTTCTGGCTCCTCGGCGGCCTCGTGATCGCGTTTCCGTTCAGCGAGCGCATCGTCGACTGGCTGGCGCGGCCGGTGACCAAGCTCGGCTACAAGCTGGTGTTCACCGCGCCGGCGGAGGCCTTCTGGGTCCAGATGAAGGTGGCGATGATCGTGGGGTTGTTCATCGCCTCGCCCGGAATCCTGTGGCAGGTGTGGGCGTTCATCGCGCCGGGCCTGCACGAGCACGAGAAGAAATACGCGGCCCCCTTCGTCATCATCGGCTCGCTCATGTTCATCGCGGGCGGCGCGTTCTCGCTGTTCGTGGTGACGCCGTACGCGATCAACTTCCTGCTGTCCTACGCGCGCGAGACGCTGCAGCCGATGATCACGCTCGAGAACCACGTCGGCTTCCTGCTGAAGTTCACGCTGGCCTTCGGCCTGGTCTTCGAGCTGCCGCTGGCCTTGACGCTGCTGGCGCGCATGGGGCTCGTCACCCCGCGCGCGCTCGCGCGCAATCGCAAGTACGCGATCCTCGGCGCGTTCATCGCGGGCGCCGTCCTGACGCCGACGCCCGACGCCTTCAACCAGACGCTGATGGCCGGCCC
>Ga0075421_100003525_pt1 | contig 18734 bp, 16 predicted proteins | sample SoiMetdeltSBSDD5_FD_75292 | JGI IMG/M metagenome (GOLD analysis project Ga0075421, IMG submission 75292) | Bulk soil microbial communities from a Populus tree surrounding site in Tennessee, USA - Soil MetaG P. deltoides SBSDD5 | ecosystem: Environmental > Terrestrial > Soil > Tree plantation... | reverse complement strand
CTCGTCCCGATATTCGTCATTCTTGCGCTGCTCTCCGGAGCGGCCCCGCTGTCTGCGCATCATTCGTGGCCGGTGAGCCGTTCCCAGTTGGTCACAGTGAAGGGCAAGGTGACGAAGTTCGAGTGGGCCAACCCGCACCCGATGATCACCCTCGAGGTCCGGACCGATGACGGCAAAACCGAGCAGTGGTTGATCGGCGGGCCTGCGATCAACCGCATGGAGGCGAACGGCTGGACCAAGACGACGGTCAAGCCCGGCGACGTGATCACAGGCACCGGCTATCAGTTCTCCGATGGCCAGAAGATCATCAGGCTCGAACGAGTCGTGTTTGCCGACGGGAAGGAAATGCGGCTCTACGGCCGCTAGCGCGAGCGAACCAGCGAACCTGGCGAAGGAAGTACAGGGACAAGTTATTCACGTAACACGGCGAGTGTGTTTTCCCTGCCGGCGCGACGTGCTGGAACCACGCATGCCAGGTAGCTGATGACCGCGAGCAGCGATGGCACAACGAGTACCGGCGCGGGGTCGTTGGCGGTCACACCGACGACCACGCTTTGCAGCAGTCGTAGCGCCCCAAACCCCGCTCCCGTACCGACGGCGAGGCCTACTGCCGTTGATCGGAGTCCTTGTCGCGTAATCATGCCCACGACCGCGTGTGGCAGCGCTCCAAGGGCCAGCCGAATGCCGATTTCGCGTCGACGTTGCACCACGAGAAACGCCATGACGCTGTAAGTACCGATGGCTCCCAGGCCAAGCGCGATCACGCCCAGGATCCCCGATGTGGCAGCGGCCGCTCGGTTCGGTAAGAGGGCCAACCCGAGCCGGTCGTCGAACGTGTTCACGTTGGTCACGACGAGATTCGGATCCAGGTCCGCGACGAGCGTTCGCACGAGGGGAAACGCCGTTCGCGGATCCCCGCTCGCTTTCAGCAGGAGCGTCGCATCAAACAGTCCACGCGCCTGCGCCATCGGCGCGTACACCATCGCCTTGGGCTCTTCTGTCACGGACTCATACTTGCTGTCTCGTGCGACACCAATGACAGCGACCGACTCACCTCCGAGTCGGAGCCGCTTCCCGACGGACCATCCGCCGGACCAGAACCGCCGTGCCGTCGTTTCGTTGACGATCACGACGCGCGGCGCCCGCTCATCGTCCTGCGCGCTGAAATCACGCCCCTGCACGAGAGCGATCCCAAGCGTTCGGAAATGTCCGCGCGACACGTGATTGACGAGCACGCGCGGAGAGGGCACCCGCTCATCGGGTACATCGATGCGCTCCTCTACCACGAGCTCCATCGACGACAGCGGCCGGTTGATGGCGAGCGGGATCGTCTCCACGAGGGTTGCTGCGGTCGCGCCCGGCGCCGATTCGGCGGCGCGGAGCAGGCGCTCGAAGAACGAATGCGCCTGATCGTTTGGGTACTGCGCTGGCGGAAGCGATATGTTTGCCATCACCACGCCGTTGGCATCGAGTGCGCGATCGGGAGGTCTGGTCAGGCTCTGTGTGAGCGCAACCGCGATTACGAGCAGCGCCGTTGTCAGCCCCACCTGTGTGCCGATGAGGTTGTGACGCGCGAACCGTGGCACGTTGGCCTCCTGACGGAGAACTCCGACGGCATCCGCCCGGCGGGCGTCCAGCGCAGCCGTCAGTCCCGAGAGCCCTGTCGCAAGACTCGAGAGCGTGACCGCGAAGACGGCAACACGCCAATCGAAGTCGAACGTGAGCCCGATCGGCATTGGAACCGGCAGCGGAATCTGCGTGAGCCACCGTGCCGTGAATACGGCGAGCGCGGCGCCAACCAGGCCAGCCAATACCGCCAGCATCAGGTTCTCTACGAGCAGCTGCCGGACCAGCTGAAGCCGTGTCGCCCCGATCGCCAGTCGAATGGCCATTTCCTTTCGTCGTGCAGTCGACCGCACGAGTTGAAGGAGGGCCACGTTGCTACAGGCTGCCCACAGCACGGCACCGACGATCATCATGAACAGCGCAGCAAAGAGCGAGAACGCCCGCTGCATTCCCGGCAGGCTCACCTTCGCCGGGTACACCGCGATCGAGACGGGCCTGTTTCGCTCGACGCGCAGCTGCGATGCAATGCGCGCGAAGTCGGCCTGTGCCATCGACACGGTGGAGCCCGGGCGGAGGCGTCCAATCATGAAGCCGCTCGGCTTGTCGGGCAGCGGGGGCGGCGGAGGGGGGAACGCGATAGCCTTCCAGGTTGCATACATCCGGGGAATGAGAAGTGGCACGGTGCCGGTAAACTCCGGGCCTGTCACACCAACCACGGAGAACGGAACGCCGCCGATCAGAACCGTTTGGCCAACGATCTGCGGATCGGCGCCGAAGTGTTTCGTCCACCCCTCGTAACTCAACACAACCGCACCAGCTCCCGGTTGATCGTCGGCAGCGGTAAACACTCGACCCAGAGCGGCGCCGACGCCGAGCGTCTCAAAGAAGTTTCCCGTGACCGGCATCACCTGGATGGCCTCCGCGGGCCGTGTGCCGATACGCAGCGGGAACAATCCACCAGCGGAAAACAGGGAAAGATGCGAAAGCGTCTGGTTGCGATCTCGATAATCGACGTAGTCGTCGTAGATGACGTAGTTCTCGAAAACGTTCGGACCACCAAGGTCGGACCGGACCAGCCGGCCAGGTTCGGCCGCCGGCAGCGGCCGCAACAGAAGCGCGTTCACGAAACCGAAGATCGTCAGGTTCGCGCCGATTCCTACGGCCAGGGCCGCAACGGCCACGAACGTGAACGTCGGCGTTCTCAACAAGAGCCTCAGACCATGACGCGCGTCACGGAGAGCGTCGGTGAGGAGACGGCGGGTCACGATTCTCCTTGAACTGTCCGACGTCGAACCGGTCGCGTCCCATCTGCGGACATTCGCGTACCTAACACATGTGAGTTGCTCTTCATGACTGGAGCCGCATTCCAGTGGTCGAGCAAAACCAGTGCCCGTCCGAGCAGGCTGAATGCGACGACCTATTTCTCCGGCTTCTCCCAGCCCTTCTCGAAGTGCTCCTCCCAATTCTGGGCCCAGGGCCGACCGAAGTAGTCAATGAACCCCGGATCTCCAAACGTCAACTGCACGGGCCTGCCGTCAGGACCGTTGACGATGGTGCTCGCGACGCGGCACTCGACATAAGTGTGCCTGGTCATGGCGTCGTCGAGGCGCTTGTTGAGATTCAGGATGGTGACGGCATGAACGGGTCGCACGAACGCTTCCGGATCGTAGAACGTCGCCTCCCAGGTGATGGTGCGGCCGTCAGCGCTCGGCCGGAAGACTTCGACGATCTCCATGGAGTTGCTGTACTCGAACATGTTGTGAGTCAGCGTCCAGCCCTGCACGTTGGCGGTCCAGGCGATGAGCGTGTTGCCGTTCCAGAATCCGACCGTCTCGCCATACCATTGCGGTACGTCCTGAACGTGCTTGCGCCCGATCAGGACGCGGCGCAGCAGGTTGCCGGCCGTCCCGGACAGGAACTGCACCTGGTACGGGTTCATCATCACCTCGAACACGCCGCTCGGGCCAGGTAACGACCACCACCGCATCAGCCCTTCCGGATAGCAGAACGACGCGCTCCATTGCGGGGAGTTGCTCACCGTCTCGTGATACTGCTGTTGGATGAAGCGTTTCTGGTACTCCGGGGTCAACAGGGGTACCAAGGTGTTCGCCTTCATCTTGCTGCCATAGATCCAGGCATCGTCCAAGCCGCTGCGAACGTAAAAGCCGTCCCACTTCGGCAGCGTCTGCCAGGTGTGCGTGGTCGGGCCGCCGGCCTTCTTGGTCTCGGCCAGGAGCGCGTTGTAGTGCTCCTCCGCGGTCTTGTACGAGTAGGGACTGACGATCTTCTCGACCGGGATGTCGCTGTTGCAGTCACCCCAGAACCCCAGCGGATTGTCGCCGAGATTGTGTTGCCACAGTTGGTTCGGGGTGTTGCACCGTGCATACCGCTTGTCGGCCCAGTACTTTCGATCGAGGTAGAAGTTCTTGCTGGTAAACATGTCCACCGGCAGGGGCGTGACGCCAGGCGGAGGCGTGGTGGATCGCACGGCGCCTCGGCCTTGTTCCTGCGCTGCGTCCCTTACTCGTGTGCCTTGGTCCTGCGCATTCGCAACGACGGTGAGCGCGATCGCCATCCATACGAAAGCAACAGCGCGTGTCAGATTCATCGTGACGCCTCCCACTGAGCTGGTCGGATTCGACTTCCTCTTTTCGTCTAGTTCGCCGGTGGCTTCATGACTGTGCCGGTCTGCGGCGTGCACCCGCCCGCCGGCATCGTTGTCCCGCAAAGAACGAGCGGACCCGCAATTGCCCCCTGATTCGCGCCGTTGCGTTGTGGGTAGAACGTCACCGTGATCACCGTGCCGGTCGTCAGTGTCTTGACCGTCACACCCTGTCGCGCGATGTTCGCGGCGGAGCCGAGCTCGACCTGCCATTTCACCGGCTTCCCATCGGAGCCCAGTGTCGGCTTTCCTTCTGCGTCCATCGCGTCGAAGACGATCTGGGAATGGCTGCTGCCGGGAATCAGGCGTACCAGCGTGCCACTCATGGTCTTGGTGACCTTCTGGTCGTACATGGCAAACGAGTGATGCGCGGCCGGCCTGGCCGTCACACCTGTGAAGCAGAGTCCCGTGAACGCCACCAACCAGCCAACGCCTTGTCTGCGTAGTCTCACAGGGTCCTCCGCTGCTTTTCTGTTGACTGTTGTTCGACGAGGATATCGTCAACGCCTGCTCGCGTCTGCATGATGATACAGGACTGTCGCGGTTGCTCGCGCTCGAGGCCCGGATGAAGTCCGGCCAGGGAGAAGCGATCGTATCGCGACCGCAACTGAACGTATGACGCCTCGATACACGATCACCGCGGCGCGTCCGCAGGATCTCGAGGTCGTGCCAGCGATTGAGCTCGCTGCTGCCCGGCTCCTTGCCGGACATATGCCTGAATCCGCTCTGGAAGGAACGACCAGCCGGGATGCGCTGGAGACGGCTCAGCGTGATGGCCACCTCTGGGTCGTCCTGGCTGATGACGTGCCGGTGGGTTTTGCCCATGTCGAGGTGATCGAGTCCGATTGCGCACATCTCAAAGAAATCGATGTGCACCCGGAGCATGGCCGTCGCGGTCTCGGGACGAGTCTCGTGAGGCATGTTTGTGGGTGGGCGGCCGCGGCTGGGTACCAAGCCGTCAGCTTGACAACCTTCCGAGATGTCCCGTGGAACATGCCGTTTTACGCGCGACTTGGTTTCGAAGTCATTCCAACCGACGAACTCAGTCCGGTGCTGCGCGCAGTTGTCGAAGACGAAAGTCGTCGGGGCCTCGATCCCTCGCGTCGGGTTGTCATGCGATGGGCTTCGTTGCGCCCGTCGCGGGTTGAGGTGCGTTCATCGGACTGACCTTCCCACACAACGAACGCCAGTGAAATAGTCACGAAGCTGTCCCCGCGGCGAATTCTACGGGGAGCGCGACGCGGCCACAGGCGATGTGCTCAGACGATGTGGCACTCGCGCCGGCATCTTCGGCGCCGGTGTCCTTCAGCGTGATGACACGGTCGAAAAGCTGATGGTACTTCTCGTCTCCGTGCATGATGGCGATGAGCACCTTGCCGCGCGTATGAGTGAGCAGTGCGTGCATCACCGCATCGCGGCTGTCGACGTCGATACCTGCCAGTGGTTCGTCGACGAGGTAGATGTCGGCGTCCTTGAGCAGCGTCATCACGACCTGACATTTCTTCTTCTCGCCTTCAGACAATTCGGACAAGGCGTCGGCATCCACTCGGCTCTCCAGCCCGAGACTTCGTACAAGGCGATCGAAGACGTCGATTTGCTCTCGTGACAGATGGTCATAGCCGACATTGTCCCTCAGGCTGCCTGGCGCGAAATGGAACGGCGCCAGCATCGCGCTCATCCGCTCCAGCGTGGGAGTGCGAATGACGCCGGCGGACGGCTCGAGAAACCCGGCGATCACGTGCGCGAGCGTGGTCTTGCCGCTTCCATTGGGGCCGGCAATGAGCACGCGCTCGCCGCTTGTGATCCTGAGATTGAGGCCCCCGAGAATCGCTCTGTTCCCGTCGTAGCGGAAGTCGACGCTCTCCAGTTGAACGTCTGGCGCCATGCTCCTTGGCGCTGCCGGCACCGCACCCTCGAACTCAACCAGCCGGTCGATGCTTCCGTTGAGCCGCGCCAACTCGGGAATCTGACTGATGATGCCGGTCGCCGCATGAATGACTTTCCAGAACGCATTCATGAACGCGAAGAGCCCGCCGATCGTCAGACGGCCGGTGACGACCTCGTAGCCGGCGGCCATCAACACCAGTGCCTCGGCACACGAGAGGCAGATGCGACTCAGCGTCTGGTAGGTGCCGGATGTTTTCGCGCGTCCGTAGAACACGCCGAGGTAAGTGCGCAACCGCTCGCCGACGCGGCGATACACAGACTGGTCGAGCGCGAAGATCCTGACGGTCTTGTAGCCATCGACCGACCGGCCCAGGAGCTCTCTGAGTCGTGCCTCCTCCTCGCTCTCGCGCTCCGAGGCAGCCTTGATTCTGGGGCTGAATCGGTTGGCAACGTAGTAGAGAGCGGGTACGAGGATCGAGAGAGCGAGCGTGATTCTCCACGCCAGAAAGAGCGAGATGCCGAACCCCATCACCAGGGTCACGGCGGATACCACCACGCCGATGGGAGCGGTCACGACCCCTTGCGACACTTTGGCCGGCTCGTCGTACACCCGCGAGACAAAGTAGCCGGTGTCGAACCTGGTGATCTGCGCGTACGGCGTGGCGTAGTACGCGCGGAGCATCCTGAGAGTCAGCGACTGAGTGACGATGTTCCGCAGCCGTTCGGACAGGAGTTCATAGGCCAGGGACGCACCACGCGCTGCCGCTCCGAACACGACCACCAGCCCGGCAAAAACCGCGAAGAACCTGAAGTTCCTCTTGACCAGCCCTTCATCGATGAGGAGCTTCATGATCAGCGGCTCGACGAACGCAAACGTCGCATTCAAAGTCAGGCCCAACATGAGGACCTTCGCGAAGCGCAGCTTGTGAGACGACAGGACGTAGGGGAATCTCTTCATGGCGTGCATCGGTTGCCAGCCACGACCAAGGCGCCAGCGCCGGTCATTGCCGACAGATCTGAGTGAATGTCGTAGAACAGCCTGCGGCTCGGTTCGAGCAGTCGCAGGAGGAAGAGGCCGACTCCCGCCGAACCGGTTCCGTAGTCGGTGCAGATCCTCGTCAGTTCCTCGCCGGGGAACGCAATGCCCTCGGGCCGGGTGATCTGAAAGAGCAAGACGCCTCGCGCGAGGCGTAACGCGTTGTCCAGGTAACGTCGTTCACCGGTGAACACGTACATGTCGAGGAGGAACTCGCCGATTCCACTCAGACCCGTGAACTGCTGGGGAAGGATCGCGTATTTGGTGACGACGGCATTCGCAGCCTTTTCGGCCAGCTCTCTATAACGGTTGTCGCCGAGGAGTGCCGCGAAGCGGATGAGCACGCTGCCCACTCCGGACGCTCCGAGGCGCCAGTACGGTGCCTCCATGAAATCCCCTTGCGCACGCCCCCAGACTGCGCGATCTCCGTCGACCCTGGCGTGCGCGCATTCGAACTCCACTCCCGCACGTGCGTACGACAGGTACCTGGCATCGCCCGTGGCGAGGTGAAGATTCAGGAGGAAGTAGGCGATGCCGCTGCTGCCATGCGCGAAGCCGAAATACGCGGGTCCGTCAACGTTTGTCCAATGACACCCCTGTTCGCTGGAGGATGCCCTGGTGATGAGCGAGTCTCCCAGCGCGCGAGCGGCGTCGAGGAATCGTCGTTCTCCCGTTCGTGTGAACAGGTGCAACCCGGTCAGCCCGATGCCTGCCGTACCGTAAAAGACATCGGGACTCTCCGCCACGAGCGGTGATTGCAGCGCCAGGTCGAAGGCGGCCTCAGCCTTCGCGGTTGCCCCAAGGCAATGGAGTGCCCAGGCGATACCGGAAAGCCCGACGAAGAGGCCCGGCGGATAGGTCTGGACGGACAGCGGCTGCCGATCGATCCAATCTTCAATGTTGGCTGGGAGCGTGCCCAGCGCTTGCTTGAGAAATAGTGCGGTTCCGAGAGCTCCATAGGCAATGCTCAAGGGATTCGTCGAGAACAATCGGTAGTCGGACGGCCACAGACGGTCCTGGCGCACGACGTCTGTCTTGGCCAAAAGGTACTGGGCAATGCCATCGATGACGCCGCGAATCTCGGCGCGTGCTGGAGTTCGGGGTTGAGCGACCGGTGTGAGCTCGAGTGAGTCACCATCCGACTCCGCGATCTGTCGAGCGAGCGCGAACTCGCCATCGAGCAACTCGAAGATCAACTGCTTGACGGAATGAGGCAGGCCGAAGTCTCTCGTGAGTTCGTCGATGAACTGATTCGCGGCATCCGGGTTCAGCTGAAAGAACTCCTGAACCGGCAGCATCAGGCTGTACAGGATCGATCCGAGCGCATAGTAATCGTCTCGCGGCGAGAGTTCAGCGCCGGCATGGCGCCCTGGCGACGCGAATCCCGGCGTGAACATGTTCAGCGTCGGACGCGCTGATTCGTCGACGATCCGGGCGGCCTCGAAGTCGATGATCGTGATCTTCTCCGTCTCTGGATCGATGATGACGTTGTAGGGCGATAGATCTCCCACCAGCACGCCCTCGTCGTGAAACGCGGCGATGGCTTGCGTCAGCTGCCTGGCGATGTTGAAGATCCGGGAGCAGAACAGCTTCACTGTCTCGGACGTCGGATCGCGCTGGAAGATCAGGCCGACATCTGTCCTCGCTCGAAAAGAGGAGAGCAGGGTGCCCTCGACGTACTCCTCCACCAGGAAGACGTGCTCCCATTCCTGAAACAGGTCGATGTACTGAGGCACATATCCGGTACGCGCCAGCTTCTGGAGGCAGCACGCCTCCGAGCGAAGCCTGTCAACGGCGTCCTCGTTGACGCGACGGGTCACGCTCACCAGCGGGCGGGCTTCCTTGACGACGACCGTACGGCCCGTGTGCTGATCCTCGGCCTTGTACACGCCACCCGCGTTCGAATGTGTGAGCAGCGCCGTGACGAGATATCGATTGTTGAGGAGAACCGGGCCGTCGTTGGTGGCGTCCTCCGACACGAACGGGTCTTCCACGCCGTCCGGCAGATGGAAGAACGGCGCCCTGACGTCGGGGACGAGGTGTCCATCGGGCGACTCGATGACCGGGACCTTCTCGCCGAACACGTTCAGGCTGGCTCGGGCAGCGATTCCGCCATAGCGATAGAACAGCACGCGGTTTCCCGCGTACCGCTTGTCGGAAAGGATGTACGGCCCGGTCAAATCGCTTGTCGCTTCGTCCAGCGCTCTCATGAGGCTGACGAAGTGATCGCGATCTCTCGGATAGACAGTAATGAACTTGCCGGCGGCTCCGCGCGAGCAGTTCTTGGACGTCGTGAGTTCGAGTAGGAAGGGTTCAGCCGTGATCTTGAACGCTGCCTCGTGCGCGACACAGATTGGCGCGACGCGGCGCAGCACATCGGGGGCGGTGACAGACGTCCCGGACACATGGATCTTGAAGCCCTGATTCGGAACAACCGCCGCACTCGGGGATGCGTGCAACCAGATGCCCTGTTGAGTGATCTTCCAGTCAGACGGGATGACGTCGTCGAGGATGCCCTGGTACTCGTCAGAGACCGTGACCCCGGTCGAGACGTCTTCAAAGAAGTCGCTGTCCCGCATCACATACCAGAACAGCTCTCGTCTCTGTCTTCTTTCAATTGTCGGTTCCATATGTCGCACTCGTGTGAGGTCGTCAAACAGTGCAGACCGCCCGTGCAGCTCGACGAGCGGCCCGCAGTACGCACTTAGCAGCGGTAGCTGAACGTCGAGTTTCCCGGAGGGTCACAGTAGACGCTCATGACGCTCATGCGGATCGCCGCTGTCGTTTCATCCGGCGCCATCGCCTGCAGCGCGAGAACGTTTGTCATGGGACTATCACTCCTTTCCCGGCGCGGTGCTGAATGCACGCGCGTTCAAAGAGAGAAGCGGAGATTTGCCGGAAGGTCCGCCACCGGCGGCGACGCCGTCGAAGATGCCCAAGTACTCAGTGGAGACCGTGACCCGGGCCGAGAGCGTTTCTGAGAAGTCGCTGTCCCGCACGACGTCGCAGCACTCTGCCTGTCTCTGTCTTCTGTCCATCGTCGATTCCATATGCGGCGCTCGTGTAAGGGTTGTCCGGGGCTTGACCGGTCGCCCTCGCGCAACTCGAGGGCGACCGGCGGGAGCGAATGGCTGATTGGCGTTCAGCCCCTTCACTCCCCGCGCGTGAGTGTTGAACCCGCGTGTCGAGCTAGCACTTGTAGCTGCTTATCGAATTCGCGGTGTTGCAGTCCCAGCTGAGCAGGGTCCATCGGTCGGCTGTGACCGCCGTCGTGCCCGGTGCCATTTTCTGCAGTGAGAGTACGTTGGTCATGAAAATGTCTCCTTGTGTGCGCAGTGCTGGTTGCACGCGCGTTCAAGAAGAGAAGCGGAGATTCGCGTGAAAGCCCGCCAACGGGTCGTGCGGAGGTCGAACGAACGGGCCGGTGTGCGAGGTGAGGCCGCCCATGGCGCGGTTGAGCGCCCTGCGACAGAGCGGCTTCATCTGCCAGGGTGGCGGCGTGGGAAATTGCGGAGCGGCGAGTTCGGTATGTGTGTGTGTGACGATCGAGGATGCGATTGGTCTACTGCTCGATCACGACTTCACCGCCGGAGCCAGGCGTCGTCTTCCCAGGCCAGCCGATGTGCTTCCCGGCTTTCACCGTGACGCCGCATCCGTACTTGAAAGTGCCGCGGTACGCGGTGACCTTGTGACTGGTCGATCCCGCCACTTCACCGCTGGCCCCAAATGGAGAGTTGTCCGGAAAGTTGATCCGCACCGGCCCGTGCGGAGAATCCCAGCGAATGGTGTCGCCTTTCCTCAGGCGCGGCTTCTTCGGCAACGCGACCAGGGCGCAGTGTTCGTCGAAGGTAATCGTGATCCTGTGTCTTTTCCCCATAGCGGTCGTTCATCCTTCGGGAGGCGTCGGCGTGTGGACAAGTTGTTGGAATGCGGAATCGCGCTGCAGATCGGTGAGATCGGGCTGGCGACTGAGCTCCTGCAGAACCGGCCGCGGAGCGTGATGCAGGACCGCCAGCGCATCGCGGCGTTGCCCCAACGCCTCGTAGGTCAGCACCGCGCGGCGCATGACCTTGCCGTCGTACGGTGAAAACCGACGTGCCTGATCGATTTCGCGTCGCGCGACGTCGCGTTGCCGCAGCCGCGCGGCGAAGTAGGCCACGAACGCGCGCGTGTATCCGTTGAGTGGATCGTTCAGCATCGCTCGGTAGGCCAGAGCGAGTCCCTGGCGATAGGCGTCTCCGGCTTCGGTCGCCAGGCCGAGGCGTCGGCACGTGTCTCCGATGTTCACCATCAACACGAAATCGGTCCGCCGCAGAAGGAGCGCCTTTCGGTATACGGCAAGCGCGTCACGGTCGCGGCCCTGATAGTTCAGCACCGCGCCGAGATTCGTCAGCGCGCCATACGATTCCTTCAGAGCGAGGGATTGCTGCAGCACTCGCTCTGCGTCCTCGTAGCGTCCCATGTCCGCATACAGCCCGCCCAGGTTCGAATAGGGAGTCGCCAGGTCCGGCGCGATCTCGATGACACGCTTCAGATGTTCCTCGGCGCGCGTGTAGTTTCCGAGGAAGTGGTAAAAGCTTGCGAACTGAAGATGCGGCAGGTAGTAGTCCGGCTGCAGATCGACGGCCCGTTGAAAGGCGGCAGCGGCGTCCTCCGGCCGGGTGCGTTGCGCCTCGTAGGCGCGGGCCAGTCCAAGCCAGGCGATCACATTGTCGGGTTCCAGCTGAGTCGCGCGGCTGAAATCGTCGGCCGCCTTCTGCGGCTGACCGGAGACGAGGTGGACGCGGCCGGATGCGATGCGCACCTGTGCGAGATCGGGATTCCGGCTCTCCGCAGTGACCAGCGCCTGCTGCGCGCGCTCCAGCCACACGGGATCACCGGTGTTCTGATACTTGGCGGCGAACGCCTCGGTCAGCGCCGCGTGAGGGAGCGCCGACCGCGTATCAAGGCGGGCGGATTCCTGTAGTTGACTGATCGCGAGATCAGGGTCGGGGTGGGCAGCACGGAGATGGAACATACCCTGCGCGAAGGTCGGGTACGCAACCTGACTGATTGCCGCCTCGTCCAGCGGTGCGCCTTTCAGCTGCAACGCTGCGGCGATCTTTCCTGCCAACGCCAGCGGCATGTTCCTGACCTCGTCGAGGCCATACTCCGCCGACAGGTCTCCGATCGTGACCAGCGTACGGGCGTCGACAACCGAGGCATGCAGACGAATGCGATCGTTGATGCGGGCCACGCTGCCGGATAAGACGTGGGTTGCGCCGAGCGTCCTGCCGGCCTGCTCGGCGCGCGTGATGCCGTTTGTCACTGCCTCGCCTGGCGGGATGACCAGGAGCGTGCCATCACGGTCCTCGAGGCGTCGCATGCGATCCGACAGGTCATAGAGCACTCCGCTCGTGATCGCGGTCAGCTGTTCGTCGTTGGAGGTTTCGAACGGGAGCAGCGCCAGTCTGACCGACGGTGCGCGTCCGAAGTCGTGCATCCTCAAGGCGGCCATCGCGGCGACGGCGACAAGCAGTGCCGCCGCTCGTACCCACCTCTTTGTGTCGCGCCGAGAGAGCAGGTCGGCGATCGCGGCAACGCTGTTGGCTCGGTCGGCCGGTTTCTCGGCGAGGCACAGCCGAATGCAGAGGTCCCACAGCCGATTGCGGCCTGCCCCCTGTCGCCTGCCGATACGCGACGGGACGCCGGCGCCGCCGACGGACGGCAGGCGTCCTGTGATCAGCTCGTGGAAGATGATGCCGAGGGCATAGATGTCCGATGCCACCGACGCGCGCTCACCGCGCCAGAGCTCCGGCGCGATGTAGGCCGACGCCCCGACCAGATCGCTCCGTCCCGTCGCAGAGGGATCCGTGTCATCGAGAGGTCGTTTCGCGACACCGAAGTCGGTGATGACCGCACGGACGCAGCCCGTTGGCGCGCTGACGAGCATGACGTTGTTGCTCTTCAGATCGCGATGCAGCACGCCTTGTCGATGGGCGCTCCCGAGTCCGGCGCACAATTGGAGGGCAATCTCCTGCGCCTCCCGTGGATCGAGACGTCCTGTACGAGCGATGCGCTCGGATAACGTCTCGCCATCGAGGTACTCCATCGCCAGCACGTCGACCGGCCCGCGAGGTGTCTCGGCGGTATAGAGGCCGTAAACACGACAGACGTTGTCATGTGTGATGCGAAGGGCACTCCGGGCCTCGGGCGGCAGCCGGAAAGCGAATCCAGGTTTGGCGCATTTCAGCGCGCAACGTTGCTCGAGTTTGGTATCGATCGCCTCGTAGACGATTCCCATGCCGCCTTCGCCGACTTCGCGAACGATCAGGAAGCGGCCGGAGACGAGCTCGCCGGCTGCAAAGCGGGCATCGGCATCGTCCGGCGGGATCAGCGGCTCGAGGAGAAAATCGCCCATCTCCTCCGTGCACGCCACTTGTTCCATGACCTCGCGCACGAGCGAGGTCCTGCCTGAATAGGCGTTCGAGAGACCTGACCGGCGGGCGTCGGGAGGCAACTGCGCCGCCATCTCGAACGCTTCCATGAACAGTGCGTCTTCGTCGGTCTCCGGCCTCATGAGACAGCGGTCAGGTGCTTGTACAACCACGTTCGGGCGTCGTGCCATCGCCGCTGGACCGTGCGAAGCGGCACATCGAGCGCCGCTGACGCTTCCTGGTCGGTGAGACCGAGGAAGAACTTCAGCTCAACGATGGCGCACAGCTCCGGGTTTTCCCGCTCGAGCACAACCAGCAGTTCGTCGACCGCGAGCGCGGTGTCCATTTGAGATCTGTCAGGAACGGGCGTCCAGTCGGCGGCTTCGATCGCGACGACATCTGCCTTCGGACGGGCCCGGGCGTGGTCGATCAGGTAGCGACGCATTGCGCGCGCCGCGACCGCGATGAAATGACGCCGATCCTGCCATTCGAGGGACCGCGCGCCGGCGACCCGGAGGTAGGCTTCGTTCACGAGCGCCGTTGGTGTGAGCGTGTGACCGACGCGTTCGCGGCGCATGTAAGCGCGCGCGAGCCGGCGCAAATCGGGAAGGACCAGCTCTACCACACGGGCTTCGGCGCCACGACTGCCCTCCCGCCACTGCTTGAGAAAACGCGTGACCTCGCCGTGATCGGGATCGCTCATGCCAATCCGTGGTCCCTGATCGATAACGCCGGTGTCGAGGCGAGCGAACAGCGGGGTAGAAAAATAGTCGCGAGGGACGAAATCCCTCCGGCGTGGGAGCGACGGACGGTCGATGCTGTTGTTGCGTAGTGTCCGGCTTCAGCCGGACGGTCGATGCCACGACTCGACGGACGTCATGACCGGTCGCTGTTCAGTGAGTCATCTCGTAGACGAGATAGTTGACGCCCAGGCGATAGGCATCGTTGGTTGGCGCATCGCCGTACAACCCTTCGGCCGACCATTCCCAGTAGTCGCCGATGTCGTTGTTCCAGTTCGCGATCGCCAACATGCGGCCGGATGCGCTGTTGTCGTCGAACAAGCCGAGGAAGACCGGCTCGATCCCTGGCAGCATCGGGTGCGGGATGTTCAAGGTCTTGAGGCCGAAGAAGGATTGGAAGATCGGGTGCGTGACGTCGAGCCGAATGAAATGGTGCTCAGGCAGCACGCGCTTCATCTGTGTGACCAGGTTCTGCCAGTCGGCGTCGCCATCGAAGTCGTCGAAGATGATGAAGCCACCCTTCAACAAATACGCGCGCAAGCTCGCCGCTTCGGTATCGTCAGTCGTCCAGTAACCGGGCTCGGACATGTAGATGACGGGGTTCTCGAAAATGCGAGGGTCGTCCAGATCGAGGATGTTGGATCCGTCCAGGTGTACTCGCATGTTGGTGATGTAGTCGAGGATGGCCGAGAAGTTTCGATCGGCCGTCGGATAGTCATGCTCCCATCCGCCGAAGCCCTGTCCGACCCGCGCGCCGTACCGGATGCGAGTGAAGGCGAAGTGGCTGTTGTATTCGACGCTCGGCAGCGACTGACGGAAGAACCGGCGAAAGAAATCCTGACCGGCAACGCTCATCGGGAGCAGAAGCGCTGACAGTATCAGTGCACCGGCCACGACTCGGACTCGGTCGCTCATCTTCACGACGCCCCGATTATAGGGGAGGTGTGGGGCGAAGGTCTTCCGTCGTTCTGCTCGTGGAGCCGGGGTGTGGTAGGCTCCGGCACTCGGTTCAGTTATCCAACGGACATCACCCTCGTCTCGCACCTCGCTTTCAAATGGAGGTCGTATGCGCGACATGGCTCCGCTCGTCTTCGTCACGGTGCTCCTCACCGGTGGCGTCATCCACTCGCAAAGTCAGAAGGGTTCGATCATCCTCGCGGAGGGCTTCGCGACATCGAACACTTACGGTGGGCCTCTTCCCAGTTTCTTCGAGTCCTGGTGTGCCGACACCGAGGACGGGAGTCAGTGCATCCCCACGGTGAGCCTCGATGTGTTCGACTCGACGAAAGCCAGGCGGCTGGGTGCGGCCCATGCGTGGGGCAAGGATTTCCGTTCAACGGCCTCGGGGACGCTGCAGTTCAAGGAGTTCATCTTGTACGAATTGAGGAACGGCCAGCTCTACACGTTGAGTCAGGATGGCGGCCATCCCGGAGGCGCATTCGCCGACCCGTCACTCGTGATTCCAAAGCGGGGCGACGTCGTGCTCCTTGGCGCAGCCGAAGGTCTCGTTGTCGGCGGAACTGGGAAGTACAGTAACGCCAGCGGACCGTACTCGACGCGCCTCAAGGTGGAGACGATAGGAGGATTCTTTGCGTACTACGACGAGCTGTTCTTCCGATTTCGAGAAGTCGAGATTCAGTGATGTCCCGCGCAGCCGTGTCAGCGTGACGGTTGCTCCACGGTGCTCATGACCGCTGCGCCAACGGTGCGCCCGTGCGCCCTGGCGTCACTGCCATCGGCGGCGACTAGCGCGAACCCGCGTGCGGTAAGCGCCGACGAGAAGCTTGCCACCGTCTGACTGTTGCCCACGTCGATCACAGCGGCGACCTTTCCCGCCAGCGTGCCCGCGGACGCCAGCGAGTCGAGCAGCGTGATGAAGGACTGCCACTCGGCAGACAACGGTGTCATACCCGCGGTGGGCACGATAATCAGGGCCGGCGCTCCGGCAATGTCCCTTTCCGTCGGCTGCACATACTCCTTGTGCATCCGGCGCAAGGTAGCGGCGCACTCCGGTGGAACAGTGCTGCCATCATCCGCGAGCCGGCGCAGACGCGGGAGCGCGCGCGCGTTGACAACGCCGACTGCAGCAGCGTGCGCGATGCGTTCGGTGATGCCGCACCGGGACGAGAACACAACAACGACCGCGGGTTGGGCCATGGTCGTTCTCAGGGGAGATCGAAGAGCAGGACCTCGCCGTCGCCGGAGACGACGAGGGTGCGCTCGTCGCTGATGGCGGCACCGTCACCCTGCTGCAGCGACGCTCCGTTGACGTCGATGGCGCCGCGTACCACCTGAATCCATGCGTGTCGTCCTTCCGGCAGCGCGTGGGTTACGCGGTCGTGCTGGTCGACTTCGGTCACGTACACGCGCGCGTCCTGGTTGATGATCGCCGTGCGCGTTGCATCGGGTGACTCGGGCCCGGCCAGCAGGTGCAGACGCCCGCGCTTGTCCTCAGGGGCGAAGGCGATCTGTTGATACGAAGGAGTGAGGTCTTCCGCCCGCGGCTCGATCCAGATCTGAAGCGAGTGCGAAGGTTCCGTTTCTGAAGCGTTGAACTCGCTGTGCACGATGCCGTCGCCGGCGGTCATGACCTGGACCTCGTTGCGTCCGAGGACGTGCGGCCCGGTGAGGCTGTCGCGGTGTGCCAGCTGGCCGTCGACCATGTAGGTCAGGATCTCCATGTCGCGATGGCTGTGCGGTCCGAATCCCTTGCCGGGCGCGATCTGGTCCTCGTTGAGCACGCGCAGCACGCGGAAGCCCATGAAGTTCGGATCGTGATAGGCACCGAACGAGAACGTGGCGTGGGAGCGTAGCCATCCGGCATCGGTGTGGCCACGATCGTGACCCTTGCGAATCGTGATCATGCGAGTGATCTCAGCCGTTGCGCGCGAAGAAAGCAAGATGTGACTGCGCGGTGAGTCTATCGCGAGCCACCAGCTCATCCAAGTGTGGTCATGCACCTTTAGGCCTACCCGATTCTGGGGATTCAGTTACTGCGGAGGCTGACGAATACTCCAGCCTTCCAGGGGGACCGCATGCGAGAACAAGTGTTGAGAGTGCTCCTGTTCTGTGCGCTCGTGACGTCATTGCCATCCACCATCCACGCGCAAGCGCTCGCCGGCGTGGTCAGAGATCCGTCCGGCGCAATTCTTCCGGGCGTGACCGCAGAAGCAGCGAGCCCGGCGCTGATCGAGAAAGTTCGCTCGGTTGTGACCGACGGTACGGGGCAGTACCGCATCGTCGATCTGCGGCCAGGCACATACACGCTGACGTTCACCCTTCCGGGATTCAATACGGTGGCGCGCACGGGCATCGAGCTGAGTGGATCAGGCACAGTCACCGTCAACATCGAAATGTCGGTGGGCGGGCTCGAGGAGACGATCACCGTCGCAGGCGAGACACCGGTCGTCGACGTGCAGAACGCCACTCGGCAGGCCGTGATGAGCGGAGAGCTGGTGGCCAGTGTCCCGGCTGCGCGCAGCTGGAACGGCCTGCTGCTGCTGATGCCGGGCGTCACCGGCACTCCCAATTCGATGCAGTTGACTCCGTCGATGATCACGTTCGGCATTCACGGCGGTCCGACGAGCGAGGGGCGGCTGCTGGTTGGTGGCATGAACGTGGGCGCGTCGCGCGGCGGTGGCGGTGTGTCGGGATATCAGGTCAATACGGGGAACGTCGAGGAGGTGACGTTTGCGACGTCCGGTGGTCTCGGCGAAGTGGAAACCGGCGGACCGTACATGAACATCGTCCCGAAGACGGGTGGGAACAACTTCACCGGCGGGTCATCGTTCTTCTACTCGAACCGATCCCTGCAGAGCAGCAACTTCACCGACGAATTGCGGGCTGCGGGTCTGAGGTCGCCGGGTGACTTGCTCGAGTTGTGGGACGTCGATGCGAGCCTGGGCGGTCCCATCGACAAAGACAAGTTGTGGTTTTTCGCAGTCCTGCGCAACCAGGGCAACTCGATGTCGGTGCCTGGCATGTACGCCAATCTCAATGCTGGCAATGACAACTCGTGGTCGTACGAACCGGACCTGAGCAGACCGGCGCGCGGCGCGGGCAAGACGCGATCGGGCCAGGTGCGGTTGACCTGGCAAATCAGCGAGAAGAACAAGCTCACTGGCTTCTGGGACGAACAGTGGGGATGTTCAGGCGCGCGGTGGCCAGGTTCGACGGCAGGCAGCGCGTGTCGCGACAACACTGAAGGATGGATTATCGGCGGAAGCGCGACGTCTGCGCCCGAAACGGCGACCTATTCGACGCCGCCCAATCGGATTACACAGGTGAACTGGGTCGACACGCTGTCGAACAAAGCGCTGCTCGACGTGGGATGGAGCGCGTACAACAACCGATGGGGCGGAGGAGCCGCGCCGGGCAATCCCACCACGAATCTGATCGCCGTGTCGGAGCAGGGCGGGAGCATCCCG
>Ga0075421_100003522_pt1 | contig 18743 bp, 15 predicted proteins | sample SoiMetdeltSBSDD5_FD_75292 | JGI IMG/M metagenome (GOLD analysis project Ga0075421, IMG submission 75292) | Bulk soil microbial communities from a Populus tree surrounding site in Tennessee, USA - Soil MetaG P. deltoides SBSDD5 | ecosystem: Environmental > Terrestrial > Soil > Tree plantation... | reverse complement strand
ATCGCAAGGTTTGTGTGCTCTCTTGGTATTTCGAAGGCCATCCCTTCAGTGTGGTAGCGACGGAGAAACACATCGAAATAGAGACCAGCTGCCAATTACGGTGAAGCTGACGGGAACGTTCGGCATTTGACGACTGCCGAGAGAATACCCCGCCCCAAGAATTGACGACGAGTGGTCACTTGTCGTTCTCCTCCGCGCTTGTGCCACGTCCGATCCATCGCGCAGTTTTCATTTTCCGCCCTTAACTCGATGCATAAGCGAGGATGAAACTACGGCGTTGGAGAACAAGTTGGCCGGCGCGCTAGGGAATTTGGTAAACGTGAACTCCATATCCGTCAAATGCATCTTCAAATTCGTCTTTCGTAATCGTGACGCTGCGCTGCTCCCCGATTACGCGTGCCTGAGTTTTGCCAAGGCCGTCGACTACAAACCGTGCAGTCGAAGGAGAATTCTCCATCGCGACAGCAAAAATGTGCATCGTCCCCTCGTGCAGCTTCACCATCGTGGCAATCGGCACGTCCGACTTCACGGTTAACATCCTCGGCACATTTGGACCATTTAGCACCGGCGCGAGCGCCTTGATCAGCTGGTTTGTCTTTGCAACCTCCGCCACGACCTCGGGCCGGCGAAAAAGGGCATCCTCACGGAACTTTGGTACGAATTCGTGAACAAAATAAAACACGCCCTTTGCGCCGTGGATCAAGGCCATCCACACCTCAGACCGAACTTCCGCCGGAGTAACCGGTCGGTTCGGATCAAGTGCTGTGGTCTCAAGCGCGGCCCACACCGTTTGGCCGCCCGCAGTCCGTTTCACGAGATTGGTGACGCCGCGCGCCACGTAATCGAGCTTTCCTTTGACCTGAGGCGTAGTCGAGCCGACAGGGTATATATCGAAGGACAAGATATCTACCCCTTGTGCCGCATAGTCATAATATTTAAGATCACCGTTGCATGCGCCTCGGCCGCGCCAATACTCGTTGGCGATACCCTGACCGAAATTGATCATTACCGGCCGAGTCGGATCGCGAGATTTCATCTCTTGGGTGTGGCGAACAACCTTACTGGCTGGAATGCAGCTGCCATAGAGCCCAAAGCCGATTGGTTGTGCATTGTCTGGCTCATCCCCATGCATCCACGCCTTTATCACCTGGCGATTCATGGAGTTTAGTCCCACGTCATTTTGCTCCGCGACGGCGAACATCCCGTATTTTGTCAATTGGGCGAGCTGGTCTTCCGTAGGCCCCTGGTATAATCCTACAAAAGTATTGATCCCGATAGCCTTGTAAGCGGCGGCGCGCATCGGCGACTGCAGCCACACTCCAATTGGAAAAAAACCGTTATCGGTAGGAAATCCACTCAAATACGGGCCACCGGCGGAGGCGGAGCCGCTGGCCAGCAACAACACGCCAATCAACGCAATCCGAACGAGGCTCATAGAAGTCTACTCGAACTACAAAAATGGAAATTGCGGGCTTACTCGGCATCGGCATCAGCCCTAGGCACCAGGTCTCCAAGGTTATTGGTACGGCTCAGGCCATTATAACCCGTCGACTTAGCACGGCTGCTACCTAACTAATTCACTCAGAACTTTGGCGTACAACAAGTCCAAATGATCGATCTTTCGATCCCAAAGGGCGATGCTGGCAACCCGCCTGCGCGCCCCTTCCCCGAGGGAGAACCGCAAGTGGCGGTTCTCGACCAAACGCCGAACCGCGCCGGCGACGTCCCGAGCGTATTGGTCCAGCGTCACGGGATGGAGGCGAATGCCGCAAGTCTCGTCAACGGCACTCCCCGGCCCGCCACGGTCGCTGACGACCAGGGGTAGGCCAGAGCCCATCGCTTCGAATACAACATTCCCGCCGGGCTCGCGATAGCTCGGAAACACAAAAATGTCAGCAAGCCGATAGAACTCCTCCACTCGATCACGCGCCAGTCGCCCGTGGAAAACCACCCGGTCAGCGACCCCTAGCTCAGACGCGAGCGCTTCGCACGCTGCACGGTCGAAGCCGTCACCAACCACATCGAGCACCACCGGCAGATCGCGCAATTGGTCCATCGCGCGGATCGCCTCGCGTGCTCCCTTGGTCCTGACCAGACGCCCGACGTAAAGGAGTCGCACCTGACCGACCCTCCTAGACCGGTCCACGGGTTCCGGCAGGCTCTCGATCCCCGTCTCGCTCATGACTTCAAAGCGTCGGATCGAGGTGTCCCTGAGGAACTCGTTGGCATAGGGGGCGATGCCGATCACGCAGGATGCGTTTTCGTAGGTCCCACGCAGTAGAGGATCCAGCCGCATGCGCAACCTGTCGAGGCCGCGCAGGCCGACGTACCAGGGGGCGGTGTCCTTCTCCTTGTCGAACCCGGGAGGCGAGTCGAGGCTGCCGCCGACTGGACCTATGATGAACGGGATCCCCGACCCAGCTACTGGAGACGGGTAACGCATCGCGACCGGGACTGGCTGGTGAGCGAGATCGAACCGCTCGCCTTGGGCCAAAGCGCGGCGAATCCACCGACGCGCTTTGATGTAGAAGGGAACGTAGCCGGGCTTGAGCATGCTGTTGAGTCGCTCCGCCCGTCCGAACACTGGCGGCTCCCTCCACTCGACCACACGCAGCCCGGTCAGTTGCTGGGATGGAGGAACCTTGTCCCGCTTGTAGTAGGTGAGCAGCGTGACATCATGCCGTTTCGCAAGACCACGGGCCCATTGATATGCGACCCAGGCTTCGCCGACGTCTTGCCCGTCGCATGTCGGAGCGATTAGGAGCAGCTTGAGCATTGATTCGACCACATCCGTGACCAGTCAGACAGCGGCCGCGCAAGGTTAACTATGAGGACGGGATGGCCTGACGAATTTCTGCTTGCCTGAAGCATGCTAAACCATGGGATGCAGCGCGGTGCAATACGATAGGCGAAACTCTTTGCAATTGTCTCCTAACCGGCGTGGCCTGAGTTGATCCGTGGTTACTGAACAAACCTACTCGTGAGCTGCGCTGACCGTATTATCTCGCAAAGATTCTGGAACGCCCTCTGCTGAGGTACGTACCACCTTCTTCGCAAGCTTGTTTCCGAAGCCCCATCCCGACTCATCTCAGCCTTTATGAGCTAAAGTAATGAACTCGGGAGCCATGAGTAGCTCGATAAAATCGGGTGTGAGCGCGCGAACAATGCCGGGCGCGAGGTTGCGAATCTTGCCAACTCGCGGATCGAGGATTCCCACTGTCTTCTCTGCCTTTAAACCGGCGCTATGGCACCAGCGACGAACCCTTCCCGGAGAGGTGAGACGTGCGCGTGTGTGATTATAGCTTCCGAGATCCCGGCCGTGCGGTGTATTACACAATCTACGCCAGATTGTCGGTGCGCATAGCATGTGCGGAGTTTGGATGAGTATGGCCGACTGAAGTGACAAAACATCCTTGAACAACGAAAGGATCTTTACAGGATCGCGTGCTAAATGAAGTACGTTCAAATACAAGACGCAGTCGAAGCGTTCGTTTTGGAGTTTCGCTTTAGCGGTGTGGAAACCCCCGAACACCATCTCAATACCTCTTGCTGCTGCACCACTGCAAATGACCGGATCCAGCGGCACTGCAACGACCCGCAAACCCCTCTCAGCCAATAAACATTCGGTTGTGCCCGATCCGCACCCGATCGAGAGCACGCTGCGCGTTTGTGGCGGGATCATCGAGATGAGTTCTTTGCTGAGAGGTTCGTAATAGTCTTTGGAGTACATCCCGCGCCAAAGTGTTGTTTCTGTCTCGAGAAGGGGCGTAGGTCTGCATTCGGTCTTGGCAAGTTCCAGCAGTACATCGACCTGGGCATTAAATTCAGCTTCGTCTACACCGACCTTGTCCACGTACTTGTTCGAGAGGTGGTGGACGGTGAAGTCAGCAAGATGGGAAATGGGTATCAATTTTGTGAAACCGCACTGAGTATAGGGATCCGTCGCGGCGGTGCAAAGTAGGTCATACTTCCACTCGTGCGGTTTGACCAGGAACCCGCCAGACTTGATGGCTTTTTTGAGCTGATTGCGCGTGAGCACGTAGCATGCCGCGTGGTCGTTGGTGAAATGTGCAAGAGTATATGCCCCCCTCGACCGTATCGACGCTGGGTCCCAATGGAAATTGGCGTGAACGTCAGGATAGTTCACAGTGTTATTTGGACCCTTTTCGATACGAAGAAATCCGGCAAGCTCCTCTTCTCTCAAAGTAGCAGTTACCTTCAAGAATGCTCGCAAATTATTCTCGGTTATAAGGATATCGTCTTCGGAATAAACAAACATGTCATATTCTTCAATTCGATTCGCGAAAAGCTTCTTGTGAGCGAAAGGAAGCGACCAAGGGTTCCTGCTTGGCAGACCCACCAAGAGCTCGATGTCTGGAGCAACTCGCTTTTTTAAGTTGGACAGAATGACGATATCTACGTCGAAAGACATGCCACGGTATTCTTGAGCTACCCGCAGTAAATAGCGATCGTTTGAAGTTCCATGACTCGCCAAAGCAACAAGAACTCGAGGCCGTGCATTCTGCTTTGAACCGCCGTCCATCCCAGGGACTCCTCTCGGCGCATTATTTCTGTTTGGACTTATGCAGACTTGCAACACGTAGTCATTAGCAAAACGAATTCGTTAACACCTGGGGGCACGGCTGTCAGTCGTAATTTAGCTCGCCGGATGCTTGCGGTGGCGCCAGATCTGGGGAATATAAACTTGAGTAGGTATTGGGGAGGCGCGTCAGCCCCTGGGTTGAGTCAGCCGTGCCGCGAGACGTGGCCTGGGGCAAACACTCGCTCGACGTACTCCTAAAAAGGGTTGAAGCAGCGTGAGGATCCTCGTCTATCCGCATTCGATGGAGATGGGCGGATCGCAGCTCAACGCCGTGCAGCTGGCCGGAGCGGTGCGCGACCGCGGGCATGAAGTGATCGTCATGTCCGAACCAGGTCCGCTGGTGGAGCGCGTCCGCGACCTGGGGTTGGAGCACCTGGAGCTCCCACCCTATCGGCACCGACCATCTCTCAAGGTGGCCGGCACGCTGGTGCGTCTCGTGCGCGAGCGTCGTGTGGACGTCGTTCATGGCTATGAGTGGCCACCCGTCATCGATGCCTTCCTCGGCCCAGGACTCCAGCTCCGCACGCCACTCGTGGGCACCGTAATGTCGATGTCCGTGGCGCCGTTCTTCCCTCGCACCGTACCGCTCCTGGTCGGCACCGAGCAGATCCGGGAGGCCGCCCTTGCTGCTGGGCACCGGCGGGTCGCTCTGTTGGAGCCGCCCGTAGATACCGAGGCCGACAATCCATCCGTGGACGGCAGGAGCTTCCGCGCTCAGCATGGCATCCAGCCTGATGAAGTCCTGATGGCAATGATCTGCCGACTGGTGCCCGAGCTGAAGCTCGAGGGCCTTCTGGCCGCGTGCGACGCCATTGGAGCGCTGGCGCGCTCTGGCTCTAACGTACGGCTGGTGATTGTCGGGGACGGACGCGCGCGCAATGAGGTCGCCGAGCGCGCCGACAGGGCTAATGCGTCCGCCGGTCGCCGCGTCGTTCTGCTGACCGGCGAGATCTCCGATCCTCGCCCCGCATATGCCGCGGCCGATGTGGTGATCGGACAAGGTGGCTCGGCGCTGCGAGGGATGGCTTTTGGGAAGCCACTGATCGTGATCGGCGAGGACGGTTTCAGCGAGCTGCTCACCAACGCCAGCGCACCGATCTTCCTGCGCCAGGGCTGGTACGGCGTGGGGCCCGGTTCCTTTGGAACCGGGGTACCCGCGCTGCGCATGGCCTTGGGGCGCCTCGTCGCCTCGCCGGAGTTGCGACGCGAACTCGGTGCCTTCGCACGCCAGCTCGTGGTGAACCGGTTTAGCCTCCACCGCGCGGCCCAAGTGCAGGAGGAAGAGTACCTCACGGCGGTGCAGGATCGTATCGCTGCTGGGCCGCTGGTCTTGGACCTCGCCCGCTCTGGCGTTGGTGTGCTGGGCAGCAAGCTTAAGAGAAAATACCAGCGGTGGCGCGGAAGAGCCCCTGTCGATGACAGTAACGCTCGGTCCGCAGTTGCTATCATGCTCGGGAGCAACCCATTGAGATTGGACGAAAAGCGCAGGAGCTAATGACTGGGGTTGATGCGACCCGAGCCCCCGGGTTTGAGCAAAGAATCGTCGACCCCTGCTCGTGAGCCCTACGATGGAACGCGGCACCTTGCGAAGCAGCAGTCATTGGCGCAACTCGCGTCGGAGCGCATTAGCGACGCGGGCCACATCATCCTCAGTCATTTGAGTGTAGATCGGAAGGAGGATTGAATTATCCTGCGCCAGTTCGGATTGGCGCAGGTCATGATGTTGTTTTTCGCTCGAGTACGGCGGTTCGCGGTGCGAGCACATAATGCCGCGTCGCGTCGCAATCCCTTGATTGAGCAGACTCTGCATCACCGCTTTTTGATCAACTCGATTCGGCAATCGCACGCAGTAGCTTTGCCAATTGGAACGCGCCCATTCCGGCTCGACCGGCAGAGCCACGCCGTCGATATTCCCTAACAGCTCGGCGTAGCTGGCCGCGATTGCGCGTCGACGGGATACAAGATCGGGCAGTCGCTCGAGCTGCTTGCGCCCAACCGCGGCTTGGACATCCGTCATCCGGTAATTGAAGCCGATGACCAGGTAATCCTCGAATATCACCTGCCGGGAGCCGTGCCGCACGGTGTCTGGGACGCTCATGCCGTGCTGACGGCACAACCTGAATTTGCGGTCGCACTCCGGATCGGATGTCGTCAGCATGCCACCCTCGCCGGTCGTGATGACTTTACGCGGGTGGAAGGAAAAGCAGGCAATTTGCCCACGTGGCCTTCCAATCCGCTCCCATTGTCCATCGATGCGAATTTGGCTTCCTGCGGCGCAGGCGGCGTCCTCAACTAGCGCTATGTCATGACGGTTCGCTACCGCCATCAGGGCATGCAGGTCGCAGGGCATCCCCATCTGGTGGATAGCGAGAATAGCGCGCGTGCGCTCGGTTACAGCTTCGGCCACACACCGCGGATCCAGATTATAGGTGGTGGGATCGATATCGACGAAAACGGGAGTTGCGCCGCAATACCGGATGGCGTTGGCAGTTGCGATGAACGAATGGCTTGCTGTGATCACCTCATCGCCGGGGCCCACACCTACAGCCAGCAACGCGAGATGAAGCGCGGTGGTGCAATTCGAGACCGCGCAGGCATGGGGCGCGCCCACCGTGGCAGCAAATTCTCGCTCAAAGGCAGCAACTTGCGGGCCTTGCGATACCCAGCCCGACAGTACTGCCTGATGTGCCGCCTCCGCTTCGGCGTTCTCAAGGAATGGCATTGCGATTGGGATCACGAGGCGATGGCCTCTTGTCTAGCGGGGACAACAAATGTATGCCGCTGGGCACGCCACCAATCCACCAGTTCGCGCAGGCCTTTTTTGAGTGGAATAATGGCCTGAAAGCCGAGCAATCGCTCAGCTTTCGCTGTCGACGCAAGGCGGCGGGGAACTGGGTTCACCGATCTCTCGGGAGCAAACTCTGGTTTCAACCCATCCCTGGCCATCGCCCATGTAAGCAACTGCGCCAGTTGCGCGAGGCTCGTTTCAGCGCCGCTAGCGACGTTAAACACTTCATCGCTGACATCTGACTTGGCCCCCAAAATGTTGGCGCGTGCCACATCATAGACATGCACGAAATCCATGGTCTGCTGACCGTCACCGAAAATGATCGGCGGCTGACCAGTCTCCAAACGCTCCATCCAGCGAATTAGAACCTCAGTGTATCGACCATGGATATCCATGCGATTCCCGTAGACGTTAAAGTAGCGGAATGCCACGTAGTTGAGACCATACATCTCGTTGAACGTGCGAAGTAATCCTTCATTGAAGGCCTTCGCAGCGCCGTAGAGAGTGCGATTATCGTATGGATGCTGTCGCTCCGTCGTTGGGAACTCTTCCGCCATGCCGTAGACCGACGCCGACGACGCTGCGATGACCTTCTCGATATCGTGACGAACACAAAGCTCGAGTAGATCGAAGGTCGACTGCACCATCACATCCATTGCCAGTCGCGGTTCAGCCGCACAATGCGTGATCCGCAGCGCCGCTTGGTGGAAAACGATGTCAGCGGCCTTCACCAACGAGGTCAGAAGCTTGCCGTCGCGAATATCGCCCTCCACCAGACGAACGGGGCCACGACTTATTGCCTGTTCGAGGTTCTCAGGCCGACCGCGGACCATATTGTCGAGGGCTATGATCTCGGAGCAGTCCTCCTTGCAAAGCAGGTCTACGATATGCGAGCCGATAAATCCCGCCCCTCCGGTCACCAGAACGCGTTTGCCTTTTAGATCAGCCAAGAGGGCCTCCTATATGCCTTCAAATCATCGCGCACTCAAAACATGCCGAAAACCTCGAAACTAGGCGGCCTGGACAAGGTGTGCCTTTTCTAGTGCCAGTACCACTTCCGCAATTTGCTCCGGCCGAAGTTCAGCATAGATCGGCAGCGACAGAAATCGATCGGCGAGAGCCTCCGTGACTGGGAAATCGCCTGGCGTGTAGTTCAGGTGAGCATACGCCTTCTGCAGATGGACTGGGACCGGGTAATGGATGCCAGTTCCGATCCCGACCGAATGGAGCGCCTTTTGCACATCATCGCGATGCGAAAGCTCGATAGCATAAACATGGTACACGTGCCGACAATACGACGGCGGAGCAGGTCGCTTATAACGGCTCCGCGCTAAAAGGCGGTCGTAGTGAGAAGCCACCACTCTCCGCGCCTCCGTCCAAGCCTCAATGTATTCCATTTTGACGTTCAGGACGGCTCCCTGGATGCCATCCATCCGATAATTGTAACCGGCCACGACATGATTGTATTTGGATTCCTGACCCCAATCCCGCAGTAAGACGGTCTTACGCGCCAGCTCAGGATTGTTGCTTACAACCGCCCCACCTTCGCCGTAAGCGCCAAGGTTCTTGCCAGGATAAAAGCTGAAGCATCCAATATCGCCGATCGAACCTGCACGGTGGCCTTTGTATTCAGCCCCGTGCGACTGCGCCGCGTCTTCGATAACAATTAGCTTATGGCGGCGGGCCAGCTCCATGATCGGATCCATATCTGCCATGAGCCCGTGAAGATGGACCGGCAGGATAGCCTTCGTTCGCGGCGTAATCGCTGTCTCGATCAACTTCGGGTCCATGGTCCAGGTGTCGGGATCCACATCGACAAAAACGGGTTTCGCTCCGCAATACAGAATTGCTGCCGTCGTCGCCACGAATGTCATCGATACCGTAATCACTTCGTCCCCTGGACCAATCCCGGCCGCAAGCAGCGCTAAGTGAAGGGCTGAGGTTCCGCTGTTGAGAGCCGTGCAATGCTTGACGCCGCAATATGCAGCGAAACGGTCCTCGAACGCGCTGACTTCCGGACCAAGAACGAATTGCGCGCTATCGATGACGCGGGCCACCGCGGCATCGATCTGCGGCTTCATTTGCTGGTGCTGCGCCCTTAGATCGAGGAACGGTATCACTGGCTTAGTCTTTCAAGAGTTTTACTGACGTGGTTCATGGTCTGGGCGCCCGCATCGGATCGCTGACATGTGTGCCGACTTTAGAGAGATCGCGCAACAACCCTTTGCTCGCCAAATCGATGATCCGCTTTCAGGAATTGAAGATTAATCCTGCGATGCGCAATCACTCCTGGAGATTAATTAACCTTAATGCATAACATGCGCCATTAAGTGCCTAGGCAACTGTCGAGGACCAACATTAAGCAGTGGCTTGCCGGCGGCCCCTACCCAGCCATGACCCGAGCCGGGACGCCGGCAACAACACGATACGGCGCCACGTCCCGAGTCACTACTGCGCCTGCACCGATTGTTGCGCCTTCACCAATGGTGACTCCGCACAAAATTGTGGCGTTCGAGCCGATCGAGGCTCGCTTACAAACACGAGTGGGTTCCACTTTCCAGTCGGCCGGCCCTTGCGGCTTCCCGTCCTCGGTGGTCGCGGCAGGAAATCGATCATTTATGAACATCACGCCGTGCCCAACGAAGACTTCGTCTTCAATTGTGACGCCCTCACAAATGAAGGCGTGCGAGGATATCTTGCAACGTGATCCGATTGTTGCGCCGACCTGTATTTCAACGAATGTCCCGATCCGGGTCTCATCGCCGATGATACAATCATAAAGATTGACGAGGTCCGGGTGTAAGATCCGGACGTGCTTGCCCAGCTGAACGTTTTTGCCAATTGGCATCCACATAGCTCCTCTTCAGAATCGTTTGTGCTTCGATTGTCTCCTACCATCACTTCTCGTCCGCACGCATGGCCGCCGCCCATTGGCCAACCAAGGGAAATCTCGGCGCAGCCGCAGCAATTCCACTTGCCGCCGACCGCATCTGAGCCAACAGTGGATGTTTGGTCACAATCAATCCGACGCCCCAACCCGTTGTTGCCAAAATACCTCCCAAAACCAATGTAGAGAGCTGCTGACCCAAACCGAATTCAGCAATCGCGATGCCCGACAGAGTTCCAGCGGTACTGAAGGCAGTGACGATGCCACTTTTCAGGGTCGCACGAAACAAATCGGTCGGACTTATTCCGAGATGCCGACAGATGAAATAAAATGCAACAAGAGCCTGAAAGGGCAACGTCAGAAGGGCGGAAGCCGCAACCATCTCCACGCCGAAAAATGCAGCGATGAAAATCAACAGTAGAGATGGTGGTAGCGAGATCAACGAAGAAACAAGAGTATCGCGGATGCGGCCAAGCGCGACTAGGACTGGATACGTCAGGCACGCCGCGAACAAAAAGAGCGACGCGAGACAGAGCATCCGAATAAGCGGGACAATTTCGATCCAGGTTGGGCCTAGCCAAATCAAGATGATCGGTTCCGCCATCAACGCGAAAGCGATCAGAAACGGCCATTGAACGACGGCGATCAACTCGATCGACCCAAGGTAAATACGTTTCAAGTCGCCACCCGTCCTGGTCTTGGCAAAAATGGCCGGCATTATTACCGGGTTCAAGACCTGGATAACGAACTTCTCGAACACTTGGGTTAAATTGACGGCGCGGCTATAGAGACCAACTGCCGTGAAATCCAGGACGCGCGCTAGAATAAATTGTGGCGCCATATTGTAAAAGACATTTATGATTATTGTGCCTGTCGAATATGCCCCAAACCCGATCACATCACGGTAGCTGGCAAAAGATGGGAAGAAGAGGCGTCGGTCTTGCCAGCATGAGACTAGCAGCGCAACTAGAGCCGCATTGCCAATAAGAGTGCCCAATACCGGCGCCATGAAGCTAAAACCCAATGCTGCGAACGCGATTGAGATCACAGCCGTGATGAGGTTGCCGATAAGATTGCAGCGGGCGAGAACATCAAATGCCATTTCACGGCGGAGTAGCGCCGAGACGGTCAACACAAAAGGCGAAAGGAGAAAATTCAGTGTGGCGACTGCGATCCCGACCTTCAAGCCCTCCTCCGAGAAGAACCACGCGGCCACGCCGCGAAGCTCAAAGATCGCGACAGCAAACAGAATTGACAGGCACATCGTAACGGTAAAGGCGGTCCTGATGTTATGTTCGGTTAATGGCTGTTTTTGAATTAGGTAGTTAGTTCCACCAAATTCTTGAAAGGATGCGGCTACGACGGCGGTGAGTGCGTTGATGAGTGTGTATACTCCGAACTCGCCAGGTGTCAGCAGCCTCGAAAGAATGGCTATCGAGATCAAGAATAGAAACAAGGTTCCGTAGCGCTCGACTGCCGAGAATAAAATTGAACGGTGGACTGAATTCATTGTCGCTGGTTCTTTAGTCCTGTCGCCACTCATTTCAGCGGACAAGGGAGATCGCCGCACTGTCAAAACCACTGACGATATCAAGCCTGCTCTAGCGCCCTATGGCTCGTCGGTCACAGTTTTGCGCAATTGCTGATCGAGACTCAGGTTCCCCTTTCAGACCAAACTTCGCGGAGTCCTTCACCATCGTCGGCTCTTGGCAAATGACGGCTCAAATTCCGTTACATCTCTGCTGCAACGACGCCAGGGCCATGTTGGCACTCCGAATAGGTCGAGTCTGGGTTTTCGACGTCGACAATATGGCGGCAACACTGGTAGCTCGACTCGAACTTTTCCACCAGCTAAAGGAACCTTAATGGCACCACGACCACTGCTCCTGGTCGGCGGAGGTGGACTAGCGCGCGAGGTACTCGCGGCAATCCGCCTCATGCCGGAAAAGTGGAGTCCCATCGGTGCACTTGACGACGACCCAAGCAGGCAGGGCGCCGATCTCGATGGCATCACGGTGCTCGGTGGCTCGGACCTGGTTGGTGAGTTCACTGACGCCGCGGTCGTGGCATGCGTGGCAAATGCGCGTCGCCCAACGGGCAGGCTCGGTATGGTTCGGCGACTCAACCTGCCTAACGACCGCTGGGCCACTGTGGTCCATTCGGCGGCTTGCGTGGCGGAGGGCAGCATCCTCGGGCCTGGCACCGTGTTGCTGGCGGGCGCCGTAGTTACCGCACCGTTGCGGATCGGCGCGCACGTTGTCGCGATGCCGCACGTGGTGATCACCCACGACGACGAGATTGCCGATGGGGTGACCTTTGCCGCAGGGGCATCGCTCGGCGGTGGTGTCACCATCGGCGAGTGCGCGTACCTCGGCCAAGGCTCGCTGGTGCGGGAAAGTCTTTCCATCGGTGCGGGTGCAGTAGTTGGCATGGGGTCTGTGGTGCTCCAAAACGTCCCCGCAGGGGAAGTTTGGGCGGGCGTGCCGGCGAGGAGGATTCGAGGGCCGAAGAATTCGTGATGCCACCAGCCGAGCCTGCATTCCTAGTACCATTATCCGGAGACCGTACTTTGACCGACCGATGTGCTTTGAACTCAGCAAATTCGCATCCGGCCCTTCTCCGTACAGCCATCAATTACAAACATCCAGCGTGGCCCTGCCATCAGCCTCCGGAGTTGATAGCACTCTCACGGCTGGTCTAAGTTTTTTTCTCAGTCGGACAGGATTGCCTTGCTCGGCAATGGACTGGGATGCCGCCTCCAAAATTTGGACAACCTGTAGACCAGCCATTCCACCGGAGATCGGCAATGCACCACTGCGAACGCACGCGATGAAATGCTCCGCTTCCGTCTGCAGCGCCTCCTTGGCTGGCAAGTGCGGTGCCCACATGTCCCCAGCACGGTACCCGATCCTGGCCTGATGAGCGCTTTCGGCGGTGCCGTTTATGGTAACTCCCTTGTCGTAAACCTTGATCTTCTCGGTCGCCTCAACATCGTCATACACAATCATTTTACGGCTGCCCCCAATGAAGGTCTGCCGTACCTTCACCGGTGAAAGCCAATTGACACTGACGTGAGCTATGCAACTGCTCGGAAAGAACAGAGCGAGATGCGCCATGTTTTCTGGTGCACCTGCAACGTGGCTCGCGCCTGTTGCCGATACTGCCACCGGCGCGTCATCTAAAATATGCTGAATGATTGATATGTCGTGAACGGCCAAATCCCAGATCACGTTCACGTCGCGCTGAAACAGTCCTAAGCTGGCTCGAATTCCATTATAATAGTAGATCTCTCCGAGGGCTCCGTCGGTGATCAGTTCACGGATTTTCTGTACCGCAGGAGTAAAAATAAATGTGTGGTCCACCATGAGAATGAGATTTCGTCGCTCCGCCTCTCCGACAAGACGGCGAACTTGCTCGGATGTCTGCGCTAGGGGCTTCTCGACAAGCACGTGCTTTCCGGCTTTTAGCGCGGCGAGCGCGAGCTCATAGTGAGTGCTCACAGGGGTTGCAATTGCGATTGCATCGATACGACTATCCTTCAGGAGATCGGTAAATTCCTTTGTTATCACGACACCGGGATAAAGCCGTTTGCTAACCGCGAGCTTCGCCGCATCGTTATCACATATGGCAATAACTTGTGATCCATCAGTATTGGCGAAATTACGTACGAGGTTCGGGCCCCAGTAACCGTAGCCCACCACCCCTATACCTACTAGCCCATTCCACATCTTGCACCCATATTGATCATTGTGCCGCAAACAAGAGCGACTCCAGCTGATATCGACACCACTCCAAAAGTTGTGGGAGCCGGTATCATTTTAACGCATCATTCCGATCTTCCTCGAAGCAGTATCTGTCCTCGAACGACGCTGCCTTCAAAACCACCCGCGGCGTCGGCAGCTTCGGCGGGTCGCATTGAGTAAGTGATGGTCACGTCCTAATCGGCATGTCTTGCCAAATCCCCCGAGTGTCTATGACATCTAGATGGCGCCGTTCGGCCAACGGCACCATCTTGAACTCGTCATGGTCGACCAGGAGGACTGCGATTTCGCAAGTTCGAACAGCTTCATCTATATCTAGCAATTCCGCGCCACATTCAGAAAGCTGTCGCGGAAGCTCCCGAAGATTGGGCTCAACTATCTTGATGCGCGAACCATACTTCTTGGCGAGGTCCAATGAAATCTCAAGCGCAGGGCTCTCCCTCAGATCGTCGACGTTCGCTTTGAAGGAGAGGCCGCAGCACGCCACATTGGCGTATGGATGATCTTCTATGACCGCGATGGCGCGCTCGATTGTCGAAGCCGTTTTTTTGTCATTCACTTCGCGACTTGTCCGCATGATGCGCGCAAGATCGGGGGCGGAATCGATGATGAACCATGGATCAACGGCAATGCAGTGACCACCCACGCCGGGCCCCGGTCGCAGTACATTGACCCGCGGATGACGATTCGCCAAGTCAACGACTTCCCACACGTTTATGCCAAAACGGTCGCAGATGAGAGAAAGCTCATTGGCAAATGCGATGTTCGTATCCCGGAAAGCATTTTCAGTCAGCTTGACCAGCTCTGCTGTGCGGGCTGTGGTTGCTATGCATGCTCCGCGGACAAACGTCTTGTAGAATCGCTGAGCGCGCCTCGCGCACGACGCGGTGACGCCGCCTATGCAACGATCGTTATTAACAAGCTCTGTGAGAATGCGGCTTGGTAATACCCGTTCGGGACAATAGGCGACCGAAATGCTCGCATTACGCTCCTTTCCATTTGTACCGACGCTTAGGTCCGGTCGCATCCCGGTGATTCTTTTGGCAACACTCTCGGTCGTGCCAACGGGCGAGGTTGACTCGAGGATAACCAAGTTTCCAGGAACCAAAAGCTCGACAATGCTCTCGATTGCGGCGGTAACGCTTGTTAGGTCTGGCCGCTTGGAGCTGTCGATCGGAGTCGGCACCGCAATGATGAATACATCCGCTTGCTCGGGTTTAGTCGTGACAACCAATGACCCGTTGGACACAACCTTTTGCACCAGTCCATCAAGGTCGGGTTCAGCTATATGGACTGAGCCAGATGCGATGGTATTCACGATGCATTCGTTGGTATCAATGCCAACGACCTGCATACCGCGGCTAGCTATTAAGGCCGCAGTAGGCAGGCCGATATAGCCGAGGCCAGTAACGGAAACCTTCTGAAATTCAGGCATCAAGGAGAAGCCTCACGATCCGTTCGCTTGCTCGACCATCGCCGAACGGGTTATGGGCACGTGACATCGCGCAGTAATGCTCATCATCATCAAGGAGACGACACGTCTCGTCGATGATCTTGCCGGAATCGGCACCTACGAGGCGGGCTGTACCAGCTGCGATACCCTCAGGGCGTTCGGTGGTATCTCGCATTACAAGTACCGGCTTACCTAGTGTCGGTGCCTCCTCCTGGACGCCCCCGGAATCGGTCAGTACAAGATAAGCCAAAGAAAGCAGGCTAACGAAGTCGGTGTACTCTTGCGGGCTGATCAGCTCGACGCGGGGGTGATTAGATAGGCGCGTTGCCAACACATCATGTACGTTAGGATTCGGGTGGACAGGAAGAACGATTGAAACATCTTCTCTTTGAAGAATGGCCAACAGCGCATCGACTATGTTGACGATCCCTGCCCCAAAATTCTCACGGCGATGGCAGGTGACCAGAATGATTCGACGGTTTCCATGATGGGTTCTGATACTGTCCCAACGAGATGCCAATCGCGGGTCTGATTCAACGATGGCTTTCGCTGCAAGCAACGCATCAACAACCGTATTGCCGGTAACATGGACCTGCTCTCTTGGCACACTCTCCTTGTGCAGAGCCTCCGCAGCCCTGTCAGTCGGAGCGAAATGTTGATCAGCAATCGTCCCGACAACTCGGCGATTCACCTCTTCTGGCCAGGGAGCATATACGTCTCCGCTCCTGAGACCTGCTTCTACATGAGACACTGGAATACGTCGGTAGTACGAAGCAAGAGCTCCCGTCATCGCTGTCGTAGTGTCGCCCTGAATTATAACCCTGCTAGGGCGAACCTGATCGAGGACCTCGCCAACGGCAACCAGCAACCGCGCGCTCAGCTGATCGAGAGTCTGGTTGGGTGTCATTACATTGAGATCGATGTCGGGGACTATGTTGACCAATTTAAGGACTTGGTCGAGCAGCTGGCGATGCTGAGCAGTAGCGCAAACAGTGACAGTCGCCCGCTTTTCGACTTTCAGACGGTTTATAACCGGAAACAGTTTAATCGCCTCCGGTCGAGTGCCCAACAAAACGAAGAAATGCTTTTGCACGCTTTAGCCTCTTGATTGGGCAGACACGAGTCAGGCCGGTCTCCCAATCTTAGGCCTTGCAAGCAAAAGGTTCTGAATGACCGCCCCCGCCAAAATTGCAGCGAAAAGGGTATTGGTTTTCGCATATCGCCACCACATGCGCCCTGGCTCCTGATAGACGCGGTAGAGCCATTCGAGTCCAAGTGCTTGCATGCGGATGGGAGCGCGACGAACTTCGCCGGCGAGGACGTCGAAAGAGCCGCCAACTCCCATGATGAACGGGACGTTCAGAATGTCTCGATAGGACGCCAGAAATCGCTCCTTGCGGGGTGTCGGCATGCCAATGAACAAGCAATCTGCTCCACTGTCTCGAATTTGGCTGACCACCTCGAGCTCCTCTTCCGGTTTGAAATAGCCGTCCCGCAGGCCAGCAAAGCAAATCGTCGGATATCTTTCGAGCACCCAGCTTGATGATTTGTGCACTACCTCGCGTGTGCCCCCCAAAAAGTATGGTTTGAATCCCTCTTCTGCACATAGCGCAAGTAGCTCTGTGAGGACATCAATCCCTGCTACCCGCTCCTTTGCAGGCAGTCCGAGACAGCGCGCCGCCCAAACGATCCCCATTCCATCGATGCCCACCAAATCGCTGCTGATAATATCCGCTGCAAGGGCAGGATCCCGGCGCATCTTGACAAGCTTGGCAACGTTAAGAGCTACGTGTTGTAGCCTCTTCCTGCTCCGCATCGCCTCACGGGCTAGCTCCACGGTTTCGGCCATTGTCAAAATATCGATAGGGCAACCCAAAAGCGCTCCACGCATTCGTCATTCCCAAGAATGAGATCGCTCCCGATCGAGGGGAAGGACCGCAGGCGGTCCAATCGCCTTGATTTTCTCTGTCCGTATCGACGGTTGACAAGTGAGAGTCAATTTATAAACGCGACAGACTTAAGATTAAACGATTAAACCAAAACACTGTGCGAGTTAAAAAATTAATTGTCCCCCTTACAGCAAAAAAACTCAGCTTAATTTAGCGGGTATTTCAAGAGCTCGCTCATAGACACAATCACGGTCATCATCCATGTTATGTTCACCCACTCGAATAGGGAACTAAAGATGACTTTGGAGGGACCGTTGATTTCTATTGTTATTCCTTACCGGGATCAGCCTGAAGCGCTTGAGGCGTGTCTTACCAGCCTTGATGCCCAAAGCTTAGCACGCTCGCTCTTTGAGATCATTGTTGTCGACAACGGCTCGGTCTGTATTCCCGAAGCTATCGTAGCTCGTCATCCGGGCACGCGATTGCTACAAGAATTGCAGCCCGGTCCTGGCCCTGCCCGCAATTTCGGAGCCAGCCATGCGACCGGAAACATTCTTGCCTTCATAGACGCCGACTGTCGCGCGCATCCTGACTGGCTTCGCAATGCTCTGCAAACACTTCGTTCTTCACCGGAAAGAACAATTCTTGGTGGCGATGTTCGAATCTGGCGTGATAACATAGGTACACCTACGGCAATCGAGGCGTATGAGGGCGTTTTTGGGTATCGCTTCAAATTGTACATCGAACAACATGGCTTCTGCGGAACTGGAAACCTAGTGGTGCGTCGAGCGGATTTCGAAAAGATTGGGGCGTTTGCAGGGATCAAGTTTGCAGAGGATATCGAATGGGGTCAGCGCGCCCGCGCCGCAGGATTCGCCTTCAACTACGTTCCAGAGATGATTGTTTTCCATCCGGCTCGTCGTTCAATGGGGGAATTATATGCGAAATGGGACCGTCATATTCAGCATTTTCTCAATATGGCACACGGGAGACCTGGGTGGAAAATTCGTTGGATTGTTCGCGCGCTAGCAGTTTTGGGATCACCTCTTGTGGATTCTGCAAAGGTATTGAGCAGCGATCGAATTCAAGGGGCGTCGACCCGCTTAAAGGCCATTTTAGTGCTGTTCGCGATCCGTATTCATCGCGCTCGCAAAATGCTGAGTCTCTTGGGTGCAAGCGGGACAGTGGTGTGGAATCAGCACACGGTGGCCTAGCAGTCATCTCTCCGGCCCCTCGAATTGAGCGGTTGGTCTAGCGCGTCGATGAAGATTTGGTTGTGAGTAAGCTGGGGCAGATCGGTGCGATTCCCAAACGACCATAAAATCCATCCCAATTCATAGCTCCGGCACTCCAAGCGCGTCC
>Ga0075421_100003520_pt1 | contig 18753 bp, 16 predicted proteins | sample SoiMetdeltSBSDD5_FD_75292 | JGI IMG/M metagenome (GOLD analysis project Ga0075421, IMG submission 75292) | Bulk soil microbial communities from a Populus tree surrounding site in Tennessee, USA - Soil MetaG P. deltoides SBSDD5 | ecosystem: Environmental > Terrestrial > Soil > Tree plantation... | reverse complement strand
GCGCCATGCACCGCCGGAAACCGCGAGGTGATCTGGATCGCGCGAATGGCGTCCGCGGCGTTCATGGGACGCATCGTGACGACCAGCGGCCCCGAGAACCGGCCTGCCGGCTCGCACATGACCTTCGTTCGGTACATCGGGACGGTGGTGCCGGCGCTCACATGCTTGAGGGGAATCCCCTCGGCCGCGAGTGCTTCCTCGAACGAGAACGAGCACCCGATGACGAACACGATAAGATCGTCGCGCCACAAATCAGCGACGCTCGGCGTCGACGCGACGACCTCACCGTCTCGCCAAACGCGGTAGCATGGAAGGTCGGTGCGGACGTCCACGTCTTCGCCGAGTGACGCGATGCGCGGCTCGCCTGGCTCCGACACCGCGATGAGCGGGCACGGCTTGGGATTTCGCTGACAGAAGCGCAGGAACTCGTCGGCGACGCTCGCGGGAAGCACCACGAGATTCCCTTGCACGAATCCCGGCGCGAGGCCGGCGGTCTGCCCCGTGATGCGTTGCGCCCGGGCGGCCAGACGAACCGCGAGCGGGCTACGCGGCGCATCAGTCGTCATGGTTGGCTGCCTTCACGGTGCACGACCGGGTTGATCATGTCGTAGCGTGGCTCCGTGAATGGCAAGGTCACGCCGCGCATCGCCGCCACCTGCGGTCTGGTAGATTGGCATTCTTCGCTCGCGGCCTCAGCGCCGGACTTTGGGGCTGGGCGCATCTCGCCAGAACTCCGGATCGGCCACGACCCACTCGGGTGCCGGCATGCTCCAATTTGGGCGCACCGCGAAGACGCGCGCGCCACCTTGCCGCGCAAGTGCGTCCGCCTCGCTTCGGGTTCGCGCGGGTCGCATGACGTAGAGCGTGGAGTCCGCCATGGCCCATACCGATCCACTTGCCGGCCGGTGATCTCGCGTGACGGTCACAACCATGAATCGCGCCCCCGCGACCGACCACGCTTCGCCGCGGCTCAGGTCGCGCCGATAGACGGCGAATCCCTGAACCGGTGTGCCGATCAGCGGGGCCTTGCGTTTGGCTATCACGCCGAGGGCGTCTGACAGGGCGCGATTCGTGGCGTACGCGTTGGTGACGCGCGCCGTGTCCGCCGCGCTGGCGAACGTGTTGAGCCACCAGGCTTCGCGGGGGCCGCTAACTGACTCGAGGGCGAGGTACGGATTGGGACACCGGAGATCGGCGCAGATCTGGGCGGCGTCGTTTTCGATCGCCCGGTAGGCGGAATCCACGCCGCGCTTCAGTGAGTCCCGGTAGATGTACATGAACGCCGGCGCTGCCTGCCGTGGGAGCGGTGGCGATGAAAGCAGCGCCAGCAACAGAATGATTGCACCCATCTTGATTCGGAGGCGAGAGCCGTCGGCTGCCTAACGGCAGCGACCCGCACGACAGAGTCAAGACATACGTTGCACGTCGCGCTCGATAACGGCAACCGGGCGCGGACGCTCGCCTTCACCACTTACCGCCCGCCCGCCGCCATCGAGTTCGCGCACTGCGTAACGGTCAATTGATGGCGCGCGGCTCGCCGTAGATGAAATCGTCCATCGCCACGATGTCCCGTTTCTCTCCCGGGCCCGTCACATCGTCGAAGACATCGACGCCGATCGGCGTGTCGCCCGATGTGATGCGAACCCGCGCGACGATCGCCGAGGGGAACGTCGCCCCGGCAAACGAGAGCCCCCGTGCGTCACTCCGGCGCGGCACGAGAATCTTCAGCAACTGGTTTCCGGCAGCATCGAAGTACTCGATGGTGGCGGATGCAGGAAGGCCGACATCCGCGAACACCGACCCGAAGCCCGTCACCTGCGCTGGTGTGCTCGACCCGGCCACGGCGAAATGAACGTCGATCACCGTGCTGCCCCTTGCGACGAACAGGCGGCGCGGGCTGAAGACCTGGAATTCCCGGAAATACTCCGGGTTCACGTCGACGTATCCGATGTCGCTGATCCGGAACGCCGTCCCGTCTGTCGTGAGCAGCAGCCCACGCGGCGCAACGACGTTGAAGAAGTCGCCAGGAAAGAGGTCATTGTTCGTCAGCGTTGCCGGGACGCCGTCCCAGTTCACCTCGCGCCGGCCACCGGGCTGTTCTCCGATGGCGTTCCCGTTGTTCGTGCCGAGCCGCGCGCGGAATTCGTTCACGGCCGCAGCGATATCACCGCTCGCCCTGACGACCCGTACGAGGTCGTTGTCCTTGAGAGTCGGCTGATCCGGCTGAGCAGCAAGATCCATCGCGACGTTCCGGCCGGAAGGATCGGTCACGACGTGGCCGGCATCATTGCAACCGGAGAGGATCGCAATAGCGAGAACCGAAGCTCGCACGTTCTTCGTTCGTCTCATGATCTGCCTCCTCGAGTGTCGCGTGACGGCCGCGCACCATCCGTGAAAGCGAACCTCAAGGTGGCGTCGCCCGACGCCCGGCATTCGCTGGGCGTACCCTGAACACGCGAGCGAGATCGGAAAGCGGACAGCGGGCTTGCGCTTCGCGAACAAACGTCGCAAAGATCCTCCGCGTAGCCCCGTCGCCACCGTCGATGACGGTGTGCGGTCCCGGGATCGATCTGCATCAGCGTGCCGCTCGCCTCTGAGCTGGCCGCGACTCCAGCATCACCTCATGCTCGCCAACGACCACCTCGATACACTCGCGTCGTTCCCGGTTTTCGAGCCCGTACCGCGTGCGGAGCTCGAGTGGTTAGGCGCGCGCGGAGACGTGCGCCACCTCGCGCCTGGCACGACCCTGCGGGACATCGGGGAGCCGATCGACGAGATGTGGGTCGTGCTCGCCGGGCGGATGGCGGCGTTCGTGCGTCGAGAAGGCGGTTGGCGCAAGTTTTACGACGTGGGACCGGGCTACGTGATTGGCGCCATGCCGTATTCGCGCATGCAGACCGCGCCGGCCAGAATCGTGGCCGATGACGAGTTGATCATCTTCGTGCTGAGCCGCTCGCACTTTGCGGACCTCGTGCATGACTGTCCGGCGCTTACCTCGGCGCTCGTGCACTTCATGCTCGACCGATCGCGCGACTACCGTACCGCGCAGCTGCACGACGAGCGCATGCAGTCGCTGGGCCGTCTCGCGGCCGGCCTCGCGCACGAGCTGAACAACCCGGCATCGGCGGCGTCGAGCCATGCGCGATCACTACCCTCCCTACTGGACGAGGGGCAGCTCGCGTCGAGGGCGTTGGCGCGCGCCCGTCTGACCGATGCACAGCTCGAGTGCATCGATGCGGTTCGGCGGATGTGTATGGACCCTTGCTCTCCGAGGAGCCCGATAGAAGCGGCGGACCGCGAGGAGGAATTCGCCGAGTGGCTGCTTCACCATGGCATCGACCCACTGACGGCGTCCACACTCGCGACCGCCAACGTGAGCCTGAGCGCGCTCGACCACCTCGCCAGCGTGCTGCCGGCGGAGACGCTGGGCGTTGCCATCCGCTGGGCCGCCAGTGATACGGCCGTCCGCCGGGCCGCCGCTCAGATCATGACGGCGACCGGACGCATCCACGATCTCGTCAGCGCGGTCAAGGGGTTCACGTTCATGGACCGTGAAGGGGTGCCAGAGGATGTCGACATCGCGCGCGGCCTCGCCGACACGGTTGCGATGTTGGAGACGAAGTCGCGCGCGAAGTCGGTGCGAGTGCGGATCGAGACGGCGGAGGACTTGCCCAGGATCTACGGCTTCGGCAGCGAGCTCAATCAGGTCTGGGAGAAGCTGATCGACAATGCGATCGACGCCGCGCGCATCGAGGGGAATGTGACGGTGACCGCGACGAGGCGTGGCGATTCGGTCGTTGTGCGAGTGATGGATGACGGCCCTGGCATTCCAGAGGAGCACCGCGCTCGCATCTTCGATCCGTTCTTCACCACCAAGCCAGTTGGTCGTGGCACGGGCCTCGGACTCGATATCGCGCGTCGGTTCGCTCACCTCAACGACGGCGATCTCGACTTCACCTCGCAGCCGGGGCACACCGTGTTTCGTGTGCGATTGCCGGTCGCCGGTACGAAGGCGTCCCTCACCGCATCGATGGCACCGCGCAGCTGAAGTTCTCCGCGCGGTTGATGTCTCCGGACCCCTTGTACGTCGCGACCTTCGGATAGGCGCAAAGCGGTCGCGTTCGATCCGGCACGCCATTCGTTAGGCGGGTGGCGATGATCGAGTCGGGCGCGATGCCACGCTCGACCCATGCCTCGAGCGCGCCGTGCGCGTCGAACGTGTTCGGTCCAGGACCGCCGGCGCAGTGGAGCATGCCCGGCGCCATGAAGAGGCGATGGAAGTCCTGCACCGCTCGAAGGGTCGCGTCTCGATCGCGTCCGCCGCGTTCGAATGCCAGCACGCTCTCGTAGTAGTCGATGCTGTTGTGCGCCGAGATCAGCTGGTCGTTCCAGCCATGGATCTGGATCAACTTTCCGCCGCGGCCGCGGAACGCGCGCAGGTTCGGGTCGATGGCACTCAGGACCGGCGCGTTCTTGCGCTCGCCCTCGAGATGGCGCGCCCAATCGTTAGGGCTCGCGAGATCGAACGCCTTCCAGTCCCAGTCCGCCTCGCCGAACACCACCCATCGGTAATACGAGACCGGGATCGGAAACGGAGTGTTGGGGTTGGTGAGCGGACCCCAGAACGGCTCGCTCCCCGGAGGCAGGCCTGGCCACACCTTCTGGCCCGCCGGGTCGCGCAGACCGTCATACATCGCTCGTGCGGTGCGCACCTGTGCCGGGGTGAGACACGTGCCCGACGACTCCGCTCCGCCGGCGCACTGCACGGTGGCCGGATCGAAGGCGCACTGCGCCGGATTCGTGATCAGACTGTCGGCGACGCCGTCGGAGGCGTCGCACGCGCGAAGCGCAGCGTCGTGGAGGACGCGCCGGATGGGCAAGGCCAGCCGACCCGCGCTATCGACCGCCGCAGCGCGCGACGGTGCGAAGGAGCCCGCCATCAGCTTCACCCAGTTATTGGCGGGGGCAGTTGCCACAATGCCGTCGTAGTCCGACGGGAACCGTTGCGCTTCGGTCAATCCCTGCTTGCCGCCCGTCGAACAGCCGATGAAATACGCATAACGAGCAGGTCGTCCGTAGAACGCCTGCGTGATCGCCTTCCCCTTCACGGTCATCTCATGGACCGATCGCCACCCGAGGTCCGCAAGACGCTCGGGGTGGCCGTAGGCGAATTTCGCCATATCGAGCCCCGGCTCCGCCACATGCCCGGTGTTGGTCGATACGGTGGCGTAGCCGCGGCGCAGCTCTGCGGCGAGCGCCGCGTAGGAGATGACCCCTGCCCAGCCGCCGTTCCCGACGCCTGCGAATTTGCCGTTCCAGTTCTCGAGCGGCATCCAGAGCTCGAACGCGATGTGCGAGTCGGATGTCGGCCGAATCTCTCCCGTCACTCGGCAGAACGGCGGCAGGTTCGTCAGCGGATCTTGCGCTCCGGGCGGTGTGAAGACGCCACGAGTCACGCGTTCGGCCGAGGCGATAATCGTGTTCTCGAGCTCCACCGCGCCGAGCTGCTCGCACTGCGTTGGGGCGGACGTCGTGACGGGTGCCGAGCGCCCGCAGGCCAGCGAGATGGTTCCGGCCACGGTCATGGCGGCGATGGTGCGGTTCATTCGTCCTCCGTATATGCCTTGACACGTATATGCCCTGCGGAGTATACTAGGAGCGTGGAATCCGTCTTCGAGATCATTGCCGAGCCGAACCGGCGCGCGATCCTGGTTCTCCTGGTGTCGTCACAACAGTCGGTTGGCGAGATCGAGCGTCAGCTTGGTATGCCGCAGCCGACCGTGTCGAAGCACCTGCGGGTGCTGCGCGAGGCCGGTTTCGTGGAAGCGACGGTGGACGCACAGCGCCGTCTCTACCGGCTGAAACCAGCACCACTGCGAGAGGTGGATGCCTGGCTGGCTCCGTTCCGCCAGTTCTGGTCTGCTCGCGTCGATGCTCTCGAACGCCACCTGGACCGCATGGAGCCATCCACGCCGAAGAAGAGGAAGACACGACGATGACCGAGCGAGCGCAGTACGCACCGGGTCCGGCCAGCGGGGCGCAGGTCCGCAAGGACGGAGAGAAGTGGACACTCATCCTCGTCAGAGATCTGCGCCACCCGCCGGAAAAGGTCTGGCAGGCGCTCACGGAGCCGGAGCATCTGCGCGAGTGGGCGCCCTTCGACGCCGATGGGACCCTGGGGGCGACTGGAGCGACAGTAAAGCTCACCACGGTTGGTGCGCCGAGGCCGCACGTGACCGAGACAACCGTGACACGCGCCGACGCTCCACGGGTGCTCGAGTACAACTGGGGTGGCAATGACATGCGATGGGAGCTCGACGCCGTTGGTGGCGGTACGCGCCTAACACTATGGACCAGCATCGGGCACCGCTTCATCGCCATGGGTGCCGCGGGCTGGCACATCTGCTTCGACGTGCTGGAGCGGCTGCTCGCCGATACGCCTATTGGACGCATTGTTGGCCCCGACGCCATGAAGTTCGGCGGCTGGCAGCGGCTCAACGCGGAGTACGCCGAGCAATTCGGTATCGAAGCCTCGAGCTGGTAACCCGGGAGTCTCCATGGCCGACAAGAACGCGAAGGCGGGTGATGACGCCGCATCCAAACTGATCGACAAAAGGATCAAGGAGCTGGGCGATTGGCGAGGCAAGACGCTCGCGAAAGTGCGCCGGCTCATCAAGGCGACGGACCCGGGGATCGTGGAAGAGTGGAAATGGGCGAATCCCGTCTGGTCCCACCACGGCATTCTCTGCACCGGCGAGGCGTACACGAACGTTGTCAAACTGACGTTCCCCAAGGGCGCCTCGTTGAAGGATCCTTCAGGGCTATTCAACTCCAGTCTTGATGGGAATGTCAGACGTGCCATCGACATCCACGAAACCGACACGATCGATGAGGCTGCGCTGACGGACCTCATCCGAGCCGCTGTCGCGCTGAACCTGAAGGCCCATTGATCGGACTCGATTTCAGAGGAGGTCCCGCTTGAACTGGAATAAATGGGTGCGGCAGATCCACCGCTGGCTGTCCGTTGCCTTTACGGTGTCCGTCATCGTGACCTTCGTCGCCTTGGCACAGGAGAAGCCTGTCGTCTGGGTGAGCTACGTGCCGCTGTTCCCGCTCGCCTTGCTCGCGGTCACCGGTCTCTATCTGTTCGTGCTGCCCTACACCGCCAAGTGGCGCAACGCGCGGCGGAGCGACTGAACAATCGCCCATACCTATCGGCCGCCGCCCTTGGCCGCGATCAACCGAAGGGACTCGCGGCTCACGAAGATCTTTGCGTGGTACTCCTCGCCCCAACCGAGCGGCGTCACGCCTCGATACTCGCGGAGCGGTCCCCCGCCGTGTCCTTCCTCGAGGCGTGCACGCAGAGACGCCCGAACCGAGGGATCGGCCCCGCCCCCCAGCAGGAGCCGCGTGAAGCGCGCTTCGTCCGGCTGTCCCTTCCCGTAGTTCACCCAGAAGTTGCGCTGGGAGACGACGGTCGAGTAGAGCGCGGTGTACCCGCCGAAGCCGTCGGCGTCGATCGCCGAGGGGACATCCGGATCCATGCCCCGCTCGAGCAACCACTCCGCGATCTCCACCTCGTCGAAATAGGCGGCGATGTGGAGCAACGTCGTCCCCTGCAGCGGCGTGCCCTGAGCCGTGTACGGCTCCCGGGAGCAGGCAGGGGCGAGCGGGAAGATGTCGGCGATGTCGAACGTGCGCGTCAGGAGATCCGGATCGCGGGTGAGATGCGCCTCGAGCAGATCGATGCGCCCGCGATGGAGCGCCATCACCGGCGTGTCCGGCGGTGCGAAGCCGTGCTCGACATACATCTCGAGGATGCGGTGCTTGGCGGCTGGGTTCCGACTGTCAGTCCCGAGGATATGCTCCATGGTGTTGTGGTCCACACCGTTCGGTCCGACGACTCGGGCACCTAACGTGAGCAGGACAGCGGTACCTTCGACGCTCAACGTGTACGCAGGACCAGCGAGCGACAACCTGTCCAGCGGTGGCCGTCCCGCCAGGTCGTAGATCAGGCGCACGGTGTCCGTCTTGCCCTGGAGCGCAGCCCGACCGGCCGCCGACTCGAGGTCCCGGGCGCCGTGCTGGTGCAGGAGACGGATGATGTCGTTGCGGCCAAGGTTCGCCGCGTAGGTCATCGGTGGACCCCAGTTGGAGTCCCTGGAAATCAGGATGTGCTCATGGATCAGCGCCGCGTTCTGCGTGATGAGCTCGCGGACCCCCTCGAGGTCATCGCGCCAGATCGCGTCTGCGAGTCTCACGGCATGGACCAGTCTCGTCCAGCTCGACGTGCCGTGGCTCCGGGCGAGCGCGAGCTGGGCGTCGGCCAACTTCGCGGCCGAGGGTTCGATCGCTGCTGGATGGTGCTCGCGCAACTCGGCGATCGCAGTCGCATCCCCGGCGTGGATGGCGCGTAGGAGTTCCTTGGCCTGACGGTGCAGCTGCTCCGGGTCGGGCCGGACGGGCAGGCGGCGGACGGGCATGACGAGCCTCCTTGAAGGAGCCCGTGGTCCGCTGGCGTCGGGCAAAGGAGGTTCGCGATGACGTCCGAACGACCTGCTCAGGTGGACTCGGTCCTGTCCGCGGACGGGAGGCGCCCTGTACGCCAAGTGTGAAACTGGCGCCGGGCGGCGTCGCACACAAGAACCCGGGAAGCCACCTGGTACAACGCGTGCAGCGTCCCGCGCCCGGCCAACGGAACGGAGCGACATCATGCCGACCCAGCGGGCAGGATCTGCAAGAGGGCAAGCGAAGGACGCACGAGAGATCGCCGGCGATGCAACCTCGGCTCGCTTTCACGGCGTCAGGTACCAAGTCAAAGACGTGGCGCGCTCGGCTGCGTTCTACTCAACCCATCTCGGATTCACGGTCGAACATCAACAACTTCCAGCGTTCGCCACGCTGTCGCTCGGGCCGTTGAGCGTACTCCTCAGTGGTCCCGGCGCATCAGGGTCCCGTCCAATGCCCGACGGCCGCCTCCAAGAACCCGGTGGGTGGACTCGTGTCGTTCTTCGAGTCAGTGATCTCCCGTCGTGGGTCGAGCGGTTGAGGAAGGCTGGTCTGCGCTTTCGCAACGAGGTCGAAACTGGGCCGGCGGGCAAGCAGATCCAGTTGGAGGACCCCGATGGGAATCCGATTGAACTATTCGAGCCAGGCCAGTAGCTGCTCGATAACGCTCCATCGCGCTCCTAGCGATTCGGCTCCTCGTAGAGGCCAAACTCATTGCCGACGGGATCCGCGAATGCCGCGAACGCGCCCATGTTGGGACCGATCTCCGTGCGCGACGTCAATACCTTGCCGCCCACTGTCTGAATCTGCTCGAGGGATTCGGCGATACTATCGACCATGATGTAGACGCGGGTACGCTCATCCGGCGTACGGTCGGCTTCCTCGACCCACGTGCCGCTTACGCTACCAGCATCATCGAAGGCGAGGTTGCCGTCGCCGCGCTGGCGCACGTTCCAGCCGAAGATGGTGCTGTAAAACGCTGCTGCGTCCTCGGCGCTGTTGGCCGGTATCTCGAGGTAACAGATCTTGCCGTGGGGCATTGGTCGCGCCTCCGTACGTCGAAATCTACGTGGTACCTTTGTGCTCGTCCGCTCAGCCCGCCGTCTGACCCAGGTGGTAGCTGCCCGAGCCGCAAGCTGAACGCTCGGCAAACAACTCCGCCAGGAACGGCTCCATGACGAACACGGCGTCGCAGCTCACCTCGCCCACACCCGCTGCGCCGTCGCGGTCACTCCGCTCTGCGCTCGCCGAAGCGCGCGGTGCGGCGATCCTGTCGCTCGCCCTGTTCGGCGTCGGCGTGCTGCTGCGCCTCTATTTCTACGCCGACCGGCGCTCGCTCTGGCTCGATGAAGTGTGGGTCGCGCACAATATCGTCGCGCGCTCCTTTCTCGGTCTGATGCGACCGCTCGACTATGCACAGTCGGCCCCCGTCGGATTCCTGTGGGCGGAGCGACTCGGCGTCATCATCGGTGGCATCAACGAGCTCGCGCTGCGCGCGTTCCCCCTGCTCGCGGGCTGTCTGCTCCTGGTGGCCTTCTGGATGCTCGCGCGCCGGCTGATCGACGTGCGGGGCGCGGCGGTGGGGATTGCGTTCGCGGCGCTGTCGCCGCTCCTCATCTACTACTCGACCGAGGTGAAGCCGTACATCTCCGACGCCCTCGTTACCGTCGTGCTCACGTGGCTGACGCTCGACGTTCTCGAGGCGCCCGACTCCACTCGGGCGTGGCGCCGGCTGGCCGTCGGCGGCGTACTCGCCATTCTGTTCTCCACGCCATCCGTGTTCGTGCTTGCCGCGGTCGGCATCGCGCTCGTCGCGCACCCGGCGATCCGTGGATCGCGTGCGGGCTGGACGCGCCTCCTCGGCACCGGCGCGCTTTGGGGCGTCCTCTTCGTCGTCGGCTACCTGACGGTGTATCGAAGCACGGCGAACAGCGACTACATGCAGTTGATCTGGAAGAATGCCTTCCTGTCGCTGCCTCCGCGCGCATTGATCGCCGATGTCTATGGCATCGTGCGTACACTCTGGACCGAAACGCTCTTCGGCGAGAACGAAGCACACATGGCGCCGAAGACGATCACGATCGTGGCGCTGTTGACGATCATCGGGATCGTATCGCTCACGCGGCGGCACGGTGTCACGGCCGCGCTGCTGCTCCTTGGCCCGTTCGTCGTCGTTGGCATCGCGTCCTTCGCACGGCTCTGGCCCATGACGCAGCGCCTGCTGCTCTTCATCGTCCCAACGCTCGTGCTCCTGGTCGCGGCCGGACTATCAGCGGCGGCGCGGCTGCTTCCTCAGCGCACACGCGGCGTCGCCCTCGCGGCCGTCGCCGGGTTCTATCTGATCCCGGCGGCGATATTCGACGCGCACACGATCGAGCAGCCCCGCCGACGCGACGATGTCGCGCCGCTTATACGGGAATTCTGGTCACTCAAGTCGGATACAACCCTCATCTACGTCATGGGACACGGCGCTCCATCGTGGCTGTTCTATACGGCGCCGTGGAAGCACCGCACAGGCCCGGTATTTCAGTACGCGATGGTGCGCGCTGGTGGATCTCACCCCGCGCAGCGGGAGTGCATTCACCAGGAGCCGGGGGTGCGCACCGTCTTTGGCGGCGGTGCGTTGACCGATTCGTCGCTCGCGGTCGAGGCGGCCTGGATCGCCGCACAACCCGAGCGCGACGTGTGGCTGCTCAATATCACCTACGAGAGCGACGCGGGGGCGAGGCTCGACAGGCAGATGCTGGCACACGGAGCGACACGTGCGCTCGAGCGTTCCCGCGAGGGCGCTGACCTGCGCCGCTATCGCTTCCCGTCGGTCGACACGCCGCGGTCGCCCGATCGCTGCATGGACGAGATCGAGCGTTAGACAAGCGATCAAGCCCCCTGCGCCACTGGGTGTTTCGCCTACTTCGTAGGAACCTCGCTCGTCTTCGCCTCGGTGGCGATGCAGGGATACATTAGCCGGGTCGTCAGACCGCCCCCGACAACCCGTGCGAGATCATGCGCGACCTGACCCGCAGCCAGTTCCTCAAACTCAGCGCCGCCCTGGCCGGCGCCGCCGGCCTCTCCAAAGTCCCCCTCGGCGAGGCGAAGGGTCAGCCTAACGCGGCGCCGTCACTCCCGCCGCAACAGAGCGCACGAGGGCCGGCCGAGGCGGACTTCATCGTCGTGAACGGCCGCGTCTACACGAGCGATCCTGCCCTCCCACGCGCCGAGGCCTTCGCCGTGAAGGACGGCCGGTTCGTCGCGGTCGGGTCGAACGCCCAAGTGCGCAACCTCGCGACGTCGCGTACGCGCGTCATCGACGCCGCGCGGATGACGATCACCCCCGGGTTCATTGACGCCCACTGTCACCCCAGCGGCGTCAACGAGCTCTACTCGGTCAACACGAACCTGCGCAGCATCGCCGCCATTGTTGCGGCGCTCAAGAAGAAGGCGAGTGAGACGCCGCCGGGATATTGGGTCAGCGGCTTCATGTTCGACGATACGAAGCTCGACGACTCCCGCCCGCTCCACCGCCGCGACCTCGATGATGTGTCGCGCGACCACCCGGTGAGCGTCGCGCATCGCGGCGGCCACACGACGTGGTACAACAGCAAGGCATTCGAGCTCGCGAAGGTCACGAAGGACACGCCGGACCCCGAGCACGGGCGGTTCTTCCGCGACCCGGACGGCACGCCGAACGGGCGAGTCGCCGAAGAGGCGCGCGGCGTGCTCAATCGCGTTGGGCAACGAGAGCGGTTCACGGAGGAGCAACAACGCGAGCGCGCTCGCGCGGGGATGCGGCATATCTCGAAGCTGCTCACGGCCGCCGGCCTAACAAGCGTGCATGACGCTGGCACCGGCGCCAACAACGTCCGCGCGTACCAGGACTGCTATCGGAACGGGGAGCTCCGGCACCGGGCCTACATGATGATCCGCGGGCCCTACGAGCAGTTCAAAGCCGCGGGGATCTCCACCGGCTTCGGCGACGAATGGGTGCGCGTCGGCGGCGTCAAGTATGCCGCCGACGGCTCGGCGTCCGAGCGGACGATGCGCATGAGCACCCCGTACGTCGGCACGAACGACTACGGGATCCTCACCATGACACAGCAGGAGATCGACGCGGTGGTCGAGGACGCGCATCGCAACGGCTGGCAGGTGGGCATCCACGCGAACGGCGACGTGACCATCGACATGGTGCTCAAGGCGTACGAGCGCGTGCTGAAACAGTGGCCCGACCCGAATCGCCGGCATCGACTCGAGCATTGCTCGCTCGTGAACCCGAGTCTCCTCGCGCGGATCAAGGCGATCGGCGCGATCCCCACCCCGTTCTGGACCTACGTGTACTACCACGGCGAGAAGTGGCAGCAGTACGGCGACGAGAAGATGCGGTGGATGTTTGCGCACCGCTCGTTTCTCGACGCCGGCATCGATGCGCCGGGTGCGTCGGATTATACGCCGGGGCCGTTCGAGCCGATGATGGCCATCCAGAGCATGGTCACGCGCACCGACTACAAGGGGCGCGTCTGGGGCGCCAACCAGAAGGTCACGGTGGACGAGGCACTTCGCATCGGCACGATCAACGGCGCCAAGGCCTCCCGCGAGGAGCGGATCAAGGGATCGATCACGGCCGGCAAGCTCGCCGACTTCGTGTTCCTCGAGAAGGATCCGCACGACGTGGCGCCTAACGCCATCAAGGACATCCGGGTCGCGCGGACGGTTGTCGGCGGCACGACGATGTACGAGGGATAGCCGCGCCGTCCGGGAATTGGGGTCAGACTCGAATTAGCGATTCCGGAAATTGGGGTCAGACACCAGTTAGGCAACACTAGTCGGGGGAGTCTCAGTCATCGGGTAATTGGTGTCTGACCCCAATTTCCCGCGAATTCGAGTCTGACCCCAATTTCACCGGCCGAAACCGTCCACGATCGTGCGCGCGAGCACGACGCCGCCCACGCCGGGAAGCCGGTCCATGCGCGACGGCAGGTTCGCGCCCCGCCGCACGAGGAACACCGCGTAGGTCGAGCCCGTGTGCGTCCACGTGCCCCACGTGCTGTCAGCGCGAACAACGTGCAGTGCCTGCTCGGTGGGCTGTCGATACCATTCGTTCGCGCGGGCGTAGACGACGATCCGGGCGCCCGGCTCGATCACGCCGCGTACGATCCCGCCGATGTCCGCTCGCGTATCGGGACCGCCCTGCGGCTCGAAGGGTGGTGTTTGCGTGATCTCGATCGTCGTCGGCGCGGCGGGAACGGAATCGCGGCGGCGCGGTTCAACCGCCAGGGCGACGTCGGCCTCGCCGCGCGCAATTCGCGTCGTGCCACGCCACACTTCCACGCGGACGTGATCGCGGACCGCACCGTCGGCGAACGTGAAGACCGTGACGGCACTGTCCGACTCGGCCGGGACTACCGTTCCGGCGCCGCCAAACCATCGGTACCGGACGCCGCGTTCGTTAGGCGCCGACGACGCCACCGCGATCTCGAGCTGGTTGGCATGGAGGGTGGGTCGCCGAGCTGATCGAAGCTCCACGGAGCGTAGGGTGTGCTCCGCGCAGCCCGCCGCGAACAGCGCACCGAGCATCGCGCCGCGGACGACGACCGCCCGAGCAATCATGAGGCTAGTGCGCTCCATTGACCGGCAGTGAAAGCTCGACGGTGGTTCCCTCGCCGGGCGAGGCCGTGACGTCGAGTCGACCGCCCGCGCGCTCCGCGCGCTCACGCATGCCCGAAATCCCGAAGTGTCCATCACCGGCGGCCTGCTCCGCGCGCTCCGGATCGAATCCGACCCCGTCATCGCGCACGCGGAGCTCAACGGACCCCGAACCGTACGTCAGCGCCATCTCGATCGCGCTCGGCTGCGCGTGCTTCACCGCGTTCGTCACCGCTTCGCGGCCAACGCGCAGCACGACCGTTTCCAGCGAGCGCTCGAGCGCGCGCGGCGTACCGCGCAGGGAGAACCGGAAATCGATCGGCGTGTGAACGGTCGCCAGTCGGGCGCCGCTCTGCAGCGCCACCGGAAGGTCTTCCCGCTCGAGGCCGGGCGTGCGCATGTCCCAGATCATCTCGCGCGCATCGCGCAACGTTGCATCGGCAACCGTCAGGAGACGAGCGAGCGTCTGCGACGCCGCTTGCGGTGCCTGCACGAGGGATCGCTGAACGGCCTCGAGCTGGAGCGTGATTCCCGTGAATCCCTGCAGCAGTGTGTCGTGCAGCTCGCGCGCCAGTCGTGAGCGCTCGGCGAGCGTGGCGTCAAACTCGGCGCGAAGTCGCTGCGCGGCACGATGCGAACGGAGCCGAAGCACCGCGTACACGCCGAAGACCGCTGTTCCAAGCGTGGCCAGGACGACGAACGCCGTAAACCACCAGGTCTGCTGCCAACTCGGAAGCACGCGGAACGCGACGCTTGCCGTGTTCGCGCTTCGGACACCGGCTTCGTTCCAGGCGCGAACCTCGAACTCGTATCGCCCCGGACGAAGCTGCGGATACGTCGCCAACCGCTCGGCGTTGGCACTCTGCCATTCCTCCTCTGCGCCTCGTAACCGGTACTCGATACGCGCGCGCTCGGGGATCCGGACGCCGGTGGCGGCGTAGCGAATCGCGACCCGGTCGGGGTTCGCGGGCATGCGAACGTTGTCCGCCAGCGGAATCACGTGCCCGGACACGAGAAGCTCCTCGACGTGCACCAGCGGCGCCGGCGGCTGGCGGAACACATCATCCGGGTCGACCACGGCGAGACCAGCAGGAGTGCTGAACCACAAACGACCGTCGGCGGCCATGAACGCCGGGTGCGGATTCTGGGATGTCGCGCGCCCGACGCGAAGGCCGTCGGCGGATGTGAACCATCGCGGCGCGATCGACGCGCCCCGCCCATTCGCCGCGTCGTGGAGCGCGCTCAACATCACTCGACCGATTCCTGCCTGACTGCAGAACCAGAGGTGATCGCCGGAGGCAATCAGGGCGACCGAGCCGGCTCGCAGCGCAGGCCGCATCGCCGGGACGTCGACGGTCGTGGCCTTGCCACCCATGATCCGCACGAGCGAACCCGAAGCCGTCGTGCCCCACAGCGTTCCTCCGCTCCCTCCCCCTCCCCCTCCCCCTTCTCCCTCGACCGCGAGCGTCTCCAGTCCCTCGGGGAGCTCCGCAGTCGCATCCCAGCGTCGGACGACGCGATCGCCCACGAGCTCGAAGAGCAACGCGTGACCTCGAATCGCGACCCAGACATGCGCGTCAGGGTCTTCGACGATGGCCGTCACATCGAACGGAGCCGCGATGCCCGGGAGGTCCACGCGCCGGTACCTCCCGCGAACGTAGCGGCCGAGCTCACCGCGGGAGAGGCCTAACCACAGCGCGCCATCTCTTGACTCGTACGCGACCGAGACACGCTCTCGAGCGCCGCGAAGGTCGTCGATGGTGGTGACGACCTCATTGTTCCGGTAGCGATAGAGCGCGCCCGACGGAGCGGCGACCCACAGACCGCCCCCACGGGCCGGCGTCAGCGGCCGGTACGACTGCCCATCGGGGAGTCTCGGCTCGCCCCAGACGGTCGTCCCTGGACTGTCGCGTGCGACGCCGCCTTCCATTCTGAACAGCTGGCCCGTCCCGGATGATGTCGCCCACACGCTGCCGTCCTCGTCCCCGTGGATCATGACCGGCGAGTCGAACGGGAGCCCTTCGCGCCTGCCTATCGTGACAAACGGGGTCTCGCGAAGCCGATCGACGCCGTCATCGGTCGTCAGCCAAACGCTCTCGTTTTCGTCGACGAGGACGTCGTGCACGACGGCGTCGGACAGCCCGTTGTGCTGCGTGAATTGCTCGAGGCGTCCGGCCGACCATCGGAGTACGCCGAAGCCGCGCGTCGCGATCCAGACCGCGCCGTCCGCTCCGTCGGCGGCGGCCGTGGCCGGAATGCCGGCGCCGCGGTCGACCGTGAGCGGCATCCAGCGCGTGCCACGCAGGATCTGCAGGTGGTCGGCCGCGGCCCACAGCGTCCCGTCGCTGCTCTGGAGGAGCGGACGGACCGCCGGACCATCGGTCCGAGCGGGCGATGGAAAATGACGAGCGCCGGAGGTCGTGACGTGCCAGAGACCCTGCATAGCCGTGCCGATCCAGAGGCCCGTTCCCGTATCGGGTGCGATCGCGAGCACCGACGTGTCAGGCACGCCAGTCGGTAGCGTGGCCGGGGAGATCTGACCATCGCGCACGGTGAGCAGGGATCGCGCAGCGAGGAGCCAGATGCGCCCCTGGCCATCCTGCACCATGGATCGAATGGCGGAGCGTTTCGGGTCGGCAGGAATCTCGACCCGCATCTGGCCGTTGCGTCGCGTGATGAGGGCACCATCGGAGCGCGAGACCCAGAGCGTCCCGTCGCGCTCGACGAGGAGCGGGACGGTTTCTCCCGGGAGGGGGCTTTGAAGCGCGGGCGCCTGATCACCCCGCAAGACGGTGAAGCGCACGCCGTCGAACCGCACGAGCCCGGCGCTCGACCCGAACCAGAGGTATCCGTCGGGAGTCCGCGCCAGCCGCGCGACGCCGGCCACCGGGAGTCCTTCGTCCCGACTCCAGCCCTGGTGATGGAGGTGGGCGACGGCTTTCGGGGTCGCTTGCGCGGCCGCGGACGGGAGTCCGGCCAGAAGAAGAGCGGCCGCGCACCCCCAGATCGAATGACGAGCCATTACCTGCCACCCATCGTCGTGCGCGCTCGTCAGGCGTTAGGCAGTCGGGCTACGTGGCCTTCATGAAGCTACAGCCCGCCTCCTGCGCGAGGAGCATCGCGAACACGCCGGTCGTCAGGAGTGACGCCCCGGGCACGAGGTTCGCCTTCAGTTCCGCGTACACGTCCCGCATTTCCTGCTTCGTCGCGTCGCCGAACCGGCGAGCGAAGCCGCGCGTCGCCAGGTCGCAACCAACGAAGATCACGCCGCGGTTCGTGAGCGACCGGATGGTTGGCGTCGGCCGATCCTCGATCGGTTTGCCCTGTGCATCCAGTCGCTGGTAGTAGATGTTCCGCGTGACGGGCGCCTTCGTCTTCTGATCCAGCGTCTTCGTGGCCGTCCCGATGTTGTACTTCTCCCACATCGCGTCGTTGTAGAGGAGCGGAACGGCGGCGTGGCGAAGGATCACGACCACGCTCGCGTCGGAGTCTCCCGTGCCGAACACGTCCTTCACGGACTGCAGGTAGCTCACCGCGTGATAGAGCGCGGTGCCCTCTTCGATCTCGGGGGAGTCGAAGACCACCTTGTGCTTCGCGGTGATCCGGTTGGTCCAGCTCACGTCCCAGGTCTGCGGCGGGATCGGGAGTGGGGGGGCAGTCGGCGCGGTGTTCGCTGCGGTCGGCGGGGTTGGGGTCGGCGCGGGTGCCTGCGTGGTGCTACTGGCGGTCGCGGCCGGAGCGCACGCCACGGCCGCCAGCGCGGCGGCGCCGGCGGCGAGCTCACCGATGAACTGACGGCGCGGGGAACTAGGTGAAGAATCCGGGGAGTGGCTCATGGCAGCGCTGGCGTGGCACGGGTGGAAAGCTGAACGATTCGAAGCTAAAGCTTGTTTGGCACATCCGCACCGGGCGGGCGCGCGCACGCGGCGAAGAAAGTGTGAGAATGCTGCGTAGGTAGGCGCGCATCGGCGTTCATTCGAGCCAGTGAGTGAGGTCCGTGTGGTGGCCGGCTCCGCTGCGGGTGGCAAGCTCGCGGACGGGAACCCGGGGGCGCTCAGGGTCATACCGGTCACGCGCGAGCCCGGGAGCCATTAGAATGGAAGTTCCACCGGCCGGCAAAACTTGGCCAGCGCTGTCATCAACGCCTACTCCGTTCTCGCTCATGCCCACCGCCCCTCTCGGCATCGGCTTCGTCGGCAGCGGCTTCAATACCCGGTTCCATATTCAGGGCTTCCAGGCGATCCGCGACGCCGACGTCCGCGGGATCTGGAGTCCGAACCGGAAGAACGCGGCATCAGCGGCCGAGCTCGCGCGGACGCTCGATGTGGGTGAGGCGAAGGCGTACGGGACCATCACCGAGATGGTCGCGGACCCGGCCATCGAGGCGATCTGGTTGTGCGGCCCCAATCACGCGCGGATCGAGAACGTCGAGGAGATCGTCCGCGCCGTCGAGTCGGGCAAGGGAACGCTGAAGGGGATCGCGTGTGAGAAGCCGCTCGCGCGAAACGTGGCGGAAGCCAAGCGCGTCAACGAGCTCGTTAGGCGCATCGGCATCCCGAACGGCTACCTCGAGAACCAGTTGTTCTCGCCACAGGTCGAGGCGGGCAA